>Ga0209755_10000159_pt1 | contig 126508 bp, 116 predicted proteins | sample TergutCo191P1_FD_187301 | JGI IMG/M metagenome (GOLD analysis project Ga0209755, IMG submission 187301) | Cornitermes sp. P1 segment gut microbial communities from Petit-Saut dam, French Guiana - Co191P1 (SPAdes) (version 2) | ecosystem: Host-associated > Arthropoda: Insects > Digestive...
AACGATTAGAAATCTTCTCATAAATTCTCTCCTCTTTGGCTTGTCTTTCTGCTCCTAAAACCCTCAACGAGAGCCTGTTTTAAAGGAACGTTTGTTTATGGCGGCTTTTTTTGTCTGTTCAGGAGAGAGATTTGCGCGTTGAATCGGGTCTTGGTTTGTGGTATTATTTTAAGTATAGGGATTGCCGCAATGACAAAACTGAAATACACCTTTAAAACAGACACCCTTTTCAAAAAGCTGTTTGTTGAATACCCTGACTTACTGAAGCGGCTGGTTGTGGAACTGCTTGGGATTCAATACGAAAGCATAGGACAGTTTGAGATAACCAATCCCGAGATGCCGCCTGAAAACCTTGAGGACAAGTTCTGCCGCTTGGACATAAACATGACAGTAGACGGGCAGAGAGTAGACCTTGAAATACAGGTAAGGAATGAAGGCGACTATCCTGAGCGCGTAATGTTTCATTGGGCGAGAGAGTATTCAAGCGCGCTTGCCGAAGGCGGAGATTATCATGATTTGCCGCGAACGATAATAATCAGCATCTTAGACTTTAACCTGTTTGAGTGCGCGGAGTATCATTCTGAGTATCAGGCTTTGGAGGTGACGCGCCATACGCATTTATCTGATAAAATGAGCCTTCATTTTTTTGAGCTGAGGAAACTGCCTGAAAGCATAAGCGCGAACAACATGTTATTGTTATGGCTTGCGTTGTTTAAGGCTGAGACGGAAGAAGAGTTGGCGAGTATCGAAGCGATGGAGGTACCGGTGATGAAAGAAGCGATAAAAGCATATCATAGAATAACAGTAACGCCCGAGTTTCGGGAGATGGAACGGCTGCATTCAATAGCCCGCCACAACGAAGCAGCGGCTTTACGTCATGCTCAGCAGGAAGAGCGGGAAAAGTGGCAGTACATTGTAGCTGGCAAAGACGCCGCAATCGCTGACAAGGATACTGTTATTGCTGGCAAAGACGCCGCAATCGCTAATAAAGACGCTGAGATAGCCCGTTTGCGCGAGCAGTTGAATAAGAAATAAGTTTTTCAAATGTTGTCAACGCAGTCCTAGTATCAACGACACAAAGAAGTCTTCCGCTATACAGGGAACCCAAATAGGGTAATTTGCTGGAAATAATATCATGTTTGTTGGGGTCAGACTGTTTTCATACTATAACGGCTTATTCCCTGTATTTTCTTTTTCTGATAGACTAGTCCCATGCTGGAAAAATTTATCAAGGCGCTGTTCGGGTCGCAGCACGAGCGGGACTTAAAGGCGCTGTTGCCTGTATTGCACACTGTAAACGCAAAAGAAGCCTGGGCTGCCGCTCTTCCGGCGGAAGAATTCCCCAAAATGACAACTGCCTTCCGCGAACGTTTCACTAAAGGGGAGAGCCTTGACAGTATTCTGCCTGAAGCCTTTGCCCTTGCGCGGGAGGCTGCGCGCAGAAATCTAGGCGAGCGCCCTTACGACGTGCAGGTATTGGGCTCCATTGTTCTGCATCAGGGAAAAATCGTAGAAATGAAAACAGGCGAAGGAAAGACATTGATGTCTGTCGCCGCCGCTTACCTTAACGCTGTCCCCGGAAAGGGAATCCACGTTGTTACAGTAAACGATTATCTTGCAAGCCGGGATGCCGAATGGATGAGACCCATTTTCAGTTATCTTGGTTTAACTGTGGGAACAATTCTTTCCAACATGGATAACGCTCAGCGTAAGGAAAACTACGCCTGCGACATCACCTATGCCACCAACAACGAATTGGGTTTTGACTACCTGCGCGATAATATGCACCGCAGCATGGAAGGGCGCGTTCAGCGCGGACATAATTTCTGTATTGTGGACGAAATCGATTCAATTTTAATTGACGAAGCGCGTACTCCTCTTATAATTTCAGGCGCGGCTGAAGACGACACGTTCAAGTATGCCGAAGTTGACAAGATGATAGGAAGCCTTAAGGAAATAGAAAAAAAGGAAAACGGCGAATATCCTGATGAAACTCAAGGCGAGACAGTAACAGGCGATTACAAGATAAACGAGAAAAATAAAAACATATCCTTTTCGAATCAGGGGCTTACAACAATAGAAGAAATTCTTAAAAAACGAAACCTTATTCAGGGCGCGATTGTAGACGAAGAAAATTTTGAATACATCCACTATTTTACCCAGGCGCTGAAAGCCCATCTTCTTTTCCATGTTGATGTTGATTATGTTGTACAGGACGGCGAAGTTCAGATTGTAGACGAATTTACAGGTCGTATCCTGCACGGCAGACGTTATTCTGACGGACTGCATCAGGCAATAGAAGCGAAAGAGAAAATAAAAATAGCTCAGCGCAACCGCACGCTTGCTACAATCACTTTTCAGAATTATTTCAGGTTATATAAAAAAATCTCAGGCATGACGGGAACCGCCGACACAGAAGCCGTTGAGTTCGCAAAGATTTACAATCTTGAAGTTGTAGTTATACCGACAAACCTGCCTGTCGCCCGTCTTGATGAAAACGACGTTGTGTATTTAAACGAAACAGACAAGTACAAAGCTCTTTGCGACGAAATTGCCGAACACAACAAAAAAGGTCAGCCAATGCTTGTCGGAACTGTCTCCATAGAAAAATCAGAAAAAATATCTGCTCTGCTTACAAGAAGGGGAGTCCGCCACGAAGTATTAAACGCCAAAAACCACGCGCGGGAAGCGCTTATTATTGCGGAAGCCGGCTCGAAAGGCGCTGTCACCATAGCGACTAACATGGCAGGGCGCGGGACTGACATAAAACTTGGCGGAAACCCGGAATCCCGCGCGAGAAGGCGGGCTGGCACTCAGTCGACTCCTGAACAGTATGCCTCTGTCTATAAAGAAGAGTACGAGAAGTGGAAGAATGACTATGAGGAAGTTAAATCCCTGGGCGGTCTTTATGTAATCGGCACCGAACGTCATGAAAGCCGGCGCATAGACAATCAGCTTCGCGGACGCTCAGGCAGGCAGGGAGATCCGGGAAAAAGCAAGTTTTTTATTTCCATGGATGATGAACTTATGCGCCTTTTCGGCGGCGAAAAAATGAAAAACATCATGACAAGGATCGGCATGGACGGCGGAGAGCCTGTTTTCCACCCGATGCTGAACCGCAGCATTGAAAACGCCCAGAAAAAAGTTGAAGAGCGGAATTTTGAAATCCGCAAACACCTTCTTGAATATGACGATGTATTGAACACCCAGCGTAAATTTATATATGAACAGCGTGACGCGATACTTCTGGATCAGGATTTGAAAAAACGGGTAAACGATTCCGCCTCCGTTATGGTAGGTGACATGATCGATGAATACAATTCATCTCAAAGGCACGACCCGAATGCCGCTTTCAGGGAATTGACAGGAGGGTTAAAAACCAAATTCGGCTGCAGTCTGCCTCTGGAGCAGAACAGCATGGAAGTCAAAAATCCTGAGCTGCTTGAAAAATATATCATTGAAACGCTTGAAAAGGATATAAGAACCAAAGAAGAGCTTATCGGTCTTAATTACCTGAATTTAATAATCAGGGAAAATTATCTTCACGCGATAGACCGCAGGTGGCTTGATCATCTTGAAAACATGGAAGCGCTAAGGGAAGCCGTATACCTGCGCCATTATGCGCAAAAAAATCCTTTAACGGAATACAAGGTAGAAGGGTACCGCATTTTCGAGACCATGATCGAAGATATAAGGCAGGAGATTGCTTCCCGCCTTCATCTTATCAGAATCCAGATTGGGGACAGCAGGGACGGACGGAAATCAAATGTCCGTTCAATCGGGACAATTCAGTCGGCAAGCCACAGCAGCATGGCTTCTTTTGGAGCTTCGGCTTTCGGCGCTTCTGAAGGTTCATCACCTCTGGCAAAAGCCAGTCAGGTCGAAGGCGCGACAGTGGTTCGCAGTCAGCCCAAAGTTGGCCGCAATGACCCATGCCCCTGCGGCTCCGGAAAAAAATATAAGTTGTGTCACGGACGCTGAAAATTTCACCTAAAAAGTCCATTGACAAAAATCAAAATAACAGGATATGATGCCTTTATGAGTCTGTCTTGCAGGAATGACACACATTTTTCTGTATCACCCCACATACATTAATTTTTCCACAATTAAATAAAAAGCGCATAATTAAGATTGATCTAAAACTGTAGTTTTTTGTGACATATAAAATAAATTTGATAAGGAGTCTGTTTATGAAAAAGTTTCTTGTTGTTTGCGCGGTAGTTTTCTTATGTTCGGCTATTCTTGGCTGCGGCGGAGCAGGCGCTGGTGGGGGGGACGGCGGAGGAGGCGGCGGAACAACTACTACGCAGGAAAAGAAATTCTGGGCGCAAAATGTTTCTACCGGAACGAGTTACCAGCTTGACGCTCAGCTTCTTGCCTCAAATACCCGGTGTGAAGTATGGGTTGAAAAAGGTTCAGCCGTTACTGAGGCGGCAGCGCGGAACGTAGCAAGCGAATTCAATAATGTCTATACTAAGCTGATGAATACTACAACCGGTCTTGGCTGGCAGCTTAACATAGACGGGAGGCAGACAAACACAATGCAATTTGCCGATATGTTAGGCGATGGAAATCAAAAGCTGATTATTCTTCTTCTGGATATAAGGGACGGTTATACGAATGAAGGCGATCCCTATGTTGCGGGTTATTTTGATGGTGTTCAATTTTTTGATGATAGCACTGCTCAAACAGTTGATCGCAGATCAAATGAATGTGACATGATTTATATGGACATAAATCCTTCTGTAATTGGACCTTCGTTTTACGGAACGCTTGCCCATGAAATGCAGCATCTTATGAACTTTGTTACCAGTGTGCTGCTTATTGGAAATGAAATAAGAGATTCTTTTATGGATTTATGGATTGACGAAGGTCTTTCGGCAGCCGCTGAATGGATTTATTCAGGGCAGTTGGATGAAAGCAGGATTGCATGGTATCATAATGATCCTACAGGATTTATTGCACAAGGCGACAATTTTTTTGTTTGGGATAATTATTCTGATCCCTCTGCCGTATTGAATGATTACGCCACTGTTAACCTTTTTTTCCATTGGCTCAGGCTTAATAATCCAATTGGGGGCGAATTATTCAAACATATATTACTTTCAGAATATACTTCAGTATATCATGATTATAGGACTATAACCGGTTTGTTTACAAGTGAATCACCATGGTCAAAATGGGAAACAATGATAGGAGATTGGCATGCGGCTAACTTTATTAAGAATCCCAATAGCAGCAGATGGGGTTATAAAAATGTAACATTACTGAATTCTTTTAAAACCCATTACATGACGGAAGGGTTAACAACGGTAAATCTTTTTCCGGGAGAAGGCGTTTTCAGCCATGCTCCTTCTACAAATTATTCTGGCGCGGATCCTATTAGTTTTTTATACCTTACAAGTTCAGCAATTTCTACTACTTATTCTGGGACAACAAACACTTTGCTTACCTTTAATTCCAAAAACACTGTGGATGAACCCCCAGTGCCAGTGCCGGGCGCAACGACAGGTCTGGTTCCTCCAGCCAATGTCAAAGCTTCAATTTCGGGCACCCGCGTTGCAATAAAGCCTGAATCGTACCGTGTAAGCGCGGGAGATATGTTAAGGCGTAATGGACATAATTTTAATCCATCGTCTTTTGCGCCTGTACCGAATAACAACACCGGAAGAAGCGTTATTATTGATTCAAAACCAATCCCGAGAATTAATGCAGGTGATTTACCAAACGTAAAATTAACCCTGAAGGATTAAAATGAGGGTTTTTATCCTAATAGGGCTTTTGATGTTTTTCATAACCGGTTTGCATGCGCGCGGCAGCAGGGAGGAGCCTCCTGCGCCTGCGCCGGATGCAGGCAATTCCGTTCAGGACAGCCGTCTTGTGCAGATAACAGGAGTCGTCCGGCTTGTCGGTTCAAGCCATTTTTCGGATCTTGTTATAACAACCCAGGAAGGGGATTATTATATCGCAAGCGACGACAGGTATCTGCTCCATGACCTTCAGCAAAGAACAGTGACTGTAGAAGGAGATGAAACTCTTTCAGAGATGAGATTTGCAGGAGGTCAGTCCGCAGGCACGCGCCGCCAGCTTCGGAATGTCAGAATTATCGAAGTTCGTTAATCGCTTCCTGTGTCAGACGGTCGCACATCTCATTGAATTCATTTCCGGCATGACCCCGTATCCATTCCCAGGAGATGGATAGTTCTTCCGCAAGCGAATCAAGTTCCTTCCATAAGTCCGTATTTTTAACAGGTTTTTTATCGCTTGATCTCCATGAATTGCGTTTCCAGTTGTGTATCCATTCCGAGATGCCTTTCTGCACGTACTGGGAATCGGTGTATAAAACCGCGCAATGCGGGAAACCGTCTCTTGTTTTTAAAACACGTAACGCTTCGATGGCGGCTGACAGTTCCATTCTGTTGTTTGTCGTGTCTTTTTCCCCGCCTTTGTTTTGCGCCATTATTTCTGTGCCGCCTGATGTCTGTTTAACAATAACATAAGCCCATCCTCCGGGACCAGGGTTTCCCGAGCAGCCTCCGTCTGTATAAATTTTTATAGAATTTTCCATTATCTGCCTTCGCCAAGAAAGTATTTTTCTATCCTGTCCCATGAAGCGTTGATTTTTGCCGTTTTTGCGGTCGCTTTTTTATAGTTGCCTTCATGTCCTGCATGGCGGTCGGGGTGGTGGATTTTTAAAAGTTTTTTATACGAGGCTTTGCATGTTTCCGAATCAGCGCCGAACGGAACCTCAAGAGTATCAAAATCCGCCCGCAGTTCTTCGGGAGGAAGCTTTTTCCCTGAAGGTTTCGCGTAATGTTCGGTTTCAGTATCCCGCCATGTGTATTCAGGTTTTTCTTTTTCGGTCCGCGATTCTTTACTGTTAAGATAATCGTCAAGTTCGTTATAAGCCGCGTCAAGATCAGGGTCTGAGTAAATCCTTCCTGCGGATTTAAGGCGGCTTGATGTTTCTCCGCTTAAATCGTTAAGATAACTGTTGATGACATCCCCTAAGCGGTTAATAATGCCCATTGATTAAATTATTGTTAATGTGGCGAGCATAACCGCTTTAATCGTATGTTTGCGGTTTTCCGCCTGATCCCATGCTTTGCTCTGAGGACCGTCAATCACCTCCTCGGTTACTTCTTCGCCTTTTACCGCTGGAAGGCAGTGCAGGAAAATTGTATCGCGTTTGCCCGTTTTGCCCATCAAATTACGGTTTACCTGATACGGAGAGAGCAGTTTTACGCGTTCGTCCTTTTTTGACTCTTCACCCATGGAAGTCCAGACATCGGTATAAACAGCGTCGGCGTCTTTTACCGCGGAAATATCGGAGGTAACAGTTATTTCGGCTCCGGAATTCTTTGCATGAGGAGCGCATTTACCGCGAAGTGAATCATCGGGATTAAGTTCGCCGGGAGTTATCACTGTAAAATGGACTCCCAATTTGGAGCAAATAACCATGAGAGATCGTGCGACATTATTGCGCCCGTCCCCAATAAAGATGAATTTTTTCCCCTTTATATCGCTGAAACTTTCTTTCAGCGTTAAAATATCGGCAAGAGCCTGCGTAGGGTGGTATAGATCTGTCAAGCCGTTATACACAGGCACGTTTGAGTATTTTGCCAATATTTCCGCGGTTTCCTGCTTAAAACCCCGGAACTGGATAGCGCTGAACATTCTTCCCAGAACCCGGGATGTATCTTCAAGAGACTCTTTTTCGCCGAGGTGTATATCCGCTGTAGACAGAAAAACGGGGTGTCCGCCTTCTTCGCCGAAAGCTGTTTCAAAAGCGCATCTTGTGCGGGTAGAGCGTTTTTCAAACAGCATGGCAAGCGTTTTCCCTTCGAAGCGCCGTTTGATCTTCCCCTTTTTTGCCTCGATTTTTACTTTTTCTGACAGATCCAGCAAGTGAAGGATCTCTTCAGGCGAAAAATCCAGCAGTGTAAGTAATGAGCGTCCCAACAAAGAAACAGACATAATAACCTCCGATTTTATGCGCAATATTATGGAAACTTCGTTATATTATATAATATAATATATAGGAGATAAATATTAAAGTTGAAAAATAATATGGTGTTATTCAGTACGTTAATGAAAAAAATATCTTCCAGGCGTCTTTTGCTGTCCCAGTTATTATTTACGGCTCTTGCGTTTACGGCAATGGTTTCCATTAGTTTTTTTTATATGAGCAGAATTGTACACAATAATCTTGTCAATAATGCAGGCAGCGTGTATTCGTTTGCTCTTACGCAGCTTGAATCCAATCTTAATGAACCGAAGATGATGTTAAGCGGATTTTCGCAGAGTGTCCGCAATATGATTTTGCGCGGCTCTTCCATAGAAGATGTGCAGAACTATATTAACGATATTGCCGATTATTTTAAGTCAGGCGAATCGCGGATATTAAGTTCTCTTGTTTTATTCGGATATTTTGAAGCATTCGGCGATCCTGTTATAATCACTTCATCGGGAAGCCTTTCTAAAGACGTTGTTCCGCAGGAAGAGATATGGTACATCACTGCTGTTGAAAACTGCGGCGTTGTTATGGAAACGCCGTTATATGACAGTGTTATATCAGGAGGGAAGGTTTTTACATATACCCGCTGCATTCATGATGATAACGATGTCCGTTTGGGTATTTTGGGTTTGAATGTCAGTTTAGAGAATATAGGAAGAGGTGTTGCCGAAATTTCCCTCGGCAAGGGCGGTTATGGGATGCTGTTAAGCCAGGATCTTACAGTAATCACCCATGAGAACCGCGCATTTATCGGCACTCATGTCACTAATCCGTCTTTGCCGGCTTCCGCTTTTACCGAAGCTTTTCTTGCCGGGAAGGAAATTGATGAAAGCCGTTTAATTAACTGGAAGGGTGAAAACAGCGTAGCCTTTTTCAGGAAAATGTCAAACGGCTGGTATCTTGGTCTTATAGCTTCTGAAGGTCCGTTTTATCAGGATGTAAAAAATATGGCTTTTCTCCTTATCCTACTGGGAGCGACCTTTGCCCTTATTCTTTCAGCCATCCTGATCCGCATCGACATGGCAAGAATCAGATCTGAAACAGGCAACAAGCACAAGAGCGTGTTCCTTGCGAACATGAGTCATGAAATTCGTACGCCGATGAATGCGATAATCGGCATGACAACAATCGGTAAATCGTCTGCGGATATGGAAAGAAAGAATCAGTGCTTTGATAAGATAGAGAACGCTTCGAATCATCTGCTTGGAGTAATCAACGATATTCTGGATATGTCAAAAATCGAAGCCAACAAATTTGAAATTTCTCCTTCGGAGTTCTGCTTTGAGAAAATGCTTCAGAGGGTTGTAAATGTCGTCAACTTCCGCGCTGATGAAAAACAGCAGAAATTTACGGTTCATATAGATCAGTCAATTCCTAAAAATTTAATCGGAGACGAGCTTAGGATTGCGCAGGTTATTACAAATCTGCTTGGGAATGCCGTTAAGTTCACTCCCGAAGAAGGTTCCATTCATCTTGACGCCCGTCTCATTGAAGAAAAAAACGATATCTGCATGGTTCAGATTTCCGTTTCCGATACGGGTATAGGAATTTTAAAGGATCAGCAGGAGCGCGTGTTCAGCTCCTTTGAACAGGCGGAATTAAGCACTACGCGCAAGTACGGCGGAACCGGGCTTGGTCTTCCGATTTCAAAAAATATTGTGGAAATGATGAACGGCAAGATATGGGTTGTATCCGAACACGGCTTCGGTTCAACTTTTACTTTCCAGCTTCCTCTTAAAAAGGGAGTTCAGCCGTACAAAGGACTTTTGTCGCCTGATGTAAATATTAACAATGTCCGTATCATGGCGGTGGACGATGATAAGAACATTCTGGATTATTTCCTTGAGATTTCTCATGAATTTAATGTGCAATGCGATACTGCTATATGCGGGGAAGATGCGATCAGGCTTATTGAGAAAAACGGGCATTATCATATTTATTTTGTTGACTGGAAGATGCCGGGAATGGACGGAATACAGCTTGCTTCCGAATTAAAGGCGCACAATGAATCTCTAAATTCCGTTGTTATAATGATTACCTCGGCTGAATGGACTGCCATTGAACACATGGCAAGAAGCGCAGGCGTTGATAAATTCCTTTCCAAACCTTTGTTCCCGTCCCATATTGCCGATGTCATAAACGAGATTCTTGGCATCAATCAAAAACAGATAGAAGAAGCTAATGTCAATATAAACGGTTTATTTAAAGGGAAGTGTATTTTACTTGTTGAAGATGTGGAAATTAACAGGGAAATTGTAAAAGCTCTGCTTGAACCGACTGAAATAGTAATTGACTGCGCGGAGAACGGTCTTGAAGCCGTGCGAATTTTCAATGAATCTCATGAAAAGTATGATATGATATTTATGGATGTGCAAATGCCGGAAATGGACGGTTATGAAGCTACCCGCCGCATCAGGGCTTTGGGGTATCAGAAAGCTAAAAGTATCCGTATTATTGCCATGACAGCGAATGTTTTTAAAGAGGATATCGAAAAGTGTCTTAGCGCGGGTATGGATAACCATGTAGGCAAACCTCTTGATTTTGATGAGGTAATTCAAAAACTGCGGCATTATCTTTTAGCCGTGAATTAGTGTCTGTCCAGCGCTTAAAACCTTAAAAAACACACAAGGAGTATCTATTTCATGAAAGACGGAATTTTGGAAAGAGCGAAGGATTATATTGCAAGGGAAAAGGATGCGGGTTTCAGACAGGAAGTTGAAAAACTGCTTTCGGATAAAACAGACGCTGCGCAGAAGGAGCTGGAAGACCGTTTTTACCGTGATTTGGAATTCGGCACGGGCGGACTTCGCGGAGTAATCGGCGGCGGTTATAACCGCATGAACACTCTGGTTGTAAAAAGCGCTACACAGGGACTTGCTTCCTACCTCATTAAAGCGTTTCCGGAAAAAGCCGCCGCAGGGAAACTTAAAGCCGCCATCGCTTTTGACAGCCGCCGCTACTCCAGTGAATTTGCCGAAGCTGCCGCCCTTATACTCGGAGCGAACGGAATAAAAACTTTTCTCTTTTCCGCGATGAGACCTACGCCTGAATTATCGTTTGCTATCCGGCATCTTGGCTGCGATACCGGTATTGTTGTTACCGCAAGCCATAACCCACCGCAGTACAACGGTTACAAAGCATACTGGAATGACGGCTCGCAGGTAATTCCTCCCCATGATACAGGAATCATAGACGAAGTAAACGCCGTTAAAAACATAAAAGAAATTTCCCGCAAGGAAGCTCTTGATAAAGGTCTGCTTGCGATAATCGACAAGGAAGCGGATGAACCTTATCAGGTCATGGTTAAATCAAAATTATTCAGACCCGAACTTATAAAGGAAAAAGCGGGCGATGTAAAAATAGTGTATACGCCTCTTCACGGAACAGGAGCGCTGCATGTTGAAAAAGTTTTAGGCGATCTTGGCTTGAAAGTCATTACAGTTCCTGAACAGCGCGAAGGAAACGGTGATTTCCCAACGGTTGCTTTTCCCAATCCTGAAGAAGCCGCCGCGCTTGATATGGCAATAAAACTTGGAAAAAAGGAAAAGGCGGATGTTGTAATGGCAACCGATCCTGACGCTGACCGCTTCGGAATTGCAGTGCCGGACAAAAAAGGCGATTATTCGCTTGTTACAGGCAACCAAATGGGTGTTCTTCTCGCCGATTATATTTTTCTTTCGCTAAAAGAGCAGGGAAGGCTCCCCGCGAATGCCGCGATGGTCAATTCCATCGTCACTACGGGAATGCAGAAAAGAGTAGCCGAATATTACGGCGGAGAATGTTTTGAGTGCCTTACAGGTTTCAAATGGATTGCCGATGTTATGCGCAAATGGGAAATTGCGGCGCGGAACGGCGAAAAGGAAGCCAGAAGTTATGTTTTCGGCACTGAAGAAAGTTACGGCTATAATGTAGGAACCGAAGTCCGCGACAAGGACGGAGTTTCGGCGGCAGCCATGACAGCGGAGATGACGCTCTACTGGAGAAGCATGGGTAAGGGTCTGCTTGACCGTCTGGATGAGCTTTACAAAATTTGCGGTTATTGGCAGGAGATGGGTATTTCCAAATATTTCCAGGGACCGGAAGGACCTGCGATTATGGACGGCATCATGGAAGAATACCGCAAGAATCCGCCCAGGATACTGGGCGGCATCAATGTGGAAAAAACGCGCGATTTAAAAAACGGAGCGGACGGACTGCCTCCAAGCGATGTGCTTCAGTTTTTCCTGTCTGACGGCACCATTGTAAGCGCGCGCCCCAGCGGAACAGAACCGAAAATTAAATTTTACGCGACCTGCTGCGCCGAAGTCGGCTCAGGAGGGCTTGAGAAAGCCAAAGCCGAAGCCACAGGAAAGCTGGACGCTATAAAGAAGGATATCCGCGCTGTAATCGGCGGTTAGAAAAGAACACAGGGGTCTTTAAAAAATCCAAAGCTTTCCCTTTTTTTTACTTTTTCCTATGGTATAATATGAAAAGATACCATTATGAAAAATCGATTTTGCTATATGATTGTTCTTACTGTATGCGGTTTTGCACTGTTTTCCTGTTCCATTAATAAAATGGCAATGAATGCAATAGCCGATGTCCTTAGCGGGGAGGGCAGCTCCGATGTTTTCACGGGGGATTCTGATCCCCTGCTTGTAGGAGATGCGCTTCCTTTCGCCATAAAAATGTACGAGGCTCTTCTTTCCGCCAATCCAAATCATATAGGTATAATTAATACAACAGGTTCTCTTTTTGTTATGTATGCGAACGCGTTTGTCCAGGGACCTGGCGAAATGCTTCCTCCTTTTATGTACGCTGAACGCGAAGCGGCGAAAGAACGCGCCAAAAAGCTGTACATAAGGGGGTTTGATTTATTATACCGCGGACTTGATTTAAAGTATCAGGGTTTTAAAACTTCTTATTTTGACGGACGCCTTCCGGTTTTTCTTTCAAGAATGAGATCTCCTGACGTCCCCGCGCTTTACTGGGCTGCGGCTGCGGGGCTCTCCGCATATTCACTTAATCCCTTTGATATGGAACTGGGAGTAAGGATACCTGAATTTTATGCCATGATAGAACGCGCTTATGAGCTTGATCCTGACTTTAACAACGGAGCGCTTGATGATTTTCTTATATTGTTCCATGCGTCAATTCCGGACGGCATGGGCAGCGACAAGTCAAAAATAGACGTCCATTTCCGCAGGGCTGTTGAAAAATCCAAAGGGTTATCGGCAGGTCCCTATGTGTCCTACGCGCAGGCAGTCTCGATTCCGGCGCAGGATTATGATAAATTCAAAGAATTACTGGAAACAGCATTATCCATTGATCCTGATATGGATACTTCGAACAGGCTTGTAAATATTATTTCGCAGCAGAAGGCGCGTTATCTTCTTGATTCGGCTTATCTGTTTTTTATAAATTATGACTCAGGCGATGACTGGGATGATGACTGGTAATATTAAGGAGTGTTTATGACAAAAAATGTTTTTAAATTTTTGCTGATTATCGCGTTAATTTTTACGGCTTCTAACCCGCTGTTCGCCCAAAGGAGAATTCAGATAAGGCTTGCCTCTCTTGTTCCTGAAAATACTCCGTGGGGCGCTGCCATTAACCGTATGGCTGCGGAATGGGCAAGAATTACAAACAACGAAGTACAGGTTATTGTTTTTCATAATGCTACAGCGGGAAATGAATCCGAAGTTCTGCGAAAATTAAGAATGAACGAGCTTCAGGCTGCTGTTTTTACCAGTATGGGAATGAATCAGGTGATGCCTGAAGTTATGGCTCTAAGTTATCCGTTCCTTATAAGAAACGACGCTGAACTTGATGAAGTAATGCGCAGGCTAAAGCCCGATCTTGATTCAAGAATTCAGCAGAACGGATTTGTAACTCTTGCATGGGCGCGCGCAGGATGGATAAAATTCTTTTCAAAGACGCCGTTAAATACACCGTCTGACTTACGGAGGGTAAAGCTGGCTTTTGACGCAAGCGATGAGCAGATGCTTCAGGCGTTCAGAATTATGGGATATCAGATGATACCGTCATCTTTAAGCCAGTCGTTAAGCGATCTTAACAGCGGCAGAGTTGACGCTTTATACCAAAGCCCTGTTTATGCGGCAAGCTCTCAAATTTTCGGTATCGCAAAATACATGACAAACATAAATATCGCTCCCTTTATGGGCGGCGTATTAATGAACGAAACGGCATGGCGCAGAATCCCGGAAAGGTACAGACCTCAGCTTCTTGAAATCTGCAAGCGTATGGAAAGAGAGATAGAATCATCTATTTTGAATCTGGAAGCGGAGGCTGTTTCAACAATGGTAAGGTATGGGCTTCAGATTAACGAACTTAATTCTTCGCAGGTACAGGAATGGTATGATGATACTGCCAGATTCGAAGCAAGGCTTACTGGCACAAATCCTCCTGTTTTTAACAGGGATTATTACAACAGGATTAATTCCATAGTAACCGAATTCCGCAGAGGACAAAGATAAAAGTGGAATCCTCGAATATTAAAGAAAAACCTGCCGGTTTTAGAGCTTTACTTTACAGCATTGAAGAATATTTTTGCATTGCCGCTCTTGCGTTTATGGCGCTGCTTCCTGTTTTGGAATCGCTTGCCCGTGTTATTTTTAAAACCGGAATACCTGCTTCTTCAAGTCTAATAAGCCAGCTCCTTCTTGTATCGGCGCTTCTTGCGGGGATGCTTTGTACAAGAAATGACGCCCATCTTGCAATTTCCCTTGCGCAGTACATTCCTGAAGGTAAATTCAAAGTAAGACTTAAAATTCTCAACTGTTTAATTTCCGCTTTTGTAGCTACAGTGATAACGTGGAGTTCCGTTTCTTTTATTAAAATCGGTCTTGATTCAAGGCTGATAGGTTTTATTCCAAGCCGTGTGTTCGCGCTTATTATTCCCATCGCGTACGGAATAATCGCGGTTCGTTTTGCCCGCAGAACAGGTCTTGAAGGCTGGAAAATCGCTTTACCTGTATTTACAATAATCCTTGGAACGCTCGCATCTTTTCCTGTAATTGCGAAAATTATCTGGGGCGTTGATCTTCCTGACGCTGTCTGGGAATTGTGTGAAGACCTTTCCTATTATACATGGCTTGTAAGAATTCCGTTCACAGTTATACTTATTGCCGCGGCTCTCGGAGGGACGCCGCTTTTTATTGTTATAGGAGGTCTGTGTCTGCTTCTTTTGCATGCCTCAGGCGGGCAGATGGACGCGGTTTCTTCCGATATTTATACAGCGCTTACAAACACCAATATTATCGCGATACCTCTGTTTACGCTGGTTGGGTTTTTCCTCTCGGAAAGCAAGGCAGGACAGAGGCTTGTTCTTGTTTTCCGCAGTTTTTTCAGCTGGCTTCCTGGCGGAATAATAATTGTCACAGTGCTTATATGCGCTTTTTTTACTTCTTTTACAGGCGCATCCGGGGTTGCGATACTTGCTTTGGGAGGCATTTTATACGCGATACTCAGCGATCATTTAAAGTATCCGCAAAAATTTTCCATCGGGCTTATTACATCTGTCGGAAGCATAGGGCTTTTGTTTCCTCCAAGCCTTCCCCTAATTCTTGTCGGCACCGTTACGCAGACAAATATCTTTCATCTTTTTCTGGGCGGCATATTGCCGGGAATAGTATTGGTTGTGATGATGATTATTTTCGGCATCGTAGTCTCAATCAAGGTAAAGATTCCTGTAGAAAAATTTGACTTGTCCAAGGCGCTGTCCGCCCTGAAAGAGTCCGCTTTTGAATTAATGCTTCCCTTTTTTTTACTGGCAGGTTATTTTTCGAGGGTTTTCTCGCTTGTGGAAATTGCCGCGGTCGCCGTTTTTTATGTTTTTACTGTTGAAGTAATAATAAAACGCGATATTAAATTTTCCGAAGTAAAAAATGTTGTTTTAAAAGCCGTTCCCATAATCGGCGGGGTGCTTTCCATTCTTGCAGTGGCAAAGGCGTTGTCGTATTATATTGTGGTTACCCAGGCGCCTGCCAACATCGCCGCATGGATGAATGAAGTTGTTTCGTCAAAATTTCTTTTCCTGCTTCTTCTTAATATTTTTCTTCTTATCATTGGTTTTGTCCTTGATATTTTTTCAGCTATCATTGTTGTTCTTCCGCTGCTTGTTCCGCTGGGGCAGGTCTACGGCATTGATCCTGTACACCTTGGAATTATCTTTGTAATAAATCTTGAAGTAGGATACCTGACGCCGCCTGTAGGTTTAAATCTTTTCCTTTCGTCATACCGTTTTAAAACACCTGTTTTGAACGTATGCCGTAATGTACTGCCGTTTATCCTTGTACAGTTACTGGTGCTTTTAATTGTTACCTATGTGCCGTTTTTGAGCACATTCCTTGTAAGGCTTTTCGGTTAGGGCAGCGCCATAATCGTTTTTGCAGGGCACACATTTATGCAGGCTCTGCATAATGTACATTTCTCATAATCAACCCTTGCGATATTATTTTCTATAATTATGGCTCCTTCCTTGCAGGCTTTTTGGCAGAGCGTGCAGGATATGCAGCCTGCGCGGCAATTTCTTCTTACAAGCCTTCCCGGGTCTCTGGAGTTGCACAAAACACGGATTTTGCTTCTTTCCGGCACTATTTCTATCAGGTGTTTCGGGCATATTAAAACGCATTTGCCGCAGGCGGTGCATTTTTTGCTGTCAACTTCCGCAATGCTGTCAATTATTTTAATGGCGTTGAAAGGACAGGCGTTTTTGCAGCTTGCAAGTCCTATGCAGCTGTACGCGCATGATTTGTTTCCGCCTGCTGCGAGCTGGGAGGCTGCAACGCAGCTTTTAGGACCGTCATAAATATAATTTCTTTTAACGTTTGAGTCTATTCCATGGCATTTAATAAAAGCCGTTTTTTTGCTTTCTGCGGACGCTTCAATTCCCATTGTTTCCGCTATTTTCAAGGCGGCGACAGAGCCGCCTGCCGGACAGCCTTTATAACTGGTTTCCTCTTTTGCCACAGCTTCGGCAAACACAGCGCAGCCAGGAAAACCGCAGCCGCCGCAGTTAACGCCGGGCAGGATATCGGTTATTTGTTTTACCTTTGGATCGATTTTAACGGCGAATCTTTTTGCCGAAAAACCAAGGAGCAAACCGAAAACCAAAGAAAGCCCGCCGATGGCGAAAATCGGATACAGAATATTTTCCATCATTTTAATTCCCTGTTATTAAGCCCTGAAATCCCATAAAGGCAATGCTCATTAATCCTGCGGAAAACAACGCAAGAGGGAACCCCTGAAATATCCAGGGAACATCAGGATGGTTGTCGTATTTCTCGCGGATTGCGGCAAGCAGAACAAGCGCAAGAAGAAATCCTCCTCCCGCTCCCACGCTGTTTTCTATCGCCTGGAGGAAACTATAATTGTCTTTTATATTGATAAGCGTAACGCCGAAGATAACGCAGTTAACGGTAATCATGGGAAGATAAATTCCTAGCATTGCGTATAACGCACGGAACGCTTTTTTCATGAATACTTCAACAAACTGAACAATGGATGCGATAATCAGAATAAACACGACAGTCTGAAGATATGCGATATCAAGGGGCAGCAGAATAAAATAATAAAAAGGATGCGTAATCGCCGAAGCGATTGTCATTACAAATAAAACGGCTATTCCCATGCCGAGGGCGGATTCTGTTTTTCTTGAAACGCCGAAAAACGGACACATTCCCAAAAACTGGGTTAAAACATAATTGTTTATAAAGGCCGCTCCGACCAGTATTAAAAACTGATTCATCGTCTTCTCCTTGCCCTTCTTACCATGAAATATTTTCTTAGCATTATTAATACGCCGAGGGTAAAAAACGCTCCAGGAGCCATGATCATGATAAGCGTGTGCGAAGATGCATCATGGAGCAGTTCAACTCCAAAAACAGACCCGCTGCCGAAAAATTCCCTGATTATGCCGACAGACAAAAGACCGAGGGTGAAACCCAGTCCCATGCCGAGCGCGTCTACAGCGGAAGGCAGGACTTTATTTTTGGACGCGAACGCTTCTATGCGCGCAAAAAGAATGCAGTTAACGACAATAAGCGGAATAAAAATGCCCAGCGCGTCGTTTATAGAAGGAGGGACATAAGCTTCCATTACAAGTTGTAAAATGGTTACGAATGAAGCGACTATAACGACAAAGACCGCTATCCGCACTTCATTCGGGATTAGCTTTCGCATGAGTGAGACGGCGCAGCATGCGCAGATCATTACCGCAGTTGTGGAAAGCCCCATTGCCGCCGCGTTTACCGCGGACGTTGTCACGGCAAGAAGCGGACAGAGCGCCAAAAGCTGAACAAAGGTCGGGTTTTCGTCAAATAATCCTTTTTTCAGCAAAACGGAATATTTCATCTGTGATTCCCTCCGTTGTACCATTCGATAGCTTCGTTAACGGCGTTAGTGACGGCTCTTGATGTGATTGTAGAAGCTGTTATCGCTTCAATTTCATCGCGATCTCCCGATGAAGTTTTTACTGTTTTAAGCGGGACAAGTTCTTTGCCGTTAAATTTCAGGTAAAACTTTTCCTTTACCGCAAGCGCTCCAAGACCCGGAGTTTCGCTGTGCTTTAAAACGCGCATACCTGTTATTTTATTGTCTGCTTTTGAAATGCCTACCATCATGTTGATTGGACCTGCGTAACCTATAGGCGCAAGTTCAATCACATAACCGATTATCTCTCCTGCTCTTGAGCCTTCGAAAATCTTTTCAATATTTCCGCTTTTTTCAAAGGGTATTTCCCTGAAACCTGAAGCGGCGGGCAGAACTTCGTTCATTGTTCTTTCCTGCGTTTTTTTCCGCTGGGTTTCAATGGGTTCCAGCGTCAGGTTGCGTACAAGACCTAAAAGGGCTGTTGCGGACGCCGTGATGAGAAAAAGCGAAAGGGCGGACTTTAATATGCGCTTCATTTTCTTTTACTCCTTCCGAAAACGCGAGGTCTTACGTATTTATCAATGAGCGGAACGAAAAGATTCATGATAAGTATCGCGTAACTGACGCCTTCAGGATAACCGCCGTAAAAACGGATCAGATATGTTAAAAACCCGCATCCGATTCCGAAAATAATCTTTCCCCTTGGGGAGATTGGGCTTGTCGTATAATCTGTTGCCATAAAAAACGCGCCCATTAAAAGTCCGCCTGAAATAAGCTCGAAAAAAACGTGTCCTGTAAAAAAACCTTCCCGTCCGTAAACAAAGGCGAGAAGGGCAAAAGTTCCGATGTAAGAAAAAGGAATCCTCCAGCTGATTACCTTTCTTGCAATTAGGTAGGCTCCTCCCAGAATGAGCGCAATTGCGCTTGTCTCTCCGATACAGCCGCCCATATTGCCGAAAAGAAGCGCCATGTAATCGGAAAACTGCGGGGTAAAGGCGGGATTTTCCTTTAAAACGGCAAGATATGTCGCGCCTGTCGCCGCGTCAGGAGCAAACGTCCAACTGGTCATTTGTACAGGAAAAGACGCAAGTAAAAAAGCGCGGGCGGCAAGCGCGGGATTTACAAAGTTTGCGCCCAGCCCTCCGAATAATTGTTTGACGGCGATTATTGCAAAAACGCTTCCTATTGCCGGAATCCAGTATGGAATGTCAGGAGGAAGATTGAATGCAATCAAAAGCCCTGTTATGGCTGCGCTGAAATCATCTATTGTTACTTTCTTGTGACTGGTTTTCTGGAAAAGAAATTCCGCGGTAACAGCGGAAAAAACAGCTACAGCCATGACAATAAACGTGTGCATCCCGTAATTATAAACCGATAGAATACACGCAGGCGCGAGCGCTATTAATACGTCACGCATTCGCTTTTCTATGGTATCCTTGCCGTATATATGGGGCGGCGAAGAAACTGTCAGTATTATTTCCATATATAATCCTTATTTATTTTTCCGTTTTGCAAGTTCGGCTCTTCTGATTGTGCGGATTGCCTGAGACAGCCGTCTTTTGGCAGGGCATATATAAGAACAGCTGCCGCATTCGATGCATTCAAGACCGTTATGTTTTATAAACATTTCACTGTTTTCACGCAGAACGTCAGTATTAAGTTCTGTCGGTATAAGACCCATCGGGCAGTATTCAACGCATTGTCCGCAGCGGATGCAGTTCCGTTCGGGAGGTATATGCGCTTCGTTTTCCGTTAAAAAAAGCAAGCCGGAAGTTGTTTTAACAACAGGGACATTGATGTCAAAAATCGCCACCCCCATTAAAGGTCCTCCTACAACTACCTTTGCAGGATTTCCTTTAAACCCTCCCGACATTTCAACAAGATCGCTTACCTTTGTACCCAGACGGACTTTATAGTTGCCTGGGTTTTTTATCGCGTCTCCTGCCAGGGTAACAACCTTGCGCATTAGGGGACGTCCCCTGACGAACGCGCGGTGAATTGCGATAACAGTGTCGACATTATTTACTATGCAGCCTGTGTCAGCGGGAAGACCTCCTTCAGGCACTTCTTTTTTTGTAAGCGCGTAGATAAGCTGTTTTTCCGCTCCCTGGGGGTATTTTGTTTCAACAACCGCGACAGATATACCGGGAATATTTTCACAGGCTTTTTTAAGCGATTCAATCGCTTCAGGTTTGTTGTCTTCAATCGCGATAATTCCTTTTGCGTCAGGAAGCGTTTTTAAAATAATTTTAAGACCTGTCACTATACGATCAGATTCTTCGATCATGACGCGGTTATCGGTTGTTAAATACGGCTCGCATTCGGAACCGTTAATTATTACAATGTCAATTTTTTTTCCGGGAGGAGGGGAGAGTTTCACATGGGTTGGAAATCCCGCGCCTCCAAGTCCGACAATTCCGGCTTCGCGGATAACAGATAAAATTTCTTCTCTGGAAAAACCATCGTAATTTACAATGGGTTTGATTCTTTCATGTTCCAGATATTCTCCGTCATTTTCGATTATTATCGAATTGACTATAGTTCCCATCGCTGTCATGTGAGGGCGTATTTCCTTTACGATTCCCGATACGCTTGAGTGTACCGGCGAAGAAACAAAAGCGTTTGCATCGCCTATTTTTTCTCCTAAAAGCACCTTTTGCCCTGCGCTGACAATAGGCTCGCATGGAACTCCCAGATGCTGTACAAGCGGAAAAATCATTTCACTTTTGAGAATTGGATTAAGATAATTTATAGGTACATTTTCTGTATACTGTTTCTGTTCATTAGGGTGAATCCCCCCCCTGAAAGTAAAAATCATAATTTTTATATATTACTATGATTAATGCAATTTTTCCAGTAAAAAACCAGATTTCTGGCGTTTCTAATGGGAAATAAAATTAAACGAGCAGATTTTCAAGTTCGTCTACAAGCCTGCCGAAAACATTACAGGCGGCATTTACAGGTTCGCAAGAGCTCATGTCTATGCCGGCGGCTTTTAAGGATTCGATTGGAAAACGGGAGCCTCCCGATTTAAGGAATGTAAAATAATCATCCCTTTCTTTTACGCCGCCGCCCATGACCCGATCCGCAAGCGCGAGAGCTGCCGATATTCCAGTCGCGTATTTGTACACATAAAACGCGCGGTAAAAATGCGGTATCCTTAATCCTTCAAGATCGCTTATTTCTTCAAATACCATTTCCGGTCCGAAATATTTTTCAAGTAACCTGCGGTATTCCGCGCGTAAAAGTTCCACAGTAAGCGGAACGCCGCCTTCTTCAAGTTCATGGGTTCTTTTTTCAAATTCTGCGAACATGGTCTGGCGGTAAAGGGTAGCCAGAAGATCATCCGCGCGTTTGTTCACAAGGTAGAGCCTCAAATCCCTTTTGTCAGTCTGTTTCTCAAGATGGCGGAACAACAGTTCCTCATTGAACGTGCTTGCTACTTCGGCTTCAAAGATGGTGTAATTGTAATGCATAAAGGGATTGTTTTTCGCGGAGTAGAAGGAATGCATTGAGTGACCTCCCTCATGCGCGAGGGTGAATACGTCGCGGATAGAATCTTCCTTATAGTTCATAAGAATGTAAGGGTCGCCTGTAAAACTGCCTGCGGAAAATGCGCCTGAGCGTTTGCCCTTGTTTTCGTAACGGTCAGCCCAGCGTCCTGTAAGCCCGCTTTTCAGGACGGAAACATATTCGTCACCTAACGGTTTAAGGGAATTGCAGACAAGGTCTACGGCTTCATTCCAGCTTGTTTTCATTTTTACATCCTGAACAAGGGGCGTAAGTACATCGTAATGGCGCAGCTCCTTCAATTTTAAAGCGCGCTTACGCAGACTGTAATATTTATGCAGCGTGTCAAGTTTGCCGCTTACGGCATTGATTAAATTGTCGTAGACAGATTCGCTTACATCATCGCAGAAAAGGGACGCTTCCCGCGCTGATTTATATCCTCTTATACGCGCGTTGATTACATCCTGTTTGACAGAACCAGAATACAGGGCTGCAATAGTTGTCTTGTGAGCGTCGAAACAGCCGTAAAACATTTCATAAGCTTGCTTTCGGATACTGCGGTCGCTGTGTTCCATGAATACTGAATATGTCGATTGTGAAAGCGGACGGCTGCCTTCCTGGGTGTCAATAAAACCGAAATTAAAATCTACATTTGTAAGGACAGAAAAAGCGTCGCTTACCGCTCCTTCTCCTTCTGAATGAAGAGCTATTATTTTTTCTTCCTTTTCGCTTAGTATGTAAGGTTTGTAACGGAGAGTTCTTTGCAGATAAATTCGGTAATCGGCAATTTTTTCATCTTTTAGAAAAGCCTCCATATCTTCCTGTGAAATGGCAAGTATCTCAGGGTTTTCCCATGCGCCTAAAGCCCTTGCTTTCGCGGCAGCCATTGTTATTTTTCCCGTCATGGTTCTTGCAGTATCGGCTCCTTCGTCTTCGGATTGCCTTAACATTGCGTAATAGCCGAGGCGTTCTCCAAGAATATTAAGGTCGCGCGTGAAATCAAGATAATCTGCAAGACAGCCTGCGGATTTTGATAATGTTCCCTGATAGGATAAAATTTTCTCAGCTTTTTTTTCAAATTCCGCAAGGGCTTTGTTCCATTCTTCGTCACTAACAAACAGTTTTGAAAGATCCCATGTATCTGACAGGGCTGTTTCGTTTCTTGCTGGTATTTTTTTTTCGTTATCCGCCATATTTTATCTTCTTAATTTTTTTTACTCAAAGCTGCGACAGCGGCGCCGAAAAGGCTTGCCTGTTCTACAGGAGAGATAACATAAGGGCGCGGTTTTTCATTAATCAGCATTTGATGAAGGTGCGATTCAAGAGCGCGGCGCATACCTTTGTATATCATGTATGTAGTGCCCTCTACAGCGATGCGGACAGGCGAATAGGGTTCATATCCGTGATCCAGCCGCTTGACTGCCGCTCCCAGCACTGCGGCGGAAAAAAGCGCACCGCGTTCTGTAACAATTGATGTAATGTACTGTACTGCTGCAAGGGCATCGCTCTCATCAGGCGCAAACAGCGATCCTAAAGGTCCTTCCGCCCTTAACGGAGCGTGCGTAAATTCATTTAAGTACCTTGTTTCCAGATGAGGCATAGCTTCCAGTATTTCCGATTTTTTAAAAACAAGCACTTTATCTTTTATCGCTTGTTTCAGGATATGTAAAGTCAAGGGACCCAAGTACGCTCCGGCGGACGCTTTTTCCAGAAAATACCCGCCAGGGTTTTTTGTTGTGATATCATATTCCCTGTCCAGTTGTCCGCGGTGATGAATATTGAAGTTTCCGGTTTCACATACAACAATCTGCGGGGAAGATGAATTAAATCCGATTTTCGGGATGTTAGTTTCAGGATACGCTGTGTTAAAACCTGTTCCCAAAATAAAACCAATAACAGGTCCTGGCTGAATATTAAAATCACTGCGTGTCCGTACAGCTTCGCCGTCAGGTGAAATGGAAGCGTAACCTGAAAGCAGGGTAGCCACAGTATCATTTAATAATACAATGGGTCCGTCGTATACGCATCCCTTAGCCGCCAAAGCCTCGCGCAATTCTTTTCCTATTGCCTTTCCTATTACATCGGGAGCGTCAACCTCCTTGCTGAAAGCAAGCAGAATTCCGTCCGCCTCGGAAGTGATTTCCATTGGATAGGAAAAAGTAAAACCAATTCCTTCAATTTTTGTTTCTTTTAACAGGGGAATGGCGGCATCCGCGATTATTTCAAAAAATTTTTTCGCGCTTACATTTCCGTTTGTTCCCGGCATCGGCGTTTTTACCGTTCCATGAGCTGCAGCCTCGCCTTTTTCGTTGAACTGCACAAGGCTTGCACGCAAGTTTGTTCCGCCTGCGTCAAGCGCAAGAACTGTTTTCCCGGCGGGAATGTTTTTAACGGGAGTAATATAAGAAGGAATCATCGCAAGGCTTGAAGAATCTCCTTTAAGCCCCCGTTCCATTTCGATTAATACCTCTTTTACAAGGGCGTCGCCTTTTATCCCGTCATAATGAAAACCGTAGAATCGCGCAAAGTCGGATATTTCCCGGGCGTTGAATTTATACATAATACCTCGCTTTTACAGACATTAATTGAGTCCATTATATTGGTTAAACGCCGTTTTTTCAAGGTTGAAGTTTTTTGATCTTTCCGTCATTTCAACAGCATGACCTGTACGCAGATAGTAAAGCCAAATACGGCATTCTTTTCCCTCCGGCGCGAAAAGATCACAGATTGCCTTGTAATAACAGGTCATCTGCGCTGTGTGTTCTGAAGGAATTTCACGGGTGTCTGTCTTAAAATCCACAACATGAATTGTGTTATTATCCTCAAAGAAAAGGTCGATTGTACCGTTAATAAAAATTTCTTCGCCTGCGCTGTTTTTTATAAAGCTCCTGAAAGGAAATTCGTTTTCCATCAAGCTCGAACTTTTTGCTGTTTTCCCCAGAGGAGAATTAACAAAACATATAGCCAGTTCTTTTCCGGCTTCAAGCAAAATATCCATTTCCTTGTGATTTAATGAACCTGAAATTTTCGCAGGTATTTCAGGTTCTGAGCCGTTTAGATGAGCTTCCGTGCAAATGTGCGCGATAGTCCCGAAGTCAAGCGAATTAAATTTTTCGCTGTTCTCGCCGTTTTGCGAAAACTTTTTTAAAAGGGAATCGGCTTTTTTAAAAACCTCATCATGAGGTTTTTCTCCCGAATATTTCCTGTCTGCAGAATGTTTTTCTTCCTCGATGATGCTGCCTTCCGTTTTGAGCGATACAGGGCTTATGTGGTTATCGAAAATAATTTGAGTTTTTATTACTTTCGCTTTTTCATAACAGCTTTCCGCATTTTTTATAAATTCATTCAATCCCTTTTGATCGTTTGAAACCCCTTTGGTTTTTGTCGTCCGTTTTTTTAAATATTCTTCTGTGTAAACTGGTATTTCTTCAATATTAAAAAAACGGGGAGGGATGTGCGATACAATTGACGGAAGCAGAAGGCCGAAAAATGTATCATTGTCAATAATAGAATCGCCTTCTATAAAATTTTCGCTGTCTTCATGTTTTTCCTGCGTGTAAATTTTTATTAAATGTAAAATATTTCCGCTGTTTTCGCTTTCATCCTTACAAGCCTCATCTGTGTCCTTTAAGTCAAGCGAACCTGTTATGTACAGTTCTTTTTCCGCCCTCGTCATCCCGACATAAAGAAGACGGCGCAGTTCCGCTGTTCTTTTTCTTTTTGCTTCTTCGCCTGCAAGCTGCCATAAAAAATTATTTCTCTTTCCCGATACAGAGCGTAAAACATCAGGGACAGGAGAGCTTAATACTACTCCGTGTTCGTCAGAGAAATAAACCGTTTCGCACCTGTCTGCATGGCTTCTCTTTCCGCATCCGCAAAGAAAGACAACGGGGAACTCAAGCCCTTTGCTTTTATGTATTGTCATAAGATGAATAGCATTTGGGCGTTCAAGGGGAATATCAATTTCCGTAAGCTGTCCGCCTGAAGCCTTTAGCGCACTCATAGAATCTGTAAAAGATGCGAGTCCCTGGTTTTCCTCATCGGCTTTTGCGGCAAGGTGAAAAAGATAATCGTAAAATTCCCTGAATACTGCTGTTTGCTTATTCCATTCCGTTTCATATCTATAACCTTCGCCGTACCATAATTCACTGACAAGAGAACAGATAGTCTCTTTTCCGCTTTTTTGGCGTATTAATTGGTATATTTTTTTTCCGTTATAGTATTTTTCGCGGTCTTCTTTATCAAGGTGTTCAATTGGCTTTTCGTCAAAAGGCTCATAATTCAGGCTGCCAAGGGTTTCATCAAGATAAAAAGAAAGGCAGACGGCAGTTCCGCCGATGGAAAGTCCTGCAAACGGAGAACGAAGCATTTGCGCGTAGGCTGCGCTGTCGTGCGGGTGAACTGCAAGGCGCAATACGGACATAATGTCATTTACAGGACCGCCTGAAAATAAATTATTAATATCTTCGCAGGCGTATGGAATATCAAGAAGGCGCAGGTGTTTTTCAAAAAGGTGCTGTGAAGACCTTGTGCGCAGAAGAATCGCGATTTCATTTGCAGTATATTTCCGCTCGTCGAGTAAAATCCGTATTTTCTCCGCCGTAAACCGCGCTTCATTTTCATCGGAAGACAGTTGTATGTCATCATCATCGTTTCCGGAGCCTGATTTTTTATTTAAAATGCAAATTGAAAAATTACCGCTTCCATTGTTCCCGGCTTCAAGGGGAGCGTAGGATGCTTCATAGAGCGGAAGATTTTCTGTCCGGTTTAAACTGCTTTTAGACGGAGCGAAGACGCTTGAATGAACACAGAGAGCTTCTTTTCCATAAGGATCGAAACTGCTTCCGCCGAAAATTGCATTGAATGCGCCTATAAGAGCCGGAGAGGATCTGTAGTTTATCTTTAGCGGAAGGTCGAGGCTTTTTATTTCTTCTTTGAGTTTTCTGAAAACGGAAACATCGGCGCCCCTGAAAAGATAAATAGACTGTTTTTCATCGCCGACAAAAAAAAGTTTTCCCGGGCTTAAATCATGCGCAGGAGGTATAACCTTGTTTGACTTTTCAGGTTTTTCAGCGAGAAGAAAAAGAAGATCCTTTTGCAGTTCGTTATTGTCCTGAAACTCATCAATCATTATTGCCTTAAAAGATTCTTTTTCGCTCTGCCTTATATCCTCCTGTTCAAGAAGAATGGTACGGGAAAGGGAGGCTGTGTCATGGAATGTTAAAATACCTTCTGCGCGTTTTTTACGGAGGTATATTTCCTGAAGTTCTTCCAAAAGCGGCATGATGGAAATTGTAAAACCCGCCTGAATGCATGAAACCGCCAGTGACGAAATGGGAATAAAAAGAGTCCTTATTTTTTTTATATTATCTTTTACAGGATTACAGGTGCGTTTTCCCCTTTGTAAATTTAACCCTTTTATATCATTAAGAAAAAATAAAAGTTTAATAAACGAATCATTTAAAGGATGCGCCTGCGCTTTATCAATGCACAGTTCCCCGCTTGCATCAAGCAGTTTGTTTAAATATTCCTGTAAACTTGCCTTCTCCGGTATAATAATTAATCCGTTTCTGTATTTTTCCATTAAAGGAACAATTTCCGGAAGAAGAGAATCATTTTCAAGAACCAGTTTGTTTGTTTCGTTAAGTATTTCTTTTAATTCATCGCTGTGTTTCTTCCATTCTTCACAGAGAGTGAAAAATTGATTTTTTATTCCTGAAATAAAACAAACAGGCTTGTCAATGAGACAGTAATTGAAAAGAATCTCCGCAAATATATTATGTACAATATCGTTTGGGCGGTTTCCTGAATACAGTTTTTCTATTGCAGGATGATGACGGCGAGAAATCATAAACGGATATGATACTTCAAGAGCAAGCTGGCGGCATCGCTCCTGATCTATTAAAAAATCCGGGCTTATACCGTAACGGGGAGCGCACTGTTTGACAAGAGATGCGGAGTACGAATCAAGCGTTTGTATTCTTGCATGTATAAAATCATCAAGAGCTATCCGCGCCCTTTCTGCTTTTATTCCGCTTTCTTTGACGGCAATTTCTGAAACAAGCGAATAAATACGCCTGTACATTTGGGCTGCCGCTTTTTTTGTAAACGTGAGCGTTAATATTTCATCTACCCTGTATCCTTTTTCTGTCAGAAGCCAAACGAAACGGTTTGCGAGAACCAAAGTTTTGCCTGAGCCTGCGCCTGCCGCTACAACAGCGTTATCCGTGCAAAAGGCTGCTTTTTTCTGTTCGTTATTAAGTTCCATTAATTATTCTCCGGCTCATTTAAATTTTCTCTGTCTATAACGTATGTTGTCCGGCATATTTGGTTATATGAACACTCAAAACAGTTGACGCTTTTTGATTCAAAAACTGTAAAATCTCCTTTAAGGACTTCTTTAGAAAACTGTATTGCTTTTTTATCGAATTCTATAAATATTTCGTTATATCGTTCGCTTTCACGCATTATTCTGTTTTCTTCTTTTTTTGGCAATTTATTTTTCCCGTCAGTATCCTGAATTACGCCAAAAAGCGCTTCCGCTTTTGATTCCAGAATACTGAAAAAAAGAGCTGTGTCTGTTTTTAATTTTTCATTTTCTTCCGCAAGCGTTATATACATGGGAAGCTGAAAATTGGAAAGTCCTTTTTCGCTTTCGCCTGTACAATCTTTGCGTTCAGGCAGGTATTTTAATTTAAAATCAATAATTTTAAGGTTATTCGCTTCATCCTTCAGAATACAATCAACTATTCCGTTTAATATGAATGAATCGCGTTCCGACTTATATGAAATTTCAGTTCCTGTAACGCTGCATCCTGCAAAGAACGAAAGAAATTGCGCAATGAATTTTTCCAGATTATAGCGGAAATTCGCTCTTTGCGAATACAAAAGGCGCGCTGTAAGAGCGCTCATATGAAATTTGCAAGACGGCATTTGCAGCGAAAATGCATTAAAAATTTTATTAATGCTTTCATCAAGAAGTTTCCGGTACTCACAGGGGAGAACATACCCTTGAGGCGAATCATCCGGCAATAACAATCGCCTGTTATTGTTTTTTATTTCATTGAAAAAAACATTCAGTATCTCGTGATAAACAGTTCCTGCTGTATTTTCTGCCATAAGGCTTGTCTCTATCTGAACATTTTCCAGCGCAAAGACACGTTCAAAAAGCCATTTTAGCGAACAGCTGAAATACGGCTGTAATGACGAAGCTGAAACGCTTAATTTGCCGTTAGCTGCATATTTTGATTTGATTAATTCTTTAACATTTTTTCCTGCAATCCATTTCTGTTTTGAATGTGAATAATTCCCGCTGCGGTTTTTCCACTGCGAAAATCCGTTAAATTGAATTTCATGAAGTTCCTGCAGTCCTGAATGTTCAAAAGAAGAGAAAAAATCCCTTTCCGCACTGAAATTGTCAATGGAAAATTTATCCTCCTTTTCCGCCGCATAACATTCCTCTGGTTCAAAAGGCGAGCCAATCTTTGAATGAGGTATAGAGAAACCTGAGAAGGTCTTTTCGCTGCAAAAAAATGCCGCGTTTTTCATTGAATTTATTTTATGAAGATTTACAAATGCGTTTGACGCATCTTCGTCAAATATACCTAATTTTTCGCGTTTTTTTCTCGGCAAAAAATCAAGACGCGAATAAACTACAGTCAAATTTTCCTGCCCTGCGCCGAGTACTACATGGCAGTCAAAAGGAGCTGAAGCTGCTGTTTTGTAGGGAAGAATCGAAACGCCGTCTGTTTTAGACCGCGCAAGATAGGGCACTTCATTTAAATATTCGGAAAAAAACAAAAACGGGTCTATAGCAGGAACATTGGGAAAATCTTTTTCCAGTTTGGCAAGAGATGTTAACTCTGATATGCAGCGGGACAATACAAGATCGGAGTCATGGGAGCATTTATCCATGTCAAAAAATTGTTCTCGGAAAATAAAATAATTCATGCGAAGATCGGAAAAAGTCGCGGCTGAGCGCATTTCTTGTAAACGGTATTTCAGGCGCTCAAAAAAAAATTTTGCGCCGGGAGCAATTGCGTCTAAAGGTTTATTAAAAGCGTCTTCCCATACATTTATCTTTTGTTCGCTATTATTTATTTTTTCAGTCCATGAGTAAAAACAGTTGTTTTTTATTCCAAAAGAAACAAGGTTATTTATTTTGTCTGTATCTTTCCACGGAAGGTCTTTGTTCATGATCAGTGTTACAAGCGAAGAAAATGAATAATCATTTGATACGCAGCCGGCTATCGAGCGGAAAAGACTGCCTGCGCGGAATTCGGCTAACGGTTTGCTTGTGCGTTTTACAAACGGAATGTTCCTGTTTGAAAACTCCCTCATTACATACGGCTCGTAATCCTGTGAATCTGAAACGCAGACCGCAATGGAAGACCAATTTACGCCTTTTTTTTCATGCAAAGCGCGTATATAAAGAGCGGCTTCGGTTATTTCCCTGCGGGAGTTGGTATAAAAAAAAGTGTCACAATGCGGTTTTTCAGCTTCCTCCTGAGCGCTGATTATTTTTACATGCCCGCTTGAAGACAGTAATTTTTTGTATTCGCCGTAATCTGAAAGAGACTCAGGGAAAAAAATAAAAACTTCTTTTCCTTCATCGTTAAAGGGGGGCGTTTCCCATGCAGGTTCAAATAACGAGTTTTCTTCAAGGAAATGAGCGTAACGGCGGGCAAGAATAAATAAATCCCTGTCATCTCCTTCATATTTTAAGCTGAAATCTTCGGCGCAGATATTTAAGATATTGCTGATTGGTGTTCCTTGAGTTTTCTCAAACCATGCGCCAAGCTGGGGCAGAACCCGCGTAAGCCATGATGCGAAATGCCCGGACTGCGCCGCCCATTTTTCCCTTATCAATGATGAAAAAAGAGGTTTTCCCTGTTCCGCAGCTTGCGCGTTTTCATTTATAAGGCGGTTTATAAAAATTTTTCTTAATGAAGAAGGGATACTCTTTTTGTTTTTTACTTTTGATTTTATGGAATTCTGCTTAAAGATATCCCAGGCTAAAAATTTATTCATCGCTATAGTGCCGCCTTTGATGCGCAGCAAATGATCCGCCCAGCGTGAAGCTGAAATATCTGTCGGGAATACAAAACATGAATTAGGTTTATCTATTTTTTTTAAAAGAATTGTTTCTATAGGATTCATGTATAGGGGTAAGTTTAATTTAATGAAAGATTTTTGTCTATTACAGGGAAAAAAGACCTTTTATGTCTTTTCAAGAATCCTTACTCTGTACGATGCGCCGATGCGCTCCAGGGTTTTTGATACAGTTTCTCCAGGCAATATCTGTTTTTTCAAATCAATTGTAAACTGGTTCATGGAAAAATGACGGAAAAAGAAAATCTGCTTATACATTTCTTTTTTATCCTTATAAAGTTCTTTTATTTTTTCAGTGTAAGCTTCAAAAAGACCTCCCTTTTTCATTTCCGAATAACCCGTTATCCAGACAGGACATTCAAAGATCTTATGAAATTCCAAAAGGATTTGCGCCATTTCTTTCTGCGATTCTTCAATAGCTGAGGCAATCAGGCTGCTGCCTTTTTCAAGCCGGCATAGTTCCCTCAATTCCTGCGTACGCGGAGAATGAATGGGAGTTTTGTTTAAAATGATCACATTCTTTAGAAAATCAATTCCAAGCGCGGGATTGTCGCGGAAAAATTTATGCGCTATTTTTCCCGAAGGTCCGGTAAGATAACGCAGGTTTTCTTGTTCTCTGCGACCTGGATTATCTGCTACCAGTATAAGTTTTATTTCATCGCTTTCCTTTATGCCGTCAAGCGCGCTGTTGTATACAACAGAATTTTTTACAGTGTAAGATGAATTTTTCCCCTCCGCGCGGCTATCTGCGAATTTTTGCTGGATTCTTTTCAGTTCCGGAAGAGATGCGAGAATTTTTTCAGTCTCATTGCGGAAACGCTCTCTTACAGTTATAAATTTTTTCCATACGCTGCGATTCATTTTGTACTGGAATTAACCACGGGAACCGATTTCCAAAATCAGTTCAACTTCACCCCTGCCCATGTTCATGGCATTGGCTATTTCTTCGGTGGTCCAGCCCTGTTCTTTCAATTTTAATACATTGTCGCGATCCTGCGGTGGCGGCGCGCCCTTGCTAGAAGAAGCGGATACTGCTTTGCCGCCTTCGCGTTCAAAAAGACCTTTGGCAAGCTTAACATGGGTCTTTGCTTCCTTGTTAAGTGCTTTAAGCTCAGTTTCCGTACGCGCAAGCCATTCGCGGGCGATATTCATTTCTTCAATTCGTTTATTTAACTGGGTAAGGGACTCGTCCAAAACGGAAATTTTTTCTACAGCATCTGTTGCCTTTTCGTTTTCCGCGGCAAGAGTTTCTATCGAGGTTCTCAGGCTTTCAAACTGATCTGAAATCGCGTTAATGATATTTTCCGAATTTTTAATTGCGGTTTCTGTTTTTTGCAGCATTTTAAAGTTGCGGTCGATGCTTTCATTGGTTTCTTCAAGAACCTCATTCTTTCGTTCAATACGCTGGTATTTTTCTTCTGTTTCCTTAAGAGAATCTTCCAGTTTCCGTATCTGCACCTGTACATTCTGAAGAATGTCATCCGAGGTTGAAACCTGAGTAAGTTTTGTCTCTACGGACTGGGATGTTTTCAGGAAACGTTCAAAATCTTTTTCCATAACTTCTATGCGGTGTCTTTCCGAAAGGAAGCTCGTCATCTTTCTGTGTACTTCATCTTCAAGCCGTTTGATGTGCGTAAACTGATTTTCAATCTGGGTGATTTCATTTTTCCTCTGATTCAGCTTGTCAAGGTCGGCGTTGATTTCCTCTATTTTCTTTTCAAGCTCATTTTTTAATTCGCCTGTCTGGTCAAATATTTTTTTCTGTACGCCGAGTTCTTTGCGGATATCATCAAGGCTCTTGCGGAACAGGGAAATGCGTTCGTCATTTTCGGCGGCGTTTTCCCTGCTATACCTGCGCAGTTCTTCAAGCGAGTTGTCCATTTCGCGCATTCTGGCGTTATATACGCTTTGCCACTCATCATAAGTCTGCTGCGTACTGACGGCTTTTTCATCGAGAGCTGCATAGGAAACCTTTGAATTTGCCTCAATTTCCTCAATTTCCTTTTCAAGTTCACGCTGTTTAACCCTTATGGTTTCTTTCATGGAAAGTTGATGCTGAATTATCTGCGTTTCAACTTCGTTTTGAGATGTTACGCGAATATCAGCAAGAACCTGTTTTATTTGTTCCTCAAATGAAAGGCGCGTTTCATCGAAACCGGACATTTCTTCCCTTATGCCCTTTTCGAAAGCGACGGTCTCCTGTTTGAGCCTTTCAAGATCATCGGTAAGCCGTTCGCTCAGTACAGCGATATTTTTCCGCTGATCGGCGGAAACGCGTTCTTCTGCCTTTTGCCAGTCCTGATTTATTTTGCCTGTGCTGTTCTCCAGCCGTTCCTGCAAACCTGCCTGCCAGCCTGCAATTTGCCGCCCGATTTCTCCCGCGCGTTTTCCCAGTTCCGCTGTAAAATCATTTTCAAAGGAGGAAATCTGTTCCGTAACATTATCGAAAGCCCGCTTTTTAATTCCTTCAAGTTCATTGTTGAGAGCTTCTATTTCATTCCTGAAAGACTGCGCCTGTAAGTTAAACGCCTGCTCTGCTGTTTCTATGGATGAGTTTGCTTCCTTCTCATAATTGGAAAGATCATCTTTTACCCTTGATACCGATTCTTGCATTGATATACGAAGTTCTTTTTCAAGCCTTCCTGCGTCATCCGCAAGATTGTTAAGCTGTTTTATAGCTTCACTCTGAATCCTGCTGTAATCATCTATCCGTTTTTCGTTGGCAGTAATTATATTTTGTTCAGTATCCCTGCAAAGGATGCGCCAGTCTTCCATTTGTTTGATAAGAGAAAGATTTATTTCTTCCTGCTGCTGTTTGGCGGCAGCATTTGATTTTTCTTTAAGCTCATTGAGTAAAGAGAAAATTTCACTGTGCTGAACTTTAATAGCAGTATCAGATAAATTTTTATATTCGTTAAGAGCTGTATTTATTTCCTCCTGCTGGATTTTTATGGCAGAATCTGAATTTTCCTTAATCATATCAAGAGCGTTTGCAAGTTCGTCATATTGCAGTTTGACTGAAGCTTCGGTTGAATTTTTTAGATCATTAAGAGAAGCGGTTATTTCTTTTTGCTGTTGTTTGACAGCGAAATTTGATTTTTCTCTTAATTCATTGATAGCGGAGAAAATTTCTTCATTATGCTGCTTGACAGCGGAGCTTGAACTTTCTTTTAATTCATTGATAGCGGAGAAAATATCCTCATTATGCTGTTTGACAGCGGAGCTTGAACTTTCCTTTAATTCATTGATAGCAGTGAAAATGTCTTCATTTTGCTGCTTGACAGCTGAGTTTGAACTTTCCTTTATTTCATTGATGGCTGAGAAAATTTCTTCATTATGCTGTTTTACAGCGGAATCTGATTTGTCCCTTAATTTATTGATGGCGGTGAAAATTTCTTCGTTTTGTTGTTTTACAGCGGAGCTTGAACTTTCTCTTAATTCATTGATGGCTGAGAAAATTTCTTCGTTTTGCTGTTTTACAGCGGAATCTGATTTGTCCCTTAATCCGTTGATAGCGGAGAAAATTTCCTCCTGCTGAAGACTGACAGCGGAGTCTGAACTTTCCTTAACTTTAGCAAGAGCGGCTGTAAGTTCATCCTGCTGACTCTTGACGGCAGTATCGGTTGTATTTTTTAAATCGCTTAGCGTCGAATTTATTTCATCCTGCTGGAATTTAATGGCAGAGAATGATTTTTTCCTGACGCTGTCAAGAGCGGCTGTAAGTTCCTCCTGCTGACTCTTGACGGCAGTATCGGTTGTAAGTTTTAGTTCGCTTAACGCCGAGCTTATTTCATCCTGCTGGCTCTTGACAGCAGTGTTGGTTGTATTTTTTAGCAGGCTTAATGCCGAACTTAATTCTTCCTGCTGCCCTCTGACTACAGTGTCTGTTGTATTTTTTAAATCGCTGAGAGATGAGCTTATTTCTTCCTGCTGACTCTTAATGGCAGTGTCAGATGTATTTTTTAATTCGCTGAGAGCGGTGTTTATTTCATCCTGCTGGAATTTAATGGCGGAGAAAGATTTTTTCCTGACACTGTCAAGAGCGGTTGTAAGTTCTTCTTGCTGACTCCTGACGGCAGTATCGGCTGTAAGTTTTAATTCGCTGAGAGATGAGCTTATTTCTTCCTGTTGGCTCTTGACAGCAGTTTCTGTTGTATTTTTTAAATCGCTTAGCGCCGAACTTATTTCTTCCTGCTGATTTTTGATTGTAAGACCGGCTGAGTCTTTAAATTCGCCGAGTACTGAGCTAATTTCTTCATGCTGACTTTTGATGACAGCTCCGGCTGAGTCTTTAAATTCACCCAGCACAGAACTTATTTCATCCTGTTGGATTTTAATGGCTGATAAAGAGTTTTTCCTGACGCTGGCGAGAGCGTTTGTAAGTTCATCCTGCTGATTCCTTACAGCGGTTTCTGTTGTATTTTTTAAATCGCTTAACGCCGAGCTTATTTCTTCCTGCTGATTTTTAATTGTAACGACGGCTGAGTCTTTAAATTCGCCGAGTACTGAGCCTATTTCTTCCTGCTGCTGCTTAAGAAGAAGTTTTGACTTTGCGTATATATCGGAATTGGAGGCGTTAAGATTTGACAGCAAGGTCTCCGCTTCCTGCTGCTGCTGTTTGATGACAGTATCCGCTCTTTCCCTTAGTTCGTTGATTGCGGAACTTATTTCCTTCTGCTGAGATTTGACAGATGTATCCAGTTCATCCTGCTGTTGTTTTATCGCAGTCATTGATTTGGCTCTAAGATCAATTATGGACAGATTAAGTTCGCTTTTTGTAGCAGTAATCGAAGCGTCAAGTTCTTTTTTCTGTTTTTCCGTCATTTTTTTCAGCTCTGTGAAATTCTGTTTCCAGTCGTTCTGCTGTTGAATTAAAGACGTATTAATCGCATCCCGTTCTTTGGACAGCGAAGATGTTACTTCTTCCTGCTGACGCGCAAGAGATAAGATTATTTCTTCTTTCTGTTTTTTTGCCGCGGCGGAAAGTTCAGACGATCCTTTTACCCATTCCTGATGAAATTGTTTGTATTTTGAGTTTGTTTCAATGATTTCCGCATTCCATTTATCGTGTATTGTTTTTATTTTTTCGCTGATTGTTCCCTGTTCGGTTTTTAAGGATTCCTGAACGTTTTTAATTTTCTCTTCAAAAAAAGATTTTATTTGATTTACTCTCTCATAAGCCTGTTCGCGCAGCTTTACAAGAGCGGCGTCTTCCATTTTATCCGCGCGTTTTCCCGCGTTTTCAACTGTATCTTTCAGCGTTTTTTTCACAAGTTCAAGGTCGCGGGCAAGAAGCGCTTCGCGTTCGCGTTCTGTTTTTATTACAGCTTCCCTGTGTTCTTCAACTTTGCGTTCAATAACCTGCGCTGACGCTTCAAAATCGGAAACTATCGACTTTGCGGAAGTTACAGCTTCAATAGCCGCTTTTTCCAGGTTTTGCGCATTCTGTCTTTCAAGACGGATTTCGGTTTCTTCAAGGTTTTTCTGCGCGGCGCTGAACGCTCTTTCTATCTGGTCAAATTTTTCTTTGGTATCGTTTATCCGTTTGGCGGCAGTTTCCACAAAATCAGATTCATCCCTAATGCGGTTCATATTTTCCTGAACCCTTTCGGTCATTCCTGATAATTCTTCAAGCGACGATTCATATTCGTTTATGCGTTCGTCTATACGCGCTATCGCTTCTGATTTTTTCGCAAGGTCTTCTTCGGTAATTTTCTGGATATTCTCCATCAGCTTAAAAGCGGCTTTTTTTTCTACGTCCAGGTCAATGCCGAAATTTTTCACTGCTATGCTTTTTTCTTCGGCATAAGCGGCAATTTCTTCCTTGCATTTTTCCGCGTATTTTTTAACCCTTTCTAAAGGACGGCTGTTTTTATCCGCCAGTCTGTAAAGAACGAGTGTAAGCGCTACAATACCGAGAGTTATTAAATTTCCGATAGTGAAAATCATTAGTATTAATCTCCCTCCCCGGATAAAATACCTAATGTTATTAATTTATCATATAATCGTACAGTTGGCGATAGTTACTGAAGGTAAAATCCGGTTTGGGTTTTTTAAGACCTCTGCCGGGGAAAAAAACGCTCTTTATCCATGCTGTTTTCATTCCCGCATTGTTTGCACCTGTTACGTCATAAGAACGGCTGTTTCCCACATAAAGTATTTGCCCGCACGGCAGATTCATCGCTGAAGCTAGTTTTAAAAACGACAGGGGATGAGGTTTTATCGTACCGTAATGTTCAGAACAAAGCGTTGCATCCCAAAAACCTGATAAACCTAAATAATCGAGTTTTACATTCACGGGAAAATCAGAAAGAAGCCCCAATTTATAACCTGCTTTTTTTAGAGCTGTAAGAGTCGGGATTACTTTGTCAAATAATTTAATTTTTTTGAACATGGGTTCCCAGCCTGTATAAATCAGCGTATTGATTTTATCCTGCATGACCCTGGACTGATTTTTTAATAATTCCGCGACAATACCTGCCTGATATTCGTAAAAGCAGTCTCTGGGTTCCGGGTTTTTTAACTGTTCATTGCGTATTTTTTTCCTTGCCTTGCCGAATGCAGAGAGCAATGACCATTCCCTTAAAATAAAGGGGAGGAGCCTTATGTTAAACCTGTAATTAGGGTATAATGTACCGTCTAAATCAAATGCCACACCCTTTATGTCATTCCGCATGACAAAAGTATAGCGAATACTTATAATTTGTTCGAGTGCCTTTCACCCGTTATTGCGGGTTAAATCCTGACGGGATAGGAATTTGCACCAAATTGACAAAATGACCTGGGTAACGGGTGCGGAAAGCGGCGAACGAAGTTTCAGATGCGCTTTCAAAAACAACTACACGGAATGCGCCTGTTTCGTCAAAATACGGAACAAGAGCGGCGACATGAAAATACTGGCGCAGCCGGGGAGAGCCGCGAGGGTTGTCCGCTGTTACCGGAGCTCCTATTTCAGTATTTACAGCAGCCAGATAAAAAGAAAACGGTTCATCAATTGCAAGGGTGTAAAGAAGCGGATGCAGACCTTCAACTCCGTACCCTGCTTCTCCAAGAAAACCGGGATATGTCTGAGGTGTAAAATTTCTGTTTTCTCCAACCATTATAAGCGAGAAATTGTCTTTTCTCACTTCAAATTCATCCAGATTTTTATAGGAAGCCGAGCGAAGTATACCGTTTGCTTCGGATGCCAGGTTCCTAATCCAGTCAAGCCCAAAATAAGGATCGCGCCTTTGTTCCCAATTGGCAGTAAAGGAAGAACCGCGTTCCGAGAAAGGCGCTTTTAACGGCGTAATGGGAAGCCGCTCTCCTGTTACGGGACGCAGAATGCCGTCTATAAGCCATTTTACAAAACCGGAACAGTTAAGCCCTCTTGAAGCCGGATTTTGCCTTTGAAGGGTTTCTATAAAAACATAATTTCCGTTTTCATCAATTGCACCGTCATCGGCAAAACGCAAGCCTTCGGCGGAAATAGCCGCTCTTACCTGCGATACAAACCTGCGGTGGTTTTGGTATAACTGCGGCTGCGGATTAAAATAATGCATGGGGACTTTTTCTTCTGCAAGTTTCAATATATCCCTTAACTGCATTGTATACAGACGCTCAAATGCAACCGGAATTTGCACAGAACGAACAAGATAACCTCTGTATAATACCGCATCCAAAAAGCATTTCTCTGAATCCAGCGGACGAAACTGTATATATGTGTATTGATCGCTGCGGGGAAAAATTCTTATTAGAGTGCCTGCTCCTGTGTCTTTGCGGCGGGTCAGCATCCATGAGCCCTGAGCCCAGCCCGGATACTGACCTGTTCCCCTGCGTTCGGCTGAAATGTTTGTGTCGGACGCAATGCGGCCTCTGATCAATTCCCGCGAAAGAAGAACCATGATTTCATCTCTGCCCTCTGTGGAACTGACCTGCACTCTTTCTCCGCTTTCCAGCTGTTCTGTCACTGTCCGCCGCGCAAGCACCCTGTCAGGCGTTTCGTTAAACCACGAATCCTTCAATCTGATTCTTAAAAGGGAGTCATCGGATATTTGCGATACAGGGAGATCAATGCTGTAAACGGATGTAATATTTATAAAAACGAACAATATTGTAAAAAATTTAGGCATATCACTTTTATTATCGGTGAAATATATATATAATGGAATGGAAAAAATGCGGGGGGAATGAATGAAATTATACAGCAGGGGACACGTTTTATTTTTCTCATTATTGACCGGTCTTATTGTATTGTTATTTGCTTTTGGTCTTGGTTTTATAAAACCGTTCGGACAGATAAAAATTGAACCTGTAAATACACAAGCGCATGACGCTGAATTTCCGCTTTTACAGTCTGAATATATGGCTTTAAATACCCAGGAGCTTGTTCAATACTCGGAAAGCGAGAGGGAAAATATCGCTATTTATGAAAGGCTCAATTCCGCAGTTGTTAATATCACTACGGAGACAATGGCAATCAACTGGTTTTTGGAACCTGTACCGCAGGAAGGCAGTTCCGGCTCAGGCTCAATCATAGATACGCGCGGGTATGTGCTTACCAACAATCATGTAATTAACAACGCGCACAGGGTTTTTGTCAATCTTTCGGACGGCAGCCAGTTTGAAGGCAATGTAATCGGCGTTGATCCTGAAAATGACCTTGCTGTTTTAAAATTCGATCCTCCGCGCGGAACGGATTTGACAACCATTCCCTACGGAGATTCCGCGAATTTAAGGGTAGGGCAGAAAGTTCTTGCAATCGGCAACCCTTTCGCTCTTGAACGCACTTTAACTGTCGGGATTGTGTCCGGTTTGGGCCGTCCGATTCAAACCTCAAGAAACCGGATAATTCGCGACATGATACAGACAGACGCTTCTATTAACCCCGGTAATTCAGGCGGTCCGCTTCTTGATACCCAGGGCAGAATGATAGGAATTAACACGATGATCTATTCGCCTTCAGGCGGTTCTGTCGGGATTGGGTTTGCAGTCCCCGTGAATACCGCAAAGCGCGTTGTCAATGAAATCATGCAGCACGGAAGAGTCCGCCGCGGCTGGATTGACGCGACCGTTGTCCAGATTTTCCCAAGCCTTGTGCGTTACGCAAGACTGCCTGTTAATTCCGGTCTTCTTGTTTCCCGTACGAGGAGAAACGGTCTTGCCGAAAGAGCGGGATTAAGGCAGGGCACAGAACCCGTGCAGTACGGCAGAAGCGTAATTTACCTTGGCGGAGACATTATCACTTCCGTAAACGGCATGAAGACAGACAGTCTTGCAGACCTTTACTCGTCTCTTGAAGCGTCAAGACCCGGAGATATAATAACTGTCGAAATAATCCGCGGAGGCAGGGCAAGCACATTGCAGGTAACGCTTGCGGACAGGGAAGAAGTGCAGAATTGATTAACCCTCTGCCTTTCGCATAATGGGTTTTACCTGTAGTGCTGCCTGTTAATAATATATTGAATACGAGCTAGGCGAGGATATTTTGATCAATTTCAATATACAATGCCAATTCCCAATCCGGCATAACCGCCTGAAAGCGAATTATGCGTCCAAACACCTGCCTGCAAAGAGAAAAAAAGAAATGAAGGCGGCGGATAAAAGCGTCCTTCTAAGCCTGTATGTAATTTGGGGTTTATTTCATCTTTAAGGTTAAATTCGGTTCTTAATGACAATCCTGTATTAAACCAGCTGTTCAGGTGGTAGAGAAATCCGGCTGAAAGCAGTACGGAAGGAACAATATTATCAGGTCCCTGCAAAAAAATACTTGGGTTTAAAAAAAACGAGAACAATTCCTTTTCAAGCGAAAGCGGTATATAAACGCCGATGCCTTTTCCCGGGTTTAAAGTATCATCTCCGTTTTTGCCTGTCCACGTGTAAAAAGCTCCTATTGCGAAATCAACAGGAAGACCGGAATTGGGAATATTGTACTTAATGGAACCTGACAAACCCCATCCCGCGGAATTGTTTATGAGAGGATTTACGTTAAAACCCGCGGCGGCTTCCAGCCTGTTAAATGTCGCAATTTTTATTCCAAATCCAAACGGAAAACCGGAATAAATCCCATCCTCCATGTCTCCTTCCTGAAAATTAAATTTTCCGGAAAGAACATTGCGCATCGGCGTAAATGCGAGCACCGAAATTCTGCCTGCCATGTCCCGGCTGAAAGCTCTTGATCCTATAATCTGGTAACCCTCCGGGAACTTTAACGCGGCTGTTCTGTCATGGGAAAACGGAAAACCTGAAGAAGTTTCGTCTAACATGATTAAAAACAACTGCGGATTAAAGAGAAGGTTTGGGTTATTTTCTTCTTTTAGAACAGTTCCGCCTGTATTGCCCGTTTCATGTGCCGAAAGAAAACCCTGCAAAAACATGAGAAAAAGGAAAAGCAGTAAAAAAAAGCGCAATCTGCCCATTATTTAATTCTATCGCAGAATTTGATTTTTGAAAACAAAATTATTGGAGTTGTCCGGAAACTTCAGTTTTACGGCAGTTTTCCGTTTTCCTTAAAACTCCACCAGCCGGTTTGCGAAAAAATAATATGATCCACAAAATGAAGACCGAGTATATGCGCGGATGCCGACAGGCGGGAAGTGATTTCTTCGTCTTCAAGGGAACTTACAAGCTGTCCTGACGGATGATTGTGGGCAACGCAGAAAGCTGCGGCTCTGTCCTGAATGATATCGGCGAAAACCTCTCTTGGGTGGACAATTGTTTTGTTCACAAGTCCTATAGTTACAATTCTTACAGAAAGCACTTCATGGGCGCCGTTAAGCGAGAGGCTTATAAACTGCTCCTGCTTGCGGTCGGCATAGTGCCGTACAAGCGTAAATATATCGGAAGGATGCTTGATGCGTGCGGAGAAAGCGCCGAATCTTCTCCTGCCGAATTCCAGCATTGCGGTAATTGCGCAAGCCTTTGCCTGCCCCATACCTGTCAATAATGACATTTCCGCAATTGACGGGATTTCCTTGCTTTTTTCCAGGCATTTCAGTAAGTCTCCTGCAAGTTCTTTTACATTTTTACCGTGAATCCCGTTGTTTAAGAGGATTGCAAGCAGTTCCCTGTTGGAAAGAGATGCAGCTCCCCGGGCTTTTAGTTTTTCCCTTGGACGTTCCTCGAAAGGCAGACTGTCATAGGTAATTGTTTTTTTATTTTTTTTCATACCTTATATGGGTGCGAAGATACGCGGACGCTTTACCGGAACGGAAAATATGTCGATTATAACGATATGAAAAAAAATTATTTATCTTTTCTAACAACTGTTTTTTTGCTTTCTTTTTTTGCATCCTGCGCCGGAACTCCTTCGGAAAAAGAACCTGAAATAATTAAGGAAAAACAGGATATTCCTTCTTATATTATGGGAAAGGGGGCTGTTCCCGCGAAGCAGTTGTCGCTTTTCCTTGTAAGGAATAACGGGCAGATTGCTCCAGAGTACGCGGAAATGCTTGCGGAATTTTATGTTGAAGAAGCCGCATTTGAAGGAGTAAACCACGATATTGCTTTTACGCAGATGTGCCTTGAAACAGGTTTCCTGCGTTTTGGCGGCGATGTAAAACGCGAACAAAACAATTTCTGCGGTCTTGGCGCAGTAGGCGGCGGAGAGCCTGGGCTTTCATTCCCTGATCCCCGCACCGGAGTGCGCGCTCAAATTCAGCATTTAAAAGCGTACGGTTCCACAGAACCTCTGAAAGGCGAATTGGTAAATCCACGTTTCAGGTTAGTAAGAAGGGGAGTAAGCCCGACTATCGAAGGACTCGCAGGAACATGGGCTGCCGACATTCAATACGCGGAAAAAATTAAAAGCCTTTTAAGCCGTCTTTACGATTTTTATTTTTAATTATTTACTGAAGCCGGCCGCGGTATTGAAGCAGTTTAAGAGTATCAAGGCGTTTTTGGTGTATTTTAAGCCTCTTTGAAAAATCTGAAAAATCCTTGTTTTCATGCGGAGTCCAGACAGCTTCGGAAATTGCGCACAGACGGGGATAGATCATATACTCAGCGATTTTTCCCGCGTAAATGACTTCAGACCAAAGGTTGCACTGACCTCCCAAAATTTTTCCCGCCTGCTCATCGCTCATTTCAGGCGGCGCGGGATTCATGGAATAACCTGTGAAAACCGTAGAAGTTCCAAGCGTCCTTCCTATTTCTTCCGCATCTTCTGTATGCCTGTAATCAAGATAACAGCCGTTTGTGTTAGGCGCCATGATCACGCTGTGTCCGAGACCGCTTGCTTTTTTTCCTCCCTCGCATCCGCGCCATGACATTACAACCGCTTCTTTGGGAAGCGCAAATTTTTCAGAATCATCAAGTATTTCATCCCATCCTATGGCGGTTTTTCCCCTCTGCGCGAGCGATTGTACAAGTTTCTGCGTTATCCAGCTCTGCAGTTCAGGCGTTTTTTCGAGAGAAAGATCTTTCAGCCTCTTTTGGCATTTGGGACATTCTTCCCAGCGGTTAAACAATACTTCATCGCCCCCTATATGCACCCACTTTGAAGGGAAAAGACGGGCAAGGGTATCAAACACCATGTCAGCCAAATCGAAAATCTGATCATTTCCCGCGCAAAGGACATCTTCAAAAATACCGAAACGGTCTTCCACGCGGTAAGGTCCTCCTGTGCAGCCAAGACCGGGATAACAGGCAAGAATCGCGCTTGCGTGTCCAGGAAGGTCTACTTCGGGGATGATCTCTATATGGCGTTTTGCGGCAAAATCCACTACTTCGCGGATTTCGTCTTCCGTATAAAATTCGCTTTTAAATGACGCCCAGGGAAATCTCCGATCCTGCCTGCGGGAGCCGATTTCGGCTAACAGCGGATATTCGTTCACTGGCAGCCGCCAGCCCTGATCGTCCGTTAAATGCCAGTGAAAGCGGTTTATGTGATGCAGGGAGAGGATGTCGATCTGGCGCTTTAAAAAAGGGACTGAATAAAAATAGCGCGAACAGTCAAGCATGAATCCCCGCCATGAAAAACGGGGATAATCGCTGATTTCCGCGCAGGGCAGGGACAACTGCCCGTTTTTATATTCAGATAACGCAAGCTGGCGGAATGTCTGTAATCCGTGATACATTCCCGCGCCGGATGAGGCTTCAATGACGATGTTATCGTTTGAGATAACAAGACGGTAAGCTTCGTCATTCTGGATATCAGGGCTCTTTCTGCAAAAAACAGTCCCTGTACTTTTTTCTGTTCCCTGTTCCCCGGAAAAATCGCCTTTTAGCTGTTCCGATACAGTTTCAATTTCCTTATGAAAATCTTTGTCTCCCCCGACATTGGGCAGTCCCTGTGATTTAAAAAAACCTTCTTTGTAATTGATTGAAACCGGCTTTGGTATAACTGAAATTTTTTCCATATTAAAAGTACTCCGTTATGTGCTGTGGACGCAGAGTAAAAATGTTTTTTAATAATTCAAGTTTACTGTTAACTTCCAGCCCTTCCTGTCTTGAAAAAAGGGCGTTTTCAAGCGATCTGTAACCTGTAACAAGCTGGCTTAAAACAAGAATGTCGCATATTATATCGGCTTTTTTTGATGTAGGAGAAACTTTTGTTCCTTCATGACCGAATTCCACAAGGTACTTTCCGTTGTTGGCTTGAATGTTTTCATCTTCCGTCTTAATGACATATTCGCCTTCGCAAAAACCTGAATTAAAGCGCGGGCGCCGCATTTTCTCAAGAGCGGCTTTAACGTTAATAACCCTTGTCATGTCTTTGGGTTTTAATTCCTGTTCTACAGACCATGCGTCTCCTATAAAATCATAAGGGTCAATAAAAGCCGGCATTTGCCATTTAAAATTCTGAAACTGCGCGGAAAGACCGCTTACAATGCCAAGAGCGCCGTAAAGCCCTTTTTTATCTTCAAACGCAAGTTCCGAAACAGACATATTGTGATCCCCGTCGTCATCGGTAACATCCTTATATTTAATATAACTTTTTGGTTTTCCTGTTTCGTCCTTCCATAAGTACAGGAATGTACCCGTAGCGTAAGGGTCTGCCGCTGTAAAATTTTTCCATGAGCGGTTATTAGGCCAATAATCCCTGTGAATCCCGTGGTTTATATTTGCGATATATGCCGAATGAACTTTTGCAAGATCGGAAATATCATCTCCGGGAAGAATGTGAATAAATTGTCCGTATGGTTCTATTTCAGATAAATCGCCTGTAGAAATACTTAAGTTATTTCTGGCGCATGATATTTCATAACCGAACTTGCGGTAGAAATCATGCGAAAAAGGCGCAAGGCTGGAAAAAATTACTCCCTTTTCATAAGCTTCCGGCAGAAATTTTTCAAAAATACGCCTTATGTGTCCCCCCTTACGGGCTTCTGGCAGGGTTCCAACTCCGCCGATGCCGGACATTTTTACGCTGTGTCCGTCAAAACGCATAAGGAAATCAATCTCATACATACCTGCAAGCAGTTTTTTGCCTTCAAAAACGCCCCACGCCCAGTCGGCGGGATGATCAAGCGGATCAACTTTTTGGCTGTCTTCTTTTGAAAAATCCCTGCGGAAATTATAAACAACCGTATGCATTTTGTAGAATTGGATCAATTCTTCGGTTACGAGTCTGCGAATTTCTGCCATTTTTTTCTCCAATGAAAATCTAGCCTTTTACAGCTCCTGCGGAAACGCCTTTTGTTATTTGCTTTCTGAAAATTAAATAAAAGAAGATCATGGGCAGCATACCGATAACCAGCGCGGAAAATTGCTTGCCGTAATCTGTTGCCAGGGCTCCCGAAAACATCTGCATTCCCAGAGGGACTGTTTTTAGATTATCAGAACGCACAAGAATGTTAATCAGCATGAATTCGTTCCATGTTCCCGTAACGCTTAATATTGCTACGGTAGTGGCTACAGGAGCTGCCATGGGCAGTATTATTTTCCAGAAAATACCCAGATACTTAGCGCCGTCAATGCGGGCGGATTCAATTATTTCGTTATGAATACCTTTGATGTATTCTGTAGCAAGGTAGACTCCCAGCGGAAGCCCAATGCCTATGTATGGAATAAGCACCCCCAGCCTTGTATTGTAAAGACCTACCGTTCTTATTATCAGAAAGAGAGGCACCATTATACATTGAAGCGTAATAAGGATACCTATAATAAAGCTGCTGTGAAAAACCGGAGTGAGCTTAGACGGCAGTTTCGCAAAGGCAAACCCTGCCATAAAACTTAAAATTATTATCGAAATTACCGAAAAGCCGGTATAGAATATGCTGTTTGCTATTAAAAGTGAAAATCTTGCGTCCCGCCATGCAATGGGATAATTTTTAAAAAACCATGTGTTAGGCAGGGAGAGCTTGCTTGTAAGCATATATTCCTGGGTAGTTTTGAATGAACTCATTATTACCCAGAAGATTGGATATACTGCAAGCAGCGTAAAAAGAATTACAACAAAATACATTGTTGTTAATGCAAATACATTTGTTTTACGGATGTCGTTCATTTACTCCCCCGATGAAAAACGTTTTTCAACGAATCTGGTTAATCCTATAAGAATAAAACAGATAACAACCATTACTGTTGAGATGGCGTTTGCGACAGGGTAATTAGGCGCCCCACGGAAAGCTTTTTCATACATAAATATTGATAAAACGCTGGTTCTGTACGCAGGACCTCCTCCTGTCATAACAAAAATCAGGTCAAAAGATTTTAAGGAACCCGATATCGCAAGTATTACGCAGGTAACGATAACGCCTGAAAGAGCCGGCAAAATTATATACCTTAAGGTCTGCATCTCGTTTGCTCCGTCTATTTTGGAGGCTTCAATTATTGATGTGTCAATTTTCTGGAGATTGGCAAGAAAAATAAGCATATAAATACCCGTATACATCCACAGTACAACAACCAGAATTGGAATCATCGCGTTTTTACCCGGAATAAATTCCGCGGCAGGATTAAAAATTTTCTGTATTTCCAGCCAGACGCTGTTGGAGCCCAGTATAAATCTGTTAAAAAGAATACCGATGATTACGGCGGAAATAACATTGGGCAGATATATCATGGTCTGGAAAAAACCGGTGTGTTTGATAAGCCCGCGCGATAAAATGTAAGCGATGAAAAACCCCAGGGGTATTTGCCCGAAAACCGATACAAGGACGATATAGATATTATTTTTCAGAGCCATAAAGAAATATTGATCTGAAAATATATCCAGATACGCCTTAAAACCCCCGAAACTGTGATTATTAAAATCGATGATATTTCCTGACCTGTATGTAGAAAAACTCAGCATTATGGAAAAAATCACCGGAAAAGCCATTACAAATAAGTAGAGAAGCAGGGCAGGAAAAACAAGCAAGGCATAAGAAGCCCGTTCTTCCGATGTTTTTGTTAAAATTTTAGTTTTATTCGCGCTTGTATTCATAATCCGCCCTGCCTTCTCTAATGAAATTTCCCGTTAACGGGGATTAGCCGCTCTCCATGTATTAAAAGCGGTCTGTACTGTCTGGGCTACCTGCTGGGGTGTTCTTGTACCCATAGCAATTTCAATCAACCCTGTGTTAATCGGCTGGTATACTTCAGAAGCGAATACGCCGTCGATTACAACTGTAGCAGTAGAGAATTGATTACCCAAAGCTCCGACTGCCTTCTGCATCGGTTCAAGTTTCATTGCGGCAAAATCAAGGTCTGTTCTTGACGGAGTAGGAGTGCCGCCGCGTTCAGTTCTTAACTGGGAAACTTCTTTTCCTGTCATCCATTTAATAAGTTCCCATGCAAGTCTTTCCCTTTCAGATCCGGCAGGTATTGCCGCGCTCATTGCATAACCGACACCGACAATAACCGAACTTGATGAGTTGATCCTTGCGCCAGGAATTTCCGGGAATACGCCAATTCTGATTTTTTCCTGTTTTGCGGGGCTAATCAAAGCTTGTTTTGTATCCGCATCAGTGATGAACGCGCCAACGCGCCAGTCGCCGTCAATGTAATATGCGCTTCTGTTATTGGCAAAAAGTCCGGGACCCTCGCCGTAATCAATGCCTACTGCAGATCTTGAGATTACGCCGTCTGCATAAAGACGCCTGATAAAATCAAGAGCATTTACGAATTCAGGGTCTGTAAATCTTGCCTGTCCGCTTAAAATTCTCTGGTGCCAGTCCGCTCCTCCGAAACGTCCTGCGACCATTGAGAAAAGACAGCTCTGCATTACCCAATCGCTCTGGGCTGGGATAATTACAGTTTCATAACCGGCGGCTCTTAATACCGGAACCTGAGCGACAAGTTCAGCATAGGTTCTGGCGGGTTGAAGCCCTACAGCATCCAAAACTTCCGTATTGATAAAGAAAGCATGGGTTGTTGTTATGCCCTGGGGGATCATTGCCATGTAACCTGCCTGCTGCTGGGAAGGGTCCATAGTCAGCGGAAGATAATTACCCCTGATATTGTCTCTGTTAATAAAGGGAGTAAGATCCTTTAATAACCTCTGATCATGAAGATAATCCGATCTTCCTGACGGCCAGACATACATAACATCGGGAAGGTCTCCCGCTGCGGCATAAGTTCTCATTTTGTCATGATACGGTTCATCAAACAGATTTTCCCGCTCAATTCTTACGCCGGGATTATTTCTCTCAAAGGTTCTGAACCATAAATTGGCATCTGCTACTGCGTTTGGAGCTGACGCTTCAAGATAGTACAGGACTCTCAAATTTTGCCTGTCCGATCCGCCGCCTGCGAATACAGAACCAGCGATCAAAGCTGTGAGAATGATAGTTCCCACAAATCTCAACTTTGTAGACATTTTTTCCTCCTGAAAAAATTGGGTTTTGAGTTGCTTCAAAACCGGTAAGAGTTTTGAACAATCTTACTAATCATAATATAAGAAAAAATGCCTGTCAAATCAAAAACATTTGATAAAAATCCGGTTTTAGTTCTTTATTGGAAAAGGCTCGACTGTTTTCTTTATTTATGGTAATATCAGGGTAATGAGTAAGGCAAAAACCTTTCAGGTAGATCAAAAAGTTGTCTACCCAAGTCAGGGTGTCGGAATAATTCAGTCTATCGTTCAAAAAAAGTTCAAGGATACAAAAATCCCCTATTATGTCATTTATATAGAAGTAACTGATATGACTATTATGGTTCCGGTTGATAAAGCTCTGGAACTTGGCATACGTTCTACAGTTTCCAGGGATGAAGCCAATAAGGCTCTGGAACTGATAAGCGAGGATTATGAACCTATTCCTTCGGACTGGAAAATGCGTTATCAGATGAACCTCGACCTCCTCAAAAAAGGAAGCGTCAGGGATATAGCCAGTATTGTCCGTTCTCTGTACCACCGCAGCAAGGTCAAGGAATTGCCTATTTTAGAACGCAAGCTGTACGATGCGGCTTTAAAACTCCTGGTAGATGAAACATCAATCTCGCTGCGTAAATCCAAGGAAGAAATTGAAAATATCATCTTTTCAAGGCTGGAACTAGAGTAATTATGGATGTTCAGCCGGTTGCAGTTGTTATTTGCGCTGCTGGCGCATCTTCACGTATGGGCGGAGTGAAAAAAGAATATCAAAAGCTAAAAAACGGCGCTACTGTACTGGAAAGCGCGGTTTGCGCTTTTTCCGCGGTTTTATCCGTTCAGATTATTGTAATTTCCGTTCCCGAAAACGGAGAGGCTGACGCCCGCATGGCTTTGCAGTCTGTAAATATAAAAGATGAAAAGCCGTTAATCCTGTTTACAAACGGCGGAAATACGCGCCGCGAATCTGTATTCAACGCGCTTTCCGTTCTTGCCGCTTTTAATCCGTATTATGTTTTGATTCATGACGGGGCGAGACCCTGGGTAACATCTGACCTTATAGAAAAAATTATCGCGGCTGTAAAAAAATACGGAGCTGTTATTCCTGTTGTTCCGATTACGGACACTCCCAAACAGCTGGAGTACGCGGATCAAACAGCGTATATAAAAAATCATTTAAAGCGGATGAACACAGCGGGCGCGCAGACGCCTCAGGCTTTTAAATTCGCTGAAATTCATCATGCCCATGAGAAAGCTGCTGAAGCAAGTGAAGATTTCACCGACGACGCTGAAATATGGGGCAGATTTTGCGGACAGGTTGCGGTCATACCAGGAGATATGAATAACAAAAAAATAACTTTTCCGGAGGATTTTACTTAAATGCTGCATAGAAATAATCCTGTAATAAAATTTCTTTTTATTTGCGCTGCCGTTGTTTGTTTTTTTGTGTCATGTTCGCGCAGTTCGCCAGAAAATGAAACTGCCAATGGAGCTCTGCCTGCGGCTGTTATAATGACGGGCAAAGTCCCTCTGTGGTTTCAGCTAACGGAAGAAGGCGCTGTTCTTCTTGATACAATCGAAGATGCAGTCAATAAAACAGCTCTTACTCCGTGGACTCTTGCGCCGAATGCGGGTTTAATCCGCGAAAAGGAAGGCTCGGTCTATCTAGCCGTAAACCGTTTCGGTTTTATTAAATTTACGCCTTACAATGACGGTATCGCCATATACGGGTTTCCAGGAGGCGATCTCTGGCGGCGGTACTCGATAGGAGGATTTGTTTTTCACAACAATAATCCTGTCGCTCTTCTGTATTCCGATGATCGTTTTCAAAATTCGGCTGCTCCGCTTCCTGTTTCCAGAACATGGTCTTTCAGTATGGAATCAAATCTGCCTTTTACAGTGAATTTCCGCGCTTTGGATATGTTTCCTGCCAATGAAGGCTGGAACGTAGACACCCTTCGATCCGGTCATGACGGTTTAATTTATTTCAGAGCGGTTAACAGAAGCGGTACAGAACCTCAAATTCGTATGCTGCGTACGGCAAATCTTTCCGATACCGGAAACAATATCAGCGCAGAAGCTTTTTTTAATTCTTCGCCTGTTAAAAATACCGTCTTTCATTCTTCTCTTCCGCCGCTGCCAAAAGGATTTGTATATACAGGAATTGCCAAAATAAAGGACAGCCTTTTTGTAACATGGGAAGAAAAGGCGGGTTACAGCATCGGAGCTGCCGGATTTATGCTTGTTAGTATTAACATAAATCAATAATTCAATTAAACTTTTATTTATGGAGAAATTAAGAATACTCATTCCCAAGGGAAGAATTTTTGATAATGTCGGGCGTCTTTTCGCGGAAGCCGGGTTTCCTGTCTCTCTGGCGGACAGGACGTACAGACCTTCTCTCGGCGCGGACTGGCTTGATGCGAAGATTATGAAACCCCAGAACGTAGGGGAACTTCTGGAATTGGGAAGCCATGATGCCGGATTTACGGGCATTGACTGGATAAAGGAAAGCGGCGCTGATATTGAAGAAATACTCGATCTCGGGTTTGACAAGGTTCGCATAATCGCGGCAGTTCCGAAAGACATTGACGAAACAGTTCTGCGTTCCAAAAAAATTGTTGTTGCGACAGAATATGTAAATCTTGCCGAAAAATGGCTTAAATCCGAAGGTTTTCAATACCGCATTCTGCGCACTTACGGCGCGACAGAAGTGTTTCCTCCTGATGATGCGGACATGATTATTGATAATACTTCATCGGGACAGACATTAAAAGATAACGGTCTTAAAATAATAGGAACATTGCTTGAATCATCTACACGGTTTGCCGCGTCAAAAAAAGCGCTTGCAAATGCGGAGAAACGCGGCAGGATAGAGGAGCTTTCAATGCTGTTCCGCGCTGTTCTTGACGGACGTGAGCGCGTAATGCTGGAAATGAACATCCCAAAGGAACAATTTGAATCTCTTGCAATCCTTCCCTCGATGCGAAGTCCGACAGTGGCTCCTCTTTACGGAGATGCGGGCTTTGCGGTGAAAATCGCCGTTAAAAAACATGAAGTGCCGGATATAATCCCAAAGCTTAAAAAACTGGGCGCCTCTGATATTGTTGAGTATGATCTAAGAAAGGTGGTTTTATAACAATATGAACAGAATTGCGGAAATTGAGAGAAAAACCAAAGAGACAGAAATTTATATAAAATTAAATATTGACGGCAGGAAGGGAGAAGCGAAACTTGACTACCCTGTAGGATTTATGGCGCATATGCTGAATACATTTGCGCGTCACGGGTTGTTTGACATCGAAGTGTGCGCAAAAGGAGACCTTGAAGTGGATCAGCATCATCTTGTTGAAGATACAGGCATTGTTCTGGGACAGTGTTTCGCCAAAGCCTTAAGCGACAAGCGCGGAATTAAACGGAACGGAAGCTGCCTTTTTCCGATGGATGAATGCCTTGCGCGCGCCGCGGTTGATGTTTCAGGACGCCCTTTTCTTTATTTTGACGGACAGCTTTCAGGCTCTCCCTTAATTTCCGCACAGGGAAACGGAACGAATATTGATTTTCAGACAGACGTGATTGAAGATTTCTGGCAGGGTTTCGCTTCAGCCGCAGGTTTTAATATGCACCTTGAAATTCTCCGCGGAAGAAGCGATCACCACAAAATTGAAGCGCTTTTTAAAGCGGCATCCCGCGCGTTAGACGCCGCCTGCGAATTCGATGACCGCGCGCGCGATATAATCCCTTCAACAAAAGGCTCTCTGCCCGGGTTTGACGGCGTTCAGGGCGTTTTGGTTTGACAGGTCTTATATGACAGGTCTTATCGACTACGGCGCGGGGAATCTCGGCTCTGTGATGAATGCCCTGAAGCGTCTTTCGGTTCCTTTCCGTTTTGTAAAAGGACCTGAAGAATTGTTATGCGCAAATACTCCTTTTCAGAAAATAATTTTTCCGGGAGACGGACATTTTGGAACAGCAATGGCTTCATTGAGACAATCCGGCTACGCGCAGGTTATCTGCGAATGGATAAACGCTGACAAACCCTTTCTGGGGATTTGCATCGGTCTTCAGTTATTGTTTGAATCATCGGAAGAAGCGCCTGAAGTTAAAGGACTCTCTGTTATTCCGGGTGTTGTCAGGCGTTTTTCGGGGCGTAAAGTTCCGCAAATCGGATGGAATCAAACCGAGGCAAAACCTGATTCAAAAATTTTCCGCAGTTTAAAAAGCAACAGTTTTTTTTATTATATACATTCATATTACTCAGAGCCTTTTGACAAAACAGTCTGCGCAGCCGAAACCGAATACCATGTGCGTTATTGCTGCGCTGTAGAACGGGGAGCCCTTGCCGCAGTGCAGTTTCACCCTGAGAAATCAGGAGAAACAGGTCTCGCGCTTTTGAAAAATTGGCTGGAAGGGTAGCGGGTAATTTGACAAAATATATATAATAAATTATATTCATTAACATAGAGGTATTATATGGCTATTGCGACAATAAATTTGGCGTTTGATGATGATTTAGTCAAACAAATAGATTTAATTGCGGATACAGCATCAATAACACGCACTCAAATTATTTATAATTCTGTAAAAATGTATATAAATGACAGACAAAGATTACAGGAATTATATGCTTATGGAGAAAGTATATCAAAAAACAATGATTTTTCTGAAGAAGATGTATTTGAAGAAATAAAAAAATACAGAAAAAGCGAATGAAGATTGTAATAGATTCAAATGTATTTATATCTTCATTCTTTTGGGGCGGTTATCCGCGAGAAGTATTTGAAAGAGTTATTAATGGTTTTGATGAATTATTTATTACTGACGAAATAATAAAAGAAATTACTTCAGTAATGAACAGCAGTAAATTTACAGCTAATAAAATTGAAATTAATAATTATATAAATATAGTTGAAAAATATTCAAGAAAGATTGTATTAAAAGAAGTTATAAAGTCCATTAGCAGAGATAAAAATGATGATAAAATATTACAATGTGCACTTGATGGTAATGCAGATTTTATTATAACTGGTGATAAAGACTTATTGATATTAAAAGAATATGAAACAATAAAAATAATAAAACCAAAAGATTTTGTTGAATTTATTAAATTAATATAAAATAAAAGCAAAAATTTGCACATAACAAGCGATAACTGCACCGCATTTTTTGTTTGCGGGAAACCGCCAAAACGTCAGTTACCTGTAACGTTATACGCCATTAATTCAGGTTTGAATATACCATATTGACAAAAAAAATGTTGTTGATATAATTAAAAAATGTATAGTAAAATTTTCGAAGTGATAAGATCTGCTATTACAGAATTTGAAACAGTTAATCAATTAGGTAATTATTGGAAAGAGCCAATTATTGAAATAATCTCTGTAAAGAATCCAAAATTAGACTTGTTAAAGAAAATTATATCTATTGATCATTTACTGCCGTATGATATTCTTCCTGATGCAAAAAGCATTATAAGTTTTTTTATTCCTTTTCAGGATATTATTGCTAAAAGTAATATTGGAGGAACAATGGCTTCAAAAGAGTGGTCTATAGCATATATAAAGACAAACGAATTAATAAAAATCATCAATGATAAAATTGAAGAACTATTGAAACAAGATGGATATAATACCGGAAAAATACCTGCAACCCATAATTTTGATAAAGAAAAATTAATAAGTAATTGGTCGCATAGACATATTGCATATATTGCCGGAATAGGAACATTTGGGATAAATAATATGCTTATAACAAAAAATGGATGCTGCGGCAGATTTGGCAGTATAATTATCAGTTATGAATTTGAAAAATATAAAGAAATTAAAAATGTTAAGGAAAAATGCTTAAATAAAATAAATGGCACTTGCGGAGTTTGTCAAAAAAAATGTATATTTAATGCATATCAAAACAATAATTTTAATCGGAATATTTGTTATGAACAATGCCTAAAAAATGACGAATATCATAAAGCAGAAGGTCTTTCATCGGTTTGCGGAAAATGCCTTGTAGGTTTGCCTTGTTCAATAAAAGAACCATGAACCATTAATAAAATTGGAGAGTAAAATGCAGGCGAAAAGAATAATTCCTTGTCTTGATGTGGATGACGGCAAGGTGGTAAAGGGAATAAAATTTGAAGGTATAAAAGATGTAGGCGATCCTGCGGAACTTGCAAGGCGTTACAATGCAGACGGCGCGGATGAGCTCACCTTTCTAGACATAGGAGCTTCATATAAAAGCCGGGCTACGCTTCTTGATGCGGTAAAAAAGGTCGCATCTGAAGTGTTTATCCCGCTTTGTGTTGGCGGCGGCATCCGTACGATAGACGACATGCGCGATGCGATGAATGCGGGAGCGGACAAGGTATCAGTCTGCACTTCCGCCCTGAACCGCCCTGAACTGTTACGTGAAATGGCAAATGCTTACGGAAAACAGTGCGTTGTGCTTTCCATTGACGCAAAACGCGTTGAAAACGCAGACAAACTTCGCTGGAATGCCTTCTCGCACGGCGGAAGAACAGATACAAGACTGGATGCTGTGGAATGGGCGGTTCGGGCGGTAGAGCTTGGAGCGGGAGAAATACTTCTTAATTCAATTGACGCGGACGGAACAGGCGCAGGTTATGATTTGGAGCTTACAAGACGCATTATAAATGCGGTGCCTGTTCCTGTAATAGCCTCAGGCGGAGCTGGAACGCTTGATCAGATAGCGGGAGTTTTACTCAGCACCGCTAATCCTGAATCGGGAGGAGAAGTTTCACCGGACGAAGCGCCTGGCGCGGATGCCGCATTAATTGCGTCTCTTTTGCACTTCGGCAAGACTACGATTCAGGAAATAAAAAGGCACGCTGAATCAAAGGGCGTATGCGTCAGGTGGCAGTGAAAATCCAGAGGCTGTCCGAAAAGGGAAGTATCCGGCTTCATGGGAAGCCCCATACAGCGTTGATTATCTTTCATTTTTTGCAATACAATTAAAATTATGGTTATATCATCAATAGACATACAAAACGGCAAGGTTGTCCAGCTTAAACAGGGCGAAGAACTTGTATTGCAGCGTGATAATGCCGCGGAACTTGCGGAAGAATTTAACCGCTACGGCGAAGTTGCGGTAATTGATCTTGACGCCGCGATGGGAAAGGGATCCAACCTTGAAATGATTAAACCCCTCCTTAGAAAAGCCGAATGCAGGGTAGGCGGAGGAATCAGGACGCCTGAACAGGCAAATGAACTTGTAAGCCTTGGGGCGGAAAAAGTTATCATAGGTTCCGCCGCTTTTCGTGACCCTGCCAAGAAAGGCGCAGGTGTTTCAGGCGGCGAATTTACCGTAAATATTTCTTTTCTTGAGGCGATGTCAAAAAAAATAGGACGCCAAAGGCTGATTGTAGCGGTTGATGCGCGTGAAAATGAAATTGTTGTGGACGGCTGGAAGACAAAAACAGGTCTTGATTTATTGGAAGCTGCAAAAGCTGTAGAGCCATTTGCAGGAGAGCTGCTTTTTACCTGTGTAGAGCGTGAGGGGATGATGAAAGGGATCGACCCTGTTCCGATACGCCGCCTGCGTGAAAAAGTAAGCTGTCTTATCACTGTCGCGGGAGGAGTGACAACGCTTAATGATGTGGAAGAAATTGCTTCTCTCGGATGTGATGCGCAATTGGGAATGGCGCTTTATACCGGAAAAATAAATCTAACGGATGCTTTTATCGCGTCCCTTAACTGGAAAAAAGATGCATCTATGCTTCTTCCTGTCATTGTCCAGACAAAAGACGGACAGGTAATGATGACAGGTTTTACCGATACAAATGCGTTAGCCGAAACATTTAAGCGGGGCAATGTCTGTTTCCGCAGCCGGACAAGGAACAAACTGTGGATGAAGGGAGAAAATTCAGGAAATGTGCTTAAGCTTGTAAAAATGCGCGCCGACTGCGACCGCGACGCCCTTCTTGCGGTTGCCGAACCCGCAGGTCCTGTCTGCCATACAGGCGCATGGTCATGTTTTACGGCAGGCAGAAACTATACCCTTGAGTATTTGCAGGATATTATAAGGGAGCGTTTCAGAAATCCTTCTTCCGGCTCTTATACGGCAACCCTTGATGATGATCTTGTGCGCGAAAAAGTGCAGGAAGAAGCGAAGGAACTGTGCGAAGCCAAAAACCGTGATGAAGTTATTTGGGAAGCGGCTGATCTATTGTATTTTACAACAGCTCTTATGACCCGCGCAGGCGTCAGCGTTCGTGATGTTTTGAACGAACTGGACAGGCGGCATAAAAAGTAAAGGTTTAATATGAGCAAGTACTGGAACAGCCGCGTTAAAAATATTATTCCCTATGTGCCAGGCGAACAGCCGGGAGACAGGAAAATAATTAAACTCAACACCAATGAAAACCCTTACCCGCCTTCTCCGAAAGTAATAGAGGATATGCAAAATGCCTTAAACGCGGATTTAAGGCTTTATCCTGATCCTGATTGCATCATGTTTCGTGAAGCCGCATCTCTCCGTTATAATGTAAAACTGAACCAGGTTTTTGCGGGTAACGGTTCGGATGAAATTCTCGCATTTGCCTTCGGCGCATTTTTTGAGAAATCAGCCGAAAAAAAAGAAGGAGAAAGACAAGTTCTTTTTCCCGATATTACCTACAGTTTTTATCCTGTTTATGCTGATTTATGGGATATTGCTTTCCGTAAAATCCCGCTTGCTTATGATTTTTCGATTAATTGCTCTGATTACAAAATGCCGTGCGCAGGCGTTGTTTTTCCCAATCCAAACGCCCCGACAGGAATTCCCGTTCCGTTAGCTGATATTTTATCGCTGGCAGGATACCTTGAAGAACAGAGCAGGGTGCTTGTTGTTGACGAAGCGTATTCAGCTTTCGGATCGGAAAGCGCCATTCCATATATAGAAAAACATCCGAATTTGCTTATTGTGCATACTATGTCCAAATCCGCAAGTCTTGCAGGAATGCGTTTCGGTTATGCAATCGGCAGCGGTGAACTGATCGAAGGACTCTGCCGTATAAGAGATTCTTTTAATTCATATACTGTAGACCGCATAGCCCTTGCGGGAGCGGCGGCAGCGATTAAAGATACCGTTTATTATGAAATGATAAACAGCAGGGTAATTGCTACGCGGGAAAGAACTTCAGAAGAACTGCGCTCTATTGGCTTTGATGTACTGCCGTCTGCTTCAAATTTCATCTTTATAAAAGCTCCCGGTATTACAGGGCTTAGTTTTTTTAAATTTCTTCGTGACAGAGGTATACTTGTCCGGCATTTTAATAAAGAAATAATAGAAGATTTTCTGAGAGTCAGTATCGGAACGGATGAAGAAATGGACAAGTTTCTTGAATGCTGCCGTGAAATAAGGAGAAAGTCATGACAATAATCCAAAGTGATGAATTTGATTTGTACTGGGAAAAAAATACAAAACAAAAGGAAGACAGTAAAACTGAAAAAACCGTAAAAAAAATCATAAAACAAGTGCGCGAAAGAGGAGACGCGGCTGTAAAAAAATATGCGTCAAAATTCGATAAAAGTTCTCCGCAAAGACTTGAAGTGCCTCTTTCGCAGTTAAAACGCGCATACGATGAGTTACGCGCCAATGACCCTGAGCTTACAGAAGCGCTTGAATTTGCGGCAGACAATATAAATCGATTCTCCCGGAAACAGAGAGAGCAATTCGCCGATTTTGAATATGAAACACAGGCTGGAATATTTACAGGTCAGCGGGTGATACCTGTACGGCGGGCGGCTGTTTATGTTCCCGGAGGAAGATTTCCCCTTTTTTCATCTGTTCTTATGGGGCTTATTCCCGCATTTAATGCCGGAGTCGAAGAAATTGTTTTTTCTTCTCCGCCTGAGAAAGACGGTCTTCCAAGCCCGAAAATACTTGCCGCCGCCGCAATAGCCGCTAAAATTGCAGGTTCAATTGAAATTAAAGAGAATGAAATTAATAAAAAGTTCCGCGTTTTTGCAGTTGGCGGGGCTCAGTCAATTGCCGCTCTGGCTTACGGCACTGAATCCGTTCCCTGCGTTGATGTAATCGCAGGTCCCGGAAACAGGTTTGTAACTGCGGCAAAACGCCTGCTTTACGGGCAGGTTGGAATTGATTTTCTTGCAGGACCTTCGGATGTACTTATAATTGCGGATAACGATCATACAGCAAAAGCGGTCGATTTTACCGCGGCGGATGTGCTTGCGCAGGCAGAACACGATCCCGACGCACGGGCTCGGGTCTTAGTTCCGAATATGGAATTTGCAAAGCAGATTGCTGTAGCAATAGAAAAACAGCTTACGGTAATGGAAACCGCGAAGACTGCCCGCGAATCACTTAAAAACGGCGGTCTTATCGTAGTTTATAATAACAGGGAAGAAGCAATTCGCATTGCTGAAAAAATAGCGCCTGAACACCTCGAACTTCAAACCTCTGATGATTTAAGCTGGGTTCCGCATCTTAAAAATTACGGCTCTCTTTTTATAGGAGGACTTTCCGCAGAAGTATTGGGTGATTATTCCGCAGGGTTAAATCACACTCTGCCGACATTGAGCAGCGCGCGTTTTACAGGCGGGCTTTCTGTAAGGCATTTTCTTAAAACTGTTACAACTTTACGCTGTAAAGACGGCGAAGGATATGAAAAGACGCGAAACGCGGCGGAAATACTTGCAAGGGCTGAAGGGCTTGAAGGTCACGCTTTGAGTGCTTTAAGGCGGAAAGTTTAAACGGCTTCAAAACCTTTGTTAATTCACTTTTTACCGGTTAGAATCAGCAGTTCCTTTCCTGTTTTAGTTAAATATTATTCAATAACTGAAGTTATCGAAAACTCTAGTTTATTTTTTCAAGTTAGTGACGACTGAAAAGTATAAAAACTTTTCAGTCGCTTTCCATGATGTTTTCTTCGCAGGAAATTTAAGCGTTCACACCTCCGCGTTTGATTTTCTTTGTTGTAGTCATTTCCAGCGGTTTTTCCAAAATTTCAACTTTGGTTATCTTTTCGTACGGCTGAAGTCTCATGTTTACTTCGGAAATAATATTGTCGATTCTTGATTTGACTTCCGCCTGGGAAAGATTTTCACCTTTCGCGTTTTTGTATTCCGCATTCGGGTAAACAAGGGCTTCAATGCCTTCGCTTTTTGTTTTTGCGTCCATAATGTAGCCGCGGATTAGTATTTGTTCAATTTCTTCAAAAAGCTGGAATTCATTTTCGATTTCTTCAGGATATACATTTTTGCCGCCTTCTGTGACGATCATGTTTTTGGCGCGTCCTGTCAGATAAAGATAGTTTTCGCTGTCAAGATATCCCAAATCGCCTGTTTTTAGATAACCGTCAGAAGTAAAAGAGGCTGCAGTTTCTTCGGGAAGATTATAATACCCAAGCATTACCATCGGTCCTTTTACAATTACTTCGCCGACGCCGCGCTCATCCGGGTTAAGGATTTTCATATCTACCTGAGGGCAGGTTCTTCCTACGCTGGTTTCCTTGTACTGTTCAATCGGGTTAAGGGCAATAATCGGAGATGTTTCTGTAAGACCGTAACCCTGTACAAAGTCGATGCCAAGCTGGTTATATTTTTTGAATATGCTTGGAGCAAGCGGTCCTCCGCCGCTTATGCAAATACGCACCGAATTAAGACTTGCTTTTTCAAGAATAAAGCCGAACATTTTCTTTCCCGGGTTCACTCTAAATACTTTTTTTATGAATCCTGAAATTCCCATCAGGAATGATATAATGCCGTATACTACAGGTCCTTTTGCTTTAAGTCCTTTTACAATACCTCCCAGAACTTTATTAAACAGCATCGGTACGCCAAGGAACATTGTGATTTTTGCTTCTTTCAGATCTTTTAAAATTTGGCTAGTAACCATTTTTTTGCCGAAAACTACTTCCGCTCCTGTTGACATGGCTTCGATGAATACTGCCAGCATTGTATAAGAATGGTGAATGGGAAGGAGAGCGTAAAAAACATCTGTATGAAGAACAATAAGAGGGGTTCCCTGCGCAAGATAACAGTCAGAAACCAAATTTTTATGCGTGAGCATTACGCCTTTTGGTACGCCTGTTGTTCCTGAAGTAAAAAGTATCGCGGCAAGGTCAGTCTCAACTGCATTCTCAATTTTCGCTTCCGGTCCGTCAAGATCGTAAATATAAGTTCCAAGCCCGGATTTAAGTGAAATAATTATTTCCAGACCTGCGGAATTCTGTTTATAATATTCATGTTTTTCTTCATCTACAAAAAGTATCCGCGCGCCTGCGGTCTTTAAAAGCAGATCAGTTTCTTCGTTTTTCAGCTGATAATCCACAGGAACCACAACGCCGCCTGCGAAAAGTATGCCTAAATAAGCGACTGTCCATTCAGGAATGTTTTTTCCGGTTACAGCTACCCTGTCTCCTCTGCGGATACCGCTTTTGTGCAGCCATCGCGCTACGGCTTCGATTTTTTTCAGGGCTTGGGTATAATTAAGGCTGATTCTGTCAGGATCATAAATGGTGAAGCAGGAACGTTCCGGATAACGGGAAACTGTAATTTTATACATTTCCGGTAGTGTAGGCCATTGACCGTTAAAGGCTTTCCCTCTATATTCATTTAAAAAAACCCATGGTTTATCAGTGCGCGGTACCGACATAAAATCCTCCATAAAAAAGTTATAAATTCTTTACCTTATTTTACAAATTTTCAAAATTTGTAAAACTATGCTTCACTATCCTATGAATTCCGACATTTTGCAATAGGGTAAGTTGCATTATTTGTAATTATTGCATTGCTGAGTCATTATATTTGTATGAAGAAGCTCTTTTTTCTTTGTTTTATTTTCTTCCTGTTTATTTCATGTTCAGGGCGAATCTCAGGTTCTCTTGCGGCGGACGGTTCCGCATCTGTGTCTGTTAACATATCGCTTGAACCGCGTATGACGAGTTTATTAAGAGCTGTTACTGCCGCTTCAGGACAGGCGGGCGGACCTGTTTTGGATGGACCTGCTATCGCTCAGTCCATGTCGGGAGCGCCGGGCATAACCCGCGTTTCATTAAGAAATATCTCTCAATCTTCGGTTGAAGGCGCTTTTCAGATTTCCCAAATCAGTGAATTTCTTTCCGTTGCGGGAGCTGAACGGGGCGTTAGCCGCAGGGGATTTTTTACATTTGAACAGAGAAATTCCGGCGGAAGATGCGTAATCAACATAAACAGGGACAGCGCTTCTGAAATCCTTGAGATTTTATCTTCGGAAATCTCTGATTATTTAAACGCTCTTATAGCTCCCATTGCAACGGGAGAAGAAATGAAAAAACAGGAGTATCTTGAGCTTGTCGCCTCTTTTTACGGCAAAGCTATTAGTGAAGAGATAGCCAATTCCAGGATACGCGTTTCCATTGATTTTCCCGGTAATATTACAACTGTCACTGGAGGAACCTTTTCCGCAAAAAGGGCGGATTTTGACATTTCTCTGCTGGATCTTCTGGTTTTGGAAATACCGGCAAGATACGAAATAACCTGGGAATGAAAATCAGGGATTTTTAAGGCTTTTCCAAAAAGGCTATACTGCTTCTTTTTTTACAAAATTCCCTTGTGTGTAATATTGGAAAAATGTAAGATGTTGGCATGTCGAAAATTACATTGGGCGAACGTATCGCCGAAATCAGGAAAACGTATTCAATCAGCAGGGAAGACCTTGCCGAACGGAGCGGCGTTTCCGCCGCGTTAATCGCTAAAATAGAAGATGCAGGTCTTATCCCCGATCTTGCTCCGCTAATTAAAATATCCAGAGGTCTTGGCGTACGCCTTGGTACGCTTCTTGACGATCACGAACAATTGGGTCCTGTAATTTGCAGGGCAGGGGATGCTTTTGCGTCCAGCAGATTTAAAACAGGGCTTCCTGAGGGCGCGGCAATGGACAAGGGGCATCACGGCATGAGCTTTTACGCGCTTGCCGCCGATAAAACCGGACGCCACATGGAACCTTTTATCGTTGCGATTGAGCCTGACGCGAAACAGGAAAGATCAACGCATGAAGGCGAAGAGTTCATCTATGTAATGGAAGGAGCACTCACTTTGGAATACGGCAATGACAAGGAAACTTTAAAATCAGGCGACAGCGTTTATTACGATTCGATAGTGCCTCATCGTTTGTATTCTGCGGATAATAATCCTGTGAAAATTCTGGCAGTTATCTACACCCCTGTATAAGGAACAAGTATGGAATATATCGAGAAAACATTATCTCAGGTGTTACGGGAAAAAACAGCCGCGCACCCTGATCACGACTTTTTAGTTTACGCCGACAGAAACCTGCGCTTTACATACTCACAGTTTGATAAAAGAGTAGACGATTTTGCAGTAGGATTACTCGACATGGGCGTAAAAAAAGGCGATCATGTCGGCATTTGGGCGACCAATGTACCTGACTGGAATACGGTTCTCTTCGCTTGCGCCAGAATCGGCGCTGTTCTTGTTACGATTAACACAGGTTATAAAACCCATGAGCTTGAGTTTGTGTTAAAGCAGTCGGACATGGTGTGTCTGTGCCTCACAAACGGCTGGCGCGATTCGGATTATATCGCGATGGTAAACGAACTTGTACCTGAATTAAAAACTTCGCAGCGCGGTCAGCTTGATTCGGAAAAGTTTCCGTATTTAAAATATGTCGTGCACATCGGGCAGCAGAAACACCGTGGCATGTACAGTTTTCACGAACTGTTACTGCTCGGGCAGCATACTGATTCCGCCGCTATGCGCGAAATAGAAGCATCGCTTGATACAAACGATGTTGTAAACATGCAGTACACTTCAGGTACAACAGGTTTTCCAAAAGGCGTAATGCTCACTCACAGAAACATTTTGAATAACGGTCTTGGCATCGGCGATAATCAGCGTTTAACCGAAAAAGACATTGTGTGTCTGCCGGTTCCGCTCTTCCATTGTTTTGGACTTGTACTCGGCATGATGGCGATTATTACGCACGGGTCAACCGCAGCTCTTGTTGAATGGTTCGACCCATTGCTTGTGCTTGCGACCATTCAAAAAGAAAAATGTACGGCAGTTTACGGAGTGCCGACAATGTTTATCGCGGAATTGAATCACCCCATGTTTAAAATATTCGATCTTTCAAGCCTTCGCACAGGCATCATGGCAGGATCTCCCTGCCCAATCGAAACAATGCGTCAGGTAATAGACCAGATGTACATGAAGGAAGTAACAATTTGCTACGGCTTAACAGAATCCTCACCTGTTATGACCCAGACCCGTTACGACGACGACATCACCGTAAAAGTAGAAACAGTAGGGCGAATGCTCCCCGGTGTCGAAGTAACAATCCGCAACCCCGAAACAGGCGAAGAATGTCCTGACGGCGTTCACGGCGAATTCTGCTGCCGAGGCTACAACACAATGAAAGGTTACTACAAAATGCCCGAAGCTACAGAGGCGTGCATCGATAAAAACGGGTGGCTTCACTCAGGCGATCAGGGAATTAAAGACGCGAATGGCAACTTTAAGGTTACGGGGCGCATAAAAGATTTGATTATCCGCGGCGGAGAGAATATTTCGCCTAAAGAAGTAGAAGACTTTTTATACACAATGCCCGGTATTAAAGACGTACAGGTCGCGGGGATAGCGAGCGAAAAATACGGCGAAGAGGTCGGCGCGTTTGTCATTTTAAAACCCGGTGTAACCATGACAGAAGAAGATGTGCGCGATTACTGCCGCGATAAAATAGGACGGTACAAGATTCCGCGCCACGTTTTCTTTGTAGAAAGCTATCCGTTAACGTCAAGCGGCAAGATACAAAAGTACCTGTTACGCGAAATGGGCAACAAACTGGTTAAGGAAAGGAATTCGTAGTTTTTTCACGGGGAAGATTCTTTTGGTCTTTCCTGTGCATTATCACATGAATTATAACCACCATTGCGCTTATTCCGATGCCTATCAAATCTGTTGTAAGACCCGGATCTATAAGCATTAGACCGGCTGCAATGGCTGTAAGCCGCAGCGGAACGGCAAGTTTATGAAAAATAAAACCCTCTACCCCTACGGCAATGTTAAACATTCCGATTATTGATGTTATAACAATTTGAATCATTATTAACGGAGTGGTTCCGATAAAAAGCATTTCCGGGCTGAAAACAAAAACATACGGGACAATAAATGCCGCGATTGCAAGCCTTGTAGCGATAACAGCCGTTTTTAGCGGGTTTGATTTGGCTATTGCCGATCCTGCATAAGCTGCTAGTGCTACAGGCGGAGTAATGTCGGCGAGTATCCCGAAATAGAAAACAAACATATGAGCCGCCAAAAGCGGGACTGTGACGCCGATTTCAGCGCCTGCGCGTATAACCATAGGAGCCGTAATCGTAGCCATAATTACATAATTAGCCGTGGTGGGGATTCCCATGCCCAAAAGCAGGCAGGTAACCATTGTAATAATAAGGGCTGCAAGAAGGCTCGTTCCTGTAGATACAAGGTATGGATTATTAACTACAGCGGTTAGATTTCCGATTAGTAACTGCCCGATTCCCGTGAGCGATACAATTCCAATAACAGTCCCCGCTACAGCGCAGGCGACAGCGACTCCTATTGTATTGCGCGAACCGTTTGTTATGGCTTCAATAAATCCCTTCCGTGAAAAACGGGTGTCTTTTCTGAAAAAACTGACAATAAATGACGACAGGACTGCATAACAGGCGGCGTAAGCAGGAGTAAAACCGATACCCATAAAAAAAACAAGAATTACTATTGGAAGAAAGAGATAACCCTTTGTAAGAAACAACGGTAAAAATTTTGGAATGGATTCTTTGGGCAGTCCTTCAAGACCAAGTTTTTTCGCTTCAAAATGGACCATTATAAAAATTCCTGTAAAGTAGAGTATTGCCGGAAGAATTGCCGAAGCTGCAATTACAAGATACGGAATGCCTGTAAATTCCGCCATGAGAAAAGCTGCCGCGCCTAAAATCGGAGGCATTATCTGCCCTCCTGTGGAAGCTGCCGCTTCTACAGCCGCTGCGAATTCGGGTTTGTATCCGGTTTTTTTCATCATCGGGATTGTGACGCTGCCTGAACCCACGGTATTGGCAACAGAACTGCCTGAGATCATTCCTTCAAGAGCGCTTGCGATGACGGCAACCTTGGCAGGACCTCCTGCCGTGAAACCTGCTATTGAGTTCGCAAGATCAATAAAAAATTTCGCAATGCCTGATTTTTCCAGAAAGGAAGCCAAAAAAATAAACAATACGATAAATGTTGAACAAACCCCGATGGGAGTGCCAATAATTCCGTCCGTAGTGTAAAAAAGCTGATGAACTATGCGGCGCAGCGAGAAACCGTCAATAAATGCGTAGGTTATAAAACCTGAAGCGACTACAAGGATGGGAATCCCTACAACCCTGCGGCAGAGTTCCGCAAGGATAACCATTCCCATTACACCCATACAGATATCAAGAGGCTGAATTAATACGGCTCTGTTAATAATTACCTGAAAATTAAAAGCAAAATAAAAAAAGGAAGAGGATCCAAGGAGCGCAAGAGCGAAATCATACCAGGGGATGTAATTTAAACGCCTTGTCATACCTTTGCGTCTTGGGTAAAGCAGAAAACCTGTAAATACAATTATTCCCAAAAATACGCTGCGCCTTACCTGTTCAGGCAGAGTGGCGATAAGCGTAACCCAAAATACATAAACAGCAAAAGACAATAAAAGGCACTTTATAAGTATTTCAGGAATTCCTGTAAAATGGCGTACATTCGATTCACGGTCGAATTTAACCATGAGTTCTTCGGTTTCTGTTTCGGTTAATATATGATTATCATCTTCAGTCTGACTCATTTGTTCTCCTGTATTCATTTCACTTTTAAAGTAACATGGGCGTTCCGTCCGCAAAGATTTCTCAGGCTTATTCGCTCTCCGTTAATTATAAGCAGATGGTCCGAGACTGTGCCGACAATATAATTCAGCTCCGTGAAGTTACGGTTAAAACCTGTTACGATAATAGTATCGCCGTCACGGATCATTTGCTGACCTTCCTCCAGTTCCGCAGGCATTCCTGCTCCAAAGGAATAAAAACGCACAGAAACAGGTTGAATTTCCCTGCCGTCAACCCTGAATGTTTCATGTACAGCGCTGTTATTAACAGAATGAATAAATTCGATTGTAAAATCTCCGCCGTTTTCAATTGGTTTGCGGGCATAGACTCTGCCTGAAGCAGAGTCCGCAATCTCAATTAATGAAAAACCGTCCGCTTTGTAATTCTGCCCTCTTGATACTGCAACAAGAAACATTGCTCCCAGCAGCCCAAGAACCGCGGCGGTAAAGTAAAGCTTAATGTTAAAACTTGTATCCCTGTTGGTTTTTGACAGGTTAATTTTTCTCCTCTGTTAAAAAACGCCGGTTTCCCTGAAATATCTGGCGGCGCCCGGATGGAACGGTACGGAAATGCCTTCTACCGCGTAACGAGGATCAAGATCGTTTCCCCTTACATGGGCAGCCTGAATTTCCGCTTTGCTTTCAAAAAGCGCCTTTGTAAGCCTGTACACCACATCCTCGCTTAGATCCGCCCTGACTAAAAAAGTAGCTTTTACCGCAACAGTCTGAACAGGGTTATTCTGCCCTCTGTAACTTGCTGCCGGAATGGGATATTTGGTATAAAACGGATAATTTCTGATTAATTTTGCCGCATGTTCGTCGTCAATCTCCATGATAAATATTTCCCTGCTTGTCGCAAGGTCGATAATTGCCGGAGTTGGAGCTCCAGCGACACAGAAGAAAGCGTCGATCTTGTTATCCCTTATCGCATCCGCTGACGCGCCAAAGCTTAAATTCTGTTTATTGATGTCATTAAAGGTAATTCCGTAGATTTCCAGTATCTGTCTTGCGTTAAATTCAACGCCGCTTCCCGCGTCTCCTACAGATACATTTTTACCCCTGAGATCCGCGACAGTTCTGATGCCTGAAGCCGCGCTGACGACAATCTGGCATACTTCGGCATAAAGACCTGCCATGCTGGAGAAACTGTTTATCTTTTCACCGTTAAACAGGTCTACTCCTCTCCATGCGTAATCCATAACGTCATTCTGGGCAATTGCTATTTCTACCTCTCCCGCGTCAATCAGCTGAATGTTTGCTCTTGATGCGCCTGTTGACTGTACGCTGATTGGGATTCCTGTTTTTTCACTTAGGATCTGACTGACCGCTGTCCCAAAAGCATAATATGTTCCGGTACTTCCTCCGGTTGCCAGACGAATTTGGCTGCTTCTGTCTCTGCATGAAATTATTCCAATAGAAAGAAGTAAAACAAGCGCTGCAAAAAAAACTTTTTTCATTTATTTCCTCCTGTTATTTTAATTGTGATTATACGGTTTTTTTTTTATTTATTACAATAGATAAGTCTCAATGCGGTTTCTTCCCAGATTTTTGGCTTTGCGAAGCGCAGTGTCTGATTTTAACATAAGGTCTTCTGTTGTACCGGCATGAGCGGGAGCGGCTGCAATGCCAATGCTGGTTCTTGTTTTTATTATTACGGTTTCACTTGTTTCATGTTTTGCCGGAACTTCTATTTCCTGTTTTTCTATAATTCCCCTTATCCGTTCCGCAACTATAACAGCATCATCAATTTCCGTATCAGGAAGCAATACTGCAAATTCGTCTCCGGCAAGTCGCGCGGGGATATCGCCAGGACGAAGGCATGAGCGGATTATATCGGCTGCTGTGATAATTACCGTATCGCCGGCTTTTACTCCGTATTGATCATTAACACTGTGAATTCTGTCCAAATCCATCATAAGCAGGGACATTACGCGCAGTTTTACGGAGTGATTGTTAAAACGTTCATTAAGGGATTCTTCCAGAAAACTGCGGTTATAAAGACCTGTCATTTCATCTGTTATTGCCCTGCGCCGCGCGTTCTCTCCCCAGCGCAAAAGATCGCTGTATGATTTTGACGACTGATCCAGCCACCTGTTCTGCACAACGCTAATTGCTCTCAGTATTTTATAACCGGTTAAAGGGTAATCGGATATAATCCTGTAAAAGTCATCTCCCTTAAGCATGATTAAAATTGAATCTTCTGTAGCTGTGATGGTTGCGGATCTTGGTTCATGGGATATAATGGACATTTCACCGAAGAAGTCCCCTTGTTTTACATCGAACAGTTTTCTTTGCGTTCCGTCAGACTGTGTGCCGTACGCGCTTAAAGCCCCGGAAAAAACGATATACATTTCCTTGCCTGTATCGCCTTCGTTAAAGACGGATTCTCCGTTATTAAGACGGACGATTTTTAATAGTTCTGTTACCAAAGCAAATTCCGCTTCGTTTAACCCTGAAAAGAGAGATAGTCCTGATAAAAATGAGCCTGCAAGCGTTGTTATCTTGTCTTCTATCATTTTGATTCCGTACTGCTGTAGTGCACTATTCTGTTTCCTCCCGCCCGCCATGCGTCAAGCAAGGACGCATAATTTCCCTGAAAAAAACTGTCCCACTCCGCATTGTCTTTTGCCCAGACAGCCCATGAGATAGTCGTTGTAAAATAGAATTCCGGATTATCATCCTGGGCGGGAACCGGCTCCATCTCCGAAATAATTTCAAACAGATCATTTGAGATTATTTCTGCCTCGGATGAATTGCAGTTATTGATAATTAATCCTGTCTCATTGCTTTTAAACCGCATCGACCAGCCGTGCCCGATTTTCCTTGTAATGTTTTTCAGGATTATCGCTATCCTGATCATGGCTTCATCTCCCGCGTGGTGTCCGCGGGAATCTACCAGTATTTTAAACCGGTCCGGTTTAAGCATAATCAAAGCTGCGGGGTTGCTTAATGATTTTATTATTTCATCGTTAATCAGCGTTTGTTTCCACAAGCCTGTGCCTGAATCTTCATAAGCCCGCCTGTGAAGTTCCTGTACCCAGGGCGTATTAAGCAGTATCAGTTTACGAACATATTTTATGCGCTCTGTCATTAAAATAACCGCATTCAGCAGAATACTGCATACCGTGCCGGGGTTTTCCTTCGCAAGAGAATCCATTGTAAACCCGTCACCGGGAAACCCGATTAATTTGGAATCTTCGGCAGCTTCTGCGCAGGCGTCATACTCGGCGCCCCGCGCAAAATCAAAATCACCGATTGTATCGCCGGGTTTAAAATGCGCCATTTCATCTATGCCGCCTTCATTGCGGTTTTTATAAACGCGGATCGCTCCTTCTGTCAGTATATAAAAATGATTTGCGCTCTCTCCTGCCGAAAACAGGTTCGAACCTTTCGCAAGACTGAGCGTTCCGGAATGTGATATAACAAATTCGATCTCTTCCTTGACGAAATTTGCAAAAAGCTCCTGTTTTTCAATCAATTTTGAGTCAATTATTGCTGTTGTCATTTCTACATTATTGTATATGTAAAACAAAATGTCGAGCATCGGTACCTTGTCAATTTTCACTTTACAAGTTACAATACTACATTGATTTGGAAAATCACACCAAGGGGGGCATATGGCAAATGCCGCAAAAGATGACGGGAATATTTCATTCCCGCAGGAATTAATGACGTTTATTGATGAATGGAAAGTTAAGCCTGGGAGTCTGATCATGATCCTCCATAAGACGCAGGAGATATTCGGATATATTTCACGTCCTGCGGCGGAAAAGCTCGCTTTGCTTACAGGGATCTCTCTTGCGCGGATATACGGCGTAATTACTTTTTATCATTTTTTCAAAACAAAGAGACCCGGAAAACATAAAATTGCAGTCTGTTTGGGAACCGCATGTTACTTAAAAGGAGCCCAGGACCTGCTTGATGAAACGCGTAAGACTCTGGGTATTGAACCTGACGAAGTTACTGAGGACGGGCTTTTCTCTGTTGATCCTGTCCGCTGTGTCGGTTGCTGCGGTCTTGCTCCTGTCATTACTGTAGGAACCGATACTTTCGGTAAGCTTTCAAAAGACATGATCTCAGGGATTATCGCAAAATACCGGAATGCGTAACAAGCGGAAGGATTTCAGTGCATTTTACGCTGACTGATTTGATTACTGACATAACGCAGAATGCAGTTGAAGCTGATGCGGATATGGTGGAGCTTGAAGTAAGCGAAACAAGCGATGAGTTCCGTTTTCTTGTTAAAGATAACGGAAAGGGCATGACAGAGGAGGAATTAAAGCGGGCAATAGATCCTTTTGTTACTGACGGCGTTAAGCATCCCAACCGTAAAGTTGGTCTTGGGCTGCCGTTTTTAATTCAAACTGCAGAGCAGTCAAACGGCGGATGGGATATTAAATCAGAAAAAGGCAGCGGAACCCTTGTTACAGGCTGGTTTGATTTAAAGTGCGTCGATACCCCGCCTGCGGGGAATATTCCCGGAATGTTCAGAACCATTTTAATGTTTGACAGTTCAGCGGAGATTGTAATCCGCCGCAGATTTAAACCTGAAAACGGGAATGAAAATGAATATGAGATTCAAAAGTCGGAACTTGCCGACGCTTTGGGAAGCATGGAAGATGCGGGAGCTTTGGTATTGTTAGGTGATTATTTAAGATCATTAGAAGAGTATGAGGAGTAAAAATTATGGCAAAGATGAGTCTTGACGATCTGAGAAAATTGAGAGAAGAAAAAAAAGACGGCCTTCGCAAAAGGGAAGCTGACGGGAAGGATATTCAGATTATTGTCGGAATGGGAACCTGCGGTATTGCCGCAGGCGCAAAGCAGACTCTGGATGCGTTTATCGTAGGGCTTGACGAGCATAAACTTGTCGACTCCTGCCTTGTACGGCAGACCGGCTGTATGGGTCTTTGTCATTCCGAACCGACAGTGGAAATTGTTGTTCCGGGAATGCCGGTTGTGATTTACGGAAATGTAGACGCCGCTGTTTCCAAAGAAATAATTGAAAAGCATTTAATTGGCAGGGAATTGTTAGACGGTCGAATTATAGACCGGCCTGCTGTAGATATTTTAGGTTCAAACTGAGAAGGAGGAAAAAATGGCGTATAACCATTACATCCTTGTCTGCAGCGGTACAGCCTGCGAATCCAACAAGGGCGTGGAACTTTTCGCACAGCTAAGCGCGGAAGCGGAGAAGCATGGTGTTAAAGATCAGGTGCAGGTTGTAAAAACCGGGTGTTTCGGGTTCTGCGAAAGAGGACCGATTGTCAAGGTTCTGCCTGAAGATTCGTTTTATGTTGACGTCAGACCGGAAGACGCCAAGGAAATCATCGCCGAGCAGATTGTAAAGGGAAGGGAAGTAAAACGCCTCCTTTACGATGAAGGGGAAGAGAAGAAAGAAACTCTTGCTGTCGAGGATATACCGTTTTATCAGAAACAGTACCGCGTAGTTTTGCGTAACTGCGGCGTAATCGATCCTGAAAGCATTGACGAATATATAGCACGCGAAGGCTACTCCGGTCTTGAAAAGGTTCTCTTTGAATGGACGCAGGAACAGCTTATAGAAGAAATAAAAATTTCAGGACTCCGCGGAAGAGGCGGCGCCGGTTTCCCTACATGGCTTAAATGGGATCTGGCGCGAAAAGCGCAGGGAGACATTAAATATATTATCTGTAATGCCGACGAAGGCGATCCCGGCGCGTACATGGATCGTTCCACAATTGAAGGAGATCCTCACTCCGTTATTGAAGGAATGATTACAGCCGGAAAGGCAATCGGCGCAAATGCGGGTTTTGTATATATCCGCGCGGAGTACCCGCTTGCGATTGAAAGGCTTAAAATCGCGCTTGTTCAGGCAAAAGAATACGGTCTTTTGGGCAAAAATATTCTTGGTTCAGGATTTGACTTTGACATCGAAATCCGCTTGGGAGCCGGCGCGTTTGTCTGCGGCGAAGAAACCGCTCTTATAAAATCCGTAGAAGGCAACAGGGGAATGCCTGTTCCAAAACCGCCGTTTCCCGCGAACAAGGGACTGTGGCAAAGACCGACCGTAATAAATAATGTTGAAACGCTTGCGAATGTTCCTGTGATTACTTCAAAAGGCGGCGCATGGCTTGCGAAAATCGGAACCGAAAAATCCAAGGGAACCAAGGTATTCGCTCTTACCGGAAAAGTAAAAAATTCAGGTCTTATCGAAGTTCCAATGGGCGCTACATTACGCGACATTGTTTTTGACATCGGCGGCGGCATCAAAAACGGAAAGAAATTCAAGGGAGTTCAGACAGGAGGACCTTCCGGGGGAATCCTTACGGAAGCCTCTCTTGATCTGCACATTGATTTTGAAACATTGGCAGCTAACGGTTCGATGATGGGTTCAGGCGGCATGATCGTCATGGATGAAGATGACTGCGTTGTGGACGTATCCCGCTTTTATATGGAATTCTGCGTTGAAGAAAGCTGCGGTAAATGCTCTCCGTGCCGTATCGGCACTACCCAGATACTAAAACTTCTGGAGAAAATCGCCGAGGGAAAAGGAACGGATGAAGACCTTGTAAAACTTGAAGAGGTAGGACACGCGATGACAAAAGCGTCGCTGTGTATGCTCGGCTGTACAGCCGCCAATCCTGTAATGTCAACTGTTCTGAAATTCCGCGATGAATATATTGAACACATTCGTGATAAAAAATGCCGTTCCGGAAAATGCAAAAAACTTTTAAGTTATACAATAGACGCGTCAAAATGTATCGGATGCGGTCTTTGCGCCAAAAAATGTCCTGTTATCTGCATTGTACCGGAAGATGCAGCCAAATATCCCGACAAGAAAAAACCGCCGTTTTTTATCAAGCAGGCGGATTGTATCAAGTGCGGCGAATGTATGGCTGTATGCAAATTCAAAGCGGTGCTTAAAGGTTAAGGGAGGTTTATATGATCAACGTAACGATAAACGGAAAGGCTCTGGAAGTTGAACAGGGAACAACAATCCTTGAAGCTGCGCAGATGGTGAATATAAAAATTCCAACCCTTTGTTATAATCCGGATCTTCCGCCCTGGGCGTCATGCGGTATATGTATTGTGCGTCTTGCGGGTTCTCCGAAAATGATACGCGCCTGCTGTACTGCATGCGAACCCAATATGAGTATCATTACCCACGACCCTGAGATTATTGCTGTAAGGCGCACAGTGCTTGAATTAATGCTTTCCAATCATCCCAACGACTGTCTTCAGTGTCCGCGAAATCAGGCTTGCGAACTTCAGAATATTGCGGCTGATTTCGGTTTACGGGAAGCGCCTTTCCAGAATGTGTTAAATAAAATTCCAATAGACGATACAAATCCCGCGATTGTTTTGTGCCCTGAAAAATGTATCCGCTGCGGAAGATGCGTAAAAGTGTGTCAGGATGTGCAGAATGTTTGGGCTCTGGAATTCCTCGGACGGGGCATGAAGGGAAAAATCGCAAGCGCAGCGGACGCAGGGCTTGGCGACAGCCCATGTATCAAATGCGGTCAGTGCGCGGCGCATTGTCCTGTAGGCGCCATATATGAACGCGATGACACTGCGAAAGTTTGGAAGGCTCTTCAGAATGAGTCCCTGCATCCCGTAGTGCAGATTGCTCCGGCAGTCCGCGTCGCGCTGGCTGAAGAATTCGGGCTAAAACCCGGCACTATATTTACAAAAAAAATCTATGCCGCTTTACGCAAGCTTGGATTTAAGACTGTTTTTGATACAAACTTTTCCGCAGACCTTACCATCATGGAAGAAGGGAGTGAGCTTGTTAAACGCCTGAACGAGAAGGGAAGCGCTATACCGCTTATTACCTCCTGCTGCCCTGCATGGGTGGATTATATGGAAAAATATTATTCGGACATGATCCCGAATTTTTCAACGGCGAAATCGCCGCAGCAGATGATGGGTGCGATGATTAAAGGTTACTGGGCAGGGAAAGCCAATGTGGCTCCTTCCTGTATATATTCGGTATCTGTTATGCCTTGTACTGCGAAGAAATGGGAAATTACCAGAAATGACGACATGAAGAGCGCAGGCAGCGGTTATGATGTAGACATTGTAATTACTACAAGGGAACTTGCGCGCATGATCAAACAGGCGGGGATCGATATACTCAGACTTGATGATGAAGAAGCTGACAGTCCTCTTGGACCGTACACTGGCGCGGGAACGATTTTCGGCGTCACAGGCGGCGTAATGGAAGCCGCTGTACGCTCCGCTTTTTATCTTGTAACAAAGAAAGAAATAGGCGATATCAATTTTAAACCCGCCCGAGGGCTTGAAGGCGTAAAAGAAGGGGAAGTTGATTTTGGAAACGGAACCAAAATTAAAATCGCTGTCGCGCATCAAATGGGAAATATTGCCGCAGTCCTTAATAAAATCCGCGCCGCGCGGGATGCAGGTCAGGAACCTCCCTATCATTTTATCGAGGTTATGGCATGCCGCGGAGGATGTATCGCAGGCGGCGGACAGCCTTACGGCTGCACAGACGAAATTCGCAAACAGCGTACGGAAGGCATTTACACAGACGATCAAAAATCTCAATACCGCTGCTCCCATCAGAATCCATACATCGCCGAAGTTTACAAGGAATTCTTGGGCGAACCGGGAGGACATAAAGCGCATGAGCTTCTTCATACTAAGTATGTGGAACGGCCGCTGTATTTAAAATGAACTTTCGAGGTATAGCGAATGGAAAAGTTTTTTAAACTAAAAGAGCATGGGACTAATGTACAAACGGAATTCGCCGCCGGTTTAACGACTTTTTTTACCATGGCGTATATCATGTTTGTAAATCCCGGTATTCTGTCAGCTACCGGAATGAGCTGGGCAGGTGTTTTTGTGGCTACTATTCTGGCTACAGTTACAGGCACTGTTATAATGGGACTGGTTGCCAATGTTCCCTATGCAGTTGCGCCCGGAATGGGACTTAATGCGTTTTTTGCCTTTACTGTTTGTTTTTCTCACGGTTTTGCGTGGCAGGAAGCGCTTGCGATGGTATTTATTTGCGGTATTGTTAATGTAATTATAACTGTAACAAAGCTGCGTAAAGCCATAATTTTATCAATTCCGGATTCGCTGAAGTTAGCGATTGGCGGAGGTATTGGTCTATTTATCGCTTATATCGGTGTAAAACAAGCAGGATTTATTAATTTTGTTTCAACTCTGGAAGGTTTTACCCCGGGCGACATGGCGGTACCGGAATTGGATCACTTCAGGTCATCAGGACCTATCCTTTCTCTGATTGGTCTTTTGGTTATAGTTGCCTTAATGATGTTAAAGATAAAGGGAGCTCTGCTTATAGGCATTATTTTTGCAACCCTTCTTGGTATCCCGATGGGAGTAACAATTATTCCTGAAAAACATTTTGACATGTCTGTATATGCCGGGTTTTCGGAAGTGTCTTTTGCTTTCTTCGGAGAGCCAGGTTTTGTCAGCCTGTTTAAAAAAGGCGCCGAAATTCTTCCGATAGTTTTAATTACTGTTTTGGCGTTCAGTCTTTCCGATACCTTTGATACTATCGGCACCTTTATAGGCACCGGCCGTAAATCCGGAATCTTTGATTATTCGGATGAAAAAGCGCTGGTAGAATCTAAAGGTTTTAAATCCAGGATGGATAAGGCTTTATTTGCCGATGCCACCGCAACTTCAATAGGCGCGTTATTTGGAACTTCAAACACTACAACTTATGTGGAAAGCGCTTCCGGCATAGGAGTAGGCGGACGTACAGGTCTTACTTCAATGTTTGTGTGCGTTTTTTTCCTTCTTTGTCTCCCGTTTGCCTCTTTCTTCGGCATTGTTCCTGCTCATGCCACAGCTCCGGCTCTTATCGTTGTCGGCATTCTGATGGCAGAAGCTTTCGCAGGAATCAACTGGAAAAAACTTGATGAAGCTGTCCCTGCATTTTTCACGGTAATTATCATGACTTTTGCCTATAATATTTCATGGGGTATCGCGGCGGGATTTATCTTCTACTGCATTTCCATGATTTGCAAAAAGAAATTTATGGATGTGCATCCGATTATTATAGGAGCCACTCTATTGTTTCTGTTTAATTTTGTATTAATGGCAGTTATGTGAAAATACAAACCTGCGGTTATGGCTGTGAAGGTTTATGACAGACGGAGAAATTTTAAGCTGTATTGATCACACGCTCTTAAAAATGACATCATCATGGGATGAAATTAAAAATCTTTGCATTGAAGCTGTGAAATATAAAACCGCCTCTGTCTGTGTTCCGCCTTCCTATGTAAAGCGAATTTTTAATGAGTATAAAAGTTTAAATATCTGTACAGTTGTCGGTTTCCCGCTTGGTTACAGTGTAACTGAAGCGAAAGTTCTTGAAACGGAACAGGCTTTATTAAACGGAGCCAATGAAATTGATATGGTAATAAATTTAACCGATGTAAAAAATAAAAACTTCGATTATGTTCTGGAGGAGATAAAACTTATTAAAAAAACCTGCGGAAATAAAATCCTCAAAGTAATAATTGAAACCTGTTTTTTAACGGAAGATGAAAAAATCCGCCTCTGCCGTATTGTTACGCAGGCAGGAGCCGATTATATTAAAACTTCAACAGGTTTCGGCGTTTTAGGCGCGGTTCTTTCGGATGTTGTTCTTTTTAAAAAGCACATCGGTCCTGACATAAAAGTAAAAGCGGCAGGCGGCGTTAAAACCCGCGAAGACCTTGAAAACTTTATAACTGAAGGAGCCGCGCGTATCGGAACAAGTTCCGCTTTAAAAATCCTGACAGACAAAAAAGCTGACCAGTATTAGATTTTTGCGGCGGTAAACTTATACCCCTTCTTTTACGATTTCAATCTTAATTCCGTCGTTTTGATCCGGTTCGTCTTTGGGCGGGATTGAAACGCGAAGTATTCCGTTTCTGTAAACTGCTTTCACTTTCTCCTGAGCGTATTTATCCAGAGGAACAAAATATTTTTGTTTTTCGATATCTTTCATTTTTAAGCGGCGTTTAAAATAACGGATATTTTCTTCAGACTGGAATTTAACAGGGCTTTCCCCGGCTTGTTCCGCCGCCGCGTTTCCCATCTTTGCGGAAAACACCATATAATCGCCCTGGAATGAAAGGTTTATATCCTTTTCGTCAAAACCGGCAAGCGCGAATTCAAAAACAAGCGTTCTGTCTTCGGTCATAAAAACATTCATCGGCGGGTATGAATAGTTGGGATAATAATCCGTATTTTCATCAAAGAATTGTTTGCCGAACGGAAACGGTCCGTTTGTAAACCCTGTCCCGCCGGGATCGCAGTTGTTGAATTTGCGGTGAAATTCATCTTTAAAATCCTGAGCTGCATCGAAAATTTCATCGAAGATATTGCCCAAATCCATGTAATTTCTTGGTCCTTTCATATAAGGCTCCTTGTCATGCTTACGCCTATGACTTTATTGAGATAAGATCCCCGTACGGGCGATCTTTGTCCGCAAAGTAATCGGCTTTGCGGATATACATTAACTAAATTTACAGATATTTCATCAAAAAGTCAAACTTATTCGTATTGTGAAGGTTTGGTTTTTGCGCGTTTTTACACACGGTTTTTACGGTTCTTTGACAGGAAACCGTAATCGTTCTATTGAGAGAGCTTTTCCGTTTTTGCCGAATTCCATAAACACTCCCTGTAATTCAGGAGCGTCCCATGCGTCTTTTGTCCAGTCGGGGATTCCTGTAAGGTATTCTTTAATGCGGGATTTTACTTCACATCCGCCGATTGACTGAAAACTGCCTGTTCTGCCTGCGTCGCTTATTACGGCTGTTCCTCCGCTTAAAATGGTTTCATCGGCTGTTTGTATTCTTGTGTGCGATCCTATTACAGCAGAGCAGTGTCCGTCGGCGGAATGAAAAAAAGTTTTTTTTTCCGCGCTTGCCTGCGCATGAAAATCAACAATGATATACTGAGTTTGTTTTTTTAACTTTTCCAGTAAACCCGGCCATGAAGTGAAAGGGCTGTTGGCGTGTATCCGGTTAAATCCGTTTTGCCCCATAAGGACAGCTACTGCAACTTTTTCTCCGGTTTTACCGGCTGATGTTTTAAAAACCCTGCATCCGTATCCAGGAGCCCCCGGATTTAGATTGTCAGGCCGCAGCACATACGGCAATTTATCAAGATTTTCAGTTAAATCTTTCTTGTAAAAACAGCATTCGCCGAGGGTTACGGCATCTGCGCCAAGCTTGTGAATATAGGCTGCGTGACTGCGTCCAAGTCCGTTTCCTCCGGTAGCGCCGTCTGCGCAAACAATAAGAAAATCCCATTTGAGGTTGTTTTTTAATTCACTTATTGCTTTCTTTAGAGCATAAATTCCGGCTTTCCCGACCAGTTCAGCTACATAAAGTATTCGCATCAGGATTAACCGCCTTTGTCCCTAAACGGATCTATACCGGAAAGCACGCGTTCAAATTCAGCAGCCGCATGGTAATCTTTAAGCTCTCTGCATGTATCGCGCAGATTATACAGAGCGTCATAATACTGCGGATTAATGCTTATCGATTTTTCAAAACAATTACGCGCCTGTTCAAAATTATTTATATTAAAATATAAAACACCGAGGTTATTCCATGTTTTTGGATCGCTGTCATTGCGTAAAAGCGCTTCATGGTAACACTTCTGCGCAAGTTCAAATTCGTTTCTTTCATAATGGATTAAACCCATTGAACACCATGCTTCACAAAGTCTGTCATCGAAAACTACAGAACGCTCGAAGCTGTCAATGGCTTCGTTATAATCTCCCGTTTTTTGCTGGGCAATGCCTAAATTCAGCCAAAGAAGAGGATTTTCAGGCTCTATTGCAAGCGCTTTTCGGAACAGGGGAATTGCTTCAAAAGGACGGTTTGCTTCTGTCAGCGCGATTCCTGAATTATTTAATATTGCGGCATTCTCCATATATCAATTAATATACCTCATAAATGCGGTGTAAACAACAGAATAAATTATAAACATAATTTTTAATTGATTAAAACAATACAACCCTGTTTTTCATATGATTATCCTATTATTTTCTTCCGATATGCGCTATAATTTTAAAGACTATATTCCAGAAACGGAAAGGTAATGTGAAAGATATAAATGAATTTAATAGCGGAGTAACAGAACATGAATTTTTTTTCTTTTTATATGAAAAAATTATTTCAAAAGAAATCAAAACATTCGCAAAATTAAGAGATTTAGTTCAGCCTGTTTTAAAGGAAAAATGGACGTACCCTGTTATTATGAGAGCCTTTCTGTTGTTAAAAAAGCTGTACTGGGGATTCTTTTCCAATATTTGCCCGGCTACCCACAGGAAACTATGGAAAGAAATGGTTATTTCAGACAGGGATTTCCCCGAAGCCGGTGAGCTTAAAAGAACTTTACAGATATCCAACTTGTATATTTCCATGTGTGATGTTCACGGTTATACAAAATTCTGCATGGAGTCAAGAAAAAATCTGTCCATGATGCATTCCCTGGACTGGGTTATAGAAAACGAGATCAAGCGTATTGCTGCCCAATGCGGAGCTGTCAGCCAGAGAGAGCGGGGAGATGAAATTGTCATTGTTGCCGCAAGCGCCGCCGATGCGTTAATGGCTACTTTATGCACAATCGATTATTTCGGAAAGACTAATGTTGTTAACGATCCTTCTATACCTGTAAAACGTACAAGAAACGCGGAAGCTCTTCCTGTATTTAAAATTACTGCGGGGATTACAGGCGGCAATACACAAAGCCCTTTGATTATTACAGAAAGAGGCAATCTTGCGGGTTTTCTTCTTAATTCAGGAGCAAGGCTTCAGACACGGGCAAATGAACTGTCGCCTAAAGAATCAAGGGTTATGATCTCAAAGCAAGTCATGATGAATTTTGAGAAAGAAAACGCAAACAATAAATGTATTTTAAAAAAAAATGATTCTGTTTATTTTTTTGATACCGGTCATATTGAATTTAAAGGGGTAATGATTCCAACCTGCGAAGTTGTTTTTGACAGGAGTGAACGTTACAAGGAGAATTTTTCCGAAGAGTTGACTAAACTTTTCGGCTCCATTCGCGATAATCTCTGGGAACAGAAAATCCTGCAGAATTTAATTGAATTATTGATAAAAGTTGCCGTTTCTATGCCGAGATTTTCCATAACGCTTCATAAACCGATTCACGGCATACGCATTGTTATAAATGACTCTTATGTAAATATTTGCCGCCGTATTTATAAGTTGTATTATGTGGAAGAAGATTATTATTCATCTGTGGATTTATTGTGTCAGCTTATTGATATCAGCGCTCAGATATCCGGATTTGACAGGCTGGTTCTGGACTACATGAAAGGGATCGCGGAAAAATACAAGTTTATTCTGTCTGCTTTTGAAACATTTATCGATAAGGAAGTTGATGAAAAAGCCGCGGATATTTTTCATGGAGATTATTATAAAGCCTGGATTGCAGCCAAAAACGGTTCAAAGATATATGAAAAACTCAGGGTTATGGGAAGAAAGAGCAAGGATCTGTCCAAAAAGAAGGCAATATGGTTAAATATGCTCTTAAAATATAAAGAACAGATGGAATTTACCCTGTATTCAGGAAAGAAATAGTACCGATAATAAAGTATGATCCGGAAAGGATTTTTTTCCCTGTTTTTGATTTTTTATTCTTTTTTCCTGATTTACGCTCAGGGTAATGAAAAGGGGAATCACCCTTTTGTCATCAGGGGCGAAATATTTGTAGATTTTGAGGATTTATACGCAGGGCATGTTGATCCTGAGTATCCTCTGGATGTTGAAGCGGCAGGTCTGCGTGCGCTTGAAGAGGCGGCAATTTTTTACTCCGCCATGATTTACGGCTGGTCATTTTTTTACGAACCAGGCGAAAGAGCGAGGCGGATAAGCGAAAATTTGGAAATGGAGCCGATTGCTGTAATTAACTTTGGCGATCCCGCACTGCGCGTTACAGATACTGAAATTATGGATATGCGTTTAAAGATTTGGACAGATTACCATTTGGATGATGCGCAGCAGCGCAGGATGCAGAAGTGGCGTACTGGAGTAATAAGGAACGCTCAAGCCATAGGTTACGGACCTTCTGTCCTTGAAGAGTATCCCGGCTGGCTTACAGTCAGGAAAACCGCGCTTGAAGACGCCGCGAGAATAGCTCTGCGCACAGCATTGCGCGGCAGTGAAAGAAACCGTCCGAAAGAAGTGAAAGGTTTTATAAGTCTCGCATCATTTCCAAGATACTTTATAGACTCAGGACGCTGGACAGTTTCCGCCCGTTTCAGGGTGCAAATTACCGAAATAATCCCCTTCGCAGCATATTAGAAGACAAAAAAAACTTGCTTCAACGCGTTTATTATGCGAAAATAACCGTATTGTGGAAAAAAATAATTTATTGGATATACTGCGGATAGGAATATTTTATGACGGGTATTATTTTTACAAAGTAAGTAATTACTATAAATACGAACACGAAAAAAGAGCAAGAATAAGCATCAGCGGTCTTCATGATTTTATCAGAAGCGAAATAGCCTCACTTACAAAAACAGATATCCGCCAATGCAGGATAATAGACGCGCATTATTTTAAAGGACGATCCTCCGCAAAAGAGCTTGGCGAGAAAGTGCAAAGCGAGCGTGTTTTTGAAGATATTCTTATGCGGGAAAATATTGTAAGCCATTATCTGCCGCTGCGTTTTATTGATAATAATTTTGTACAGGAAAAAGGAATTGACGTATGGCTCGCTCTTGAAGCCTATGAGCTTGCCATATATAAACATTTTGATATTCTTGTTCTGGTTGCAGGAGACGGCGATTATGTTCCCCTTGTACGCAAACTTCACACGGTTGGAACGCAGGTTATGCTTATCTGCTGGGATTTTTCTTACCATAATGAAAACGGCGATATCGTGGAAACCAGAACGTCGCGGCAGCTTCAGGAAGAGGTCTTTTTTCCCGTTTTTATGCATCAGAAGATTGAACAGGGCGACAATGAATATATAAAAGAATTATTTGTAACAGAAAAAAGTTACGAGAAACATTCCGCTGCAAGCGCTGTAAGCTTTTCTCAGGATATTGCACAGAACACGGAAACAGAAGAATTTGTTTCTGTTATTTACAGCATAAATCCTAATGGCTTTGGTTTTATTAAAGACGAAGAGCGCAATAATATCTTTTTCCATTACAGCAGGGTGACAAACTGCGAATTTCATGAATTAAAATTCGGAATGAATGTAAAATACTCAGTTGAAGAAGACGTTGAGCGAAGCAAAAGAGACGGCGCTCCACGTTTCCGTGCCACGAAAGTTACTGTTATTATTTAGAGTCTGTCCATAAAGTGTGTTAACTAAGTTGACGAGTATGTCAACAAAGTTGACAAGGCTGCCTTGCGGACAGAAATTAACCCAGTTCCGCAGAGCGTCGGCAGGCGGCTTCTACCGCTTTCATTACAGTGCCGCGGAATGCTCCGTTTTCAAGAGACGCAATGCCTTCAATTGTAGTTCCGCCGGGAGATGTTACCATATCCTTTAATTCTCCGGGATGTTTTCCTGTTTCCCGTATCATTGAAGCAGCTCCGACTACAGTCTGGGCGGCATATTCAAGAGCTTTGTCTCTTGGCAGTCCTGCGCGTACTCCTCCGTCCGCAAGCGCTTCAATAAAAAGATATACGAAAGCAGGACCTGAACCTGAAAGACCTGTAACGGCATCCATGCAGCGTTCGTCAATTTTATCCACAATGCCTGAACAGCCGAGTATTTCTTTCAGTTCCTGTATTTTTTCTTCAGGGACTTCAGAAGAAGGAGAGAAGGCGATTACTCCCTTCCCGATAAGAGCCGGAGTGTTTGGCATTATGCGCACTACAGGCAGCCTGCAGCTTACCGTTTCCTGTATCTTTTTTATTGACCAGCCTGCCGCCATGGAAACAACAACAGGAGGAGATTTTGAATTGACTCTTTCCTTAAGCGCGCCTTCAATTTCAAATAACACATGGGGAAGAACTTGAGGTTTTACCGCAAGAAAAATATAATCTCCTTTTTTTACAGCTTCCGTGTTTGATTCTATAACCTGCGCTTTAAGGGAATCAGATGCGTTACGCGCTTTTTCTTTATCTGTGTCTGTAAAAAATATTTTTATGCCGGAAGAAAGGGAAGATGCGCCTTTCATCAGGGCATATCCCATGTTGCCGCTGCCAATGCATATAATATTGCTCATAAATCAATTCCTGCAGCTTTGCGAAAACGCGCTACCGTAGAGGAAGCTATAGGACGCGCCTTTTGCGCTCCCTGTTCAAGTATTTTATCAAGAGAAGGAATATCCGACATGATTGCATCATAACGTTCGCGTATCGGAGAGAGAAAGCGGTTTATAACCATAAAAAGTTCTTCCTTTGCTTCCCCCCATCCCATGCCTCCTGCGCGGTAACGGTTTTCTAGAGATACTTGTTCCTCTGTTTCCGAAAAAAGTTTGTAAAGCTGAAAAATCTGGCAAACATCAGGATCTTTTGGCTCCTGCACAGACTGGGAATTTGTCACTATCCTCATGATTGTCTTTCGCAGTTGTTTTTCAGGCGCAAAAAGTGGGATAACATTGCCGTAACTTTTGCTCATTTTGCGCCCGTCAAGTCCCGGTACAACGGATGCATTTTCCTGAACCGCAGCCTGCGGGATTTTAAGTATCTGCCTGCCGTAATTTGCGTTTACTGACTGAGCTATATCCTGCGCCATTTCTATATGCTGCACCTGGTCTTTTCCGACAGGAACAACATCGGAATCAAAAATAATAATATCGGCTGCCATCAGTACAGGGTATGTAAACAATCCCATGTTGATGCCTGCGTCCTGATCATCGCCTTTTTCATTATTTGCCTGAACGCTTGCCTTGTACGCGTGGGCGCGGTTCATCAAACCTTTTGAGGTAAACGCCATTAGCATTGCGGTAAGTTCAAAAACCTCCGGAATGGAACTTTGCCTGTAGAAAATCACTTTTTCGGGATCAAGCCCAGAAGCCAGCCAGCCTGCGGCTACCTGTCTTATTGTGGAACTCAGTTCCTTTGGGTCTTTCATTGTGTTAAGAGCGTGATAATCGGCGATAAAATAACGCGCATCGTACTCTTTAGCAAGTTCCAGAGCGGGTTTTATCGCGCCGAAATAATTCCCGATGTGCAGTTCTCCTGTCGGTTTTACGCCTGTCAAGGATATTTTTTTCATAAAGATAATGTAGCCATTTAATAACGAATTGTAAAGTGCGCTGTTAAATTTTAATATTAGATTTGCTCGGAAACTTCAGTTTCTGAACAACTACTTTAAAATTTTCTATTATTTTTGTTATTATTAATTTATGAGAATCCCTGTAAAAATATCCGATATAATCATTATTCTTACAGCGGCGGGAATCACTTTTTTCTCATTTTACAATGTATATATGAAACCGCAGTGGCAGGTAAGATTTTTAATCCGGGGACAGGGAAGAGAATGGGTTTTTCCCATTGACTCAGAAGAAACGGTTTTGATTCCAGGACCGTTAGGCGAAACCAGAGTGCGGCTCGGAAACAAAAGCGCTCATGTAGAAGCTTCTCCGTGCAAAAACCAGACCTGCGTCGCTGCAGGGATTATAATGAGGCGCGGAAGCTGGGCGGCTTGCCTGCCCAATAATGTTTTAATATTGATAGAAGACGGTATGGGCGCGTTTTCCCTCAGATATGAAAGCCAGGACAATGACGGTGATATTGATGCGGTTGCCTGGTAGGAAAAACATTGCGCTGCTTGGAGCGTTTTGCCTGTTTTTTTCCGTTTTGGAATACATGATCCCAAAGCCGCTTCCTTTTTTGCGCATCGGACTTGCAAACCTGCCCATTATGATGGCGCTTGATATTTTACATCTTCGATCTTTTTTTGTATTAATTTGTATAAAGGTTTTAGGGCAGGCATTGATAACGGGAACATTATTTTCATATATTTTTCTGTTTTCCGTTGCGGGTACTTTTTTTTCCGCAGTGTTTATGTATTTCTTGCGCAGAATATTCGGGCGTGATCGCATAACTTTTATTGGAATCGGAGCGGCGGGCGCGATGATTTCCAATGCGGCGCAGTTGATACTTGCCGGTTTTCTTGTTTTCTCAGAGAATGTGCGTTACATCGCGCCGCCTTTTCTTGCCGGAGGACTTGTGACAGGCATTGTTCTCGGCGTATTCTGTGAAATTTTTACCAAAAAATCTGTTTGGTACAGGAAACAGTTAGAGATGATGAATGAAAAAAACGGAGAGAAAAGTGGGCAGGATTGAAATATATGAAAATAATTTTAGCGCAAAGTCATTGTTTTTCTCAGGGCTTATTATTATGCCTGCATTGTTGTTTAATCCTGATACAGGATACAGGATAATTCAGTTTTTATTTTTTATGTTTCTTGCTTTTCTTTCCGGAAAAAAAATAAACGCGCCTTTTACTATTATTGTTATTTTTTTCATTGTTGTTTTTAACCTCTCTGTCCCTTACGGACGTATTTTATGCGCAATCGGACCTTTTAAAATTACTTCAGGCGCTCTGGAAACGGGAATACGCCGCGCGGTTACATTTCAGGCGCTTGTCTTGCTGTCAAAAGCAAGCGTCAGGAATGATTTGAAAATATCAGGAGCCTTTGGAGAATTGCTTGCGGAATCCTTACGGATATTTTCACTTTTAATGAACAGAATATACTTAAAACCCGAAAAGGAAAACACGCCGCAGAAAACGTTCTTTTTAAGGAACAGAAAAAATATTATTACTGAAATTGATAATTTAATGCTGGAATTAAGCGGAGAGAAAATACAGGAATTTTCTGTTATGGAAAAAAAGACAAAAACTATAGGCTTTATTATTTTAATATTTGCTGTTGCTTTATCGTGGTTTCTGATGTTTTTGGGAATGTTTTACGGTTTCAGGTCGTAAGATTTATTTGTAAGCGTAAAATCAATGCCTGATGTTTTTATCACGCTGTTATCTTCAAAAATAAAGACAGCCTCCGCTCCTGGAAATGTATCAATTAATTTTTTTCCGTTTTCATAACCAAGAACAAAAACAGCGGTTGAAAGAGCGTCAGCATCCATGGATAACCGCGCAATTACAGTGACAGATAACAATCCGTTTTCCGCCGGATAACCGTTTTCAGGAGAAAAAATGTGGTGGTAACGTCTGCCGTCTTTTTCAAGAAAACGCTCATATACGCCGGATGTTACTATTGTTCGCTGCCCGTTTTCTATCCCCGGTATATGTAAAACTCCGATATAATCGCCTCTTCCTTCGCCCGGATTTGGGTTTTGAATGCCGACTCTCCACGGGCTTTTATCTTTTTTAATCCCGAAAACAACAATGTCTCCGCCAAGATCAATTATTGCGCGATCTGTTTTGTATTTTTTTAAAATTGCGGCTATTTCATCTGCTGCATATCCTTTCGCAATTGCGCCTAAATCAACTGCCATACCTTTATCTTTCAGAAAAACGCAGCAGGTCTGCGTTTCCAATTCGATATTACGCCAATTTACAAGCGGCAGAATTTTTTCAATTTCTTCATGCGAAGGAACGCGGGATTTTTCACTTCCGATTCCCCAAAGTGAGACAATAGGTCCTATTGAAGGATCAAAAGCTCCGCCTGAAAAAGATGCAAAGAATAAAGCGCGTTCAAGTACATAAAAAACATCCTTATTAACAAAAACCTTTTCTTCTCCCGCGGCGGAATTTATCAGGCTTACATCCGATGAAGGGATATTTACGCTCATAAGATTTTCAATTTCGCGTAATCTTGTGAAAATGTCATTGTAAATAAATGGCTGCCCCTGATCGTACAGCGTAACAGTGCAAACAGTGCCAAGAGCAAATTCAGTATGTGACGCTTCATGTGAATTGCAGGCGGTTATAAGAAACAAAAGAAAAATACTTTTTATAAGGAGATGCTGTTTTAAAATAATTGATCCGAAAGTTAGCGTCTTAGAAAAAGGCATATAAATAAAGTTTTAAAGCCCAAAGCGTTCTGAAAGTTCCTTTATGTGACTGCCGATAAAAAACGCGCCGTAAGAGGTCAGCATTATACCGACAGTGATGCCGACAGGTAAAAGGAATGAACTTCCGGTTTCGTTCGCGATTTTTTGAAAATCAAGCCCTAAAAATGCAGTTGTCAGGGAAAAAAAGATAATTAATCCTGTAATTACCCATCCGCGCGTGGATAAGCCGCCTGGAATTGCAAAATACGGCGTTTCTTTATATTCATTTTCTTTTGAGAGTTTTGCCATTATGGAATCTTCAAGACCGGGAGAAGACGGAAAAAAATCGCTGATCATAATTTGTCTTGTTGTTTCAAGGCGTTCAATTTTTTCGGCGCAATCACGGCAAAAAAATGAATGCAGACTTATCTGTATCTGATTAAGCGCGGATATTGAGTCTTCGGTTGCATGTCCGGCATTTGAACTATGATAAACCATTTCCATAATTTTTGAACAAATCATTTTGTACTCCTCCCTGTTAATCCTTCGCTAAAAGTTCCAGTTTTTCCCTAAGCAGTATCTTCGCCCTGAAAACATGAGATTTAACGGTATTTACCGGTATTCCGGTTATATCCTCAATCTCCTGATGAGAACGATCGTAAAAAAAGAAAAGATCCACGCACATTGCGAAACGTTCAGGCAGCTCCTTTATCGCCTCTTGAACAGCTTTTCTTGCCGCATTACGAAGAACTGTCTTTTCAGGCGTATCGTCTGTACAAACAAGTTTATTCATGTCTTCATCCGCAAGGCTTAAGTACTCTTTTCTCCTGTTCACCTCGTTTATAGCCGTATTATAAGCTATTTTATATAGCCATGTTGAAAACCGGCTTCTTCCTTCGAAAAATGAAAGATTCCGGTAAACTTTCAGGAATACTTCCTGTGTAAAATCGGAAGCGTCATCCTGATTACGGAAGAAGCTCATCCCCATTCCGTATACTGCCTTTTCATGCCGCCTTACCAAAAGACGGAACAGATCTTTCTGCCCCGATACAACCTGGCTGACAACTAACTGATCGTTAAAATCAGATTCACCCTTTAAAAGGGCTTCATCAGCCATTTTTCTTTTCGCTGCGCTTTATCATGTAATGGGCTATAAGTCCGGTGCCTATAGACAGAGGAATTATTCCGCCCAAAAGACCGTAAGAAGCCCCTTCAATAATTAATAATAAGATCGTTAAAGCAAATCCTGCGGCGCTTAAAAGCAGACCGCATAACAGACTGAATGAATACAGGTTAAATTCCTCTTTCCTGTATTGCCCGGCTTTAATTAACAATGTTTTCTGACGGTGGTTCCACAGTAGATAGAAAAAAATCACTGCAGATCCCATTACAATCCCGACAATGGGAATTATCGCTATTAACACCTGGGCAGTTGATGATATTCCTTCCATAATTTAAAATAACTCCTGAAAAACATTGTATTATTTTTCTGTTATTCAGTCTATGAGTTTGACACCCGGAAGAAAAAAGAAGTTGCGGATGGTTTTCCTGCCTTAATCTATAATTATCATATCGGTGAAATAAAGAGCTTCGATGCGCCCAAGACGCAGGGAAGCATTGTACCGCTTTAAGATTTCAGTTTTTGCTTCTTCTTCATCGAAGCTGGTTATTTTTTCTACCGGCAGCGAGGCAAAATATTCGATTGCTAAACTTCTGAATTCGCCTGTTTTAGCCGCCAATTCTTCCGTAAAAGCCGTATCGTTTGACAAATAGGGAAAAGCAATAGAAAGAACAAGGGTTCCTGAATTGGCAAGCGGGATTCTGAGCCTTCCCAAACCTGAAAAAACACGAACATCGCCTGATTGTAACCGCTCTGTAAATTCTGCACCGGAAGCGTTCCCGAACCTTAAAAGCGGCTCGGCATTCCGGGAACGGATAAGACCTGCAATTGTGCCTGTTATTAAAATAAGAGCCAGAAGACCTGTAATAATGAGAAGAACAATAAATATAGCCTGGTTCAGTTGTTTTTTATCAAGATTGAACAATTTCACTTTTTCTAAGGTAAATCATTTTAGTAAAAATGTCGATTGGAAACGAAAGGGGAATTAAATACTGCTAAAACATAGCAGAAAGAGCTTCTTTTGCCATTATTTTTGCTTCGTCAAGAGTATCACCTTCTGTCTTTTATAATTTATGTTTTGATTTTATGTACTAATCGCTGCAAGCGCTTATTTTATTGATAACTTTTAACCGCTGTTGATCCGGTAGTTTTGAGAGAAGATTAACTAACTGGTCAATTTCATCTTTATTTTCTACGGTTTCATCTAAGAAGAAGCGGTAGGGCTCCACATTTAATACATCGCTTATTTTTTCTATGAGTTTTAATGAAGGAAATCGCCTGCCTATTTCAATTTCTCCAATATAACTTGGAGCGGTATCGCATAATTCAGCCAATTTCATTTGTGAGAGTCCTCTGATGTTTCTGAATCGTCTTAAATTTTGAATGAAAACCTGCTTTAAGACCATATTTTATATACTAATTGCCAAAAAATTATATTGACTATTGGCAGAACAACATGATATTATTGGCAATATGCTAATTATAAAAATACTGGAGAAATAATTCGTTTTTAATACATTATTTATGAAATTTATGGATTATTTTTCGATTTTTTTGCTTTTCTGCCTTTTTTCTCATATTTCCGATGCACAATCTTTGGATAATGCCCGGATTGCATCTGATGACGCAGTTTTAAGGCTTGAAGAGGCGTTAAGCGGCGGAAACAGCTCATCCTCTGTACAAACAATAAGGGGAGGAGCTCGTCCTTCATGGGTAACGGATCCTTACTCTTCCTATTCAAAAGACCGTTATATTGCGGCAGTCGGCTTTGCTCCTGACCGCACCGAAGCTGAAAAAAGGGCTTTTGCGGCTCTTACTGCCTTTTTCGGTCAGTCAATTCGCGCTGATTATGAAGTTGCCTCAGTTTACTCAGAGGCGGTGACAAACGGTTTTATTACCGTTTCCGAAAACACAAACGTAAGGGATACAATTATTACAGCCGTTTCATTGGACTCGCTTATCGGCGCTGAAATTCGCAATGTCTGGGATGACGGGCGCGGAACAGTGAATGTGCTTGCCCTTATGGAAAAAGCAAGAACAATTTCCATATATACAGACCTTTTAATCATTAATAACCGTAATATTGAACTGCTTACTTCGGTGAGCGCCGAAGAAAAAAATACGTTTGACGGATACGCCCGTTTTAAACTTGCTTCTCTTCTCGCGGGAATTAATACCGAATATGCAGGCATCGTTACCCTTGCAGGCGGCTCAACAGCTTCTCTTAATTTAACAAGCGCGGATGCGCTGAATCTTGAGACTCAAAACATTATACGCAATATTTCCGTCGGTTTTAACGTAACAGGCGACAGCAATAACCGTGTCCGCGATTCTTTTGCAAAGGTTTTAAACGCGGAAGGGCTGCGGACGCAGGGGAGAAACGCTCCTTATACGCTGGATATAAGCATAAACATGAGCGAAGCCAGGTTTCCAAACAACAATTTTATTTTTTGCCGTTATACAGTTGACGCGAATCTGATTGAAAGAAATACAGATTCCGTAATTCTTACCTTTAGCGTAACTGAGAGGGAAGGTCATACAACTTATGAAGAAGCTAAAGCGAGATCGTATTTAAGAATAGAAAAAATGGTAGCTGAAAGGTATCCCGTTTTGTTCAGGGAGTATCTAACAGGTCTCTTGCCTTGGGATTGAAAAACAGTTTTCGTATGAAGACAGAAAATATTACAGGAGTTGATAAATGAAAAAAGAAGTTTTAGTTGTAATGTGCCTGCTGGGATTTTTCGTAATGTCATGCGCTTCAACAAGCGCCCCCGCGCCGGCAGATCAGGAACGTAAAGTTGATTCAAGGATTCCACAGGAAGTCAGGAATGCAATAAGGAACGCCCCTGAAGACGCCCTTGTCGGCGTTGGGACGGCAAGGATGCAGTCCTTGAGCCAGTCGCGGACAATTTCCTCGACAAGAGCCCGCGCTGAACTTTCCCGCCAGATGGACACAATTGTACGTGACATGGTGCGCGATTATACGGCAGGAAGCGAGGTTGACACTTCAGCGGCTTTATCTTTCCAGGAAAACATAACAGTCGCGCTTTCGCAGTCAAGGCTTCAAGGTTCTTCCATTGTTGATGAAGTAGAAGATGAAAGAGGCAATTACTGGACAATTGTCATGCTGAATAAGACAGGGACGGTAAATGAAATCAATCAGGCTGTGTCAGCGGCTAAATTGCGTGTTCCAGCGATGGCGTCTTTTGACGCTGAAAGGCGGATGAATGATGCCTTTGACAAATTTATTGATAATAACCAGGTTGGTTATTCAGACAGAGACTAATAAAAAACGGAGAACAGTATGAAGTATGTATTGATTTTATTTATCGCTATGATTGTTTCTTTCTCTGCTTTTGCAGGCGGAAACAAGGATTCAGGAAAAACTGAAAACACCCCTGTGCAGGAACGTAAAGTTGATTCAAGGATTCCACAGGAAGTAAGAAATGCAATAAGGAACGCACCTGAAGACGCCCTTGTCGGAGTAGGAACGGCAAGGATGGCTTCTTTGAACCAGTCGCGGACAATTTCCTCAACAAGAGCCCGCGCAGAGCTGTCACGGCAGATGGACACCTCTATCCGCGACATGGTGCGCGATTATACGGCAGGCAGCGAGGTTGACGCTTCAGCATCTGTCTCTTTTCAGGAAAATATAACAGTCGCGCTTTCGCAGTCAAGACTTCGGGGAGCTGCAATTGTTGATGAAATTGAAGATGAGAGGGGAAATTACTGGACGATTGTCATGCTGAATAAAAATGATGTTGTCAATGAAATCAATCAGGCTGTATCAGCGGCTAAATTGAGTGTTCCGGCAATGGCTTCTTTTAACGCCGAAGAAAGGATGAATGAAGCGTTTGAAAAGTATCTTGGAATGGAAGTAGGTTTTTCAGACAGTAATTAATGTAATGAAAAAAATCCCTGCTTTGTTCTTTATTTTTACTTTCCCCTGCTCAATTTTTTGTTTTGATATTTCCATGAAGGAACAATACGACGCAGGACGCTGGATTGCAGTATCTCAAGATAACAAACTGACTGTTATCGGAGTATCGAATCCCATGACGAGGAGGGAAAGTGAAATTATCGCCGCAAAAGAAGATGCTGCGCGGAAAACAGCTATGTATTACGGTATACAGGCAAGTGTGGAAATAACAAACGCAATAGGTTCAGGCTTTTTTGATTATTCGCAGAATTCAAACATAGAGATAACTTATGACGCGGATTATGAAAAATTTATAGATCAGCTTTCATATAATCCGCAGAATGATGTACTGATAACAAGTGAAGCTGTTTTTATACGTTTTAAGCATAAAACAATGGCAGCTGACATCAGCGGCAGAGCGTTATCCGGCACCAGCCGTCCTGACTGGACAAGAAATCGGGATAAATTTGAATTTGAAGGGTTTATAACAGCGGTAGGATTTTCACAAAACCAGAGGCGGTTAAAAGATACAATTTTTAAATCCGCAGAAGACGCTGTTACGCGAATGATAGCGGATATATCTACATCAGTTGTTACAAGAGAAATCACCGAAGCAGGGCAGGGTTCTTTGAGTTTGGTTCATTTTAAAAGCGAAGGAAGGCTTAATAATTTTCAGATTATTGAAATGTGGATCGAGCCTGAAACCCGTTCTGTTTATACTCTTGCGATAGCAAGGATAGGAGCGTAAATGCGCCGTATTTTTGGATTAATTCTTATGCTTCAATCCGTATTCCTTTCCGGGCAGATGCCTCCCGTTGCGCACACAGACGCTCTTTTTTCCGCTTTAGACAGGGCGTTTAATGAAGCGTTAGACCCAACTCCTGAAGATGAGTATTATATAGGAAGAGCAGTGGCTGCAAATATTCTTGCGTCCCATGAAATTTATATTTCAAATCCTGAGTTAATTATTTATTTAAACCATATTTGTCAGGCGCTTGTTATTAATTCAAATTATCCTTCTCCTTTTAACGGTTATTATGTGACAATTCTTAACAGTCCTGAATTTAACGCTTTTGCCACTCCCGGCGGTCATATTTTTCTTACAAGAGGACTTATAGAGGCGGCGCCTTGCGAAGATGGACTTGCAGGGATTATCGCGCATGAACTTGCGCATATTATGCTGCGTCACGGAATGAAAATTATAGACGACATGAAAATAACAGAAGAAATTGACTTGATGGCGCGGCAGGCTGCCGCTTTTTCAAACAGACAGACAGCAGTTTTCCGTGATTCAGTAAATGAAATGTTTTATGCAATGGCAAGAAACGGATATTCTGTTCCGCAGGAATATGAAGCCGACATGATGGCTTTGAAACTGCTTGCTGCTGCCGGTTATAACCCGGGCGGATTACCGGAAATGCTTAATATTTTACAAAAAGTTCAGCGCAGCCAAAGCGGAGGATTTAACGATACGCATCCAACGCCCGCGCAGAGAATTGAAAATTTGGAAAAACAGATGCCTTTATACCGAATGGCGGATAACAATGCTGTCAGGCAGAAACGTTTTATTGGAATTATGAAAAGAAATTTAAATTAATTAGGAACAGGAGATTTTTATGAAACGGTTTATATCAACTGTCTTTTTTTTGTCTTTATCTACCTTATGCTGGACACAATCACAGTATTGGACTGGCGAAGGTGGTCGTGGTATGCGGCTTACAGTTTATGAACCAAGAGGAATAGGGCTTTTAGAAGAAGAACAGGCTTTGCTTCCATTGATTCAAAGTACTATTATAGGATCTTTGAGTTCACCGTTTTCTGCAATGACAGTCATTGATCAATTTAATCTTGAAAATATAATTAAACAACAAAACTTATCCATGTCCGGTTATTTTTCCGATGATGATTTTATCCGTATTGGGCATTTGACCAATGCCCAGTTTATGGTTGTAGGTTCTATAACAAGAATCGCAAACAATTATACGCTTGAACTTGCTGTTACCAATGTAGAAACCGGCGAACGGATGGCTTCGTATCCTCCAAGGCAAGTATCTCTTTTAGCTCTTCAAAATCTTTCAGCAGTAAGAGAAGCGTCTGCGCAACTATTGCGGCAGTTGGGAGTAACTCTGACAGCCGCGGGTTTACAGGAACTGCAGAAAGCAGAAGATATTAACAAGATTCAAGGGGAAACTGCTTTCGCACAGGGCATTGCCGCCCAACGGCAGGGTACTGAAATTGTAGCGAATATTTTTTTCTATCTGGCCGCTGCCCTGGACCCAACGCTGACAGCGGCGGCAGCAAGCCGCTCATCGGTCATATCCGCTAATATAAGGAGCGGCAACATTGGTGAGAATGTCCGTATTGACATTCAATGGCGTAATGATTGGGCTGCAAGGCTTACCGAATTTGAAGAATTTTTCCATGAGCTTATCAATACCGCAGCTCCTCCGTACACTTTGTTTTATTTTCCCGATGATATACATCGGGGAGCTGTTGATTCAATAGATTACCGGAACAATACAGCAAGGCTGGATTTTCCCATAAATCTGCGTGCGAATAATACATGGCTTAATTCGATCAGGCAGGCTGCTAATTCTGTTTTTTTAGAATTAAATACTGAATTAAACGCTACAGAAAGAAGAAGTGCCTGGCAATTAACAAACTGGCCGGCACAGGGACTAACAAGGAACAATCCCTTTGCTTCAAATTCACGAAGCAGTGATCATAATTTCTCAATTGTTTTTGAACTGGTCAACGAACAGAATCGGGTAATAGGCAGCCAGACCGTCAGGCTTACTCCTTCTTTTAGCCTTTCCCGAAACAACGAACAGATCACCATTAGTTACACCGAAAATAACTTCAATACCGTAACTTTCAATGCAGTTAATGCGAATGACATAAGCGACAAACTTACTATACGGATCGCTTCTGTGAATGGGACTTCGCCGGAAAATGCTCGTTTTCCGATGACGGTATTGTCAGGAACACAGTGGCAGGAATACCGCAATAATTCTGTTGATGTTTTACGAATAGAATATGGCATTGTCAGGGGCTTTAACTATAATCAGAGACAGCTAGAACTTCGTATACCTGTTGAAGTATGGGGTCAATCGGTTACTGCTATTGCAGACGGTGCGTTTCGCAATAACCAGCTTACAAGCATAACCATTCCAAATGGAATTATTTCAATTGGAGATAATACGTTTGCCGGCAACCAATTAACCAATGTGAGCATCCCTAATAGTGTTATTTTCATAGGCGCTAGAGCATTTGAAAATAATAATCTCTATAATATAACTATTGGTAATGGTGTTATTTCCATAGGTGATAGAGCATTTGAAAACAATAACCTCTCTAATATAACTATTGGCAATGGTGTTAGGACTATTGGTGAAAGGGCATTTTATGGCAGTAACCCATCTAATATTACTATTGGAGCAAATGTTAGTTTTGGTCCACTTGCATTTGCACGAAACGTAGAGGTCTCTTATAGAGATCAAAATGGTAATATAAGGACACGTAGAGAAGATCAAAACATAGGTTTTGTTAATTCATATCAAAATATTAATGGACGTAAGGCAGGAACTTATTCTGCTAGTTTGGCGTGGAGGATTAATAACGAAGCAGGTCAAACACAGTCTCAAAGTCAGCCACAGGTACAACCAAGTTCTCAACAATACGATTCCGAAAGTGATTTTCGAGTAAATCGCCAAGAAGATGGCTCGGCTGAGATAACACGTTATTCAGGAAATAAACAGATCGTCAATATTCCGCCAAGAATAGCTGGGATGGTTGTTACCAAAATCAGTGATAATGTCTTTAAAAGAAAACAACTGACCAGCGTAACCATTCCAAACAGCGTTACCGTGATCTCAAGCGGAGCATTTGCTGAGAACCGCCTAGCAAGCATCACGCTTCCAGACGCTTTGAGGGTAATCTGGAATGATGCATTTGAAGGAAATCAACTGACCGGTGTAATTATTCCCAATAGTGTTATATATATCGGGCGTGCAGCATTTAGAAACAATAATCTGACCAGTGTAATTATTGGTAACGGCGTTGAATTATCTGGCAATACATTCAGGGGAAACCAAATTACCAGTATTACCATTGGCGCAAATGTCCGTTTGGCAGGAACTTTCGATAACAGCTTCGACACATTCTATAATCAACAAGGTCGTCGGGTGGGGACATATGTATACAACAATGGAACATGGAGAAGGCTGTAGTACTAACACTTGGATATTGGAAAATGATGTAGTGTTAATTGATAATTCTATAATGCTGCAAATTGTTGATAGGTCTAAATATTTTGGTCATTACTGATTCTGTAAAGATTTTTTTGGAGGTTTTAAAATGAAAAGGAAATTAGTCTCTGTGGGAATACTCGTCTTCTGGTTCTTGTTAGCCGGATGTGATAACGCCGGCGCTGGAGGTACAGGCGGCACCGGAAGTAACGGTGGTTCTGGTGGGGGCGCTGGAGGAAATAATTTAAGCAACAGAATTGGAGTAAAATTTGTTGCTTCTACAAGCGCAAACAGAAGCATAACCGATCAAACTGAAGAAATTTCAGGAATGCTTTTTGGACAATTGGAAATTAAAGCCTATCAATATCTACCTGGTTATATTAATAAAAGTTCTTTCGTTTACGCTAATGAAGGACCTTATGATGGTTATGATGAAAGTGGTCCATATGTTCATCCAAAGAATTGGGTTGTATATAATATTATGCTTCAATCTCCACTTTATTTTATTTTGCCAAGTAGCGGAGAATTTGATATCTCGGAATACTTTTATCCTTTTTTAGCTCATACTCCTACTGAGGATAGTTTTAGTGTTGATTTTTTTACCATAACTTTCTGGGGTACAGGTGTTGTTTTTAACAATATTCTTTACGCAAATACAGACGGTGGCGCGAATAATAGTGATTTTATGGATAATATGCGTTTAAAACAACCCGGTTTGGTATCTAATCTTCGTACACCAACTTTTATAGAAGGTTTTCAACATGGTCTTTTACATTATTACTCAGCAGCCAATGATTTTTTTCAGGTAATATTCGCCAGATCTGATTGGTTTCCTGAACCAGTATATGTTTACTTATATCCCGTGTCCGATGATATTCCATGGTCAACGAAACCTTTAACAGAGCATCAGATAAATATATTAAGAAGCTGTTTAAAAGACAGTTATCTTATGGCTTATAATAAAATTATTATTCCATATGATGGACCGCTGAAGATTGCTCTGAAAAGCGGCGCTGAAGGAATGAAAAACCCTGAATTCAAAATTTCATTCGATTATAAACAACTGTTGACAGATGAAACATATAATAATCTTGTTAATGGCGCTGTTTTTATGTCAACAACATTTTCATATGAGGAGGGTTTTAAATATTATGATGGTGAAAAAATTACATACAGAACAGTAAATAATTTACCCTTTGGATTAAGTGTCTCAATCAATGAGATGCAATAACCTAAAATGCCATTACACATAATAAAATGGTAAACGCTTAAATTTAACCTGCACAGGTTGTAATACGGCAAAACAATAAAGGAGATTTTAAAAATGAAAGTTATTTTTTGGGGAATACTCGTCTTCTGGTTCTTGCTTGCAGGATGTGATAATGGCGGTGCTGGAGGCGCAGGAGGTGCTGGCGGTTCTGGTGGAGTTGGAGGTACTGGAAAAAAAGGTGGTGCTGGGAATGTTGCCGGTACTGGAGTATATATCACTGGTAGTTATAAACACAACGGTCAAGATATGGCTTGTTACTGGAAAGATGGAGTAAGAACAAACCTTTCTTTTTCTGCGGGAAAAAGTGTTACTTTAACTTATAGTGATTTTATTACAACAGCAATTACTGTATCAGAAGGTTCAATCCATATAGCTGGAAATCATTATACGGCAGACATGATTGAAGTAGAAGAAGGTAGTTATTATATGATTAATGAGAGATTATCAGCTTTTTACTGGAAAGATGGAGTAATAACTTACCTTCCTGCCGAAGAAACAGTTGAAACTATTGCTAGTGCAATTGCTGTATCAGATGGATCAGTTTATATCGCAGGATATTATTATTATGATAATAATAATAGTTATATTGCTTGTTACTGGAAAGACGGAGTTAAAATAGACCTTCCCTCAGGTACAGATGGCGCTTCTGCTCTTGCAATTGCCATATCTGAAGAATCAGTTTATATCGCAGGCATGGAAGGTTTTATGAAAAAAGCTTGTTACTGGAAAGATGGAGTTAAAATCGATCTTCCTGTTGAATCAGTTGCCGCTACTGCTAGGGGAATTGCTGTATCAGATGGATCAGTTTATGTCGCAGGATATTATAATCATAATAATAGTTATACTACTGCCTGTTACTGGAAAGACGGAGTTAAAATAGATCTTCCTTTTGGTACAGAAGGCGCTTATGCTTTTGCAATTACCATATCGGAAGACTCAGTTTATATTGCAGGTGAGCTTCTTGCTCTGCTTTATGATTCTTATGGTAATGCATATAACCCCAGAACAGCATGTTATTGGAAAGATGGAGTAAGAACAGAGCTGCCTGGAACAAATGCTTCTGTTAAATCAATCGCTGTATCGAAAGATTCAATCTATATTGCGGGAACCCATAATCACAATGGTTATTCCCAATCCTGTTACTGGAAAGACGGAGTAAAAATTGATCTTCCTTCTGGATACTCTGCTTCACAAGCTAACGGAATAGCGATAGTAGAGTAGTGATATTTATTTTCGGTAAGGAGAAAAAATGAAAAACAGAATCAAACAGAATGCTATGCGAAGCATAACAGGGATTATTGCCGTAGCAGCAGTAATCGTATTTGGTTTTACAGCCTGTACTGGCAGTGGGGGCAGCGGCAGAAATTTTACCGATGTTACGAGAGTGGAAGACTGGCTTGCCAATCAAAAAGGCGGAGCAAGCCCTGACGATCCCATTTCTTTCAGCGTTAAGCTTAATTTACAGAATATGGCTTCTGCTGAAAGCAACTGGCAAAAACTTCTAACTTCCATAAACACAGCAGGACTCTATGTGGCTCTTGATCTTTCAGGCAGTACAATGCCCAATGCGGAGTTTAATGCGGACGGCGGCATAGAAACAGGGAAGCAGTTTATAGTGTCGCTTGTATTACCGGATGGCACCGAAAGCATTGCGGGGGTGTTATACGGACACTTTGGTAATCTTAAAACTGCAAGAGCACGGAATATTGAATGGATTATTGGGAGTACCGGTCCTGCCGGAGGGATTGTATTTTACGATAAAGGAGATTCTACTGACGGCTGGCGTTATCTTGAAGCGGCTCCGGCGGATATGGATACAAATCTGGCATGGGCATCACCAAGATTTACCAGAACAGATATACCAGGCACTGACACAGAAATAGGAACAGGCAAGCAAAACACCGCATCGATACTTTCAGTTGATGCAAACGCGCCCGCCGCTAAAGCTTGCATAGATTACAGGGGCGGTGGCAAAGACGACTGGTTTTTACCCAGCAGTGATGAGCTTAACCTTATGTATAGGGATATAAAAGAAAACAATTTCGGCGGTTTTCAAAACGATTTGTACTGGTCTTCGTCGCAGGCCAATAGCGATTACGCGTGGCGTCAGTATTTCGGCAATGGTCTTCAGCGCAGCAGCAGCAAGGACTACAGCAGCACTGTCCGTGCCGTCCGGGCTTTTTAACACTTTAACCCTTTAACTATTTTAGGGGGATTGTAAAGGGGGAATTTCCCCCTTTACAAATTTATTCCGCCGAAGGCGGTCAAAGAATTTTTTGGCACTGTATTACGACATACCTGTTTTTACATCCAGAAACACCAAGCACATGAGAAAATCGAAAAAGCCTCGTAAAAAACCTCAAGCTTTTTCTGTAAATATTTCTAAAGCTCTCTTGCCAATACAACATATATATTGTATCATATTGATATGACGGCAAAAGAGGTCATGAACATTCTTAAAGCAAACGGATGGAAACTTGATCGCGTTTCTGGTTCTCATCATGTATTTGTTAAAGAAAATTGCCGCTGTGTTTCCGTTCCTTATCATGGCAATGTTGACTTGGGGATTCTTGGAAAAAGAATAATTAAACAGGCTGGTATCAAGTAGGAGGTTTTCAGATGGTTTATTATTGCAATGTAGAAAAAGACGAGGATAAGTTTTTGGTTGACTTTCCGGATATGCCAAACATACTGACTTTTGGCTTTTCTCATGAACACGCCCTTGAAATGGCAAAAGAAGCTTTAGAAGCCTGTCTTGAAGTTGATATTTCTCGCGGTTATCAGATACCACCGCCTGTTTTTTCAGAAGGCTATCCAATATCTGTTTCAAGCCATATCGTCTTGTCGCTGCAGCTTCGGGAACTTCGCGGGGAACAAAGCCAAACAGATATTGCACAGAAACTAGGTCTTTCTTATCAAGCATACCAACGGCTTGAAAATCCGCGAAAAGCGAATCCGACTGTAAAAACATTGGAAAAAATTGCGAAAGTATACGGGAGAGAATTAAAGATAGCGTTATAAATAAACCGAAAAAAGCAGCCAAGCCACAGCCAGCAAAGAAAACCAAGAGCAGTAAATCTTCCTTCTGGTCCCAAAACAGAATCTACCCTGCAATTTCCTTCAGGCGTTCGATGATGTTTATATGCTGGGTGCAGGCTTCTTCGCACTGTCCGCAGGCTGTGCATTTTGCAGCCCCTTTTCTTTCAAGGCTCCAGTGCCATAAAAGGCGTTCTCCGATTGGATCTTTGGAATTCTTGTTGAGTAGTTTCTGATTGTACGCATCCATATATTCAGGAATTGGAATTCCTTCGGGGCATTCGTTGCAATACGCGCATCCTGTGCAGATGCCTTCAAATGAGACAGCCGCTTTCGCCTTTACTTCTTCAAGTTCGGCTAAGGTTCGGGGTTTATAGTCTTCCATCGCTTTAAGGGCTTCGTTCAGGTGTTCGACTGTATCAAATCCAACAAGCGTGTTTGTAATTTCAGGGTGATCCCATAAAACGCGCAGTGCGGCGGCGACAATGCTTTCATCTCCACGGCGTATAAACTTGAAAAGTTCAGGATGATCAGGTATTACACCTCCGCCTAACGGGTTCATGACTACAGCTCCGAGTTTTCTTTCCCTGATTGCGTCAAACGCCTCCTGTCTTGTTTTGAAGTTGTAGGCTGAGTAGCCGAACAGTACGCCTTCAAATACTCCTTCCATTAAAAGTTCTTTTATTTCATTTTTGATAAGATGGCTGGAAATTACAATGTGACGGATAAGCCCTTCATCTTTCAGTTTTCTGAAAGTATTAAGGATTCCGTCTTTTTTTCTTTTTGCCCAATTATCAAGACTTGTAATGCACCAGATATGATAAAAATCAACCGCTTGAATATTAAGGCGTTTTAACTGAGCGTCAATTTCATTTCTTATACCGCTTTCCGTAGACTGAAAGGTTTTTGTCGCTGAATAATACGGCAGATTCCGTTTTCTCATTTCCGCGAAAGCCTTGCCGAAAACAGTTTCGCTTCTTGTCTCAAAATATCCGGGAGCGGTATCAAAATAATTTATTCCGCCTTCCGCTGCGGCTATCATCATGCGGACACACTCATCATGGTTATCCACATTTTTGAATCTCATTCCTCCAAAACCAAGAAGCGAAACTTTTTTTCCGGTTTGCCCGAAGTCTCTGTAAATCATGTATACCTCCGGATTAATCCTGTTCTTCATCTCCTCCCGGCGGGAAAAGATATAAATCAGGCAGCTTAAATGTACGGTTTAATGTATATGAATGAGGGCTGTGAAATTTACTGGTTGATTGAATATTGAAAAAATGGCTTAACGGTTCAAAATCCGGTGAATTTATTCTTATTGAATATTTAAATACCCTTGTAATTTCAGGAGCATCTGCAACCACCGGTTCAGGCCAGAAATTAAAGGCGCCCGGAGTGCTTGGAACCATTGTAAACGGGTTTTGCCAGTTTGAGTTTCTCATTTTAACCAGCTCTCCTTCACAGAAAAGCGAAACATCAACGCCAGAGACGGGCTCAAAACTGATGCCGTTGTAGATGCGGCCGGCAATAGTCGGAATATCAAACATGGGGTGATATGTTTTTTGGCTTTTCTGCGAAGTTCCGTCATGAGGAGATGTAGGTCGTTGATTGTGGTTTACAAGACGAATTCCTTTATAAACCAGAGTAGTAATATCCGCTTCCATCTGCTGGTGGTTTATGCTGCTTGGATCAATCCTTGTAAAACCGCGGTTTGACACTACATAACGCGGCTCAATGCGGTTTAGCGTAAAGCATATAGTGTCCACACGGCACTGATAACACAGGCAGAATTTATCCGGGTTACCGCTACTGTCGATCTCATCAAAAATTTTTTGAACTGACTGAACTACAATATCTTCGCTTATATTGTGAAATTCCATGTTTACCTCCTACCTGTTCAATACCATCTTAATTATATCACACAAACTAAAAAAAGTCTTTAGGGTATCTTTATATTTTTGATCAACATATACCCTTGCAGTATAAAGGGTTTTTATAAACGCGTTAACTGTTTCAGTCCTGAAGGCGCTTGAACTTTCGCCGAAACCGCATTTTTCATCAATAACAAAAAGCCCTGTTTCAAATGATATTTGTTCAGGAATGTCAATTATTAATTCATCCTTTTTTACCGAAAAACCGGCTTTTCCCAGTTCCGAAACAAGATCATCTTCAATCTGCGTCCGGCTTGTTATATCCTTTATTGCTGCAAGATTTACCTGATCATGCGGAAATTCGGCAATTGTCGTGAAAATCCTGCCTTCTTTCACTGCTTCTGCAAGAAAATCGCCTGTTTTTTCGCCAAGAAGACGAAACAGGCTGATATCATCAAGGTTGTAAAGCTCCTGTGCTGTTATTTTCTTTGATAAAAGACCGTTTACAAGAGCTTTTTTTACCATTGCTGTGGCTGCGCGTACCTTCCTGTGCCAGTATACAGTTCTGTACATTAGATATTTTGAAAAAAGAACGGCTTCAACATTTGGAATTAGACGGGAATCGATATCAGCGCCCCTTTCTTTACTGGGGAATAATCCCGAAAGTATAAAATCGACATCCTGCGCTCCGTACGGAACGCCGCAGTACCGTGCGTCTCTGTTAAGGTAATCCAGTTTATCGGGATCAAGTGCGCCTGAAAGAAGTTTACGGTAAAATGAAAGCTCGTCTGTACAGCCCTCTATTTCCTTGTCCACTATGGCAGCGGTGAATTCAGGGTCGGCTCCTGTTTTCCCTACAAGACTTCTCATGGGTTCTTTCAGGATGATGGCTCCCGTCAGACCTTCATGCGGCGTTAGAGGCAGTTCCTTAAGTGAGTGCGTATAAGGGAAATGACCGAGATCATGGAGCAGACAGGCTGCAAGGAATGATTTTACTCCCTGCGCGCTGAGCCATGCGGAGCCGCCACGTTCGGAAAGGTTAAACAACAGTCTCTTTCCAAGGTGATAAACGCCGATTGAATGGCTTGCGCGTGTGTGAGTAGCCCCGGGATAAACATGGTAAACAGGTCCAAGCTGGAAAATTCTATGCAGCCTCATAAATGGAGCAGCTTCTGTTAAAGCTGCCTGTTCTTCTGTCATATATATATGACCCCATAAAACATCTCTGACAGGATGAGTGTTTTTTTCTGTTAACGAGGCCTCTATGGAATCTTTCATATTTTTTATTGATTATAGAATAATTGATAATTTTTTACTATAATTTAATTTGATGCAGAATTATTATTGATTGACTACTTAGAGGAAATTGCAAAATTTCAGTTTTTGCATATGGCTTCTTATTGAGGGGATTTTTTGTTTACGGAATATAAACATATTTTTTTTAAAATAAGCCTTATTCTCTTAATTACTGTTTTTTCTCAGGCTCAGGAAAATATTTCGCGAGGTTCAATTCCTGAAGAATTGCTGCGGCCAAGCAGAGGCGAGGCTCCTCGTTATCCTATTGATACCGTAATTGGCGAGATGGGGCAGGGCAGGGCGTCGCAAGGAGCTTATTCTTTTGCAAATTCAATTTCTGCGGGTCTTTTATCGGGGCAGATAGGGCATCCTGCCCTTGTTTCAATTAACCCGATTTTACGGGAAAAGTATCTTTACAGCCTTGCTGGTATTGCGCCCCGCAGTTTCCGGCTTGGCGGAGGAAGAGAAGAAGCGGACGGCGCTGTTTCTTTTTTGGTTCGTTTTATCGGAAGGGAATATGGGATAACAGGAGAATTATATATCAGGTATGTTACAAGACAGGTTGAAACAGCCGGCGGAGAAGTAACCCAATCGGGAAGCTGGCAGTTTGACGAACTGATTCTTGAAGATGCGAAAAGCCGTGACCAGGAAATGCAGGAACCTTTGCAACTTTTAAATTTCCTGCCTTATGAAAGATTTTTTTAAGGACTCATATTATGGCGACACCCGTTGGGCGCATTGAGAGAGAGTTTCTTCTTGCTGTTATTTTTGAAGAAAAAATCCCAATAATTTATATTAAGGACAGAGTCGAATATTCCATGCTTCTTGAGCGTCCTCCTGCGGATGAACTTGTTTTTCGTGCGGACAGACCTCTGGATAAACTGAAAACTAATGCCAAACTGCCCCTGCTTTTTGATTACCGGGGACAGGTTGTGGATTTTTGCGTTGAAGTTCTGTCGCAAAAGGACGATCTTATTTACTGTAGGACTCCAGATGTACTCCACAAGAATTTGGACCGCAACTATTTAAGAGTCGACGCTCCTTCGGATTTAAAAATCCGTTTTACCTTCCAGGGAGATCGTTATAATCTTTCTTTTCCCAAAGTAAATGAATACGAAAAAATCGGGACAGATGATCTTGTTAAGAGCCTTGATCCAAAAAATTTATCCGGCTTAATAAAGCAGATAACGGGTTCTTTTAAAAATTTTTCCGATGGTTTTAAAATTGTCAATTTTAAAGACAAGAAACCTGAAACAATAGAAGAGAGAATTGTTTCGGAAACCGGAAAAACGCTTTTTATCCCTTCTACGTCCGGTTTTCTTCCAAAGACAGATCCGTATCCGAAAAAACGGATTATTACCGAAGAATTGTTCAAGCGGTATCTTGAAAGCACAGGTGTCGGCTCATCGTTCCTAACCGATAACTGTACGCGGTTTTTAAAAAGCAAATTTGAAGACGGCATTCATTCAGACGCATGGGTGCCGATTCTCTTTCATGAGTACGTTATTGGATACATTCATTTATGGATCGACAATCAGTCAAGACTGCCGTTTGATTTCGGCGTAATTGATAAAGTGTACCAGTATGCGAAAGTGCTTGCGTTTTCTCTTAAAGAGAACGGATACTTTGATTACGGCAAGGTTAACAATGAATCTTTTGACGGCAGAGTTCTTGACATCAGCGCGTCCGGTCTTCTTTTTGCCTATCCGCTCGGCTCAAGCCTTTTGGCGACTCTTCTGGTCGGCGCCGATTTAACTGTAAGCATTGATTCGCCTAACCGTTCCGTTAATGTAATCGCGAGAATTGTCAGGCGTTTCAAGGACAGAACCGCAGGATACCTCGGCTGCCGGTTTTTGGATATGGCTCCTGAAGATAAGCGTTTTCTGTTTGAATATTTATACGGAAGGCAAATTGACGACAGGGACGCGAATTTTCTGTCAGGGCAGGTTTAGTCAGTTAGAGTCTGTCTATAATGTTGAATACATTATAAATAAAATCTGACTAGCGTTCCAGTTTTCTGTACACATAACGATGAGGGCTGTCAGCCGCCGTTCCTAATTTTTCCCGTCTCCACTGCGCGTATTCAGTATAATTGCCGTCATACCATACAACTTCGCCGTCTTCAAAAGCCAGAATATGCGTAACAATACGATCCAGAAACCAGCGGTCATGGCTTATAACAAGGCTTACCCCTGCGAAAGCGTCAAGCGCGTCTTCAAGAGCGCGTAACGTATTCACGTCAAGGTCGTTTGTGGGCTCGTCAAGAAGCAGAACATTCGCTCCTTCCTTGAGCATCATGGCAAGGTTTAAGCGGTTGCGCTCGCCTCCCGAAAGTACGCCAACTTTTTTTGACTGATCCGCTCCTGAAAAATTATACCATGCGCAATAGGCGCGGGAATTCACCTCCCGCGCGTTTTGCCCGCACCCTAGTTTTATTAAATCTTGCCCGTCAGAAAGCTGTTCCCAGACGCTTTTTTCGCTGTTCAATGTTTCCCTCATTTGATCCGCATACCCAAGTTTAACGCTCTCGCCAAGACGCATCTCTCCTGAATCCGGTTTTTCCGCGCCTGTTATCAATTTAAAAAGGGTTGTCTTTCCCGCGCCGTTAGGTCCGATTATGCCTACACACGCGCCGGGCGGAATTGAAAATTCAAGGTTATCAAAAAGCAGTTTGTCTCCGTAGGATTTTCGAAGGCTGCTTGATTCAATCACAAGTTTTCCAAGATGCGGTCCTGCGGGAATTGTTATTTTACTGCCCTGGGACGCGCCTTTTGATTTTTCCCTCTCGTCATCCTGATACAGTTTTTCGTAATGCGTAATACGCGCCTTGCTTTTTGCATGACGTCCCTTTGGGCTCATCCGAATCCATTCAAGCTCGCGCTGAAGCGTCTTTCTGCGGTCGCTTTCGCTCTTTTCTTCCTGCGCCAGACGTTTTTCTTTTTGTTCAAGCCAGCCTGTGTAATTTCCTTTCCAGGGGATGCCTTCGCCCCGGTCAAGTTCCAGTATCCAGCCTGCTACATTATCAAGAAAATAACGGTCGTGGGTAACAGCAATGATTGTTCCTGCGTAATCGCGAAGGTGTCTCTCCAGCCACGCGACAGTCTCCGCGTCAAGGTGGTTTGTAGGTTCGTCAAGCAAAAGAATGTCAGGTTTTTGCAAAAGCAGACGGCATAAAGCAACGCGCCGTCTTTCTCCGCCTGACAGATGATCGATTACTTCGTCTGCCGGAGGACAGCGCAGAGCTTCCATCGCAAGTTCAAGACGGCTGTCCAGATTCCAGCCGTCTAATGCTTCAATTTTTTCCTGAAGTTCCGCCTGCTTTGCTCCTAATTTATCGTAATCAGCGTCCGGCTCGCCGAATGCCTCGCTTACCTTGTCAAATTCCGCAAGGAGAGTTACAAGCTCTTTTGCGCCTTCGGAAACAATTTCTCTGACTGTTTTTCCTGCTTCCAGCTGCGGCTCCTGTTCAAGATAGCCTATTTTGTATCCGGGGCTTACTGATGTTTCGCCTGCAAATTCGGTGTCAATACCTGCAAGAATTTTTAACAGCGAAGATTTTCCCGAGCCGTTAAGACCAATAACCCCGATTTTCGCGCCGTAAAAATATGATAGGTTTATATCTTTTAGAACCTGTTTTGTTCCGTGTTTTTTTCCGACACGGTGCATTGAGTATATTACTTTTTTTTCATCTACTGACATAAAAACATCATATCATAACGGCGAATTAGTTTAAAGGCGCACAGGGATTTTTTGTCTCTATGGCTTTAAATGAATTTTATGTTATAATGCGGGAATCATTATGAAAAATTTATGGTTAATTCGGTTAAAAATATTTTTTGCCTTTTTATTAATACTTGTTTTTGTTCTTATTGTTGCATTTATGTTTTCCGTATTTTTTTCAAACATAGAAATAACAAGACAGGTTCTGGAAAAAGCGTTTAATTCTACCGTGAAAAAAAATAATATTTATGAAGCGGTTTTATATGTTGAAAACAAAAGCGGAGATTTTTCTGAAAGCTTCGGGTACGGAGGACGGGATACAGATACCCCAATGTGGACTGCAAGTGTTGGAAAGCTGTTTACAGCGGCATGCGTACTTATGCTTTGCGAAAAGGGCAGCCTTTCCCTTGATGATAAGCTTTCTGTGTATTTTGACGAAGAACAGCTAAGTGGTCTTCATGTTTACAAAGGACATGAATATTCATTTGACATCACTGTTTATGATTTATTGTTCCAGACATCCGGCTTACCCGGCGGCTCAGGAATTCTTTCCGATGAAGACGCATATTTTTCTTTCGAGCATATTCTGCGTGAAATAAAAAAAATCTCCCCTGTTTTTCCTCCGAATTCAGAAAAAAAAGCGTATTATGCAAATGTCAATTTCTGGATACTGGGAGAAATTTTGGAAAAAATTACAGGAATTCCTCTTGCAGACGTATATCAGCAGATGATTTTCATTCCGCTTGAAATGAATAATACATACCTTGTATCGGATGAAAACGTTTATATTCCTCATTTTTATAACGGCAGCGAGAAACTGTACCGCCCGAAAAGAATTATTTCAAGCGGCGCTGCGGGAGGTTTTGTTTCAACCCCGAAAGATATAATGATTTTCAGCAAAGCTTTTTGGGAAGGCCGCCTGTTTGATGAAACATTTTTTGAGAAGATCTCTGTTTACAGAAAACTTAAACCTTACCCCGCGATGGTATATTATGGCGGCGGATATATGAGGATACCCCTGTTTCCCGGCAAAGGCGAAATAATCGGGCATTCAGGTATAACAGGCTCATTTGTCTTTTATTATCCGCAGATGGGTCTGCATTTTACAGGTGATTTCGCGCAGCTTGAAAAACCTTCCGCTCCTTTTTTGCTTTTAATGCATTTGGTGATGATCGCAAGGCAGTAATTCGCCTAAAAAATTATGTAAAAGGCTAAATTTTACCGTTTCCCTTGATGCTGTCGTAAAGGCTGATCTGATCCTTTAAAAGTGAAGGGATATCCAAATTATAGGGACAGCGTTTCACGCAAACGCGGCAGCTTTCGCAGGTTCTTGCCTTTTCAATTGCGGGACCGAGAAATGAAAACGCTCGTTCTGAAGTCATGCGTTTAAAAATGCTCTTGACGCAAAGGGCAAGGCTTATCTGAATGCCGTTGGGACAGGGCTGGCAGTAATCGCAGCGGTGACACCAGAAAGGTCCGAATTCTTTTCTGTCTTTTTCGATTTTTTCCCTGTCCTGTTTTGAGAGGCTTTCTTCTTTTTCCGTAATGCTTAAAATTTCTTTTATTTCTTCTATTTTTTCTATTCCCGGATCGGGAACTATGCTGCCGTAAGCCAAAAGGTAACGGAAGGCAAGACCTGCGTTATCCAAAAGTCCGCCGCCCATCGGTTTCATGGCAATGAATCCGATATCAAGTTCTTTTGCCAAAGGAATTGCTTCATCCGCGGCGGCGCAGTCAATATAGTTAAATGGAAGCTGAACCGAAGCGAATTTATTTGTTTTCATAAGATCAAGCGCGATTGGAATACTGTGACTTGAAAATGCCGCGAAACGTATTTTTCCCGCTTTAACCGCTTCTTCCATTCCTTCCATTGCGCCGCCGGGCGCGAAAACCGCGTCCCGTTTCGCTGCGGAACTTATTCCGTGAAACTGGTAGATATCAATATAATCCGTCTTAAGCTTTTTCAGGCTTAATTCAAGATGCTCAAGAAAAGCCGCTTTGTCATCAGCCGGAGATTTGGAAGCGATCACTATATCTTCGCGTTTTATTCCGGTTATCGCATCTCCTATTTTCTCTTCGCTGTCTGTATAACCGTGGGCAGTATCAATAAAATTAATCCCAAGATCAATTGATTCCCGTACAAGCCTTGACGCGCCGGTCTTTGACAGTCTCATTATGGGGATGCCGCCGAAAGCTATTTTACTTACCATTAATTCAGTTTTGCCGAATCTAATTTTTTTCATAATTGCCTCCTTGTTGAGATTCTGTTTATATATCATTATGACATATAATATCAAAACCGGAAGGTGATTTATGCCAGAGAAAACAATCAGAGCGGTACATCTGCGGATAAGGGACGCGGATGTTGCAGATAAATTGATTCAATACATAAACGAGGGGTTAAAACCTTTGGGTATAAATCTTTTATGCCTTGAGTTTAACCCGGGTTATAACTACAAATGTTTCCCGGAACTTGCGGACGGCAGCTTCGGAAGAGAGCAGGCGAAAAAAGTAGCTGCGGCAGCCAGGGAGGCAGGTATCCGTATTGTTCCGCTTTTTATGTGCCTTGGGCATCAGGGCTGGCGGTTTAAAAAAAACGCGCTTTTAAAAGCGCATCCCGAATTTGACGAGACGCCTTCTTTGCCGGAAGACGGAGATGCGAAAAATACGCCGGATTTGGAATTTTACTGCCATAGCTGGTGCGCGTCCAACGATGATGTTTACAAATATGTGTTCCCCATGATGGATGAAATAATGGAAGACTTCGGCGCCGATTGCCTTCATGTCGGAATGGACGAAGTTTTTTCACTTGCCGATGAAAATTGCCCAAGATGCAAAGGCAAATCAAGAGCCGATCTTTTCGCACGTACTGTAAATATCCTTTACGATCATATTGTAAAAGAAAAGGGCTGGAAGATGATGATGTGGGCAGACCGACTAAATCACGCTGAGGCGTTCGGTTACCATGCATGGGAAGGAGATATCTGGGGTACATGGAAAGCCATAGAAATGATTCCGAATTCAATCATTCTTGCAGACTGGCATTACGAGATGAATGAAAAAGGCTTTGCGGGTATTGAGGCGTTTCTTGAAAAAGGCTTCACTGTTTTGCCTGCCTCATGGCGGGAATTAAAACAAACCCGTTTCCTGCTGGACGAAGCGTTAAAATACAAAAAGTCGGCGGAAGAAAAAGGTTTTAAAGGAGAAATGGCAGGCATGATGATCACCTGCTGGAGCGAGGCAAACAATGAATTGCTGGATACATTGCTGGAACTTGTAAAGTCAGGAGAACTGAACGAGGAAGCAAAAGACACAAAGGGCATTGCGTCTTCTGTTCTTTACATGGCGGAAAAATTAAAAGACTGAACAAGGAGCGGATATGACTGATATTTTAACCCCGGAAGAAAAAATAAAAACCCTTGAAGCCGTTTGGCGGCTTCAAGAAACGGATGAAGTTCCTTTTATTGTCGATATAGGGAAATTCCACGGAGCGACAAAAGAATTTTTTGATAATCCTGAAGCGGAAGTAAAATGGAGCGAAGATTTCCACAGGAAACGCGAAGGAATATACGATTACGGGCTTCCCAACATTAAACCCAATCAGGGGATTGGAATTGTTGCCGCCGCCTTTGGCTGCGAGTACACGGTAAATGATGAAGCGGACCCGTGGATCAAACCAATACTCAGGGAAGAAAATGCGGATGATGTAAAAAAGTTGCAAATCCCCAATCCTGAAACAAATCCAATTTTTCAGAAGGCGTGGAAACGCATAGAATCGCTTCAAAATATTTCTTCGATGCCTTTAAGAATGGTTAATGTGCCGTCTCCGCTTGTGACATCTTCCATGATATGGGATTATACTTCTTTCATAGAAGCTCTTTTGATCTTCCCGGATGAAGTGCATATTCTCCTTGAAAAAGTAACAGAGGCGACCATCCTTTATATCCGTGAACAATTCCGCCGCATTAAAAATCTTTACAGCGTTGGACATGAATCAACCTGTCCTGTTCCGCGTTTTGCCGGAGTTCGTGTCAGCGATGATACTGCGGCTTTACTCTCGCCGGATATGTACCGTGAATTCGGCGTTAAATACAACAATATGATCTCAAAAGAATTCGGAGGAATTGTCGTTCATTCATGCGGCGATGTGCAATATGTAGTTTCCGCAATGATGGAAACGGAAGGGCTTACCGGTCTGGATTTTACCATTCCGCAGGTAATGAACTGGGATTCTGTTCGTGATGCGGCGGCGGGGAAGACTGTACTGTGTCTGCGCCAGCGTTATTGGGATCATCCAAGAGACGCTTCTGTAGATTTATTGGACTACTCTTTAAAACTTGTAGATACCTTTGGCAGAAAAGGCGTAATTATTGAAACTTCGGCTCCCACTTCACAGGAAGCCGTAATTTTAAGCGAAAAATTGCATCAGAAGCTTTCCCGGTAAGAAAAAAATCCTGTGAAAGAGGAGCTTGTTCATAGCTTAAAGCTTTATAACGCGGCTTTGGAAAGCTTAAAGCTTGATTATTCTGTAATACCTGTGTCTGTCATTTCTTTTTCTCACGAAGTACGCAAAGCCTGTGAAACAAATGTATGCGGGAATTACAATAAATGCTGGACCTGTCCGCCGGCTTCAGGTTCCGTCGAGGATAATAAAAAGTACATAACGTCCTTTTCATCGGCTTTTGTTTTTACCACAAAACACGGACTTGAAGATTCTTTTGACTGCGAAGGTATGGAAAACGGAAAAGACAGCCATAACAGGCTAACTGCAAAATTACATGAAAAATACGGTAAAACAAATCCCGTTTACGGGGCAGGGGGATGCAGTGTATGTTATATTTGCGCTTTTCCTGACATTTGCAGATTCCCTTTAAAAAAATTTCTTTCTATTGAAGCTGCCGGAATTGATATTACAGAACTTGCCGTTTCCGCGAACCTTCGCTACAACAACGGAGAAAATACTGTCACCTATTTTTCCATGATCCTTTTTTGACTTGACATTAAGAAAAAGAGAATTTTATTATTACAGAGAGAGGATTACTTATGGTAAAAATCATTCCATTCGATGATAAAAAAATTAGCAGGAAGGAAGCTGTAAATACACTTAGAAAAATGCGGAAACATTACAACGGAAAACCGGGTGATTTTAACGTACGCGAAGCCATTGGGTATGGAAGAAAACATTAAATTATGTTTACGACACGTCATTTATAATAGCATTAATTTTACCGGACGAAAATAACTTAAAAGTTGACAGAATATTTGACGCTTTGGATGATAATGATGATATATTTGTACCTCAGTTATTCTGGTATGAAACTGCGAATGTTTTTAGGAATCTGATTCGGCACAAGCGTTTTACCTCAGAAGAAGCAGATCATTTTTTTTCCATGTTATCATTTATAAAATTAAAAACTGATTTTGAAACAGGGGAATTTTATACAAAAAAATTATGGGAATTGAGCAATAACTGCAGTTTATCAGCTTATGACGCTGCATATCTTGAATTAGCGGATCGGAAAAAAGCCGTGTTATGTACATTGGATGCTGAAATAATCAAAGCGGCAAAAAAACACAGCGTAAAAATAAAATAGAGTTGTTCGAAAACTTTCGTACCAGAGGGTGAGCGTTTCCGAACAAATCTACTTCTTAATTCTCAACAACAGTAATGCCCCCTGCGTAAACCTGAGCACCTACTGGAACAGGAAGATCTATTCTTACACCGTCTTTCCAGTAATAGCCTGTACTAGGCTGTTGATTTAGATCTATATTAATACCCCCCCCTACTACGTAGACAGAACCTCCTGATACAGCTATTCCATAAGCTCCAGCTATATTTCCTGCTGGAACAGGAAGATCAAATCTTACCCCGTCTTTCCAGTAACAGGGAATTTCCCAATTTCCTGTGTAATAAGCCCCTGATACGTAGACAGAACCTCCTGATACAGTTATTCCTGAAGCCTCACCTTTAGCTTCTGCTGGAACAGGAAGATCAATTCTAATACCGTCTTTCCAGTAACAGGCTGTCGATTGGAAAGTACCATCGCTCCAACTACCTGAATAATATATTCCTGATACATAAACAGAACCTCCTGATACAGCTATTTCAGAAGCGACGCCATCATTTCCTGCTGGAACAGGAAGATCAAATCTTACACTGTCTTTCCAGTAACAGGGAATTAAACCATCAGCGCTCCAATAAACTCCTGATACGTAGACGGAACCTCCTGATACAGCTATTCCATAAGCTCCAGCTGCATCTCCTGCTAGAACAGGAAGATCAAATCTTACCACGTCTTTCCAGTAACAAGCTGTTGAATTATATGTTTCATAACTACCTGTATAATAAGTCCCTAGTACGTATACCGATCCTTCATATACAGTTATAGAAGAAGACTCTCTATCAGCGTACGCATCTGCTGGAATAAGAAGATCAAATCTTGTCCCATCTTTCCAGTAACAGGGAATAACATCATCACCTGAAAAAACAATACCTGATACATAGACTGATCCTTCATATACAGCTATTCCGATCGCTTCATCATCTATCTCATAACCTGCGGGAAGCGGGAGATCATACCTGACACCGTTTTTCCAGTAACAGTAAGCCATAGTTTCATCATCAGCCCAACCCCCAGCCACATAAACGGAAACACCGTTGCTGCTATTATTTCCGCTGTTATTAACATCTCCGTCTTCACCGGCACTTGAGCAGGAAACGGCAAGAGCGAAAACAAGCGTTAAGATGAGAAAACACACGGTGTTTTTTACATTTTTCATTATTATCCTCCAAATTTTTATGTTAAATAAATGATTTAAAATCATGTTATTAGCATATTGTTAATATAATAATATATTAGCATACAGAGCATTGTCAAGAGGGGGTAAAATTTTATGTCCTTTAAGCTAATATGCGTTTAAAAACCATTTTTAAACAAAATCTACGAAAATACCGTAAACAAAGAAGTATCTCTCAAATGGCTCTTGCTGAAAAATGCGGCACTTCAACTGCTTATATTGGTCAAATTGAAATAGGGAACAGATTCCCTTCATTGGATATGGTCGAAAAGATCGCTGATGCATTGCAAATTAAACCTTTTTTACTTTTTCTTGAAGAATCTAATGATATAATTAATGAAAAAAAAATAAATACCTATAAAGAGTCTATTTCCGATTTAACCAAGGATAAGCTTATTCAAGATATAACAATGGCTGTCCAAAAAATTATAAAACGAGTAAAATAGGAATTAATAATTTCACTTCGATAAAGTGCCTGAACATCTGTAACCCATATAAGGTATAACCTTCTTTTGAATGTTAAATCCTTTTTCAGCAGGTGCTTATGAATGTTAACAGAAAACACAAAAACAGTATGTTTTCAGCTCTTTTCAGCAACCCGAACGCATTAAGAGAACTCTACTCGGCTATTGAAGGCATCGATATTCCTCAGGATGCGATTATCAATATTAACACTCTTTCTGACGCTCTTTTTATGGGACAGATAAACGACGTGTCCTTTACAATCAACAATAGAATTGTCGTATTAATCGAGCATCAGTCAAGCGTAAACGACAATATTCCGGTCAGGCTTTTAATGTACATAGGACGGGTATATGAAAAAATATTGGAAAGAAGCGGGACACTATGCGGTTATAGCTGTTTTGTAGACAAGGTAAGAGAGTACGGCAAGGAATTTTCACTTGAAGAATCAGTAAAAGCCGCGATAAAATACTGTATAGAGAATGAGATACTCATTCAGTTCATGAAAAATCATAGTTCGGAGATCATTAATATGTTGTTTGATGAGATCAGTATTGACCGAATAATCGAGATTAGAGTTAACGAAGCCGTTGAAGATACAATTGAAGAAGCTCGTGTAGAAGCGCGGGATAAAGGGCGCGAGGAAGGTTTGGAAATCGGACGTGAGGAAGAGAAACTTGAAATTGCGCGGAACTTGATTGCAAAAGGTTCAACCCAAGGATTCGTTCATGAAATTACAGGGTTATCTATAGACGAAATCCAAAGATTATGAGCCTTTCAAGACTCTTGTTGGTTTTGGAAAAAGCTTTAAAAAAATTCAATTATAAAAAGAACGGCAGACTTCAGCTGCGGTAGCTGCATCCGCGGTATATGCGTCAGCGCCGATTTCATCCGCGAAACTTTGGGTTACTGGAGCGCCGCCGACCATTATCTTTACTTTGTCCCGAAGACCTGCGTTTTTTAGCGCGTCAATTGCTTCCTTTTGCATATTCATGGTTGTTGTAAGCAGCGCGGATAGGCATAATACTTTCGCGTCGGATGATTTTACAGCTTCAATTATTTTTTCATTTGAACAATCCATTCCAAGATCGAGGACTTCAACGCCGCTGCCTTCTATCATCATCTTTACAAGATTTTTTCCGATATCATGAAGATCGCCTTTTACAGTGCAGATAATTGCTTTTCCTACAGGTTGAATTCCGGCTGCTGAAAGGGCTGGCTTTAAAGCTGCGGCTGCATGATTCATAGCCCTTGCCGATACAAGCACCTGCGGAACAAAAATTTCGCCTTTTTTAAATTTACTTCCGACTGTATTCATTCCTGAAATTAATCCCTTTTCCAGAATATCCGCAGGAGACGCGCCTTCATTTAAAGCTTTTTCCACAGCAGGCACAATCTCCTTTGCTTTTCCGTTTTGCAGAAGCATGGAAATTTCGTTGAAGGCGTTATTAAAATCACTCATAAAAACATTATACACTATTTTTGAGAGAATTATGCAAATCAACAGCCTTTCGGATTTCCATTATATAATCCGGGCTTGTGCCGCAGCATCCGCCTATTATGTTGACTCCCGCTTCAAGCAGCATAGGCACGTATGAAGCGAAAGCCTCTGGGGTCATGCGGTAGCAGGATTTTCCGTTTACAAGTTCCGGTAAGCCCGCATTTGCCTTGATCCAGACAGGGAGAGATGTTAATTTCTTCAGAACTTGAGCAAGCTCAACATATTCGTCGATTCCTCCGCCGCAGTTTGCTCCTATTACCGAAGCGCCTGCTTTTGCTGCACAGGCAGCGGCTTCTTCTGGCGTATGACCCATAACAGTGCGGTATCCTGAAGAAGTTTTTTCATAAGTCATGGAAGCTACTACGGGTAAACCTGTCGCGGAGGCTGCGCTGACTGCAATTTCCATCTCTCCTGTGTCAGTCATTGTTTCGATTACTATCCATTCGGCGCCGCCTTCTTTCAGGGCAAAAGCCTGTTCTTCGAATATTTCGATTAAATCCTCTTTTTGAACTTCTCCCATAATAAAAAGTTTTCCGCAAGGTCCGATATCTCCGGCTGTAATCGCTTTTCCGCAGCAAGTCTCCCGTGTAAGGGATGCTCCGATTCTGTTAATCTCTTTTACTTTTTCCGAAAGACCGTGACGTTCAAGCTGATAACGGTTTGCTCCGAATGTGTTTGTAAGAATTATATCGCTGCCTGCGGCAAGGTAGTTTTCCGCGATTTTTCGTACCTTTTCAGGCTGGGAAAGATTCCATCCTTCAGGCGAATGACCCTGAGTAAGACCCATCTTGAAAAGCTCTGTTCCCCATGCGCCGTCTGAAACAAGGACTTTTGATAATAACGCCATGATTGATATTATACTCAATTTTAAAAATAATATATAATCCCCTTATGTCCCTGAACTGGAAAGAAATTAACCTTATTCTGGAAGAAATAAATCTTGAAGGCTTTCAGATTCAAAGCGTTGTGCAAAGCGCTTTTGATGTTATAATTTTCCGCATTCACAGAAAAGGTGAAACAAAACAGCTTTTGGTATCATTAAGTTCAGGCGCGTGCAGAATTCATGAAACATTCTCTCCGTATCCAAAAAGCGATAAGCCCCTGCGTTTCGCTCAATTTTTAAATTCAAGAATTGTAAACGGATATATAACAGAGGCTTTACAGCTTGGTGATAACAGGATTGTAAGGCTGATTGTAAAGCGGGGGCAATTTGTATACAGATTATATATAAGGCTTTGGTCTAACGCGGCGAACTTTATTGTCACTGGAGAAGACGGCATTGTGCTTGACGCAATGCGCCGCCTGCCTAAACGGGGAGAAGTTACAGGCGGAAGTTATATCCCTGAAAATATGGAGAAAAAGGAAAAGGTTTCCCGTGAATATGAGGTAAGAGATTTTCCGTCAGAAGGGACTTTTAATAAAAAGATCGATGATTTTTATTCTGCTAACGCGGGTCCTCTTTCGCTGGAAGCGCTGAAAGAGCAGGCGCGTCATCTTTGCGAAGGGAGTATGGGAAAAATTTCTTCCGCGCTTGAAAAACTGCGAAAAAAAGAAGCGTCTTTTGAAAATGCGGTGCGTTTTAAAAATTACGGAGATATAATTCTTTCCAATATTGCTTTAATCAAACCGGACGATAAATGGCTGGAAGTAAACGACGGCGTAAATGTAATAAGGATTGAACTTGATCCCTTATGTAAACCTTCAATTACGGCGGAAAAGTATTATGAAAAGTACAGGAAGGCTAAAACCGGGCTTGTTGAAATTCAAAGGGAAATCGGCGCGGGAGAGCGGGAATTAAGGGAAATAACGGAAAAATTAAACAGTTTTTTGTGCGAAACAAACCCTCTGGTTCTTGCCAAAGCATTGAAAACGCAATCCGTTACGCGCAGCCCTGCCGTTCTTTCAAAGAAGGAAAAAAGCCGACCAGGTCTTACCTTCAGGCGCGGCGACTGGCAGATTTTTGTCGGCAGGGATGCTTCTGAAAACGATGAGCTTCTGCGCCGTCATGCAAAGGGGAACGACCTTTGGCTCCACGCGCGTGATTTTCACGGCTCTTATGTATTTATTAAACAGCGTACAGGGAAAACAGTGCCCCTTGATATTTTGCTTGACGCGGGGAATCTCGCGATTTTTTATTCAAAAGGAAGAAATAACGGGGAAGGAGATTTGTTTTATACGCAGGTAAAATACTTAAGGCGGGCTAAAAACGCCCCCAAAGGTCTTGTCATACCCACACAGGAGAAAAATCTGCATGTAAAACTGGACGAAACGCGGCTGCGAATCCTTGAAACTTCACGAGTTTTTTAATTAGATTTGCTCGATAACTTCAGTTTTCGAACAAATCTAATTAAAATTGAAATAATAATACTTTTCCTTGAATCCTGACCCTGCAAAGACTAAAGTTAATATATGGACGTTGTTCTTGCTCAAAAAAGGCGAATTCGCAGCTCTGTAGCTGCCGGAATGTTTTATCCTGAGGATGAAACGGAAATGCTGAAACTATTCAGCTCATTCGGCATGGAAGAGGGCGGAGGCGGGTACGCACAGGCAATTATAGCTCCTCATGGAGCGTGGAGTTATTCAGGAGAACTTGTCGCAAACGCTTTTTTTTCCGCAATGGGCAGAAGAAACAGGATAAAAAAGGTGGTTGTTTTAGGACCAATCCATGATAAACGGGAAGACGGACTTTTTTTATCAAATTCGCATTCCTTCCATACTCCGCTTGGAAACATTTCTGTAGACCGTGATATTTCAGAGCAGCTCGAATTCGCAGGCCGCCACTTTGAAATTAACGATATTCCCCACCTTGGGGAACATTCGATTGAAATTCTCCTTCCGTTTGTAAAGTATTGTTTTCCGGCTGCGTCAATAGTTCCTGTCCTCATGGGGCATCCGATGGCTTGTTACATTCATGATTTGGCGCATGCCCTAAAAACCGTTATAACCCCTGTCCTTGATGAAACATTAATTGTAGTTTCGTGCAATCTTTCCTGCGATAATGACTGTCATACAGCGCGTTTATTGGCTGAAGAATGCCTCAAACTTTTCTCTGAGAGAAACATAACAGATCTTACTTCCGGTATTTTGGACGGGCGGCTTAACCCCTGCGGCGGCGCTCTTGTTGTGAGCCTTTTTGAAAGCGGGCTTTTGGATAAAACCCGCAATTGTTATGTCGCGGATAACATGAAAAGCGCCGTTGGAATGGAAAATAATACCGTTTTTTACAGTGAAGTTTCCTTTGTTTGATTGATAAAACTACCGATAATTAAGTATGCGTATTATTTCCGTTTTTATTATAACTTGTGTCATTTTTTCAGCCTGCGCGTCAAAACCGCAGCCTGTAATTGAAACCGTAATTGAAGCTGTGCCCGAACCCGTTGTAGAAATAAAGGAACCGGAATTTGAAATTCTGTCGATTGCGATAATACGCGGTGAATTGATAAATACGCTTTTTGAAACCGTTTTAAAAATTGATAATCCGAACAGCTTCCCTGTAGAGCTTTCTTCCATAAAGTACGAATTATACGGAAACGGAATGTTCTGGGCTGATGGTCTTGAAAATAATCTTCTTCATATTCCTGCCATGAGTTCATCAGAAACCAAATTCCGTTTTTCCATGAATTTTATTAATATGAACCGCAGGATTTTGGATGACGTAATAGCAATGAGGCAGGTTCAGTACATTTTTAAAGGCAATGCTCAAGTGAGAGCTGTAATCCCCCGTATAATACCTTTTATTATGGACTATAATATATCCGGTCTTTCGGAAGTAAAGCCAAGAGCTGACTGATATTTTTTTCCGCATTATTGAACGCAGGACATTAAAACTGAATCAATACTTGACCGTCCTGTAAGAACCATAATTAATCTGTCAATACCCATAGCAACACCTGAGCACCGCGGAAAATTATTGTTTTCAAATATTTTCCAGTAATCGTGATTGGTCTTATGCGGCGCAACAGATTTTTTTTTCTTTTCTTCATCTTCGTTTATAAAAAATTCTTTTACTTTTTGAGGGTCTGTTTCTTCGGAAAAGCAGTTTGCAAGCTCTATGCCGTTATGGTATAACTCCCAGCGTTCAACTTCAGAGGAACTATCTTTTTTTTTCGCGAGGCAGGGAACAAACGCAGGGTAATCAAGGAGCGCGACAGGCTTTTTCATCTTTAAATTCGGCTCTACAGCGTGAATAAAGATTAAATCGTAAAGCTGCGGCGTTGTCATTCCCGGCATTGGATCAAGTCCTAGTCTGCGCGCCTGTTCCTCCATAACTTCTTTCTCTTTAGTGGCTGTAAAAAGATCAAAACCCGCCCATTTCTCAAACGCTTCCGCTACTGTTATGCGCTCAAAACAATTTTCTTTCTTTGCCTTCTTTTGCGTATCTTCGTACCGGAGAAAAGCATACATTTCTTCCGTAAGCGCAAGTGAATCCTTATAATCCGCGTTCATCGTGTAGTATTCAAGCATTGTAAATTCGCAGTTATGCAAAAATCCGGATGATTCTCCGTTGCGGAAACATTTGCAAATCTGAAAAACGTTTACCTTGTGCTCAGAGATTATTTTCTTCATCCAGATTTCTGGCGAGGGGATAAGCCATAACGGGATGTTTTCTTTTTTACTGCCCTGAGGGAAAAGACGTTTTGTTTCAAATGTTTCAAGGCATGATTCAGGGATTAGATCGGGAGAGAGCAGGGGAGTGTCAAGTTCCAGATATCCTTTTTTATCAAAAAAAGAGCGTACGCTTTTAATAACGGCAGCTCTTTTTTGCAGCATTTGTAAATCCATTTTTTATTTTATCACACCTGTTAAAAAATGTTATAAATCTATTTTGTAGTTTTCTCTTCCAATCTTCTTAAATCAGCAACAAACCTGTCATAATCGCTTTCGAACAATTTATCCTGAATAATACGGTATTTCTCAAACTCGCTCAATGCGCGGTCTTCCGCTATCTGCGCCGATATTTTTCCTGCGTCTTTTAAAAGCTGGTTGCCGTCCGCCTGTAAAATCAAGTCAAGATGATTAGCCCAGTCTTCCATAGCCATTGGAACACGCGCCATTGCCCGGCGTTCCGCAAGATCGAGGTATGCCGAAACAATCAATTCAAGTGAGCGCATTTCTTCTTCGGATAAATAATTTTTGGCTACGACGACATCATTTCGCTGAATTTTCCCGTCAGGCGCTTCATCCCATGTTGTTAAACCCATATGTTCACGCTCGGCATCGGCTCTGTTGTAAATAACCTCGGCGGCAGTATTACCGTGAACCGCAAAATGCAATTTATTCTGCACTTTAGCAAAAAATTCTCTGGTTGTTTTTGCTGTTTTATCATAATCAAGAGAGGTCGCGTAAATGTCCGTTATCTTCTGATAAAATCTCCGCTCTGACAGACGTATTTCACGGATTTTTTGCAACTGCTTTTCAAAATAGTCCTCGGTTAAGATTGTCCCGCCATGTTTCAGGCGTTCTTCGTCCATTACCCAACCCTGAATAGTGTAATCCTTAACGATTTTATTAGCCCATTTACGGAACTGAACCGCCCGCTCGTTATTAACCTTGAAGCCCACGGCGATTATCATTTGAAGGTTGTAGTGTTTAATTTCTCGTTTGACCTCACGTTCTCCTTCAGTTTGAACTATTCGGAAATTCCTAATAGTTGCTCCTTGATCAAGCTCATTGTCAGTATAGATTTTTGCGATATGCTCATTTATTGTTGGTATCTCTACATTATATAACACTGACATCATTTTCTGAGTGAGCCAGATATTTTCATCCTCATAACGCATTTCAAAACTTTGCTCATTATTGCCTGTAGCGGCAATGTATGTGAGATATTCCGCTGCGCTTGATCGGATTGTTATTTCTTTGGTTTTTTTAGGCATGAATTATCCTTAATCAACAAAATAGTAATTAAAAATATACCGTTATACTATACATTTGTCAAGTTTAATTTGAATAATTCTGCTCAAAATTCTTTAACGTCATATTATCTTTAACTTCTTCGTGCGGAATTAAAAGATACTTCCATGGTTTGCCGTTATTCTTGGCATTATGATCAGAGGCATAACCGCACCAAACCTGAGCGGCTTTTTTCTTTGCTTTAACTTCTTCAGCGTTTATTTGGTTCTTTGCCTTTGTTTCTATCATAAAAATCGCGTCTTTTGTTTCTGCAACGAAGTCGGGTACATATTCGGAGCTTTCGGTCCCATTTTGGTAATAAATCTGGAACTGTCCATGCGCAGGCTTAAACCACTTGATACTTTCCTGTTCCAGAATGACAGAAAAGCGGCGTTCCGTATCAGAATCAAATTTTACAGTTGTATATAAACATTTTGAAAATCCGTTAAATATTATTTGCCCTATTTTTGATTTATCAAATTTTGTTTCACGATAATTAATCGGTTTTGTGTTTGCATCTGCGGTAAAGGCGATTTCTTTAAGCGTAGAAAAACCCTTTGTGATTTTTACTTCAAAGTCTGAAACACTGTCGTTTCGGTTTTTCTGCATTTCGCCGTAAATAAAATTTGCAAGTTGTCTTTGATTATACAACACTACATTGCGAACATCTTCATCATTTTTTAGATAGCCTTTTATATGATTTATTAATTGCGCGCACAAATTATATAAAATATCATTATGTTCATCATAAGATATATCATCAAATTCCTGAAGAAGCTGAATTAAACTGTCTTCCAAACGTACTTCGGTTTCTTTTGTTTTATTTTTTGAGAGAATTTCCTGAGCATTATCATTAAGATGCTGAATGAGTAAATCTCTTTCAACTGGCTGATACTTTATTGAATCGCAGTTAAGTGTAAATTGTGAATAGCCAATATTGCTGCTCCCTTTTGGAACAAGAATAATTTGAGGAATATCAATTATTCCTGCAATTGTTTCGCGGGTTACTTCTTCTGCTATCTTGAAATATTCAGGTTCATCTTCGATATTGGGCAAATCACTTTGTTCGGTCATATAATTTTGTTTTGCCTCGCTTACTATCGATTCTAATGTTTCTTTTTGCAATAAATATTCTGAGGATGGCGCTTTTTGATGGTTTTGAATTGACTCTCTTACTTTTTGTGCGAATTTTTGTTCTGCAGGCTTTTGATACATTGGCTCTGTATTATCAGTTTCATCTTTATTGTCAGTATGAGATTTAAATTTTTTATTTACGTTTGGTGTTGATATAACCGTTTTAGTTTTCTTGGAACCGCTTTCGTTGTCAAGATATATTTTTTGAAGACGAAGCGGTGAATCCGCACGATTTGCTTCGTCTACAATCTCTTGAAATTTATCATGCGCAATTATGTTTAGGCGATCAACTGCGGAAACGCCTGTTATCTTTCCGTAAGGCAAACGAAGACCTCGCCCTATAGACTGTTCAACTAAAGTGCGGGCATTGGCGGCTCGAAGCGGAATAATCGTGTAAAGATTGGTAACATCCCATCCTTCTTTGAGCATGTTAACATGAATAACAATTTCTGTTGGTTCATCGCTTTTTTCTACCGCAAGCAACCGTTCAACATTTTCCTCTTTTTCTTCTCCGCTTTGGCTTGAATCAACCTGAATAACTTTGCCTTTATACGCGCCGTCATAAAAATCATCAGACTCTATTTTGGTTTTTAATGCTGCGGCGTGAGTGGTATCTTTTGCAATAACAAGCACAAAAGGTTTTACGATTTGTTTTTCATTTTGACGTGCATAAGTTTCAAGCTCAACTTTTACTTCCTCGTGAACTCGTATACCGTCTTCGATTTTTATCCTCTCCAATTGCTCGGCATTGAATTGGGAAGGATTAAAATTCTTTTGCGTAACAACAGCAGGAACTTTGACAAAGCCGTCATCCATCGCTTTTGAAAGAGGATATTCATAGATAATGTTATTAAAAATAATTTGCCCTTTTGCGGATTCTACAAACGGCGTTGCGGTTAATTCAAGACCAATAACAGGCTTTAACTCATTTATCGCTTTTAATCCTGCGGAAGCACGGTAGCGGTGAGACTCGTCCATTAAAAGAACAAGATCGGGCAGAGCTGCAAGATATTCAAAATAACTTTGACCGATATACTCGGAAAGCCTTTTTATTCGAGGCGCTTTTCCTCCGCGAACTTCGGAATTAATCTTGGAAATATTAAAAATGTTGATATGGATTTCGTCATATAAACTATTATCTTTTATGTTAATACCAGAATCGTAATTATCGCCAGTAATTATTAGCGGGGGATTTTGCGCAAATTCGGCTATTCCTTTGAACACATATTTGGGAGTGTTAGGCGTAAAGTCATCTATCAATTTTTTGTAAATTGTCAAGTTAGGCGCAAGTACAAAAAAGTTTCGCATTCCTTTGTGCAGATGAAGATACGTAATAAATGCTCCCATCAATCTTGTTTTACCTACGCCTGTAGCAATCGCAAAACAGAGAGATGGAAACTCACGCTCAAAATCGGTAACTGAAGGATATTCGCTTTGTATCGCAGAAAGACTATTGGGAAGATTTTGATCTTTGGCAGGCGGAGAGATTTCGTTTATACGCGCAAGTATTTCAAGACTTTCACGTAACGGCTGTCGAAGACTGAGCCGCCCTGCGATGGAATTTACTAATTTATCTGACATAATGATTGTCCCAATTCGGACTATTCCTCCTCTTCTTCAAATAAATCTTTCTGTACTTTGGTTGGCTTTGCTGCCATTGGGAGATTTTCTATCTGCAAGCTATAATCATCGTGTCCCCATTCGCATTTTGTTAATACTGTATTGGGGATTTTCTTGATGGTCAGATTCGGAAAACCGCCTGCACGGGAACGGAAAGCTGTGCACATAACAAGCAGTGTTCGATTGTTTCCTACTTCGTCTGATAAAAGAGCAAGTTGTTCATGGGTAAGGTGAGCGGTGGTTATGTAGATAAAATCATTTTCTGTTGATTTGCCGTGCATCCAATAAATTGTGTCCGATGGATCGTAAGTAAAACCTTCCAGTTTACAAACAGCTTCCGCAAGCATTTCGGCATTGTATTCTTTATTGATAACCCAATTTCCCCATTTATCTTTTTGCAGCAGAGAAGGAGCAAGCCGATAATATCTAAAACCTCCTCCGCCTTTCCAATCCACTGATTGAGTAACACCGCCTGAATCTTCACCATCGATAACTTTTTTCAATCTGGGAATGATATGCGTATGGCAATGTTCGCCAAGTTCCACCATTATCCAACGCCGTCCCATTTTTTGCGCAACAGCTCCTGTTGTGCCTGAACCAGCGAAAGAATCAAGGATGAGATCGCCTGGGTTGGTTGCTAATGTTAATATTCTTTCAATAAGACGTTCTGGCTTTGGAGTTGCAAAAGGATCATCTCTTCCAAATAATTCAATAATCTCTCTTTTTGCTTCTTGATTATGACCTACTTCACTGCTTATCCACCATGTATCAGGTGTTCTTCCTTGTTGAACTTCCGATAAAAAACGTTTTTTTCTAGGAAAAGCATTACCATCTTTACCAAACCATACTCTATTCTCTGTTATCATTTTTTCCATATTATCTTGCGAATATACCCAGTGTTTATTCACATCAACTGTAAAAGTTTTTCCTGTTATTGGACTTGTAACAATATAATTCCCATTAACACGTGGCTCATTTGCAACTAAATCTCCAGATTGCCACGGACCTCTTGGATCGTCATCAATATTTTTATATCTCTCATTCATAGTATCTGTTCTTGATAATAAATTAATATGAAAATTTTCTATATTCTTTGCATAAAATAAAACATAATCATGGTTTATTGATAATATTCTTG
>Ga0209755_10000160_pt1 | contig 126446 bp, 124 predicted proteins | sample TergutCo191P1_FD_187301 | JGI IMG/M metagenome (GOLD analysis project Ga0209755, IMG submission 187301) | Cornitermes sp. P1 segment gut microbial communities from Petit-Saut dam, French Guiana - Co191P1 (SPAdes) (version 2) | ecosystem: Host-associated > Arthropoda: Insects > Digestive...
AGTCCCAGTTCTATTGCGTCGTTTAGGGTACAGCCGGGGTGGCCGGACATTAGGTATGGGACTAGGTATTGGTCTTTGCCGAGTTCTTTGTTTACTGCTGCGAAGGCGGAGGCGAATTTTTTGTACTCGTCAAAGCTTGGCTTGCCCATGTTTTGCAGTGCCTTTGCGGATACATGCTCGGGAGCTACTTTTAGGCGGCCGCTTATGTGGTGGGCGCATAGCTCTTGGAGGAACGCGCCGCCGCGTGGGTCGTTCATCAGATAGTCGAAGCGGATTCCCGAGCGGATAAATACCTTTTTTATGCGTGGGATTTCTCGCAGGGATTTTAGTAATTTTAGGAAGTCAGCGTGGTCGTATTTTAGGTTTGGGCAGGGTGCGGGGGTTAGGCATTGGCGTTTGCAGGGCTTGGCGTCTGTCCGTCGCCAACGGTCGCGAACAAGCTCGCGGTCGCAGGACGGGCGGCGGAAATTTGCCGTCGGCCCTCCCACGTCGTGGATATAGCCCTTGAACGCAGGGTCGTGCGTAAAGTTACGCGCCTCGGCTATGATTGCCTTGTGGCTTCGTGCTTGTACGATTCTGCCTTGGTGGAAATTTAGCGAACAGAAATTGCAGCCGCCAAAGCAACCGCGATTTGCCGTTATGCTGAATTTTACTTCTTCTATCGCGGGTACGCCGCCTTCCTTTGCATAAATTGGATGGAAGTCCCGCATGTACGGCAGCGCATATACCCTGTCCATCTCGCTTGTTGTCATAGGCGCGGCGGGTTTGTTTTGCACTACGAAATGATTTGCGTAATCCTCGATTAATACCCTCGCACCCAAGTAATCCATATTTTCATTTTGAATCAGAAAGCTCCGTGCGTATTCCTTTTTGCCGCTTGTCGTTGGGTCTTTGATTGACTTAAACGGCGGCAGAAAAATCGGTTTTTCTTCGAAGGTCAACGCCGATACGTCCTTGCATTTAAAAACCGTCCCCGCCACAAATGTAATATCTTCTACAGCAATCCCCGACGCCAAAGCTTCCGCTATCTCAACAATAGGGCTTTCGCCCATCCCGTAAACCACCAAATCCGCCGCCGAATCCAGCAGCACCGACCGCCGCACCGCATTATCCCAATAGTCGTAATGTGCCAGCCTTCGCAGGCTCGCCTCCAGCCCGCCCAAGATTATCGGCACATCCTTGTACACCTCTCGGATTTTGTTTGAGTATACGATGGAAGCCCGATTAGGCCGCTTTCCAACAACCCCACCGGGAGAATACGCGTCCTCCTTACGCTTATGCAGCGCGACCGTATAATGATTAACCATGCTGTCAATATTTCCGCCCGTTACCAAAAACCCCAGCCTTGGACGCCCAAACCTTTCGAAATCATCCGTTGTCTTCCAATTAGGCTGAGCAATTACGGCAATTGTGTAGCCGTAGCTCTCTAACACCCGCGAAATAATTGCCGCGCCAAAGCTCGGATGGTCCACATAGGCGTCCCCGGTAACAAGCACAAAATCAACCGGCGCGGTTATCTCATCGGAACAAATCGGTAAAAATGGCATACAAATCAACCTTTCTCCAGTGAGTACCACTGCGCCTGTACATTGAACATCTCGCTGTACGCGCCGTTTTTTGCCATTAGCTCGTCGTGGGAGCCGCTTTCTGTTATTTTGCCGTTTGCGAGTACATATATTATATCCGCCAGCTTTGTGCTTCCCAGCCTGTGGCTTATGAAAATTGTGGTTTGGCCGCGTGTTATTTTTTCGAAATTTTGGTACACCGTGCTTTCGGCAACGGGGTCCAGTGCGGCTGTTGGCTCGTCCAGAATTTTTAGCGGGGCGGGGTTTATTACGCTGCGTGCCATTGCGGTGCGCTGCCACTGGCCGCCGGAAAGGTCTACGCCGTCGGCCAAGACTTTTCCGAGGGGGGTGTCCATTCCGTCGCGCAGGGAGGCTATTGTTTCGGAGAGACCTACGAGGGCGGCGGCTTCTTCTGCTTTTTTGCGGTTGCCGTAGTCGTTTATGTCACCAATTGCAATGTTATCGTAGACAGAAAACCAATACCGCGCAAAATCCTGATAAACCACGGATGTAAGCCCCTTTAGCCGCGCATGTGAAAATGTCCGCAAATCCACACCGTCTACTAATATCTCGCCTGTGTAGTTGTCGTACAGCCCTGTGAGCAGCTTTGTTATCGTGGTTTTGCCCGCGCCGTTTTCCCCTACAAAGGAGTAGTGCAGGCCTTTTTTTATCGTAAAGCTTACGCCGTCGAGGACAAGCTTCTCTGTGTTAGGGCTGGTCGTCCGCTCCGCGGACTGCTCGCCCATGCGTCCCGGATACGCGAAGCTTACATTTTTGAATTCTATCTCGTAAAAATCTACGCCCGCTTCCGGTGGGTCTGTTGCGTCGGGTTGTGTTTCCAGTTGCATAAACTCGGTTAGGTCTTGCAGCCATTCTTTGTTTTTTACGATTTCCACTACAAGGTCGTTTACTCCCCACGAAAGCCGCTCGCTTAGGCCAATCACCGCGCCTATCAGCGCGATAAACATACCAATGGATATCGCACCACTGTAAGCCTGCGGAAGTAACGCCAAAATAGCCGCTACTGCATACACCGTTGTCACCATCCCGCCCAGCTTTTGCTTTATAAAATTTCGCATGTTAATACCCAGTCGGTATTTTCTTGCGTACTCAAATTTTTCTATATATTCGTCGTTTAAGTCCTTTCCGTAGCCGTAGACGGTGCGTTCTTCTACGTTTTCGCGGTCGATTAGCACCCAAGAGATGTACCATTGTTTGCGGTCGATTTCTGTCATGTCGCGGTCGGCTTGGTAGCTTTCTCGCCCCGCCTTCGCCGCAATAAACAGAATCGGTACTCCCGCCAGCACCATCGTAATCGCCAGCCACCAGACCTGCGTAAATAGTGTACCCGTAATTCCCAGCACAAAAACAAGCAGCGACGCAACCTTAACAACTTCCGTATACAAGTTCCAAATCTTGTCCTCTATGTATGGGAAAACACGCCAAATAAGATTGTGCGTTTGCGGACACTCGATATGACGATACGCCAATGACGCCCTGCGCTTTATCATTTCCGGCACAAGCTTTTTTCGGTAAAAAATCACGCGGTTTGCGTTGATGAAATTCATAACAGACCTGCCCAGCACGTCATCGGCCATCATTATAAAAATAAGCGCGATAGGAAGGTACAAATCGCGCATTGCCGCCGCACCGTTAAACAACGAAACCGCCGTGTTTATAAAATATGCGGTAACAAAAATACCAATCGTAGGCTTTATTCCGTCCCACAACGAGCCAAACGCAAACACAAGAGAATAAAAAGGTGATGTACGCAAGGAAAGCGTAAGCATATCTGCATATGAATATTTTTTTTGCTTTAAAATCATGCGTTTACACCACCTTAATGCCTAGCTAAATTTGCAAACTTTGTTAACGCTCCGAGGTATGCGAGTTCTATTGTGCCTGTGGAGCCGTTTCTTTGTTTGGCTATTATTACTTCTGCGTGGCCTTTTTTTAGGGTTTCTTTGTTGTAGTATTCGTCGCGGTACAGGAAGGCTACTACGTCGGCGTCTTGTTCTATTGCGCCGGATTCTCTAAGGTCGGATAGCATGGGGCGTTTGTCGGCACGGGATTCTACTGCGCGAGAAAGCTGGGCGGCTACGAGTAGGGGGACGTTTAGTTCTTTTGCCAGACCCTTTAGGGAACGTGAGATTTCTGAGATTTCTAATTGGCGGGACTCGGGGCGGCCGGAGCTGCTTGTGGTCATTAGCTGTAGATAGTCTACTACTACCAGTCCGAGGTTTTTTTCGAGCTTTAGGCGGCGGCATTTTGCTCGCATTTCTGTTATGGAAATACCGGGCGTGTCATCAATGTAAATCGGTGCGTTGGAAAGGCTGCCTATGCTCATGGAAATTTGGTTCCAGTCCTCGTCGGTGAGCGAGCCTGTGCGAAGGCGGCCTGCGTCTACACCTGACTCGGCGCAGAGAAGGCGATTACCTATCTGCTCTTTTGCCATTTCCAGGCTAAAAATGGCTGTGGGGACGCCTTTTTTTACTGCCGCGTGCTGGGCTATATTTAATAGGAAGGCGGTTTTTCCCATGGAGGGGCGTGCGCCTACGAGGATAAGCTCGGCGGGCTGTAGGCCTGCGGTTATTTTGTCCAGGTCTATAAAGCCGGTTTCTACGCCTGTTACCGCGCCTTTATTTTCGTAGAGTTCTTCGAGCTTGTGGACGGAGGTTACGAGAACCTCTTGTATGTGGGCGAAGTCGCGGCTGGTCGCGCCTTGGGATATTTCGAATATGCTTTTTTCGGCACGTTCTAGGATGGCGGCGGCTTCTTCTTTGCCTTCGTAGCCTGCGTTTGTTATGAAGGATGTTGCTTTTATCAGCTTTCGCAGAAGGGATTTTTCCCATACTATTTGAGCGTGCTGGCGCGTGTTGGCGGAGGTGTAGTAAGTGGAGGCTAGCTCGATAACGCGCTCGCGGCCGCCGGAGATTTGGTCGAGTAGGCCTTTTTCTGCGAGCTTGTCGGAAAGGGTTACGACGTCCACGGGGATGTTGCGTGTGTATAGCTCCACCATAGTCTCGTAGATTTTTGCGTTGTCGGGGCGGTAGAAATCCTCGGCTGTAAGGATTTCGTTTGCGGCGGTGATTGCCTCGCGGTCGAAGAGCATACCTGCGAGCACCGCAAGCTCCGCCTCTTGGTCGTTGGGCGGGATACGTGGTGCTTGGGAAGGGGAAAACGCAGGCCCGGGACGTCGCGTGTCTGCCCATGATGTGCCTTCGGCGAAATGCGGTTGCGCCGCCTCGTCGTGGTCTAGCTCCGGAGGTATGCTGTACTCGTCCATTATTCCGATACCAGCTCGAAGGTTAGCGTCACCTTTACCTGCGGATGAAGGTTGATTTGTGCGGTGTGCTCGCCTATGGTTTTTATGGCTTGTACGCTGTATTTTTTCTTGTCAATCGCTATGCCCGCTTGGGACTGCACGGCTTCGGCCACCTCTTTGTTTGAGATTGAGCCAAACATTTTTCCGTTTTCGCCTACGCGGACAGGGATTTTTATTTTTGCTTCTTTTAATTTGTCCGCGAGGGCTTGGGCGGCGGCTACCTCTTGGTTGAGCTTGTGGTCGGCTTTTTTCTTTTGCGCGTCCAGTTGCGCGAGGTTTGTTTTTGTGGCTTCGGCAGCCAGCTTGCGTGGGATAAGGAAGTTAAGCGCGTGACCGTCCGACGCGTTTACTGTGTCACCTTTTTTGCCCAGACCTTTTACGTCTTGTAGTAGGATTACTTGCATGTTATCGTCTCCATTCGTTTTAATATTAGAATAATATTTTGTGAGAGTTCTTTTTCTCCATCTGCCCGCAGAACAGGGCAAGGTAATTCTTTAATCCACTGTTCATGTTGTTTGCGATAAGATTGTGGGGATTCATCTTTATCGTATTGCTGTGCGGCGGCGTGATAATCTTTGTAGACTTCATGGTGTTCAAACATATCTCCACCCGCAATAACCCGACTGCTCCAACGGGCAAGCGACCTGGCGCGAAGTCGCTCCGCACGGATTTCTGTAGAGGCTGTAACATATACCGCCAACTCAAACATGTTTTCAAATGATTTGCGAATACTCCACATTGAGCCGGACATAATGAAATTTTTACGTCCATCAACAGCATCCGTTATTAACCTAACGCGTTCGTCGCTTGAACGGAGAACGGTATATGGGATTTCTGTGTCCCATCGCCAGTGGTAGTCGTCCAAGTCAAGGTGCGGATAATTCAATTGCTTAGCCAACTCTTTGCCGAGTGTTGTTGTTCCCGAACCGGGTGAGCCAAACAAAATTATTCCCAATCGGTTACCCCCGTTCTATTTTTTTAATCATCGGATACCTCAATATAAAATGGGTCGGGCATTTGTTTTAATTGTTCCGCTACATCATATGCTTTTTGCAAAAATGCCTCCGGGGATAAATCTTTATATCCCGTGACTTCTAAAGAAACCGCTCCTTTGTAGCCAGTTGCTGCGATTTTTTTTATTGTTGTATCCCAGTCAATTGTCCCGTCGAAGGGCAAGAGATGCTGGTCTGCGGTTTGGTCGTTATCGTGTAAATGTAGAGCCATAAGACGAGAGCCATGTTTTTGAAGCAATTCCACATCGGGGGAGCGATGGTGTTGGTGTCCACTGTCAAAGCAAAATCCGCATTGTGGTGAAGTTATGTTTGTGAGTACGTATTCGAGGTAGTCTACTTTGCGGAGGTTTTCCAGTGCTACTCGCACGTTGTGTTTTTCTGCTTTCTCGATGATTTTTTTAAGCCTGTCCAGCCCCAACGTATTATATGGCGGGGGATTGTCACCCGATGATAGGTGCATAACCATTGTTGTAATTTCGAATTCTGCGCAGTCTGATATATATTGCAAGTGGTTTTCGAGAAGTGTGCGGCCTTCGAGATTATCGAGCCATAGATTGTTTATTGTCGAATACGGCGCGTGGATGTGATAAATGTCCAAATCGGCTTTTCTGGCGAGGTCGGGGTGTTTGCGGTAATCTTGATGAAATTTATCATCCCAAAATAATAGCACACTCCCAAAACCCGCTTGCCTAATTATTTGGAATAGCAACTTGCTTTCTGTTTTGCGGTCGAAATAAATATTAATCGAGGGTAAAGTTTTTTCGCTCATGTTTTTTCATCAATCCTCAAGTATTATTTTCTAAAGCGCGGAAAAAATCGCGGTAGATTTTTATGTTTTCGAGTTCTGTCCATTTTCGGACGGCGACGGGGCGTTCGTCCATGTTGTATATTTTTGCTTCGCGCATTCCCAGTAGGAACGGCGAGTGGGTGGACATTATGATTTGACAGCCGAAGAATCGCACGGAGTCTTCTATAAATTTAGCAAGCTCCAGTTGGCGTGCGGGGGAAAGGCTGTTTTCCGGCTCGTCCAAGATGTATAGGCCGTTTTCTCCCATGCGCTCGGTGAAATATATGAACGCGCTTTCGCCGTTGGAAAACTCGCGTATGTTTTGCATTAGCTCCTCGCGAACGTATTTTGACTGGGTGCGGCTTCGGGTTTTTACTACTTTTTTTAGTTGGTCGTAGTCGTCCATGGACTGCATTTGAAATTTCGAATACTTCGCGCTTAGGTAGTCCTCGAATAAGTCGGCGCGTTTTTGGTCTATGCCTTCGTTAAGCGTGCGGACGTTTATCATATAGTCGAATACATCGTCGCTGGTTAGGATTCTGCTGTTTTTTGGGATTTTGTCGGCGGTTTCTACCTTGCACATTTTTACATAGTCCGCATAGAAATCAGTTTTGTTAAAAAGAGAATCGCGCTGTAGGTTTAGTTTTTCTGCGATGATGTTTAATGCGGTAGATTTTCCGCAGCCGTTGCCGCCGTAGAGTATTGTTATTGGCTCGAAGTCCAGTTGTAGCAGGCCTTTGCCGGACAGCACTTGGAAGGGGTAATAAGAATCATGGGTGTTGCGTTTGAATGAAAAAATGTACGAGGTCTCGGTGTCATCCGTGGGAAATTGTATTTGGGTTAGGTATGTCATTTTAGCGTTCCTTTGAAAAATTCATTAAAGTAGTTTGTGTTGTATCGCTTGTCTGTTTCGCGTTCTTTTACGGGAATCCATTTTTCTATGTCAACGTCGTACAGATTTGCTATGGCGCATAGGTAGAATAGGACGTCGCAGAATTCTTCTTCGATTGTGTCTTTGATGTTTTCGCCTTCGGCGTGGGGATATTTGTTTAGGATGGCTTTTGCGAGTTCTCCCGACTCTTCCATAAATTTTAGGACGTAGTTGTGCTTTTCTTTGGGGTTGAAGTCTTTCTTTTTGATGTATTGTTGCAGATGTTTTATTGTTATTTTTCCGTCCATTGTTACACCTCTTTTTGCGGGCGTCTGTTTTCTTCGCGTTTTATCCAGTTGCGGATTCCGCGGCCTGCGAAGGGCTCGTCGGCGTGTCTTGGGATTATGTGCAGGTGGGCGTGGAAGACGTCTTGACCGCCGGCTGCGCCGCAATTCCAGCCTACGCTGTAGCCGTCGGGTTTGTATTTGGAATCGAGATATTGCTTAACCTTGTCAATCAATTGCTTTGTCGCTTCCCATTCTTCGGGGTTTAAGTCGAACACCGTTACTCTGTGTGATTTGGGAATGATTACGCATGAACCTACGAGTATCGGCTCGGGCTGCTCGATACAGACGCAGTGGTCGTTTTCGAACAGGAATGTCCCGTAGGTATCATTTTTGTAATCGCAGAATATGCATTTTTCCATTTTGTTACCTCATTCCTTTAAATTATGTTTTTGAAGAAAACTCGCGTGCAAGTATGTCCATGTATATTTTGTCAATGTATTTTCCGTTTTTGAATACCCACTCGCGCCGCCTTCCGGATTCCATAAAGCCAATTTTTTTGTAGCAGGCTATGGCGGCGTTATTGTCTGCATTGGCGGACAACATTATATTGTGGAGGTTTAGCGTGTTAAATCCGTATTTGAGGACTAGGCGTATGGCTTCATGGCCGTAGCCTTTGCGTCGGTGTTCTTCCTCGCCTATAACAATGCCGATAAAGGCATTGCGGTTTAGATGGTCGATATTGTGTATGCTAATGTGTCCGATTAATGTATCGCCGTCAAGAAGCACAATGTCGAAACGATAATCTATTAATTCTGCAACGGTTGTTTTCGCACTCTTTAGTGAAACGAGATTGTGATAGCCGCCGTATGTGTCGGCGACTGTTTTATCGTTCATCCATTTGGCCCATTTTGTATAGCTCTCGATATCGTCGGGGTTAAACGGCGATAAATACAGACGCTCGCCGACGATTTTACGGTAATAACGCATTTGCAAACCTCGCTAATCTATAATATTGGATTTAAGTTTGAAACCGTCAATATTAAACCCACCTGCTTGATTTAATATTTTTGTCGTTAGTTTTTCGTATGCGTCCATTTTGTCGTCTTTGCTTGTTGCGGTTATGGAGTTTGTAATCATGCTTTTTATTGTTTCGTCCGATAGCTCACGTAACAGATATTTTTCTCTGACAACGGAATCTGTGATATTTCCATAAATGGATTTGCAGTTATAGGGGAGATTTATTACGTTCATGTATTTTTCGAGTAGCATATTTAAGCGGGTGAAATATAGGAGGTCAAAATCAGCTCTTTGGTTTTCGTGGGCGTCTTGCAAATCGTCCAGCATATCCCATAAAAAGTATTTATCTAATTCGGACATATCATTTTTCTCCGTTGCATAAAAGTCCGAAATCATTTTATGTGCTTTCTTTTTTAATGCCTCGGTGTCTCCTGTTTTATCGAGCATGATTTTGCCTGTTGCAAATTGGGTTTGGCACATCAGGCTTTTTTCTTGAAAATCTTCTTCGAAATATTTGAGGATTTGGTTTGGCGGGTTTGCGAAGTATTCTATTAACAGGCCGTCAACGATTTTATTGCCGCGCTCTCGGTATTTAACACTGTTGTCTAATATGATATGGACATCCAAATCTGAGTGGCTGGTTGGATTGCCTGTGATGTAGCTGCCGCATACCAATACGCCGACAATATCATCGGCATACTCAAAATCTGAAAGGAAAGTGTTTAATTTGTTTTTCCAGCCGTTCATGCAAATTTCCTTTCAAGTTTTAATTTTTCACTGAAAAATTTTGCAAATCCATTGTCGATTTCTTCGTATTTTTCGGAATACTCCCTGTCGAAATAATACTCGCCGCTTTCGATGTGGACGGATAGGCTGTCCAACGGGAAGCCGATATTGCGTTTTTTGTGGGGCGTTGAAACGAGATAGAACGGCGCGGAGGCGATGTCCTCGCCCATGTATTCAAAGATTTGCCCTTCGTCGAGGATTAGGCATATTGCGTTTTTGTATCGTGCAGTCATTTTGCCGCCCATTTCTTTTGCGAGGGCGGAATAGTGGGCGATAGCGTCGTCGTCACTCATGTAATCGCCAATGCCGCGCACATTTATACCCGGTTGGCGTGCTTCGTCGAGGCCTTCTATATATAGTCCGCTGTCGCATGAGAAAAGGGGTGTTTTTAGGGCTTTGTAATAGGCGAGGGCTTTGATTTTTGCGTTGTCGAGCGGACTGTTGCCGTTTTCTTCTATGTGCATTTGGGGGGCGCGGATATCTGTTAGGCTTACTATTTCTATTCCGCGGTGGCTCACCCTTTTTTGCATGAAGGTGATTTTGCTTTTGTTTGTTGTGCCGTAGAGGAGTTTCATATCTTTAGGCTCATTTCTGTGTAGCTTGATTTTTTGAAGCCCAGCTTTTCGTAGACGGGGAGGCCGCTTTCTGTGGCAGATAGATGTATGCGGGATATGTTTGTTTTTTTTGCTTCTTCGATTAGGCGGGTTACTACTTTTGTGGCTATGCCTTTTCTGCGGTGGCTCGGGTAGGTTAGCACATTGTAAACCGTGGCGGCTACACCTGTGAGGGAGGAAATGTGTGCGGGCTTTTCGAATATCGATAGGTAGGCCGTGGAGACTGCTTTGCCGTCTGCTTCTGCGAGGATGACTATGCATGTGTCTTCGGGGATGTGCTTTGTGAAGTAGGTTTGCATTTGGCTTCTTATTGCGGTTTCTTGTTCTTGTGTTATTGCTCCTGCTTCGTCGACTATGAAGTCTATTCTTAGTTGGATTAACAGGGGGATGTCTTTTGTGGTGGCTTTTCTTAGTTTGATGTCCATTTTATTCTCCTTTGGGGTCTATCACAATGGGAATGTATGTTTGTTGCTTCGCCAAAATGGCCTAAAAATAATACCATAAATTTTCATTTATTACATTATCTTGACATATATACTACAACTATGTTACAGTTCAAACGGTTTCGCTTATTGCATTTTTACCAAATTGCGACGCAAAAATCTGATTGGCATTGTAGAGGTTTACAAATGGGCGACTATATCGTTTCTATGGAAAATATATATAAATCCTTCCCCGGCGTAAAAGCCTTGGACGGCGTAGACTTTAATCTGCGTGCGGGGGAAGTTTTGGCGTTGCTTGGAGAAAACGGCGCGGGCAAATCCACACTTATGAAAATTTTGAGCGGCGTGTACACTCGGGACGCCGGCGAGATGAGCATTAACGGTAAGCCCTGCGGTGATATTTCTCCAAAGCAGGCGCAGGAGCTTGGTGTGGCTATTATCCATCAGGAGCTTAACATGTGCCGCCATCTTACCGTTGCCGAAAATATCTTCCTTGGGCGCGAAAAAACACGTGGCGATATTCTTCTTAATTCGCAGATGGAAGCCGAAGCCAAGCGTTTGCTTGATAATCTAAAAATTGATATTTCGCCGCGTCAGGTGGTGGGGGATTTGCCTATTTCCAAGCAACAAATGGTGGAAATTGCAAAAGCCCTGTCCGTTAACGCACGCGTATTAATCATGGATGAGCCTACCTCGTCACTTACGGCAAAGGAAATAGACGACCTTTTTAGGATAATCCGTGAGCTAAAGCAAAGCGGGTGCGGCATTGTATATATTTCGCACAGGCTGGAAGAGCTACAGCATATTACCGACCGCGTTACAATATTGCGCGACGGAAAATACATCACCTCCATGAATTTTAATGATACCACCATCGACGAAATTATCACGCACATGGTTGGGCGCGAGATTACCGAAAAATTTCCACGTTTGTCTTGCAAAAAAGGCAAGGAGATTTTTTCTGTTTCTAATTTAAACGCGGGCAGGCTTGTGCGGGATATTAATTTTACGTTGTACGAAGGCGAAGTCGTAGGCTTTGCGGGGCTGATAGGCGCGGGCAGAACCGAGCTTACACGTGCTATCTTTGGTATTGACCCAAAAACCGGCGGAGAGTTTATGTTGGATGGCAAGCCAATCTACATAAATAAGCCCAAGGACGCCATAAAAGCAGGCGTTGTTCTTGCGCCCGAGGACAGGAAAAAGGATGGACTGTGTACAAAGCTAAGTATACGACAAAACTTGGCATTGCCTAATCTTGATATATTAAGCAGTCGTTTTTTTGGTGTGGTCAGCAAGAAAAAAGAAAATGAGCTTTGCAAAAAGGCAGTAGAAAGCCTAAAGGTTAAGGCACATGATATTAACGTGGACGCGGCAAATCTTTCCGGCGGCAATCAGCAAAAGGTTGTTGTGGGTAAGTGGCTTGCGCGTACCTCTCGTGTGGTAATGTTTGACGAGCCTACCCGTGGCATAGATGTCGCGGCAAAGGTTGAAATTTACAATATCATCAACGAGCTGAAGGCACAGGGTGTTGCGGTAATGATTGTATCATCGGAAATGCCGGAAATCCTGGGCATATCTGACCGCATAATCGTAATGTGCGACGGACGCATAACAGGCGAGCTGATTGCGGAAAATACCACTCAAAACGAAGTAATGACATACGCAACACGCTTTGAAAGTAAAAAGTCGCAGTTAGAGGAGACGAAATAATATGAATATCTTAAAAATCCGCGGGATGCCTGCGGCTCTTACCGCTTTTGCAGGGCTGATAATTATATTTATCGTGTTTGGGATGATTGACCCGGTTGTTTTCCGTACGGCTAATATTCAGAATTTATTGCGCGGTATGGCAATATATTTGTTAATAGGTATAGGGCAAAGCTTTGTGCTTATCACGGGTAATATCGACCTTTCTATCGGCTCGGTGGTGGGGATGAGTGCCATGGTTTCTGCTACGCTTATGTCCCGTGGTGTGCCTGTGATTCCTGCTATGCTGATTACTTTGGCGTGCTGTCTTTTGGTTGGTGTGTTGAATGGCTTGCTTGTGGGGCGCGCTAAGCTTCCGCCGTTTATTGCGACGCTGGGCACTATGTTTATGGCGCGTGGTGTTGCCATTATGGTTAACGGCAACAGGAATACGGGGCTTATTTCAGGCGAAACAGGAATCAGCAGTGAGTCCGCTACGACTTTCCGTAACTTCTTCTATTTTGGAAGCACGTTTGGGCTGTTTAATACGTTTTGGATTGCGATGGTTATTTTTGCGGTGTTCTTTTTTATCCTGTCAAAGACGCGCAGCGGGCGGCATATTTATGCCATCGGGTCTAATGTCGACGCCGCGAAGCTTTCCGGCGTAAATGTGGGTGCTACGATTACTAAGGCATATATGGTAAGTGCGTTTTGTGCCTTTGTTGTAGGGCTTGTGCGCGTTGCTATGACAGGCATGGGCTTTATGGAGGCCGGCAATATGTACGAGATGTTTGCGGTGGCGGCGGCGGTTATCGGTGGGATTTCTCCAATGGGCGGCACGGGCATTTTGCTGGGGACTCTGGCAGGTGCGTCCGTTTGGCAAACCTTGGAGAACGGGCTTAACATGATAGGCGCGCAGGTGGGAATCCAGCGACTTCTTATCGGTGCAATTGTGCCTTTGGCGGTGCTTATTGGTGTTACTTTCCGCAGGGATAGCAGTATCAAGCTTATTTCTAAATGGTTTGTCCCGTCTAATAAAAATTGACGGTAAATATAAAAAATAAGAAAAGGAGATTAAGAAAATGAAAAAAATTTTAATGTTGGTAGTTGCAATGGTTGCAGTGCTTGCGTTTACAGGCTGCGGCAACAATGACCAGGGAGCAGCAAACGGCGAATTTACAATCGCGCTTATTACGATGGACTCGATGGACCAGCACTGGGTAACATTGCATGGTGGTGCGCAACGTGCCGCAAATGCAGAAGGCGTACAGCTTAACTTTATGGCACCTGCTCGCAAGGACGACGCTTTGCAAATTGAACAGGTAAACAATGCGGTAGCCGCAGGCGTGGACGCAATCGTGGTAGCCGCAAACGGCCCGGACGCAATTACCGGTGCATTGCAAGCCGCCGCTGACGCGGGCATTGTTATTGTATATGTAGATTCTCCGGCAAATTTGGCGGCGGAAGCTACGTTTTCTACGGATAACCGCCAGGCCGGCACAACAGCCGGCGAAACAATGCTCGCATATCTCGCAGAGGCGGGCGTTACCTCCGGAAGCATTGGTATCGTTAGCGTAAACGCAGCGACGGCTTCTACCGTTGCGCGTGACGAGGGCTTCCGTGCGGCGTTTGGCGGCACAGGCTTTACGCTTTTGGAAACACAGTTTGCCGACGGCGACGCCGCTCGTTCTCAAACCTATGCGCAAAACTTTATCGTGCAGGGCGTAGTTGCAATGTTTGGTGCAAACGAAGGCTCTACCGTTGGTATCGGTAACGCTATCATGGCAGACGGCGGAAATGTGCTTGGCGGCGGTTTTGATACTTCCGACGCGATTATGAGCTTGCTTTCTGACGGGCATCTTCAGTTTACAATGGCGCAAGACCCCGACAACATGGGTTATATGGGCGTGCGTGCGGCGGTTTCTGCTTTGCGTGGGTCTTCTCGCGGCGGTGCTGTGGTTGATACCGGCGCGAATGTAATCCGCGGCGCAGGTACGATTGCTGCAACCACACCGGCGGAAGGCGAAGATTTTACGGTCGCGCTTATCACAATGGATTCTATGGACCAACACTGGATTACACTGCACGGCGGAGCAATGCGTGCCGCCAACGCGGAAGGCATTCAGCTTAACTTTATGGCACCCGCTCGCAAAGACGACGCTTTGCAAATTGAACAGGTAAACAACGCGGTCGCCGCAGGCGTGGACGCAATCGTGGTGGCGGCAAACGGCCCGGACGCAATCACAGGCGCATTGCAGGCTGCTGCTAATGCGGGTATTCTTATTGTATATGTAGATTCTCCGGCGAATTTTGCGGCGGAGGCGACCTTCTCCACAGATAACCGCCAAGCGGGAACGACTGCCGGTGAAACAATGCTCGAGCTTCTTGCGGCGGAAGGTGTTTCTGACGGCTCTATAGGTATCGTTAGCGTTAATGCGGCGACGGCTTCTACCGTTGCGCGTGACGAGGGCTTCCGTGACGCGTTTGCGGGCACGGGCTTTACCTTGCTTGAAACACAGTTTGCCGACGGCGACGCCGCCCGTTCTCAAACCTATGCGCAAAACTTTATCGTACAGGGCGTAGTTGCAATGTTTGGCGCAAACGAAGGCTCTACCGTTGGTATCGGTAACGCCATCATGGCAGACGGCGGAAACGTACTCGGCGGCGGCTTTGATACCTCCGACGCGATTATGCACCTTCTTTCTGACGGGCATTTGCAGTTTACCATGGCGCAAGACCCTGATAACATGGGTTATATGGGCATTCGTGCCGCTGTTGCCGCTCTGCGCGGACAATCACCCGGTGGCTTGGTGATAGACACAGGTGCTAATGTTATAACCGGTTAATTAATCGGAATTTTTTACGGGCGCGGAGAAATCCGCGCTCTTTTTTTGTGTGCCGGGAATGGATTTGTGGTCGGCATATTTTTCTATGCAGAATGTTTTGAATGATAATCGGCTCATACATACAATCCTTTCAGTTAAATTCTAAAGGTATCATCGTGGCGCGGGCAACATCTTCCATTTTCATTTTATTTGAAAAAGTTTTTCCCTTAATAAGCGTGTATATAACATTTATTACGCCACCATGGGTAACCAGGACTACATTTTTATTATCTTTTACTATCTTTTCGGAAAATGTCTCCCATGCCGTTTTTACTCGCTCGTAGAAAGCACGGGGGCTTTCGCCTTGTGGGTATGCTTCATCCCAGTCCAATGTATTCCAAAACAACCCCGGGTATTTTTCTTTTGCGATATCGTTTGGCATACCCGCTAATACGCCGTTGTTTGTTTCTCTAAATTCGGGTTTTAATTCTATCTCCAGATTTAATGCTTCTGCAATCGGCGTTGCGGTTTCAACCGTTCTCGGTAGGTCGCTCGAAAATATTCTTTCAATTTTTAATTCATCTTTATTCTCCGCAATATAATCTACTAACTTCCGCACCTGCGTTTTCCCCTCATCGGTTAAGCCGTGATTGCACCAACCTCCGCGTACACTTTCATCATCTTGTCCATGTCTTATAAGATAGCAAATCATGACACTTCACCTCCGTAAAAGAATATCACAATAAATATTTTAGCTAAACGGGAACATAGGTTTGCGCTTTTGCAAAAAATGTAGTAGAGTGACAAGTGCCGCGCAAAAGTCGCGCAGCTTAGAGAGGAAAATGTCAAATGGATAAAATGATTAAGATAAAAGGCGCACGCGGTAATAATCTCAAAAATGTAGACCTCGAAATCCCACGGGATAAAATGGTGGTTTTTACGGGGCTTAGTGGGTCGGGTAAGACTTCGCTGGCGTTTGATACTATTTACGCGGAGGGACAGCGGCGGTATGTGGAGTCGCTTTCGGCGTATGCGCGGCAGTTTTTGGGGCAGATGGAAAAGCCCGATGTGGATTTTATCGAGGGGCTTTCGCCTGCGATTAGCATTGACCAGAAGACTACCAGCCAAAACCCGCGCTCTACCGTGGGCACGGTTACGGAAATTTATGACTACTTGCGGCTGCTTTTTGCGCGGGTGGGGATTCCGCATTGTCCCGTTTGCGGCAAGGTGGTGGAGAAGCAGACCGTTGACCAGATTGTTGACCAAATTTTGCTGCTGCCGGAGAAAACACGTTTGCAGGTGCTTGCGCCTGTGGTGCGTGCGCGTAAGGGCGAGCATACTAAGCTATTGGAGGACGCCAGAAAAAACGGCTATGTACGTGCGCGGATAGACGGCGAGGTTATGGATTTGGCCGAGGAGATTTTGCTGGAGAAGAAAAAGAAGCATACAATCGAAATAGTGATAGACCGTATTGTGGTGCGCGAGGGCATTCAGAAGCGGCTGTCGGAATCTATCGAGGCTGCCATGGCACTCACGGGCGGTTTGCTTGTGATAAATGCAGGTGATGGTGAAGCCGCCGAGGATACTACCTACAGCCAGCATTTTGCTTGTGCGGATTGTGGGGTTAGCCTGCCCGAGCTTGAGCCAAGGATGTTTTCGTTTAATAATCCGTCGGGGGCTTGTGCGGACTGCGCAGGGCTTGGCATGAAGTTGATTTTTGACCCGGAGCTTGTTGTGCCTAATCCCGCGCTTAGTTTGGCGCAGGGGGCTATTGCCGCGCCGGGTTGGGCTTCCGTAAAGACGGGGCATAGCTGGGGGTACTCGCTTTTGGAAGGGTTAAGCCGCGAGTATAAATTTAAGCTGGATGTTCCGTATCAGGAATTGCCCGAAAAGGTGCAAAACATGCTGATGAACGGCCTGCCCGATATGAAGCAGATTAAGGTGACATATGTAGGGCAGGACGGGAATGCACGGACTTACCCTTATAAATTCGAGGGGATTGTTAATAATCTTTGGCGACGGTATAACGAGACTTCTTCGATGGTTTCTAAGCAGGATTATGAGGGGCTTATGACGAGTATTTCTTGTCCGACCTGTGCAGGTAAGCGGCTAAAGGCGGAAATTTTGGCCGTTACCGTTGGTGGGGAGGCGATTTCTGCCGTTACGGAAAAAACTATCGGGGGGGTGCGGGAGTTTTTTGCCGCGCTTACGCCGGGGCTTTCACAGGCGGAGTTGATAATTGCTAATCCGATTTTGAAGGAAATAGAGGCTCGGACGGGCTTTTTGATGGATGTTGGGCTGGATTATCTTACGCTGGCGCGGTCGGCGGGGTCGCTTTCGGGGGGGGAGGCGCAGAGGATTAGACTGGCCACGCAGATTGGGTCGGGGCTGGTGGGCGTTGTCTATATTTTGGACGAGCCGAGCATTGGGCTGCACCAGCGGGATAATGACAGGCTGCTAAAGACCTTGCGACATCTTACGGATATCGGTAATACGTTGATTGTCGTTGAGCATGATACGGATACTATGATGGCGTCGGATTTTATCGTGGATATCGGGCCGGGCGCGGGTGTGCATGGCGGCGAGGTGGTTTTTGCGGGCAATGTGAATGATTTGCTACACTGCGAAAGAAGCGTCACGGGTAAATATTTAAGTGGCGAATTGAAAATCGACACGCCCGAAAATCGCCGTGCTTCCAATAAAAAACGTGCTCGTAAGCTACGTATTTTAGGCGCGGCGGAAAATAATCTGCGTGATATAGATGTGGAGATTCCGATTGGGCTTTTTACTTGTGTGACGGGCGTTAGCGGGTCGGGTAAAAGCTCGTTGATTAACGAAATTTTGTACAAGCGGCTTGCGCGAGATTTGAACAGGGCGCGGATTAAGCCCGGTAAGCATAGGGATGTCACGGGCTTGGAGTTTTTGGACAAGATTATTAATATCGACCAAAGCCCTATCGGACGAACGCCTCGTTCTAATCCCGCGACTTATACGGGGTTGTTTGACCTTGTGCGAGATGTTTTTTCGCAGACGCCCGAGGCTAAAATACGCGGGTATCAAAAGGGACGGTTTAGCTTTAATGTGAAGGGCGGACGGTGTGAGGCTTGCACCGGCGACGGCATTATTAAAATCGAAATGCACTTTTTGCCCGATGTTTATGTGCCTTGCGAGGTTTGCGGCGGAAAGCGGTACAACCGTGAGACGCTGGAGGTTAAGTACAAGGGCAAGACAATCGCTGATGTCTTGGATATGACTATCGAAGGCGCGTTGGAATTTTTCGAAAATCTGCCGCGATTAAAGGATAAATTGCAGACGCTTTGTGATGTTGGGCTTACTTATATTAAGCTTGGGCAGTCTTCGACTACGCTTTCGGGCGGGGAGGCGCAGAGGGTTAAGCTCGCCACGGAGCTTTCGCGGCGGCAGACGGGTAAAACGCTTTATGTATTGGACGAGCCTACCACGGGACTACATGCTGCGGATGTTCATAAGCTGATTGGGATTTTGCAGCAGTTGACAGATAGCGGAAATACCGTGGTGGTTATCGAGCATAACTTGGACGTGATAAAGACTGCGGATTATATCATCGACCTTGGCCCCGAAGGTGGTGGCGCGGGCGGGCAGATTGTTGTCTGCGGTACTCCCGAGGATGTTGCCGCGTGTGAGGGGTCGTTTACGGGCATGTTTTTGAAGGGGGTCTTATGACAAAGCAGGAGATAATTGATTTTTGTTTGACATTTGCGGGGGCTTATGAGGATTACCCCTTCGACCCGACCTCGACGGTTATGCGGCATAGCGGAAATAAAAAGATGTTTGCGCTGGTTGACCATTTATGGGGCGAGTTGCAAGTTACGGTTAAGTGCGACCCTATGCAAGCCGAGATTTTGCGCGGGGCTTTTGAGGGCGTGATTCCCGGATACCATTTTAATAAGAAGCACTGGAACACGGTTTATGTGGAAAAAGATGTACCGCCGGACGAGGTTTGGGAGATGATACGGCACAGCTATGAATTGATACGTCCGAAAAGGCCGCGGAAGCAGTAAATATGCGGGCCGGAGTGGTTTTATCCAAAACATCTAGGCAAAAACTGGTAAATGGCCGCCGAGCCGCTGATTATATGGGATGGTAAGCTTAATCCAAAAACATCTATTTGCAGGGCGTAGTCAAATGAGGATATAAATGCCACACGTTCAAGTTAGACCTTCAAAAGATTTACGAAATCATTACAGAGAGATTGCAAACCCAAATACAGAGTGGTACACCCATGACGAAGTATGGGACGAAATTTCGATGTCGAAAAGAGCTAGGCTTTATGTTGTCAAGGTATCAAGGAAGCAGGAAAATTATCGTTATTGCGTGCTGTCTTTCTATGATATAATTAACTTGCAGTAGACAATTTATATTAGGCGGTGCAGAATGTTTGATATAGAAGTCTCAGATGTTATTATTTTAATCATAATTATACTGACTGTGATTTTCGGCGTGTTTATATCAATGCGTGGAGTCAAGAGAACCTTTGAGAAAAATCAAACGCATATCGTAAAAGGATGGAGCAAGAAAAGACGTGGAATTTTACGGACAGATAACGATGAACTCAAAAGAGCGAATTGGAAAGTGGACTTCTGGAACATCTTACTACTGCTGTCTATCATAATGCCTGTTGGCGTTATAGGCTTTTCGTTAATTTCTCGCGATTTAAGCCGGCCGATTGTTGTTAGCATGTTAGTGCTTGGCATACCAACAGCAATCTGTGCGGCTTTTATGTGGCGGAAGCGCAGAATGGAGTTTAACAAGCTAAAAAATGCATTGGAAATTGAATTAGAATATGATGATGATGAAGTAGAAAAAGTAATCAGCGAAATTACAAAGAGCATCTATGCTACAAAAATGTTAGGCATACCGTTTGTTTTCATTTACGCAGTCACAATACTGGTGCTTGCCATTATGACTGTGACAGTTATTGTAAACGGAAATTTAAGCATAGCCACAGTCATTACTGCGATAATAGTTGTTGGCAATATACCAAGTCTGATTAACGCGTTAAGATTCTATATCACTGATAAGCGGCAAAGTAAAAAGGAGTAGTATAAACATTTACTGCACGGCGCAAGGTGTATCTTAGAAAGGTGATGAATCCGAAATGAACACGCAAATGCAAGAGGGTATAAACATATACGTTGAAAAAATTTCATCTGATAACGGTGTTCTACGGATTTACCTTTTCGGTTCGTGTGCATATGGGGAACATCACGAAGGAAGCGATATTGATTTAATGTAGTCATTGAAGATACGTTACACACGATTAAGAAATTATCTGGATATTGCCGAGAATATGCCGTGGAATTAGGCTATGCGCCATCAAACGAAAGAAACGCACATGGTATTTTTATCGCACTCGTGTTTTCAAAAAGTAAAATTGGTAAAAGGTTGATAAAAATACACCCACCAGGTATTTACTCTAATGAAACAGAATTTAAGATGCAATTTTATGCGGCAACTGGATATTCGGACTTTATCCACGAAAAATTACGTCAAGATGCTGATGCCGTTAGAGCCACTTGTGAAAGGCAATGCGAAAAATGCGCCGGCAAATATGTATGCGTATATCCCGATGGGAGAAAGGGTTTCCGCTGCGCTATACACTCTTTGGTTAAACTTTCGCCTCTGGGAGCAAGAAATACAAATGAAATTAAAGAACTGATGAAAACGCAGGATGAATTTTGGATTGAGCAAAGTCGCATAAAATAATCATTATTTTAAAAAATGTTATGTTTTATTTCATACGGTACAATGCCTGCACACGGGGGTGCAAATTCTTCTCTCAATTTTTGTCACCGTGTATTTGTATCAAAGTCAATGTGAATACGGGGGTTTTGACGTTAATATTGATACAATCATACGAATTCAAAGTGCTTATGCCATTAAAGGAGGGAATTATACAATGAAACTTGTAATTATATTCGGTGCGCCTGCCGTTGGCAAAATGACCGTTGGACAAGAGCTAATGAAAATAACTGATTTGCGACTGTATCACAATCACATGACCATTGACCCTATCGCGGAAGTCTTCGGTCAGCGTTGTGTTTCAGCGGAAATACGTGTTGAAGAAGTAGTATGTGAAGAATTTGCTAAGTCAGATTTAGGCGGCATGATTTATACTATTGCAAAGTCACTTAGCGGCGAGCCATCTGATTGGAGCCATTTGGAGCACCTCTCTGATATTTTCAAGCGGAACGGTGCCGAAATATATTTTGTTGAATTGGTCGCAACATTAGAAGTAAGACTTCAACGAAATGTAACAGAAAATAGACTGTTAAATAAACCATGTAAACGCGATGTTGCAGGAACAACAGCAAGACTACATGAATTAGATAAAAAAAGCCGCCTTGTCAGCTACGATGGTGAAGTACCATTTGATAATTACATGAAAATCGACAATACAAATCTTCCACCAGACACAGTGGCTAAGATGATTGCTGATAGATTTTTATTTTAATTCACATTATTGGAGGAAAGCAGCATGGTGCAAAAATATGATAGAGATTATGCTTTGTCAATACCACCAACAGATGATTTTAATGCCTACGTGATAGCCGCTTTTGAAAACTATGAAATTAATGAACAAGAACTTTATGAAATACAAAATGTTTATTTTACAAAATGTTATCTTGCCCATGATAATCCCCGTGGTCAATCGGGGCATGGTGGCGACGAGTTTCATTATATGTATTCCCATTTGCCTATTATCCATGCCGTGACTAAAAATGGAACATTCTGCGACATCGGATGTGCCAACGGGCATTTATTAGAAATGGTGCATAAATGGGTGAGCGGAGTTGGCTTTGATTTACAAATGTTCGGAGTGGATATTTCAGAGGGGCTTATTGAGCTTGCCCAAAGAAGACTTCCACATTGGCGCGATAACTTTTTTGTCGGCAATGCACATTTTTGGAAGCCTGAAAAGAAGTTTGATTATATACACACAAGAGGTGAATTGGTTCAACTTAAAGAGCCTTCTGAAAAGCCTAAAAGAAGAAGGACATTTGACAGCAGAATGATTTTTGAGCATTTCATGCAAAACTATTTGGTTGACGGCGGCAGATTTATAATCGGACCATATTGGTATGAAAACGAGGATGATGTATTAAAAGGACTATTGAGTTGGGGATATACGCCGACCGGCTATTCAGAGAAGACACATTACAATAAATCAGATATGAAAAGGAAAGTAATTTGGGTTGACAAGGTTTAATAGCTATGTAACTTCCGCCAATAAGCATTTTTTTTAGAAGCCAGAACATGAACACGATTACCTATGTGTATAGTATTCATATTGAACTATCGTGTATAAGTATGGAACAATGGTGCAAGCGAAAACGAGATGTTTTTGTAACTATATCGTTTTATGGTACGAATTATTGCGATATTCTTACCCCTACAGCGCAGAAAGCCTTGGTTATAGACTATTTTAGGCTTCTCGCAATTGTATCAATGTTACCATCAACACGGGGTTGCCGCATGACGTATAAAAATTTAGAAGTGAGGTTTTGGGAATGAAAATTTTGTATTTGCTGTTGGTTGTAATGTTGGTGTTTGCTGCTTGTGGAAGAAGTACGGATGAGTTGACAGAGGATGGTAGTGGTTATGTGGAAACACCGCCGGTTGACGTTCCGCAGGATACGCCTGCTCCGCCTTCTCCTACGCCTGCTCCTCTTCCTGTTGCGCCTGCGGGGTATCGTCATATTGTGATGGAGGACGGTATTAGTCAGTTTTCTATTAACATGACTGTGCCTGATAATTTAGTTTCGCCGTGGTGGAGCCCTCGTAGGGGGCAACAGGGCGGAAGTATAATAATTCACGAGGGGCATGACGACGACGGTAGCTGGGACTGGCGGCGATATCTTTTTGAATTGTCCGAGGGTGTGGGGCATTTGGATAGCTGGTTACGTGCCGATATTCCGGAATATGAGGCATGGACGGGGATGTTCCCGCGAAACTCTTGGGTGCAGCCGGTTGCGCCTTCCGATGTTTTTGTAACGCAGCACGGCATTACCGTGGTGCGCTACGAAAATATATCGCGGGAGTGGGAAGGCTGGGACTTAACCGTGGAAGAGCAGCAGGTATGGGACTGGGCGGCTGCTACACCACCACGCCGTTACGGAGATTACACCACCGCCGTATACTTTTTTAGACAGGACGGACAAGATGTGCGGGATTTTGGTGCGCAGATTTTCTTCTATATTATTGTGTTTGCCATGGAGGATAGATTTTCGGATTTGGACGCGCAGGCGCGGGGGATTTTGGAGAGCTTGTATTTTTCCGATGTACCCGAGATTACTTTGACGCCTACTGCGACAGCAGTTGCGATTGGCATTAATGGGGGCAATTATCCTCGTATTAATGGCTCTACTTCTACTATTCCGCTGGTGCAGAACATTTTTATGAGCATGTTTGAACATACCCAAGGGCGCGGACTTGACGACCGTTTTATTTTTTCCATGTGGGACTGGGACCCTTATTGGTTAGGCGGTGCGGCGCGGACTATTCCTTCGTATGAGCTGCTGATTGGCAATTATGTAGATATGATTTTAGTGCCGGAGCCTTCTGTGGCGGCGTTGAGGCTTGCAGAAGACGCGGGCGTGGAGTTGGAATTTACTCCTGTTGCGGTGGAAGCCTTAGTGTTTTTGACTTCGATGGAAAACCCTGTTTACGATATCACGCGAGAGCAGCTTTTGGGGATTTATTCTGACAGGAGCATTACTAACTGGGCGCAGCTTGGTGGGTTGGACGGCGCGATTGTACCGCTTAATCGTAACCTACACTCGGGGTCGCAAACTTTGATGGATAATCTGGTACTGCGCCAAGAAGAAATGCACGAGACGCTGACCGTATACCAAATCGGCGGCATGGAGGATATGCTAACCGCAATAAACCATGCGTGGGTGCTGCTTGACGCCGAGCCTAATACGTTTACGATAGGCTATACCGTGTACTACTTTTTGCAGCAACAAGTGGCCAACCAAAATGTGCCGTGGGGCGGCGACGCGTCGGAGTTTTTCGGCGGTATCAGGGTTATGAGCTTTGACGGGGTAACGCCAACGTCGGAGACTATCGCAAGCGGCGAGTACGCCCTTACCACTCATTACTACGCGGTGATTAGAGCGGATTCTGCGGAAGGCTCTCCCGAGCGGCTAATCCGCGATTGGCTTTTGACGGAAGAAGGGCAAAACGCAGTAGAACGGGCGACGCTGGGCAGAGTAAGGTAATGCGCAGAAAAGCTATAATAATTTCAAGTATCTTTGTAATTTTCGCACTTGCAATTGCCGTGTATGCTTTGATTAATCCTGACCCTACGATTGAACTCGTTCTTGTACAGCACAAAACATTTGGCTCGGAAAAGGCGTATACATCGCAAGCAAGCGAGGAAAACGCCCCGCCATGTTACCCTTATTTTGTGGGGGTCAGCAATTTTATAAATGGCCTTGCGGTAGCGCGAAAATGTTGCAGGTTTGGGGTAATAAACACGCAAGGCGAAATTGTTTTGCCCTTTATTTACGAGGGCTTTTTTAGGGAAGATGTAAACATTAACCATTTTGGGATTGAGCGTGCGTTGGAACGTGGTTTTATTGCGGCACGATATGGCGGCAGATGGGGTGCGATAGATTTTACGGGTGAGATTATCATTCCCTTTGAATACGACGATGTAAGCTTTAACAACGCGCACGGCGTAGCAATTGTACGCAACGGCGGAGTGTGGATAATGGCACGACCCCGTGAGGTTGGAATAATCGAAATCGCCACAGGCAGAGAAATTGTTAGCGTCGGAAATTTTCGCCGTGTTGACATTGGTATAGAATCATTTGGCGGTAATATTGCGTCGGTTGCAAACCAGAGAGATTTGTGGGGGGTGGTTTGCCTAATCACAGGCGACATGGTAATCCAGCCACGCTACGAGCAAATTATTCGCCCACTCCGTGACGACAAGTTTTTGCTTGCACGCTCCACCCGCCATTGGGTTTTGTATACTTCGCAGGGCAAGGCAATCCGAATTTTTTCAGAAGAAGAAATCCCTGCGGCAGCGGGAGCTTTTACAACGTCAAATTGCTTTGATGTCCGCGGCGACAGAATCCTAATCAACCCATGGGAACGAAACACCCTGTTGCTCGACACAGATGGAAACGAAATCGTCCCTCCTATCTACAGCTTCATCACATTTACAAATTGGATACAACACGAAGGCACGCCATCGGGAAATTGGGCATATGTATCGGTCGGTACGGAGCAGGGGGTTATATGCATCATCACAGGAGAGTTTATTATTCCGCTTCGCCATCTTGAAAATTCTCATCTTTTGATTTATGACGAAAACACCGCCATCATCGTCGAACACACAGGCTTTGAGTATCGCGAACGCGTTTTTACGTTTATAAATATTTCAACCAATCAAATCACCGAACGACCGGAAGGGGTTAGCTATTGATTAGGTTTCATCCGCCAAAGCCACCGCTGTAGCCTCGGATTTGTTCGATAGCACCGCGTATTAGGCAGTATCGACATTAAAGGTATGATATATATAGAAAACCATCAAGGGGGATTCTCTGTGAAAGAAGCATATACTGGCTGAACGGATTATCGGCTTGTATATTTGACTAAACGTGAAATGCGCACTTATGTACCACCACGTGGTACGCGCGTAAATTTTATGTCAGTTAGGTGGGAGGGGCAAATATGATGTTTTATCATGCAAGCAATATCGAAGGATTGAAAAAAATACTTCCATTGTCGGAATCTAAAAACAAAGAGGAAAAAGATAAAGTTGCATATTTTACCCCTGTTAGGTTATATGCACTTTCTTACTTGCGTGATATGGATGTTAATCATGTGACTATTGGAGCGGACGACAACAATATGCCTGAATGCCTCGAGTTCTTTCCGGACCAGCTTAGAATAATGTATCAGGGCAGAAGCGGTTATTTATATACATGCGAAAACAATGGCAACATCACAGTAGCACAATCTGCGAGTATATGGTCGTCAAAAGAAGCGGTTAATGTGGTGAACGTAGAGTTTATAGACAACGTGTATGAACATATACTGCTAGAAATTGCCGCCACAAACGCCCGCTTTGTAAGCTACGAATCGTTATCTGAAAAAACGAAGCAAGAGTATATCGTAAATATGAAGGATTTTATTTTGGAAAGAAATTTGCTTAAAATCGATTCAGCACAATCACGATTCTGGGCTCAATATTATCCAGAAGCATGGAGAATGGCACAGGCAACAACCGTAGGAAAATATGTATAATTATTAATGGCGTTATTTACACCCTTCACAGCATACGTTGTACGACACAAACGCAATCTTGGAGGAAACCCTCAAAAACGGCGTTAAGATTGTGATTCCACCAAAGAAAAACCGAAGCGCACAACGAGAATACGATACAGAACTTTATAAATCAAGGCATATCGTTGAAAATATTTTTGCTGTTCTAAAACGATGGCGTGGTATTGCAACTCGCTATGCGAAACATAGAAAATCTTTTCTTGCCGCCGTTCAGATTGCTTGCGTTCTGGCTTGGCTAAAATCTAATGTCGACACTGACTAGCATATAAAAAAAATCTGCCTCGCCTAAATACAAGGAAAAGACGGGGCAGATTTTCTATTTAATCGACAAATTCCAACGCCCCAGTCAAGAACATTCTGTAGATTTTGGCAGGGTTTCCCGATTTTGATAATAACGCTGAAACAAGGATATTTGTGTCAAGAACAACACGTTTTAGGACTTGTGTTGTCAAGGACACTTAAAAAATAACAGTAACGCTTGAATGCTCAAGGTATCAATGGTGCGGGGAAAATTTCGTTATTGGTACCGTCTTTCCATGATATAATTAACTTGCAGTAGAAAATTTATATTTTCCAACATAGATATTATTGTGCATAAAAAGTTGAGAAACGATAACTCCGTTACGTTATCCTATTGTTGAAAGGAGGGCGATTTATGGATTGGCTCACAAAAATGAACGCCGCCATTGACTACATCGAGAATAATCTGACCGATGAGATTGATTATGGTGTGGTTGCAATGAAGGCTTGCTGTTCATCGTACAATTTTCAGCGAATGTTCTCATTTATTACTCATACCACATTGGCTGAATATGCCCGCCGCAGAAGATTAACACAGGCAGCGTTGGAACTTCAAAACACCAACGCAAAAGTTCTGGATATTGCCGTCAAGTATGGCTACGATTCTTCCACATCGTTTGCCAGAGCGTTTTCTGCATTGCATGGCATAACCCCGTCCGAAGCAAGGCAGACAGGAACACGATTAAAAGCCTACCCTAAAATGTCCTTCCAAATTTCAATTAAAGGAGAGAGTGTAATGGATTACAGAATTGAAACAAAAGAGGCGTTTGAGGTTTTTGGTATCGAGGTGGTTTGTTCGCTAACAGGAGCAGAAGGGTTTTCAACCCCTGTCGACTTATGGCAAAAGTGCCACAAAGACGGAGAATATGAACGCCTTGCCGCAAATGCGGGAGCATTACCGAATTTCGTACAAGGTTCGTGCAAAGTCCACGCTGTTGAAAATTACCGCAAAACAGAAGAAAACACATTTGCCTATATGTTATGTGCTTTTGTGTCTAAAGACAGTAAAACCGAGGGTTACAAAACCGTTCGCATACCCGCCCAAACATACGCCGTCTTTTCATCTGAAACATTTAAGCGGGATTACAAAGAAAACGATTTTTTCAAGATTTTGGGCATCATGCAAAAAGTGTTTTACGGCGAGTGGCTTCCGACCGCAAATTATGAAAGAGCCGACGGAGCAAATTTCGAGATTTATGGTGGTACTGGTGGCGAAGATTTAACCGTCGAGTTGTGGTATCCCGTTATTGCCAAACGAAACAAATAAGCCATTTTCTTCACAGGGCGGGCGCACTTATACAGTAACCGTAAAACGGTGACTGCCGTGCGCCCTTCGGGGTATAAAATAAGCGGGGCTTCGCTCCTGCAAAAATAAAATTACTTTCTGCAAGAACAAAGCCCCCTTAGCTGAAAAATACCACGCCCCCTTTCGCATTGCTTCTCAAAAACCAATGTTTTATCGCAAACAGGGCAGTTGAGCATATTTTAGTAGTGCTTCGCATTTGAAACACCTTTCATATAATAAATCCTACATTCATGCGTGTATACCCTTCGCTTTGCGTTCTGCCCGTGCCGCTTTTATTTCCATGTCTATATCTTCCATGCTCATGTCAGCAGTACCCACTCGCGCCGAGTTTTCCCATATCCGTTCAGAAGCCGCCATTATATCCGACATTGAGGTAAACGCAATCAGCGTTTTCCGGACACTCGGCTAAAAAGAAGTAGTCCCACCCTTTTACTCCGTCAACATCTACGGCTAGGTCAATGTCGCTGTCTTCCGACGCAAAGCCCTTTGCGTACGAGCCAAAAAGGATTATTTTATCTTGTTTTTACAGTGCATTCTACACTTGGAAATCATTTAACCCAAACCCACCAACCAAACGCAACCGGCATAATTCGCCTTTTGCGTTTTTTATCGTGTGGTCTTCTCGGAGAAGGGCGTCGTCACGTAGCAGAGAGATGGATATGGGAGCTTCACCAAGGGGGATGGAAGGGGCTTCTGTGGGGAGGGCTTTGTAGGCTTTGATTTTTTCTCGGGTGGCAGTGAGATGGTTTTGCAGGCGAGTGTGTTGGGTGGTTAAGTACGATTGAGCGACCTTTGTTTGTTGCAGTTGGTGACGAATGACATAAGCCTCCCCTATCTTTGTTTTTACATAATTTACGGAGTGGGTTATTTTTACGACAGTAGATTCTGCTTTTTGCAAGGCTTCAGTTAGGTGGTGAGCTTGTTGCGCCATAGTTTCGATGGCTTCGCGGAGGTGCTTTTCACGCACCGCAACCTCGTTTAACGCCATGGTCTCCAAGCTTACTCCCTCCTCTCGATGGGCGTCCACCTCCCCAAAAAAATTTTTTACAAAAAATTTTTTTGCCTCCTCTCCAAAGAGAAGGTTTTCTGCCTCCAACAAGGTTTTACCTACCAAATCCCAAAACCGCAACGGCCTGGCAGCAACCCCCGCTATACAACCGCAAATGTCAAAGTTTGGGTCAAGCCTTTTTAAAGGCTTGTGGGGGTATTGGGGGCTAAGCCCCCAAGGTCTTAAAAGCTCTTCCTCCATTTCTCCCGCAAGTTTATGTAAAGCAAGGTTTTCCTCGATTTGCGATGGCGGAGGTTGCCAAAAGCCTGCTGATGATAATGTTATTTTTTCTTTCATGCGGGTTGATATTGCTTCGTTAAAGGTTGAATGGGTTGTGTGCAGGAGTGGGAGCGCGGCGATTGTCTCGGAGATGGTTTGATGGGCCGTGGGCAGGATTTCGCCAAATTCGTTTTTTGGGGTTAGGACGAAGATTTGGTCGTAGGGGTTGTCACTTTCGGACAGAGTTTTTAATATATTGGAGGTAGTGCTTGTTAGGGTTAGGTTTACGGTGTGGAAATTTTTTACGAAGGCTTTGCGTAGCTCGGTGGCTTCGGCGGGTGGCGTGTTTAGGGCGTAGATGTTTACTCGGGTTAGGTTTAGCTTTGCCGGGTTTGCTTGGATTTTTTTTATTGCTTCGGTGACGGCGGCAGGGCTTTGGATGATAAAAACGGCGTCTTCCGGTAGCGTGCGTTTTGTGTTTTGGATTATTTCTTCGGATTCTTCCGATAATAGATAGACTATTGGATTTTTCAAAAAAATCACCTCCATAAATTATATACAAGTTATAGGGGAAAAATGTATAATAGTGCAAACGAAGGGACTGATTTTTGTGAGCGAAACAATTACGATTAATATACATGGCGTGGGCAAGGTGGAAGCACAACACGGCGTTAGCCTTTTTGACTTGAGCGAAAAATATGCGGAGCAGTTTTCGCGGCCTGCGCTTATTGCAAAGGTGGATAGTGAGCTGCATGACCTTTCGCATAAGGTGCTTTATGATTCTGCGATTGAGTTTTTGGATATTACAAACCCGCAGGGGTATAGGGCGTACCAGCGTGGGGTTGCGTTTTTGATGGTTTATGCCGCAAAGGAAGTGCTGGGCAAAAAGGCACGGGTGGTGATTTCTCACTCGATAAACAAGAATTATTGCTGCGAATTTCCGGAATTGGACGGCGACATTACAGAAGCTTTGCTTTCGAAAATAGAAAAAGTAATGCGCGAGATAGTGGTGAAGGATTTGCCGATAGAAAAACATGCTATTCCCAAGGAGCAGGCTCTTAGCATATGCGAGGAGCTTGGGCTGAATGATAAAATTAGCCTGCTGAAATATCGGCATAACCAGACCTACAGTTTTTATAAGCTGGACTGGTTTTACAATTATATCTATGGCGAAATGCCACCGTGTACGGGGCGGCTTTCGCAGTTTAAATTGGTAAAGCGGACGCGTGGGTTTATGTTGCAGTTTCCTAACGCGGCTCATAATTACGAGTTTATTGAGCTTGCACCGGAAAACGCGCTTTCTGAGGTTTTTGCAGAAAGCAATCGCTGGGCGCGTATAATGAAAACCGATACCGTAGGCGCGCTAAACGACAGACTTTGCCAAAGCGGAAGCGGCGAAATAATTCGCGTGGCAGAGGCCTTACATGAGAAAAAAATCGCGCTGCTTGCCGACAGAATTATGCAGGAGCAGAGGTCTATTGTGCTGATTGCCGGGCCTTCTTCTTCGGGCAAGACTACTTTTGCCTCGCGGCTTGGGGTGCAGCTTAGGGTTAACGGGGCTATCCCGCATGTGATTTCGCTGGATAACTATTACTTTAACCGTGATGAATGCCCGCGTGACGAGCATGGTAATTATGATTTTGAGACAATTGACGCGATTGATACCGCGCAGATTAACAAGGATTTAAAGGATTTGCTGGACGGTAAGCGTGTGGAGATTCCGCGATTTAATTTTTACACGGGGCGACGCGAATATAAGGGCAATTATCTAAAGCTTTCGCAGGCCGATGTGCTTATCTTGGAAGGGATACACGGGCTTAACGAACGCGTTAGCGGAGATGTGCCTGCTTCCGAAAAATTTAAAATTTTTATATCCGCACTTACGCAAATTAATCTTGACGACCACAATCGGATTCCGACCACAGACGCGAGACTGATGAGACGCATGGTAAGGGATTTCCTTTATCGTGGGGCAAGCGCGCAAGTCACCATTGATATGTGGCCGCGGGTGCTTCTCGGTGAAATAAAATATATTTACCCCTTCCAAGAACATGCCGACGCGTTTTTTAACTCCGCTCTTGTATACGAAATGAGCGTGCTAAAGCAATACGCCGAGCCTTTGCTCTTTGGCATTCATCCCGACGAGCCGCAGTATACCGAAGCACGGCGGCTGATTAAATTTTTATCGTCATTCTTAGGTGTGCCGAGCGAGACGCTTCCGCCTAACTCGATACTACGTGAGTTTGTCGGGGGGAGTTGTTTTACACATTAGATGGACATTTTTGCAGAAATAGAGATATCCGCCCCGCCGGAAAAACCAATCCCCCACCCCCCGCTTGCGTCTATACCTATACGCGGGGGTATTACTGCCGACCCCATCCGCCAAAAATTCTACGACATGCGCAGCATGGCTTCCGACAACCCATATACATGGAACGACGCACGGCTATTCTACCGCCAAGCCAAATTTATGGAAGGCTTCACGGATGACTATACCGCATTCGCGGATTTCTCCATGCATTACCCATGCTACCAGCGCATGGGCTACGAACGCCTTCGCACATACTTTACATGGCGCACAGCCCTTCGCCGCGCAGAAGCCACACAAACCACCCTATCCTACATCTTCCTGCACATATACGAGCTCCTGTCTTGCATAGGCACAAACAGCCCCGAGGACGCACTCGCGGGGCTTATTTCATTGCAAAAAAACTACGCACCGCAGTTCCCCGCGCTCGACAACTACCTCCCGCAGTGGCTACAGGACTTCCACATATACTACAACATCCCCCTTTCCACCCCCATCTTTACTTACGAAAACAGCTCCCTACTCGACTGGAACACCTTCTCATCCTACGACATCACAAAATCAAAATTCTACGCACTCCCCCAAAACGCAGAACTCCTAAACGACTGTTTCCCCCACGTTACCCGCGCCCTCGCCGCCCTCGCCGCCCAAAAATCCATCACCCTTAGCGACCTTTTCTCCCACACCTCAAACCAACAAATTCCATGGCAACCCTTTCGCCGCGCCTTATTCCACCCCCACCTAAACCAGCCCAACCGCACAACAACCCTACCAAACAACAAAACCTACACCGTCACCTCCAACAAATTTACAACCCAACACACCGCCCCCTACGCCCACAAAAAAGACCTGGTCGCCTACATCATAAAAAAAACCGAAGCACTCCTTCGCCGGTCCACTAACCACAAAAAAATAACCGCCGACCCCACATCCCTACAAAAATCCACCACAGCCCTATCCCAACTAAACATCTCAATCCCAGAAATAACCGCCACAATAGAATCCGCCATCTCCTCATACCACACCGAAAAAAACCGCATAGAAATAAAAATAAACCCCAAAAACCTAACCAAAATCCGAGAAGAAGCTGCGGACACAACCGAAAAATTAATTGTTGAAGAAGTTCAAAACCAAGACCTTGGGGCGCAGCCCCAAACCCCGCAAGGGGACGCAGCCCCCTTGACCCCCATCATTAGAGAAAGCAATCTTGTCAACGCGCTTTCGGAAAAAGAAAAAGATGCGTTAAAGCTCATCCGTAGCGACGGCGAAGTACAAAAAATAAAAGCCTTCGCTGACCGCGAAGGCTTGATGTTGGAAATTTTGATTGACAATATAAATGAGAAGGCTATGGATGTTATAGGCGATAATCTTGTTGAGGTGGATGGTGATACTGTCATTATTTACGACGATTACTTGCACTATATAGACGATACTATGGGGGCGGGCGCGTAGCGTTGTTATAGGGAGCGATTTGCGCGCCCGCCCATCCATGCTACATCTTAAAGTACGCAACAAGCTGCTGTAAAATCTCGGCTTGGGAGTTTAGTTCTTCCGAGGAGGCGGCGGTTTCTTGTGATACCGCGCTGTTGGATTGTACTACTTGCGAGATTTGTTGCAGGCCTACGCTTATTTGGGATATTGCGTCGGCTTGTTCTATTGAGGCGTTGGAGATGTTGTTTATTATTTCGGAGATTTCTCCTGCGCCTTGTACTATTACGTCCAAAGATTCCGAGGTGGTGGAGGCTATGCCTGCGCCGGATTCTACACGGGAGATGGATTCTTGGATTAGGCCTGTGGTTTCGGTGGCGGCTTGTTGGCTGCGGGCGGCTAAGCTGCGTACTTCTTCTGCCACTACCGCAAAGCCTTTGCCGTGTTCGCCTGCTCTTGCGGCTTCTACTGCGGCGTTTAGGGCCAGTAGGTTGGTTTGGAAGGCTATGTCTTGGATTGTTTTTATTATTTTGGAGATGTTGTGGCTGGATTCTTTTATTTGTTCCATGGCTGTCAGCATGTGTTTCATGGCGTCGTTACCTTCGCGGGCGTTTGCTGTGGATTTACCGGAGAGGCTGTTTGCGTCGGACGCGTTGGTGGCGTTTTGTTTTGTTTGTTGGTTAACGAGGTCTACCGAGGCGTTTAGCTCTTGGATGGAGCTTGCCTGTGTTTGCGCACCGTTTGCCAAATCCATCGCACTGGAAGAAATCTGCTTTGCACCGGAAAGCACCTGCGACGAGGATGACGAAATCTCCGACATAGTTCTGTTTAGCGTGGAGGAGATATTGTTTACGGAGGACTTGATGGCATCAAACTCGCCTTTGAAATCGGAGGTAATGCTGACGCGTAGGTCGCCGCCGGCTACAGCCGCTAAGGTTTTGTCGATTTCGCCTATATAGCCTGCAAGCTTGGCGATTACTGCGTTTACGTTGCCCTGTATCGCTTTAAAGTCACCGGCGTAGTGGCCTTGAATCGTTTTATCAAAGTAGCCTTCGCCAAGGCGGTTCATTGCTTCTTTGATTTCTGTTATGGGGGCGTTTACTGCTTCGGCCAAGCTGTTAAGGCCTTTCATAATATCGCGCCAGCCGCCGTGATACTTGCTTTCGTCGATGTGTACGCTAAGGTCGCCTTTTACTGCCGCCGCGTCTATCAGGAAGCTGATTTCGCCGCTTACGGCTTCTATGCGGTTTCGCATATCGTTTACCGCGTCGTTTAGCTTGGCTTTTTTGCCGGGTAGCTTTTCCATATCCGCTTTAAAATTACCGCCTGCGATTTCCATAAAGGTGCTTACTACCTTGTCTTGGGTATCGAGGGTGGATTTTAGCATTTCGTTTATCTTGGCTGCAACCGTACCGTACTCACCCTGGAACTCGTTGGCATGTATAAATGTGTCGATTTCGCCGCGGGCGTGGTCGTCTGCCATTTCGTCCATATCGTGGATTAGCTTTTGCAGGGTAGCAACCATGCTACGGGTGCTGTCCGCGAGCATTCCCATTTCGTCTTTGTTTTTTACATTAATATTTGTCGAAAGCCGACCGTTTGCGATATCGCTAATCGCGCCTACCATATTATTAACAGGCTCGGTAATAACCCTTGTGATAACAAAGGCAATCACTATCGCCGCCACAATGGCAATCACGGCTATGACAATCAACGTGTTGATACTGGACGCCACGGCTACCTCGATATCGATACGCGACTGGTTTTTAATCCCTCTTATTTCTTCAAACATTACTTCAAAATAGGTGTCTATATAGTCGTTTCTGTCCAAGCTGTCATACACAAAGGTACGGGCGGTAAGTATGTTGTTGCCCATAGAAGCATTAAGAATGGCGTGTACCTCGTTTGTGGAATAATCTAAAATCAAACGCTCTATATGGTTTAACTGCGACATACGTGTGTTTCTTGCATCGGCGGCAAGGTTTTCGTCGTTTATCAGGTTTTGCCTAAACGCCTCGGCGGTTGTCACCAGCTCTTCTCGCAAGGTAGAAATATCTGCGTAAAGGCTGTTGATTTCCCCAAAATTGCCGGTGTACAGTGCCATGAGCGCGGCATGATGACGCATATCGGTGGTTATCATGTCAATTTCGCCCATATACAAATATCTTTGTACCGGCCCATCCAACACGCCTCGATAATCGTCACGCACCTGATTAATCGTAACAATCCCATAAATAGTGATAAAAGCCAACAAAAATAAAATAAGCCCAAAACCAACAAACAGCTTCGCGCCTATCCTGATATTTCTTAACAGCGACATAATATCGTCCCCCTTTATTTAAGTAACTCTTTATACCATTACAACTACAAAAAAACAACAAAAAAATTTAAAAAACCCCACCAAATTATACCGTTTTAAAAAATCCAATCATCTGTTGCAATGTATGCGCCTGTGAGCTTAACTGCTCGGAAGAAGCCGCAGACTGCTCGCTTGTAGCGGAGTTGCGTTGTACGACTTGTGAGATTTGGCCTATGCCGCCGCTTATTGTGTTTATAGAATCGGCCTGTTGTACGGAGGCATTGTATATTTTGTCTACAACTGCGGCGACTTCCACTACGTTTGTGGCTATGTTGTTTAGGCTGGCGGCAGTGGAGTTTGCGCGGTCTGTGCCGTCGGATACGCGGTCTATGCTTTCTTGGATGAGTGCGCGGGTTTCTTGGGAAGCAGCGCGGCTTTTTTCTGCGAGAGCGCGTACTTCGTCGGCTACTACGGCGAAGCCCTTGCCGTGTTCGCCTGCGCGGGCGGCTTCTACTGCGGCGTTAAGGGCGAGCAGGTTTGTTTGGAAGGCAATGTCTTCTATCGTTGTGATTATTTTGTTGATTTTGTTGGAGGACTCGTTGATTGCGGACATTGTATCGAGGAGTGAGGACATCTCCGAGTTGCCTGTTTCTGCGTATTGTTTGGACATCGCGGCCAAGGATGCCGCATGTTTTGCATTTTGTGTGCTTTCCTGTGTGCGCTCGTTTATGCTGTCGATGTTTTGTGTGAGGTCTTGTACGGAGTCTTTTTGCTCTGCCGCACCCTGCGCCAAAAGCGTGGCGGACTGTGCAATTTGCGTACTGCCCGCGAGTACTTGTGATGAGGATACGCCTATTTCTTTGATTGTGTCGCTTAGGGTGTGTTCTATTTTGTTTATGCTGTCTTTGATTTCGGCAAAGTCGCCAACGTATTCGCGATTAATGCCGCGTGTAAGGTCGCCTGCGGCCAGTGAGACAAGCACGCCGCTCATCTCGCCTATATAGGAAGAAATCGCCTCGGACGTACTGTTTGCGGCCTCTTTGATTCTGCCGTATTCGCCCTTGTAGGAAGCGTTAATGCGGTGAGAAAAGTCACCCCGCGAAAGATTGCCGAGTGCGTCCGAGGTATCCGTCATCGCGCCGGAAAAAACGGACATCAGCGTATTTAGGCCTGTGGCGATGTTTGACCACTCGCCCGCAAATTTAGATGTGTCCGCACGGGCGGAGAGGTCGCCTTCGCTGCCTGCTGCAACTAGGGCTTCGATGTTGGTGGCAACTTCGCTTATGGTTTTTACTACTTTATCGGAGACTTTGTTTATTTCGGATTTTTCGCCCTTGTAGTTTGGTAGCTTTACCGCAAGGTTGCCCTGCGCAATGCTTTCCATTTCCGCAAGGATTTCGCGGCATATTTTTACGTAGGAAGCTACCATTTGGTTTACGCCTTCGGCTACATCCTTGTACGCGCCGCTAAACGCGGTGGTGTCTATGGTGTAGGAAATCTGGCCTTCGTACTCGTGTTTTTTGTACATGGTGTCAATGCTGCCCACGATTCCGTTAACGGTGGATACAACTACTTGCAGCTTTCGGGCGAGTTCTCCTATTTCGTCCTTCGCGCTTGTGTCCAGGTTGATGTTAAGATTGCCCGCCGCCATGTTTTCGGAGGCTTCTATCATGCGGCTGAGGGGCTTGTTAATCGAATTTATGATTACCAAAATAAGCACAAGCAAAAGCAACGCCGCCGCCGCAGAAGTAGCAATGGTAGAAACAAGGGCGGCATTTGCCATATTATTGGAAGCAATCGTCATATCATAGGCCTGCCGCTCGTTGATATGGGCAAGCTCGATAAGCCAGTCGCTCATCTGCGTATTAAACGGAACACAGTATGTCTCTTTGTAATTTAAGGCGGCAGCTTGGTTATTTTCCGAAGCGTAGCCCGCAACAGTGCCTACAATCCCGGCGGCATAGGGCAGACCGTCCACAAATTTATTTATCGTATCCCATTCATTGCCCGATGTTATGCCCTTACGCAGCATGTCATCGCGATAGGCTTCGGCAAGTGCCAAGAGGCGACCGTATCTGTCCATTACAAAGTCTAAATGCTCTGCGGTTTTTGCAGGGTCGGGCGTGATGATGGAATCCCGCAAGGCCGAACGCAGGGTATCAAAGTAATGCGTCATATAATACAGCTTTTGGAAAGGTGCGATGTTAAAGTCATTAACCTCAGTAATATTTTCAGAAAGTCGGTTAAGGTTAATCACGCTAATCACAGTGATAGTAACCATGGCGGCAATGGCCACCACCAGCAAGATATATAATCTCGCGCTGATTTTAAGATTTTTCATAAAAAAAATCCCCCTATTTTGTTTAGATAAAGCGGATTAAATGAGAAACGGTCTCGGCAGAGCAAAAAATCGCGAACGCCTCACCGCGTTTTTTGCGATAGGCGAGACCGATTTCGAATTAATCCGCTATAATACCTACAGCACGCCCAATTACTTGGGCGCACGCGCTAAATATTACCACAACAACCACTTTTTTACCTGCAAAATTTATGTAAGAAAATCCGTCAATACTTGTGCATTTTGACGGAGAATTTGGCGAGCCAAAAAAAGTACCTTCAGGATTTCCCCGCGAAAAAACAGACACGGTATAGTAGTCTATGCCAAGCCGCTGTGCATATACCTCTGCGGCGTCTTTCTTTGCGTCAATGCCTGAAGAATCACGCACAGCAAGCATTATACTCTGCGCCGCAAGGTGCGCCCTGTAGCCATCCTGCGCAAAGCCCAAATTTAACGCCGCTTGGTTAAGCAGCGGAAGGCTCGCCAAAATAAGCACCGCAAAAAGCGAAAGTGCTATTATCATCTCTATGTATGAGAAGCCGCCACGCGGCTTCATTTTTTTATCCGGTTTTCTTTTATACATTGGCGTTCGCGGGCTATACCGAGGGCGAATGGAGGAATGTCGTCTGTGATTGTAGAGCCTGCGGCTACGAGGGCATTTTCGCCTATTTCTACGGGGGCAACGAGGTTGACGTTGCTGCCTATAAATGCGTTGTCGCCTATTTTTGTACGGTGTTTATTTTTGCCGTCATAGTTTGCGGTGATTGCGCCGCAGCTGTAGTTTACGTTTTTGCCTACGTCCGCGTCACCGATGTAGGCAAGGTGCGCCATCTTTACGCCATCCGCGAGGGTTGCGTTTTTGACTTCCACAAAATTGCCTACGCGACATTTTTCGCCTATAACTGAGCCGGGACGCAGGTACGCAAATGGTCCTACGGAGGTGCTTTTGCCTACTTTTGCATCGATTAGGTGGCAGCCCATTCCTATGGTCGCGCCTTCGGCGATTTCGCAGTTGCCTTCGAGGATGACGCCGGGGTAGATGGTGACGCCGCGTGCGATTTTTACTGTAGAAGAGATAAAGGCGGAGCGTGGGTCTATCATACGCACGCCATTTGCCATATGCCCCTCGTTAATGCGCTCGCGCATGTAGCCGACGGCTTCTGCGAGGTGGCTTTGCGTATTTATGCCCGTGAACACGGACATATCCGCACGTGTATGGAATACGCGGACGGTTTTGCCTTCTTCACGCAGGATTTTTGGTACGTCTGTGAGGTAGTATTCGTTTTGGCTGTTACTGTTTTTCATTTTTTCCAAGCCGGAAAGAAGCGACGCGCCTTTGAACAGGTATATTCCTGTGTTGCCCCAGTTTGTCGCAGGATGCTCGTCGGTGATATCGCGGGCTTCTACGATTTCGATAAACTCGTCGCGCCTGTCGAATACACGCCCAAAGTCGCCCATAGCCTCACCACGAAATACCGCCGCAACAACCGCTTCGCAGGGGTTGTTTTTTTTGTAATCCATCATCTCACGGATGAAATCGGCTGTTACGAGCGGCATGTCGCCACATAGCACTATTACATCGTCGTCGGGGGCTATTTGCCCCGCGCCCGCTTTTACCGCGTCGCCTGTGCCCAGTGGAGTTTGCTGAACGGCAAAATGCAGACCTTCGCAAGTGCTTAGGCCTTTTTTAATTTCTTCGCCGCCTTCGCCACCCACTACTACCGTTATATCTTTAAAGCCCGCTTCTTTTGCCGCTTCTGCTACGTATTGCACGATTGGCTTACCCAATATCGGGTGCATTACTTTTTGCAAGTCACTTTTCATTCTTTTGCCCTTACCTGCCGCCAAGATTATTGCTTTCATGGATTACCTCCTACTGAAGCGCACGCTCTTTGCGCACTATGGAAACGATACCATTATATTATGCACTATTGCGGGAAAAAGTTCAAATGCGTTACGTTTCCGGTTTAGGCCATTTGGACGAAGGTTTGCCAGCCGCATAAACACGGGGTTTTTGCTTGGAGAAGTGTCCCCTTGACACTATCCCGGGCGATGTCATAACAGTTGTCACACATACAGTTGAAAATGCTTGAAAAATGACATATAATGGCGTTTAATAAAGACAAACAATATGAGTATGCCATGAAAATATTGATTTTACGAATATAATATTCATCCGGAAGGTGACGATATGAGATTATCACAAAAACTGGATAGCGCAAACTTCCCCCACAATACTATCAAATCGGAGCAAGATGATTTTTTTGATATACTGAAACAAACAAAAAAACCGACGCTAATTTACGACCGACACGGCAACATTACGGCGGCTTGTTTTATGTTGCTTGGTTCTCATTTTCCGGTAGAAATGCTTACATCTGATGACTTTGCGTCGATTAACACAGTTTGGTTTAACAGTTGTGCAGATTATATCTTTCCGCTGTTAAAACTTCTCCCTCCGACAGTAATACATATCTCCATTAATTCCTGTGGGCTATTGGATTTTCCGCAAGAATTGATGCGTTTTACAAAACTGGAAAAATTGGCCATAAACCGTACCCGCATTAGGTCAATACCCGACTGGATTACAACTTTTGATTCACTTACTCAGCTTCACGTAAGTGATAATATGTTGACAAGCTTGCCCGACCGGATGCAGGAGCTTACTAATCTGACATCGTTGGATATAGGGAGCAATCAGATTACAAGCCTACCCGACTGGATACAGAATTTTACCAACCTGACTTCGTTGGATATATGGGACAATCAGTTTACAAGCCTACCCGACTGGATGCAGAATCTTACCAACCTTACTTCGTTGAATTTTGAGTTTAATCAGCTTACAAGCCTACCCGACTGGATGCAGAATCTTACCAACCTTACTTCGTTGGATTTAGGGAGCAATCAGCTTACAAGCCTACCCGACTGGATGCAGAATCTTACCAACCTTACTTCGTTGGATTTAGGGGGCAATCAGCTTACAAGCCTACCCGACTGGATACAGAATCTTACCAACCTGACTTCGTTGGATATAGGGGACAATCAGCTTACAGGCCTACCCGACCGGATGCAGAAGCTTACCAACCTGACTTCGTTGAATATAGGGGACAATCAGCTTACAAGCCTACCCGACTGGATGCAGAAGCTTACCAACCTTACTTCGTTGGATTTATGGGGAAATAACTTTACAAACCAACCCGACTGGATACAGAAGCTTACCAACCTGACATCATTGAGTATTGGGAACGGTGACCTTACAAGCCTACCCGGTTGGATGCAGAAGCTTCCCAACCTAACTTCGTTGAGTTTATGGGGAAATAACTTTACAAGCCTACCCGGCGGGATGCAGAAGCTTACCAACCTGACTTCGTTGGATTTATGGGACAATCAGCTTACAAGCCTACCCGACTGGATGCAGAAGCTTACCAACCTTACTTCGTTGGATTTAAGGAGCAATCAGCTTACAAGCCTACCCGACTGGATGCAGAAGCTTACCAACCTGACTTCGTTGGATATAGGGAACAATCATCTTACAAGCCTACCCGGCTGGATGCAGAAGCTTACCAACCTGACATCATTGAATATTGGGAGCAATCAGCTTACAAGCCTACCCGACTGGATGCAGAAGCTTACCAACCTGACATCATTGAATATTGGGGACAATCAGCTTACAAGCCTACCCGACTGGATGCAGAAGCTTACCAACCTTACTGCGTTGAATATAGCGAACAATCAGCTTACAAACCTACCTAGCTGGATACAGAAACTTACCAATCTGGTTTTATTAGATATTTCGTATAACGCAATCTCGACAGTGCCTGATTGTTTTGACAATCTGCGTTCACTTTTGACATTGCGAATGCGCAACCTTAGGCTGGATATTATTCCTTTGTCCGTGGTTCAAATCAAGTTACCGTTTGTTGTACGTGGCTATGGCTATAAATCCGTTGACATCAGCGATACTACCCTCAGCCAAATGGATATTTCCCTTTTTGAGCAATCCCATGAATTGATACTAGCTCATTACAAAGGCGAGCTAATACAACTACGTGAGTGCAAAGTTATATTTTTAGGTGATGGCGAAGTTGGCAAAAGCTCGCTTATCGACCTCTTGTTGCAAAATAAATTCGACCCGGAAAAAAAGTCAACCGATGGTATAAAAATTAATGACTGGAGGCCGGATGGGTTTGAGGGGACGCTTCGCATATGGGACTTTGGCGGCCAAGAAATCATGCACAGTATGCACAACTGTTTTTTAACGAGCGGCTGCGTTTATGTCATCGTACTTAATGGGCGCGAAAATACATTTATAGACCGCAAGGCCCTGCATTGGCTGGACGTCGTCCATTCGTTCGCGCCTAAATCCCCCGTTATCATAGCTATCAATAAAAGCGACCGGCCACCTTACACGCCAATACCCATCAACAAGCTAAAAGAAAAATATCCCGATATCATCTACGATAGTTTTGAAACATCCGCATCCGAGGAGCTAAACATCGACAGGCTTGCAAAATCCATCATGGATTGCGCTGTAAAAACCGAAGGATACAACCATAATTTCAATGCGGACATGAAAAAAGTCAAGGATGGCATTGCGAACATGGAAGAATATTACATCCAAAACGACGAATACAAAGATATGTGTGAGCGTTTTGGCATCAACAATCCGGAAACGCAAGTAGGGCTTTTAAAATGGTTTAAGGATTTGGGCGTCTCGTTTTATTATAAAGACAAGCCGGGCAAAGAAGAACGCCCCAGCATGGAAGGTTATACCATCCTAAAACCGGATTGGCTCACAAATGGTATTTATCGCCTAATCAACCGCGCAGAGGAAAACAGCGGAATCATCAAACACAATGATATATTCAAAATACTAAACAGCTCATATGAAAATGATGTCATAAAGGATATGACGTATTCGAAGGAAGAAGCAGAATATATCCTTTTTGTCATGCGGATTTTTAAGCTGTCTTACAAATTGGATTTGCAGACAGAAGACGGAGAATTTATCCCTGTAAAATGTCCAAAGGACATGCCGATATCCGCCGCAAACTATAAAAAAGACGCAACACTACATCTATCGTGGGAATCCGAGTTTATCCCGTATAACGCACTATATCAGATAATGGTTGAAATGCATGGCGAAATAGACCTTGATAATACTTGGCGGTTTGGCTCTGTATTTAAAGCAACCGGCAGTACCGCTACTGTATTTATTGAGATGGATATAAAAGAAGAAAAGATAGATGTATATGTAAAAACGGAATCCAAAGACGCGAAAGAGGTATTGTACCGATACCGCACTCATATTCTGAAGATAATAGAAAAGCTGGGCATAAAACCGGATGAATATATGCATGTAAACAGCAAAAAAAATGCCGAAAAAGTCGGAAAGGTCAAGTACGCCACCGTTATAGACCGTTATACTAAGAAGAAAGACGTATATGTCGAAGACCTAAACGAAGACTTTGATTCTGCTGAGCTTTTCGGAATCTATTACACAGAAAATGAAATGGCAAAAGCTGTTAATATTAATATCGAAAGTTATCATAATCATGGAGGTTCTTTTATGCCGGATAACAAAATTGAAGTCGGGGGCAATAATACGGGTCACATAAACGCCAATCAAGGAAGTGCTCATGCAACAGCCTCACAACAAGTGCATACTAACGAGCCTCTTCAACGTATCACGGCAGAACAATATGAGGATTTAAAAAAGTTGTTAAACGAATTTACACAGTCAAAAGATTTTAAAAAACTGGGTTTGCTAAATCGTTGCAGATTAAAGGCAATCGTCAAAGATAACTCATATGTATCAGGATGGGAAAAGTTTCGCTCGTTCATAAGTAACGCAACAAATCTCTCCACCATCGCAGCCTTCGCGGCCACATATGGCTCCAGCTTAGCAGAGTGGATAGGGCATGTTCTTAAAATAGCAGTAATTTGATATCGCTGTCGTAAATTTTAAAAAATAAAAATCGTGCATATAAAGCCACATGCACGATTTTTATTTTTGCTTAAACAGCTATTAAAACGCAGGCACAACCGCGCCTTCAAAGCGTTCTAAAATAAATTCTCTTACGCGCTCTGTTGTTAATGTTGCGGCAAGAATCCTAATTGCTTCGTTGTCGGCGTTTTCCGGGCGGGTTACGAGGATATTTGCGAAGGGGGAGTCCGGGTTTTCCATGTAAAGCGCGTCACGCATGGGGTTTAGGCCTACGCCAAGCGCGAAGTTTGTGTTAATTACGGCGATATCAACATCACCCAAAGCCACGGGAACAATCGGAGCCTCCAATTCCATAAAGCTTAGGTTTAGCGGATTGTAAATTATATCTCTAACCGTGGCGCGGATTCCGACGCCTTCGGTAAGCCCTATAAGCCCGCTGGATTCCAGTACCGCCAGTGCGCGACCGCCGTTTACCGCGTCATTTGGGAGCGCGACTGTGCCGCCTTCGGGTACTTGCGACAGGTCTGTAAGGGTTTCGGAATAAATGCTCATCGGCTCGATGTGGACATCCGTAATAATCGTAAGCTCGTTGCCGCTGTCGGCAATCCAGTTTGCCAAAAACGGCCCGTGCTGAAAGTAATTTGCGTCGATTTGACCTTCGTGCAATGCGGGGTTTACCATTACAAAGTCGGCAAATTCTACGATGTCAAGCAAAACACCCTGCTCCGCAAGCTCGTCTGCGATATACTCCAAAATTATCGTATGCGGGACGGGTGACGCTCCGATTCTGATAGTTACGGGAGAGTCGGGGGTGGGCGTGTCGGCTGTTGCGGGGGCTTGCGCATCTCCGTTACCGCCGCACGCCGCGGCAATAACTAAAATCAGTAAAGCAAGTAAAGCAAATTTCTTTTTCATACATGTCAATCCTTTCTTATTTGAAAAAAATTTATTATCGTTTATCGGCTATTTTTGCCAAGAAATTACCGATAAACTGGACAATCTGAACAATGACTACCAAAACGATAATTGTGCCGAAAAGCATATCTGTTCTAAAGCGGTGCAGCCCGTGCCGTATTGCTACGTCACCCAGTCCGCCGCCGCCGATTGCGCCGGACATGGCGGAAAACGCAATAAGGTTAACGATGGCAACGGTGTAATTTAAGATTAAAACGGGCAAGGTTTCCGGGATAATAACCTTATAAATTGTCTGCGGAAGTGACGCGCCGCAGGCGATGGAAGCCTCCACCACGCCCTTGTCCAATCCCGCAAAGGTAGACTCCGAAAGCCGCGCCACAAACGGAATCGCCGCAATGGTAAGCGAAACAGCGGCGGCCTGAGTGCCAATCCAAGTACCGACAATCATACGTGTAATCGGAGCAACCGCGATAATCAAAATAATAAAAGGGATACTGCGCCCGATATTTACGATAATACTAAGCAGCCTGTTTACAGCCCCCGTAAAAATCGTTTTCTTGCACAGGAGGTCGTTTGAGGTGATATACATGATGATTCCGATAACCGTACCAATTACAATCGAAAACAGGCTCGCATAACCTACCATATACAGTGTATCCAATGTAGCGGGCAGCAGAATATCATACAACTCCGCCCAATGCTCGGGGATAAACATTTCCGTCCTAGACATCGTTGATTACCTCCGTCTTCACATTGTTTTCGTTAAGATAGGTGATGGAATCCGTAACATCTTTTTCCTGCCCGCTTATTTTAATAATTAGGCAGCCTATTACCGTTTCGTTGATTTCCTGGATGTTGCCCGCCAGAATGGATACGTCTACATCAAAACGTTTTATTATTGTACATATATAAGGGTCGGGTGCGCGTTCTCCTATAAATGTCGTCTTTACGGTGGTTCCCGGCGTCTCCCGCGCAATCTGATACGCTTTGTTGTTAAAATTCATTTCCGCGTTTTTAAAAAATTGCTTTGCTGTTTCTGTTTTAGGCCAAATGCTTAGCTCCACAACATCGCCGGATTCTATAATTTGCCCGTTTTCCAGTATTGCCACCTTTGAGCAAACTTCCTTTATAACGCTCATTTCGTGTGTGATTATAATAAATGTGATGCCTAATTTTTTGTTAATGTCCTTTATCAGTTGCAAAATGGAATTTGTAGTTGCCGGGTCGAGGGCAGATGTAGCCTCGTCGCAAATTACAAACCGAGGGTCTGCCGCCAGCGCACGGGCAATACCAACCCGCTGCTTTTGCCCGCCCGAAAGCTGCGAAGGGTAAGCATCCTTTTTTTCCGTAAGCCCCACCATATCCAAAAGCTCCATAACGCGCTCGTGTCGCCGCGCCTTTGGATATTTAGCAACCTCCAGCGGAAAGGCAACATTTTTGTAGACGGTGGAATTCATAAGCAAATTAAAATGCTGAAACACCAGCCCAAATTTTTTACGCAGCTCCCTAAGCGCGGAGCCACGTTGGCTTGCCAAATCCACGCCGTCAATAAGTATCTCCCCCGATGTAACCGACTCCAATGCCGAAATACACCTAACCAACGATGTTTTACCCGCGCCGCTAAGCCCGATAAAACCAAAGACCTCGCCATCCTCAATGTGTACGTTAAGCCCGTTTAGGGCAGCTACCTTTTGCCCACCACTGTCATATATTTTGTATAGGTTTTTTATGTCAATCATATTTGTCTCCCCTGATTTGCTTTTTGCATATATCACATATATGATTAATATGTATATTATACATATTTTTTTACTGTACGCAATAGAAAATTTTATTAACTCCACGGGCGGCTTTTGCCCAGCCAGCCTCGGGATTCCCAATAAGCTCTATCATACGCCATAAACTCGCTTTTGTCTTTTTTGTGGAGGCTTTTTATTACGTAGTACATCATTATTGCGAATGCACTTGGTTTTGACTTTTTGGGGATTTTTACTTTTTGGGCTATACGCTCGATGTCTTTTTTTAGGCGGGTCTGTGATTGCCTGCTTGTGGTTATGCCAAGTTTGTAGATTTGGCTTATCCCCAAAAAGCCCAGTAGCTGTTTTAGGTATTTAAGGGCCGGGCGCATTCCTGCGCCTGCGGTAGACGATACTGCTATACCGACTTTTTTGTACATAACAGGCTCGGGGCGGTGCGCAAGCCCCATAAACGCAAAGTGGTCTGCGAATGCCTTCATCTGCCCGCTTACGTTAAACACATGTGTTGGGCTTGCGAAGATGATTACATCGGCAGCAAGAAATGCCTCCCGTATAGGCATTGTAAACTCCGCGTGAGGGCAAAAATCCTCGCCTTTTGTGAAGCAATTATTACAGCCCGTGCAAAAATGCGGCAGGTCTTTTGGGAGGAAAAACTCCGTTAATTCCTCGTCCGTTATGCCCAGGCGTTTTATAAGCATTTGCACTACATTGTATGTATTGCGCTTATGCTCGATTCCGTATATTACTGTTGTTTTCATTTTATTCCATCAATCCTTTCCTTTTGGTGGGGCAACAGCTCGTTGTACTCTGTGCCTTCCATGGCGTATATGAACGGGTCGGTTACGTCGGTGGTAATACCGCTTAGTTCTTCGATGATTGCGTGGGAGCAGAATGGAACGTACGACGAGCAGTAGCCGCCTTCGTGCAGGCATACCAGTTTGCCGCCCGCGTGTTTGTCCGCGAGATTTTTAACCGTGCGTGCCATGTATCTGTAGCCTTGGGCGGATAACATCATACGTGCCAGCGGGTCGAAGATATTCCCATCCTGCCCCGCCGATACCAAAATTAACTGCGGCGAAAATTCTTCAACCGCAGGCACTACTATTTTTTCAAAGGCGTAGCGGTATACCGCGTCACCACCGCCTGCGTATAGCGGGATGTTTATGGTATAGCCCTCGCCCTTTCCGCGTCCTTTGTGTTCGATTTGGCCGCGCCCTATCGGGTCTAAGCCCGACTGGTGCAGGGAGATAAACAGCACATTATCATCCTCGTAAAAGGCGTCCTCCGTGCCGTTGCCGTGGTGGGCGTCCCAGTCTATGATTGCGATTTTATTTATGCCGAGCATTCTTTGCGCGTACTTGGCTGCGATTACGATGTTATTAAAAATACAATACCCCACACCCCTGTCGGCCTCGGCATGATGGCCGGGCGGTCGCGCAAGCACGTATGCATTATCCACCGCACCTTCCACCACGGCCTTTACCGCCGTAATCGCACCCCCCGCAGAAAGCTTTGCAATCTCAAACGACCCGCGCCCCACGATTGTAGTGTCACCACAGTCTATACCGCCGATTTTGCTGTACTCTTTTACAGCCTCGACATGATGTTTTGTGTGGAAATACTGTAGCTGCTCCTCCGTGGCGGGAAAGGGCTTTATTTTTATCAAGCGGTCAAAAAGCCCGCTTCTTTCCAGCAGATTTTTTACACGCCGTTTACTTTCGGGACTTTCGGCCGAGCCGTTTGTTTGGATGTAGCCGCCGTCAGGCTCAAATAATGCACCGCTTCCCGCATTATGCCAAAAATAACTCTCGTCGCATACAAACGCAGTCTTACGCGGAAAATCACGATACAGCGGGTACAAAACCGCGTTTTCCGTAAACACCAGCAACTCACCGCATTGCTTATATCCAAATTTTCCGTAAGCACCCTTGCCGTAAACATATGGTGTGCTGGCCTCCAAATATGTGGGGATTCTTTTCTCGTCCAAAATATCCAGGTGGAATTTTAGCAATGACTTGCCGATTCCTCTACCCCGCGCCTTTTTATCCACAACAAAGCCCACAAGCTGGTAAAACGCCCCGGGCGGCTCCGATTCATGCGACATATCCGCCACCGCCTGAAAACGCGGCGCATACTTACCCACCACATGGTTTATCTCGTCGTAGATGGCTGCGTCCACATTATGCGGCAGCCATACCGTCGCCCCCACAATCGCGCCCGACGGGCTTTCCGCAACATGCGCAACACAACCCACCGCACGCAAATACACCTTATAATACTCCGTCACGACCGCATGACGGTCGCCATCACTATCCACCGTCCAGTGAAAAAATATATCATCAAAATAACCCGAAGAAATAAACGCCGCTACGCTGTCTATCTCTTCGGGTTTGATTGGTCTTATAAAAAAATCGTTCATTAAAAAATTCCTTCCCATACCGTTTGTGGTATAGTCACCTACCTATTTCTTCTTAAATGACAGGGTGCTTGAATGGGAAATCTGATATTGTGAAAACGCATCGTAGTCGTGACGTATGCTTTTAGATGGTTTCACATCCGGCATAAAGGCTATCATATTACCCTCTCCTTTTTAAGCCAATATTCTGTCAATATTTACGTATGCCCGTTACTACGCAACACAGTTTAGCACTGTTTATCCTCTATTTCAAGAATAAGGGTAGTTGCGCTCATTCAAACATCTCCTTAAAATCAATCAGTCGAATATCATCCCGCCCGTTTGCCAATTCCCATGCGCCGCGGGTAAACCCGCTTTTAGAAAACAGGTAATAATGCCTGCAATTAAACTGATTAAACATTTGAGACTTTGTAATCAGCCCTTCGATGATGCTTTTATCAAGTTCCTCGTTTTTCCATTTGCATTCTCCGAAAATTGCTTGCTCTTCGTCGTTGTGGTATGCGATGAAGTCAATTTCAGATTGGGATTTTAGGTCGGGGTTATTTCCCCACCAACGTCCGATGTTTTGAAATCCAAACGGCAACTCGCTGTAAATGCTCCACATGTATTCTATACAAAGTTTTTCAAAAACTTCGCCCATAAAGCTTGTGATTTGCGGTTTGATTCTGTTGTAAACCATCCCGCCTTTATCGAGTGCGACCAGCGACACATTGGGGTAAACAAAACGATACCAAAAACGAAACATACCATCATCCAGCCGATAGATTGTTTTTCGGCTGCTGGGTTTGTCCATAGCAGGGATTTCTTTTTTTACGACGCCTGTGTCCAGCAATGATTTCATATAGGTTGCTACTGTACTGCTTTCTTCGCCGACCTTGTTTTTGATGTCCTTCATCTGCGAGCAGCCAGACGCTATCGCCGTGATAATCGCTTGGTACATGGCAGGCTCTTTAAACTCTTGCTTTAAGAGGTTTTGGGTCTCCTCAAATAAATAAGCGTTTCTGTCAAAATATTGCCCACTCAGGTTTTCGCCGAGTGATAAACCATCGTTAAACAACGATAAATATTTAGGAATCGCCCCCGTAACCCCATACATAATCGCTTGGTCAACTTTGGAAAACCCGGGCGCAAACAAACGCGCTGTCTGAAAATCCAACGGAAGCAATTTTATCTGCCCCGTTCGCCTTCCATATAAGGGGCTTTGATAACCAAGCACCTGATTTTCCATAAACGACAACGACGACCCGGACAAAATCATCATCATATTTGTCTTCAAAAATTTTAAATCAATAAACTGCTGCAAGACGGAAATAATGCTCTCGTCAGACTCCGCAAGATAAGGGAACTCATCAATGACAAATATCAGCTTTTCTTTTTGCGCAAGCTGATATATGCCATCCAGTGCATCATAAAAATTGCTGTAAACGGGGGTGGCTTCATTATCTTCAAATATAGCCTTGCTTAAAAGCTCAATATTACTTTTGTATGTGCCCTTACTAACCGCTGTAAAAAAAATGGCGCGCTTACCGCGAATAAATTCCTCAATTAACTGCGTTTTGCCAACACGCCTACGACCGTATATGGGTATGCACGTAAATTCGTTTTTGGCATATTGATTGCTTAACATTTCAAGCTCTTTCTGCCGCCCTATAAACATTTTTTTCGCCTCCTGCGTGTGGCTTTTTTTATATTATATACACCCTATCCTGTTTTTAGTCAAGCCACATTTACTAATTTTGCAAACACTAGATAATAAAAAAATCAACCGACGATATATTATCTCCGGTTGAAAAGTTTACGCAAGTTTTTTGATGATGGGAGTCTTACTCCTTCAAATCCGTAAGGTTTTTAATTTTTTCCTTAACATTTTGCATGGCCTCTTTATTTTCGTTTTTGATTTGTTCGAAGATTTCTTTGCGGTGTACGGTGATGTGTTTGGGTGCGAGTATACCAAGGCGTACTTGTTCCCCGGTTATGCCAAGTACAACGACCTCTATGTTGTCGTTTACTATGATAGACTCGCCCTTTTTACGCGTTAGGGCTAACATTATTGTTTCTCCGTGGCGAGCTTTTTCTTAGCGCGTTCGAGTTCTTCAAAAATCATAAAGCGGATGGGGTAATCTTCGTTTGTACAAATCATTTGTTTACCGAGGCCGGTGTTTAGGTTCATAACAACGGGTGCGCGCAGGTTAACGCGCATGTGGCGTACGTAGTCGGGGATTACTACGATGTTGTATATAAGAAGCGGACTGTCGGACAAGGGGCCAAGCTCGTCGATTTCTTCCTGTTCTACTTTGGGGTCGTAGTCGGGCAAAACCTTGTAAACGTCCATAAGCGTAAATGCGACGTCGCCGTCGTCGAGGGATTGCAGATAAAAGAACATATCCTCATCTTTGTTTTCGGACATAAAAAGGTAGCGTGTGCTTTCCGGGAATCCGGGGATACCTTCGTTAAAGGTGATGATACGTTCCGGGTCGTAGGTTATTTCTCCGAAGTGCTTAGTGGCAAATGTTGGCATAAAAACCTCCTAAATATCGTTTTTTATACAGGCTCGTGACGACATTCCCACTACGGGAATGTCGGCGAAAAGCCGCCATGCGGCTATCTTAAAAAGTTTGCTAACGACATCTGAATCACGCCGCTGTTGGCTTGCAGCGAAGCCATAAAAATAGCTTCTGCGGAAAAGCGCATAATGAGTGCGCGCAACAGGTCGGTATCTTCATTATCGCTTTTTAGCTGTGTATATGCAATCTCATCTTCTTCCAAGCGGTTTTGAACAAGCTCCATGCGCACCATACGCGCACCGAGGCGTGTTTGCTCGCGCATAGAATTATCCGAGTGGCGGTCTATGAGAAAAAGCATATTGTTAAACTGGTTATGCAGGGCGTAGGTAGCCATGGAGCCTTCTTTGATTAGCTGGGTGTTAACTGCTTCGTCGATGGCTGCTTCTGTGTAGCCGAGGCGTTGGAAATGCTGGCGCAGTTCGCTTTCGCTGGAGATTTTGAGGGCGTCGGCAAATTCGAAAAAACGCCTAAAGTCTGCAAACATTTTATCGGTAAGCACGTCCTTGGCCAACGAGTTAACCTGAATACGCGTGCGAGAAGCAAACTCATATTCAATCCCCTGATTATGCATATCCAGCGATATATTAAGCTCTACTTGGTTTAGCGGAAGCGGGATACCGTCCACGTTTACCGCACGTACGAGTTCTACGCCCTGCAAGCGTTTATCCTCCATGATATGGGTGGAAACTCCTGCGGTGGTAGTTACCACATTAGCGGGAGTACGCTGAATCGGAAAGGTAACGGAAACATTGTTGTTTGTAGCAAAAAACTGGTCGGGGATTCTTACGATAAAATCGCCACCGACGTAATCAATCCTTGCGCCCGGCGGCAAGGAGGCACGTAGTTCTTCGGGCAAACTGTTAATCGAAGGAGGATTAGACCCTGCGGTATAAGGCCTTAAATCCGCAGGCAAGGTAAAGCTGTGCATACCGGCTGATGGTGGGCCGTCGGCGGCATGGCGCGAAAAATACATGGTAACATTATAAATAAGGGTAGAGCCGGGCGGAATATGCGATGTATCTGTTGTAATAATTTCGCGCCCTGTAAAATAAACGGAAGGGTTAATATCGCCTTGGCGAAAGCCCGTTTTGCGGTAGGTAACGCTGATACCCTCTCTCGGGAAATTGGAAGCAGTATCCCTGTGCATAACAAGCTCGCCCGTCTCGTGGATAAAATGCAGAATAGGCACGCCCCCTGCTGTTTGTGCGTCCGGTGTGTAGGCGATAGGGTCATTAATACTAACGGTACGCACCTCAAAGCCAGGGACAACAGGCACGGCGTCCAGTCCTGTGTAAGCAAGCTTTAGGACGTTGATGTGGTGAGAAACAGGCTCATAAATACCCAGCCTGTTAGGCACAACAAGCCGCTGAAAGGACATCTCGCGGGAGATATCCGCCAGCCCAAAATGCTGTGTAATAACAAAGCTGCGGTTATTATCTGCGATAAATATAGGCGGCTCGTCCGTACGGAAGCCGGAAAACAGGTAGTTACCGCCAAAGGTCTGGTTCATTTCGTGGCCGAGTTGGTTAAAGAGCGAGTTCATTTGGCGGATGATGGACTGCATATTTTCGAGGTTATTATCACCGTTCGCGCCTTGCGCCGCAAGGTTACGCATTTCGAAAAGCAGCTCTTGGTTTATATTGCTAAACGTGGATTCCGTAACATTCATCCAAGCGATGCCCTGGTCTACGTTGCGCTGAAACTGCATATTCTCATGCACCGATGTACGAAACATAAGCGCACGCGACGCGATAATAGGGTCGTCAGAAGGCCTCTGTATACGCGTACCCGTTTCTATTTGTCTGATAATACCGTTAAGCCTGCGCATATTGCGGTTAATATGCATGAGGGTGGTATTTGTCATCATTACATTAGTCAATCGCATGGCGCACCTCTATCTATTTATATAATCTGCCAAAGAAAGCTGGGTGGTACGCGCAATAGCCATGAGAGCGTGGTTAAATGCTGCTTCCGCGCCGCTTTTGCGCATTATGGCGTCAGAGAGGTCTGTATCCTCGTTTTGCGAAAGAAGCTCCGTAAACGCAATTTCGTCTTCTTCCAAACGAATGCTTATCATTTCCAGCCTTGCCATGCGTGAGCCAAGGTCAGAATGCTCGCGTTGTGCCTGTGCGGCGTGCTGCATTATTGTTCTCAACATATTGTTGATACGGTCGTGGATGGCCGCAGAAAACATTGCCTTTTCGTCCGACATAAATTCGCTCACGGCATTAACTAACTCGTCGCCCGATAAAAGATGGGTAGGGCCTCTAAAGTATTCTTCGATAACACGCGGGTCGGATGTCACAAGAGAATCCGCAAAGTCAAACAACCTGCGCAAATCCGAAAACAAGTTAGCGGTGAGTACATCACGCGCATGTGCATTTATCGTGATATAGGCATTTGGCGAAACCTCCATTTGGATATTTTGCCCCGCCGTGTCAAAATGATGTGTTGCCGCGCCGGTAAGCGTCGTAACCCCACCGGCAGTAGAAAACGTACCGCCTATCAGCTCCACAGACTGGAAATACACAATCGGGTTTAGCTCGCCCGCACGGAAATTATTTTTTTCATAAACCACTTCAATGCCGCCTTGGCGGTTAATTAGGTCACGTGTGGCGTTGCTCATCACAAGCTCGCCGGTATCACGCAAAAAGTGGATTACGGGTAAGCCGTTATATTCATCATCCGGATTATACGCGGTAAACGCGCCGGCAGGTGGCATATCAGAAGAATCCATCGTATGAATATGAAACGCCTGCCCCTGTGCCGATGTAATGCCCAACTGCGGCACATCCGGATTAGGTATATTCAAGCTAAAGTCCACATTGGTAAACGGAAGCTTTATCACATTAACATAAAAATCCTGCGGCATATGCGTAGGGCTTTCTCTATGGAAGGCAATGGTACGCTCAATGTTAGCGGCAGAAAAATTCTGCGTAATAACAAAGCTGCGCTCAGCAGGCCAGTCGTTTTTAAGTACGGGGGGCTGGTTTGTATGAAAGCCGGAAAATACATAACGCCCAAGGTAGGTCTGGTTCATATCCACGCCAAACATTTGGTCAAAATACTGGCGCAGCTCCGTGAGGATTGCACGTTGGTCGGGCAGTTCGTTTGTGCCTGTTTGCGCGGCTTCTACTAGGCGTGTGTATATGCGGTTCATAAGCGACGGCGTAGTGGGGCTGCCCGTAAGCACGCTGTTAAACGCCGCCTCGGATACCTCCATCCAAGCCATACCCTGCTGGGTATTGCGCAAAAACTGCTCCGCCTCCGACAAAATAGTACGGTAGCGCAAAGCCCGAGAAGAAAGCAACGGGTCGTCGGAAGGCCGCTGAATCTTCTTGCCCGTCTCAATAGAAACGACAAGATTATTTATATGTCGCGCATTACGCCAGATATTATTCATCGCATTGCCGTAAATCATAGAGTTAGTTACACGCATGGTTAAAACCTCCGTTTATATCGCGCGCGCTTTGCGCGATGCCGTTAATTCCGTTACTTTTCGGGTATAGATGTTTTTGTGCAAAGCGGAAAAGTAACGCATTAGAAATTGCCGAGCCTGTTGATAAGCGTATCGTAAATCGTGTCCAGCACGTTGATTAGGCGGGATGTTGCGGTAAACATATTTTGGAAGCGTACCAGGTTCATCATTTCTTCTTCCGTGTCCACGCTTTTTACGGATAGGCGGTGATTGTGGGTTTGGTGGGTAACTTCTGCGTAGCTGGTACGGAACATATAGGCTTGGTTATTATCTACGGCGAGATGGTTGCTGGTTGCTATGATAAAGTCTATCAGGCGGCCTTCGCGGAAGAGGCTTTTGTCATTGCCCACCGCAAGAAATCCATGGATTACTTGGTTATTTGCCTGCCCAATGTTTGCGTTGTCAGAAGCGGCGAGTAGGCTTGGGTCGGAAAGCAGCTCCGGGTTTACGATAAAGTTAAGTGCGTTAAATTGGCTGTAATCCACGGTAAACATAGGGCGACCCATGGCGTCACGCGCTACGTTGGCGGGTGGGTTTGGGTCTGCAATGGTAACGAGGTTGCCGTTTTCGCGCAGCGGATTGCCTGCGCTGTCGGCAAGTATCCACAGGCGAAGGCTTTGGTGCGGGTCATCATGCACCAGCACACCCGGCTGCCCGGAAATAGGGTCTTCTATTGTAAAGAAGAGCGCGTTTCTGTTTTCGCCGTTTGCGTCGAAGCCAAACATATGGCCTTTCGAGCCGGGGATTTCCAACCCGTCGGTATTTCGCCCTTCGTTCATGGCGCGGGCAAAGGTGCGTACGAGGTGGTTAAGCTGATTCATATAGAAGGGAATGCCCTTAAAGTTTGAAGTAGGCGTAACAGGCACGGACGCCCCCGAAGGAAACGGCGGGAATGTATAGGTAACGCCGTTAATGATAACATCAATAGGCGCAGTCCTTGTGGTTTCGTTAACTATATTGTTAACGTGGCCGCCGAATGTTGCAAGCGCGCTTGTGCCGGAGGTTAGGCTTTGGATAAAGCTTTCAAGCTGCGGAAACCCTCCGCTTGGCATACCCACGTAGGGGTCAATGGCGTCCAGAGCAAGGTTTTGCTGCAATGTGCGCATTGCGGCGATTTCTGCCTCCAGTATTCTTTGCATGTTTCTGTAGGCGTCCGGGTCGCCTGCGGTAGCTCCGGATTCTGTCTCATGTATTCTTCTGTTTACGAGTGCCAGCATATCCACGGCATTACCTATCGCCCATTCCAACTGCGAACCGATACGCTCGGGGAATGTTGTAACTTGGCTTATATGCTCCATTGCCGCATTTATGTCGGCCAGGTGTCCGTTTGCGGTGTGTACCAAGCTGTTAATAGTGTCAACATTGGGGATAGAAGCAATCTCCTGCAATGCAGAGCGCAGGGGTGCAAAATGGCCGTTAGCATTATCCCTGAGATTGCGTATCGTAGACCTAATGGCGTGTTCCGAAGGAAGCTCGGCAGATACCGCAATATAAAGTGCGTTAATTTGGTCTATAAAACCGGGAGCAGGGTAAGTAGGGTCAATGGCGTTAAGGGCCGCTGTTACATAGCTCAATATGGCTACGTCGGCGTTTGTGGCGATGTTAAGGGTACGGTCGGCGGCGGCCTGTGCGGTGGTTGCTACCGAGTTTAAGCTTACCTGCAAGGTGTTAAAGGTGCTTGCCACAGTACCCGATAATATTCCTGCGTTTTCCATGGCAACCCTAAGGCTTTCCAGCCCCATCCTTTGCTCAAGTGTTGAGATATGAGAAGGTGCGGCGGCATTACTAATCGCGGTTTGCAAATTCATGCGCCTTGTCCGATGGTCGGCTAAGCTCCGTACAAACTCGCGAGCCTCGTGGGTGGTGGTGATATTGCCCGCACCGGGCATACCGTTTAATGCGGCAAAGGCGGCGTTACGGTTATTTACCGAGGTGTACAAGGAAGGCAATGCGGGCGGGCCGACTGTACCTGTCAAGAGGTTGCCGAGTGTTACGTTTAAACCATTAATAAACGCAACCGACCTGTTTAGCGCGTCTATTTGGTCGGCAATCAAATACTGGCCTGCCAGCACAGGCGGCATGGTGGCTTGGCCGCCGTTGCCGTCGCGTACGTCTACAATACCCCGCAGCATTCCGCTAAGGGTGGAGCTGTGGATGTTAAAGCGTGAGCCTGTTGTCGTAAAAAATACGTCGTACAATCCACTTACGTCCATCTCATTACGTTTTACACCGGAACGCGGGTCATTCATAATATTGTCGCGGGCTACAAGTTCCAGAGTGTTAAGACGGGTGTGGTCTACGAAATCGTAGCCGTTTATCATTACCGTAAGACGACGGTCGTTTTCGAGACCCGGGCGCGAAAAGTCGCGCTCTTCTACTTGGATGTTAACCAAGCCCGAGAGTTGGTCTATGAGCAGTGCGCGTTGGTCGCGCAGGTCGTTTGCGTTGCTGCCGTCGCGCTCGAAGATGTGTATTTGGCGGTTAAGGTCGGATATTTGTTGGCCGAGGCTGTTAATTGTTACTATAACGTCCGCAAATTCGCGGTTAAGGTCCTGCTGTTGGCGTTGCAATGCAAAGGCATTTTGGCGGATTTGCTCCGTTAGGGTATGCCCGTTTGTGATTACATTTGTACGGAAGGTAGACTCATGTGCTTGTGTAGTGAGGTCCTGCATTGTGGAAAAGAAGCCGTTAAATGTACGTTTTACGCCTACGTTTGGGATTTGGTTAAACACAGTTTCCACAAAGCCGAGATGAGTATTTTTTGCTGTGAATTGATTAAAAATTGAATTTTGATGCCAAAACTTACGGTCGAGAAACTGGTCACGGATTTGCATTACACCCGTCACCTGTGAGCCGGTACCGTACATACCGCGGCCTGTACCCAAAAGCGGACGGCCTGCCTGCATTTGTGCAACCTGGCGGGAAAACCCGGGTATCTCGGCGTTTGCTAAATTATGTGAAGTTACATTCAACTGCGCACGGGCAGTGTGCAACCCCGAAGTCGCAACATGAAGTCCAAAAAAAGCTGTACGCATTCTAATTTCCCCCTTACAAGCCTACGCGGCCTGTGCCGTTTACTATACGGTCTATCATTCCGTCTATCATATTGAATACGCGTGACGCCGCCTGAAACGCAAACTGGAAGCGTAACATCGCAGCCATTTCTTCATCCATGGATACGCCTTTTATGCGCATTCTCATACTTTGTGCTTGGTCTGTTGTTATGGTTTGACTGGTTACTTTGCTGGCTGCCTCGGCGGTTTCTGTTGCAATCATGCCCGTAAAGCGGATGTAGGCGTCCTGCACGTTGAAGTTGCGCTCGCCGATGGTAACGGAATAGTGGCTTGTACCCGACATCCATACCTGCTGCAATGCAACCAGAAGGTCGGTATCACCCGGCGCGCCGCTTAGTGACAGTGCAAGCAGGTTATGCCCGCCCGCCTCGCGAAACTCGGGATTTATTCTTATATTATTTATCGTAAACACTGTGGAGATATTGTTTGGGTTTTCGTGGTCACTTACCGGCCATGGACGGCGGGGTACTCTTTCATACTCCGGCGGGTTTGTTAAGTTGTTCATTATCGGGTTGCCTGCCGAATCACGCGCTATAACAGGGTCGCCGTTTGAGTCAACTTCATAAAAACGGAATCGTCCCATGTGGTCGCGTGGGTGTTCTTCCTCCGTGTAGCGGATAAAGAGCGGTACGCCTACACGCGGCGGGTCGCTGAGGTCGAGCGGGCGTTGCGGTATCCGCGCCTGTTCTCCTGTTATCGGGTCAATTATCGGCGTAACACCGTCCGCTTCGTATCTGAGAATCGGTTCGCCGTCGGCGTTTGTTTCGTAGAAAAGGAAGTTGCCGTCTTCGCCGCGCAGGTAGCCTGTGAGGGCATCGTTTATCATGGTGACTACGCTGTTAACTATGCGGTCGAGATTGATTTGTACCTGCGAAATCATTGCGTTTTCTACCGACCACATGTGGGCGCGGTGGTTATGCCTTTGCGCCATGTAGTCGCGTTCCATTTCTTGGATAAGCGCGGGTCTGTCTGCCGGTGTGGCAGCCACGTATCTCTGTATAAAATTGTTTGGGTCGTGGGTGTGATGTTCTTGGGCTTCCAGCAGGCGTGCCAAAGTTTGATTTTGTGTGGCCAAGGTAGTCTGTAGGGCGATGATATCCGGCCCGTAGGTTGTATTGGAAAGGGTGTACTCGGTGGCGGCTATCGCGCTTATGGTGCTGTTTATTGCGGTTTGCAGCCTTACCGAAAAGGGGTCGGTTGGGCTGGTTGCCGGTGGTGCTATTGCAGAAACAACAATTCTCGCAAGCTGGACGATTCCGTAAACGGGTGGGTTTCCCGGGATTGACGGTTCGTTATTCACCACCAGCGGCGGGCGCAGTTGGTCGCTCATGTGGTTCATGGGTGTTGTACCCCTTGCTTGCAGAAGCGCAAGCAAAGTGCCGCGGTCGTTTTGGTTTGCCGCGTTTATCGGTGTGAGATAATTTAAAAAGGATGTAAACTCGGTAGGTGGCGTACCTGCCGAAAGGATTTCTGTGGAGTGAGTAAATACAGGCTCTACAAAAGACGCCTCGCGAGAAATAAAACGCAATCCCATCTGCGACTGTGTAGTACCCGTAAGAAGATGATGGCCAAGCGAAGTAATATTTACCTCGCCCCGAGGCCCAAAAAATACGTCTATGGGAATCATATTGGCCAAGTGGTCGAGCAAAAGGTTACGCTCGTCGCGCCAGTCGTTTGCCATATCGCCTGTGGCTTCTGCGCCGATTATACGGCGGTTTAGGTCTGCGATGGCGGACACTGTGGCATTTATGCCGTCGCGGCCGTTTACGATATTTCGGATTTGGGCATCGAGATTAAACTGATATTCCAGAAGCCCTGCAAAGACTTCCTGCGATTTTATAAGAAAGGATTCTGCATTGGAAAGAAAAAACTGACGCGTAGCCAGTCCCTCGGGGTGAGAAGTAAGCTCCTGTATAGAAAACCATATATTGTTAAGCGCGGTTTGGAAATTATATCCGCCGTGCAGCTCACCAAGCAGGGTTTCAACCATAACGCCCGCTGCTACTTTTGTGGAATAGAATTTTAGCTGCGTAACATTATTGCGGAAGTTTATATCCAGGAACTCATTACGGATTTGGTGTACCTCGCTCCAGTCCGCGCCCATGCCAACGACCATGCGATTGCCGCCACCGCTTATGCCTACATTACGAGTAAAGGCCGTTTGCTGAACTATCCGCTGACGCGAAAAGCCGTTTGTCTCGGCGTTTGCTATATTATGCCCCGTAACATTTAGGTTGCGCTGTGCAACACGCAGTCCGCTGGTAGCTACCGATAGTCCTGAAAACCCCATACTAAAATCCCCTTCTCAATGGGGGCTACGCCCCCAAGCCCCCTCGCTGCATCGGGCTTCGCCCGACCGGGGTGGATATTATCTCATTGCGTTAAATGTCCCTGCTCCCGGACTGTCGCCGCCGTTTATCGGGCGTGTCGGGTATGGTGTAGGCTCGGGTGCTATCGTAGAACGTAACGCGTTTAGCGAGTATTCTACAAACTCCATCGAGCTTTCCAGTAAAGATTTATTTATTTCGTTGATTTCTCTTAGTTTTTCTACCGCTTCGCGGAGAGCCTTGCCCGATTCTCGCAGTTTTTCTTGCTCTTCGGGTCGGTCTTTTAGGATTTCTATTATGTCCGCCAGGGACAGGTCGTCATCCTTTTTTAATAGCATTACGTCGGCTATGTCTTTGACGAGTGCTATGCGGTTTTTTTCCAAACGATTGTTTTGCGAAATTACCATGTTTTTTAGATTTACCAAGTTTTGCAAGGTGTCTATTTCGTTTTTGATAATCGCGTCTTTTTCTTCTAACGAAAGGCCGTATAGCTCTGTATGGCGTTCTGTTTGTTCTTTCATTACATCTACGAGCTGGTCTATCATGCCTGCCATTTTTCGCGCCTTTCCGGATTCAATATAAAGACTCTTTCGGAAGCTGTTGGCGCGAACAAGTTCGCACTCTCCAAAAGAGCCTGATTATAACATCCTTGTATTTTTGAAGACTATCCCCTGAGTATGCTTGTAGCGACATCTTGCGAACTAACGCGGTATGTGCCTGCGTCAAGCATTTCCTGTATACGATTTACCAAGCTTTCTCGAATGTCCGGCGTATTGGCTATCGCCCTCCGTGCCGTTTGATATTCTCCTGCCTGGGCCGATAAAGAGACTCTGTCTGTTTCGGCTGCTCTACTGTCTGTACGCGCAGTCCTAGCCGCCGGTCTTGTGGTTTGCGCACTGTAGGCACTCATCACACTGGATATTCTCATGTCCATCATCAAGCCCTCCTTTCTGTTTAAGTAGGGGCTCTGCCCCTACTACCCCGCCGCTCCGGTCGGGCAAAGCCCGACGTCAGCTTCCTCACGCGACTTTGTCGCACTGCGGGGCTGCGTTTTACGCAGCGATTTTGTTTGTCAATTATTTTATCGGCAGTATTGGGCGATTTGATTAGGGGTTATCGTTATTTTTTACGGAAATTGCTAATGTCATACATGAGATATCCCCCGCACCCGCTTTTTTTAGGGCTTTTGCGCACTCGTTTAGGCTCGCGCCCGTGGTAAAAATGTCGTCGGTTAGGATTATGTTTTTATTTTTTACGGCAGAAGGGTCTGTTACCAAGAAGATGTCTTTTACGTTTTCTGCGCGGCGGGAGGGGTGAACCTCGGACTGGGGAACGGTATCTACAGTACGGGCAAGAATGGGCAGCATAGGGATTTGGAAGGCTTTTGCGAGAGGAATTGTTAGGGTCTCGGCCTGATTAAAGCCGCGCTCGTTTTGCTTTTTGCGGTGCATAGGTACGGGAATAAAAAAATCAACTGACGATAAATTACGGTCGGTTGAATTTGCCCATAAAATCCCAAGGCCTTGTGCTACGCGCTTTTTGCGGTTGAATTTCATGTCGTTGATAAGCTCTCGCATAAGCTCATCGTATGTAAATGTGGAGATGTTATGAGAAAAGTAGAATTTCCTACCGCGGCAGGAGGCGCAATGCACCACAGGGGCGTCGGTGGGCGCACCACATTTTAGGCAATTTGGATGAAGGATTGGCTCAAAGATATCGCGACAAGACACGCAAATAAAACGCTCCGGCTCATTTAACGGAAGGAGAGCTTTGCAGGCTATGCAGGTTGGGGGGTATATCCAGTCGAGGAGGGTTTGCACATTATTCGCTCATTTCATTCATGTCTTTTAGGCGTCGTGCCAGTGCTGTGTACCTGCCTGTTATTTTGTTGTTATCAATCATGCGGAGCATGGTTTCCGGTAGACCTACGAGGACGGCAAGCTCGCGGGCGCGAGTGACGGCGGTGTAGAGCAGATTGCGAGTAAAGAGCATTGGCGGGCCGCTGAAGATTGGAATAATGACGGCGCGATACTCACTGCCTTGGGATTTGTGGACAGTGACGGCATATGCGAGTTCCAGCTCGTCGAGCTGGGAGAAGCTGTAATTTACGCGGCGATTATCGTCAAACTGCACGACAAGGCCATCATCATCGCCTATGGAGCGGATGATTCCCATATCGCCGTTAAATACGCCTTCCCCAAAGTCTACCCTATGTCCGCGCTCGTTAAAGCTTTCCCAAACGGCGTCGTAGTTGTTTCGGATTTGCATTACCTTATCGCCTTCGCGAAAGGTAACTGTGCCGTATTCTCGCTCACGTTTTTCTACGGACGGAGGGTTTAACCGCGCCTGCAAAATGGTATTTAAGTGCATGACACCAAGAAGCGACTTCCGCATAGGCGTAAGCACCTGTATATCGTGCAACGGGTCAAATTTTTTATAAGCCGGCAACCGTGTCGCAATGAGGTCGAGAATAGTTTGCAACGCATCCTCGGGACTGTGACGACTAATAAAGAAGAAATCCTTTTCCTTATCATTAAGCTCGGGATAATCACCCTTATTTATCCTGTGGGCATTGGTGATAATCGCACTTTCGGCGGCTTGGCGAAAGATTTCCGTAAGACGCGCAACAGGCAGGCACTCGGAAGCAATAAGGTCCTTTAAAACATTGCCCGCACCCACAGACGGCAATTGGTCAACATCCCCCACAAGAATAAGCCGCGTACCATCGGCCACCGCGTCCAACAAACTCTTCATCAAAAGAATATCTATCATAGAACACTCATCAACAATAAGCACATCCGTCTCCAAAGGGTCGTCCTCGCCTTTCCGAAAGGTTTGGCGGCGGGAGTTTTCCGACATAAATTCTACCTCCAGCAAACGGTGAATCGTCTTAGCCTCACGACCGGTGGTCTCGGACATACGCTTTGCAGCACGCCCCGTAGGCGCGGCAAGCGTAACCGTTAACTCCTGCTGCTCCAACAAACTAATAATCGCATTAATCGTGGTAGTCTTCCCCGTACCAGGCCCGCCGGTCAAGATAAGAACACCCTGCGTAGTCGCGGCAATAACAGCTTGTTGTTGACTGTGTGACAACGTAATATCAGTTTTTGTCGAACTTTTTTTAAAAAGTTCGTGGGGGGGTGATGACGTGCGCGCTTCGCTTGCTGCTTCCCCGGGCAAAGCCCCCACGGTTTTAAGGCTTGTCAATTTCCGAGCGACTTTTAACTCTGCGTAATATAGTGCGCTTGCGAATACGATTGGGTCTTCTTCGGGGGCGGGGATTTCTCGGATTATGTGGCGTTCCATTTGCATTTGGGCGAGTTCGTTTTCTACGAGGGCGGGGTCGCAGTATAGGAGTTCTGCTGATTGGCGGATTAGGGCTGCGGTGGGCATGTATGTGTGGCCTTCGGCGGTGGCTTCCCACAGGCAGAAGCGTACACCTGCCGATATGCGGTCGGGTGCGTCGCGGGAGACGCCGAGGCGGTAGGCGATGGCGTCGGCGGTTTTAAAGCCTATGCCGTCTATGTCGTCTGCGAGGCGGTAGGGATTTTGTTTTACGGCGGTGATTGTTTCTTCTTTGTAGCGTTTGTAGATTTTCATGGCGGCGGCAGGGGTTATGCCGTTGGATTGGAGAAAGAGCATGGCGTTGCGTTGGTCGTGCTGGGCGTGAAAGCTCTCGGAGAGGGAAAGTGCTTTTTTTAGGGATATGCCCTTTATGCGGGATAGTTTTTCCGGGTCGTTTTCTATTACGTCGAAGGAGTCTTCGCCAAAGCGTGCGACGATAAGGCGTGCGGTTTTCGCGCCTATTCCTTTTATTACGCCGGAGGCGAGGTATTTTTCTATGCCTGCGAGTGTACTTGGTTTTACGCGCTCGGAACGGGATACGGCAAACTGGCGTCCGTATTTGGGATTTTCTACATATGTACCTTCTGCGACGATGTTTTCGCCTTCGAGGGGGTTGGAAAGAAAGCCTGTGCAGGTGATTTCTTCGTCCTCGTCGAAGTCTTCGCTTTCATTTGCAGGCTGTATGGAAAACACGGTGTAGCCGTTGTCTTCGTTATGGAATATTATACTCTCGATTATGCCTTCGAGGGTTAGGGAATTTTCCAAGCTCATGGGGTTATTGTAGCATAGTCGGGGGCGTAAATATAGCGTCCGTTTTGGTATATGAAGGTGGTATAGTACGGGATGTTTCGGAATTGCCCGACGCGTCCCAACTGTACGACTATGTCATCCATGCCGTCATCGTTTACGTCTTTTATTATAAGGCCGGAGGCGGTAGAGGTGCGACCGGGAATGTCCAAGGTGTAGATATGATGCGGGGTGCTGTCATGTAGCTGCGAAACAAGCAGCGCGGTGGGGTGGCCGCCCTCTGCGAACCAATGAAAGTACGGATACTCCGATAAGCCTGCCTCAAGCAACTCGTAGGCTTTGTTGTTTTGGATAATGCGGATGTAGCCGAAAATTTCGCCGCCGCAAATCTCACCCCGCGCAAAGTCCGCCCCATGCAGGGAAAGCATTTCCAACGGGGCGCGCTCCAATTCCACGGTCGCGCCTTCGAAAACCATGGCGTATTCGATATTGAGGTATTCCAAGTCCAGCGAATGGAAAAAATCCAGAGCGTCCTGCGTAAGCCCACTTAGAAACATGGAAACACCGACAAGGTTGTCCAACTCCGCCAAGTATAAAAACAAATCAGCGCATTTAGTTTTGTACCAGCGGATTAGCATGTAGACAGTTTGCAGATTTGGCATGTATCGCGGCAAATCCGCCAGTGTTGTAAAGTCCGTCCAGTAGACCCAAATGATTAGATGGGACATATTTTGCATTATTTCAAGTTTTTCTGCGTTGGTGAGCGGCTCGTCGAAATTCCATCTTAAATAATCCGTTACTGCAAGCTCTACGGATTCGTCGTAGAAGGGGATGGGAGGCTCGGTAGGGGTGGGTGCGGGGGTTAGCATGGGGGTAGGTGTAGGTGTGGGGCTACGCTCGGGCGGCAAATGGATTACGCGCTCGTCGTATATTGGGTTGTCGTTTATTGTTTCGCTGCCTGCGCACCCAACGAATATCAAAATCGTAAATATTGCGAGGATTATATTTTTTTTCATGTTTTTAACCTCTGCCTAACGGCTTCGTAGAGCAAAATACTGCCCGCTACGGAGGCGTTTAGAGATTCTGTGGAGCTTGTCATGGGGAGACGGATGAGGGTGTGGGCGGCGGCTTGGGCGGCTTGGGAAATACCGTGGGATTCGTTGCCGATTAGAAGGCAGAGGCTGTCGCGCATATTTGTATCGTATGGAAGAGTGTCGCCGCGTGGGTGCGCTGCGAAAACGGGGACATCGGCGGCAGCGAGCGCGGCGAAGGTATCGGCAGCGTTAGCGTTTGTGATAATGGGCAACCTAAGAACTGCACCCGCCGCCGCACGCAAAACTTTAGGGCTGTAGACGTCGCAGCTACCTTGCGTAAATATCGCACCGCTTGCGCCTGCGGCAGCCGCCGTTCGAATAAGCGTACCAACATTGCCGGGGTCATTAAGGTTTTCGCCCATTAAAATGAATGGCGTATAGCGAATTAATTCCCCTCTACCTTGGAGAATAGCGTCGAGGGTGTGCGGGATTTTTTCACACACGGCGATTATGCCCTGCGGCGTAACAGTGTCGGCCAAGCTTTTGAAGATACTGTCCCGTACCACCTCACAACGTGCGCGGGTATTGTATGGGGCAAGGTCGTGGGTGTCGGCATATTTGCGCGAGGCGATGTACCGGATGATGGTGTAGCTCTCCGGGATTTCCGCGATAAATTTTTCGCCCTCGACCATAAAAAGGCCGGATTCATCACGGGCTTTTTTCGATTTCAGATGTTTTAGCATTAAAAAATCACCTCGCAAGCATTTTATAGCGGATTAATCCTCTGTAGTTTGATGATTTTGAAAAAAGCGTGCCGTCCCTTTGATTACAAGGTCTGACACGCTTTTTATATAGCAGCTTTCATTTTTTGGAATGTTTGTGAGTGGCTTGTAACCACTTTTTTTAACATGGAAACGTCTGTTACTAAGTCCTCTGTTTCGTCGGGTGGCAGCAGCTTTTTTATGTTGTCGGACATTAGGCTGTATCCGTCGGATAACACACCCAGCATTTTGCCGTGTTCCACTTCTATTACTGCTACACTTTGGCTTAATCGCTCTATTTGAGATTTTGTGTCTGTTTCGACATTCGCAAGTTGGATTTCCAGTTTTTCTACGGAAGTTTCCAGTTTTTCTACCGAAGTTTCCAGTTTTTCTACCGAAGTTTCCAATTTCTTTACAGAGATTTTTAGCTCCGATACGTCGGTTTCCAGTTTTTCTATCTTTGTTTCCAGCCTCGTTTGACCGTTTGATAGGTTTACCAGCATTTCTAATATTTTATCGTCTCTGTCCATGGCCTGCACCCCACTTTCACCTTCATTTTTCGATTATATCTGATTTACGCTCTATCTGCAAGTATCACGGCGGCGATTATGTTTGCCGTGGGGTGCATGGCGTTTAGAGCCTCTTGGAAGGTATTATTTTGCGCGCCTACCTCCAGGAGAATGCTTAACGGGGTCATGTGCAGGCTATATCGAAATGGCAGTAGGTAGATTCTGCGGGTGAGGCCGGGATATAGTTGGTTTGCCACGAGCTGAAGGTTTAGGCTTAGGGCAAGATTTTCGCGCCGGTAGGGGTTTGGCAGCCACTGCACGGGTCTTATTTCGCCGTCTCGGTATTGGCGGCTTAGGCCGTTTACAAACATGATTCTGGCGGTGCGTTTGCCGTTTATATATGTTACCATAGGTGCTACGTGGGGTCCTACGCCGTCGCGGTGCAGGTCTATTACCATTTGAATAGAAGGGTTGTCCGCCAGAATCTGCTTTATCACAGGCTCCAGCCGCTCGTATGAGCCGGGGCGGTGGGGGCGACCTTCGACTACATCGAAGCGTCCCATGTAATGCTTTACGGAGATTCCGTGCCGCTCTTCCAAAATTTCCGCGAGGTACGCTCCTACGCCAAATACGCCTGTCATGGGGTCGGAGGGGTCGCTGTCTTCGAACATCTCCATGGAATGCGCGTGGAAGATTAGTATTTGCGAGCCTTCTATGGTGGTGTCTATGCTTAGGTCTTTGTTTAAAAGTTCTTGCACGTCTATGTCGGATTCGAGTAAAATTGTGTTTGGGGCGGCTAAAAATATATTGCTTGTGAGATAATTGAAATCGGAAAGCCGCATTATTTGGCTCTGCGAAAGCGGAACAAAGCGCGGTACGGGCGGGGTTTCGCCATGAGCGCGGGCAACAGAGGCTTTTGATGTTGACGCCGATTTTATGAATACCGCTTCGTGCTCCCGGTAGATGGCGGGCGTGTGCGGGAGCAGCATTATCGCGCCGCAAAGCAGCATTATCGCCAGTGCGGCACGGTATTTTATTACGGATATTTTGTTCACTTCTCTACCCCCTCGTTTTTAATATATGCACGTCGGAGGTCGTTTAATGTTTGGTCATTTTATTTTTAGTATAAACACCGTTGTACCGCTTTTTTTGCTTATCGGATTAGGATTTTTTTTGCGGCGAACGGAGTTTTTGCCAAAGCAGTTTTTTGCAGCGGGTAATCGGATGGTTTTTTACATATTGCTTCCCATTTCGCTGTTTGACAGTATTTTTAATGCTGACCTGTCGCAGCTTGCGAGCTTTGGTTTTGCGGCTTTTAGTGTGGGTGCTACGTTTATTTCATTTTTGGCGGCATGGGCTATTTCTCTTTTTATTGTAAAAGAAAAAGACGTGCGCGGAGCCTTTACACAGGGTGCGTTCCGCTCCAATGCTGTTTTTGTCGGCCTTCCGCTTATGCGCAACCTAGCAGGCGACGAAGGCATTGCCGTGTTTGCGTTGGTGGTCGCCCTCAGTGTACCCGTGGTTAATATTTGCTCAATTTTTGTGCTTTCGGTTTATGCCGACAAAAAGGTTAAGCTTTTGCAGGTGCTGATTTCTATTGTAAAAAATCCGCTTATGATTGGCATGTTTTTTGGATTTGTTTTCTCGTTGTTTAATATAAATTTGCCCTATGTATTTGGCCGCACGCTGTCCGACCTTTCTCGCATGTCCACGCCTATGGCGTTGCTTTGCCTGGGCGGCGGCATTACCATACTCGGTTTTGACAAAAAAATAAAATACGCAGTAGTCGCTACCATAATAAAAATTATTGTACTACCCATAGTATTTACCACGGTGGCCTACTTGCTTGGCTTTAGAGGCATAGAGCTAGCCGCGTTTATGGTGCTGGGCGGGTTGCCGTCTGCGATTTCCGGCTACTCCACCGTAGTAGAAATGGGCGGAGACAGCTATACCGCAAGCAATATTGTGCTAATCTCCACGTTGTTTTCTTCCGTCACGCTTACGCTTTTTATTTATGTAATGATGGTTATGGGGCTTATGTTCTAAATAAACTCCGCAAAAACCCGATTAGCAAAATCCATACCCGTCGGCGTTAGAAATAGACGGTCTTGTTGGCTCGCCAGCAGGCCGTCTTTTTTTAGCTTTGCGATTTGCTTGCCAAAGGCGGGTGTGAATTCGCTTTCGTGTACACCGCGCATTAGGCGCAGACCCAGGATTATTTTTTCGGAATTTAGGTCATTTGGATGAAGGTTTGTTTTTTTACCGCCGCTTTCCCAGCGGGCTTTGCCGTCGAAGGAATGAGCACCCGCCCCAAAGCCAATGTATGGCTTCATCGTCCAGCAATTTATGTTGTGTCGGCTCTCGTAGCCGCGTTTCGCGAAATTTGAGATTTCGTAGTGGTCGAAGCCTGCATCGGCCAGAATTTTGCGGGCGGAGTGGTACATCTCACGGTCGGTTTTGTCGTCGGGCAGGGTTAACTTGCCGCTTTCGAGTTGCGCCCATAAGGGTGTATCTTCCGCAGGGGTTAAGCTGTATGCAGAAATATGCTCGGGGGATAGAGCGATGACTTCCGCGAGAGTATCGTGCCAGCAGTCAAGCGTCTGCCCCGGCAACGCAAACATCACATCCACGCTAATATTTGCAAACCCCACCGCACGTGCGTGCCGAAAATTCTCCTTGAATTCCTCGAATGTGTGAATCCGCCCAAGGGTTTTTAACAGCCGCCCTTGCGTAGCCTGCAAACCAAAGCTTAGGCGGTTTACACCATGCGCTTTCAACGCCGCCAGATATTCCAAATCCACCGTACCCGGATTTGCCTCCACTGTGATTTCTGCATTTGGCGTTAATTCCAACTCCTGCACCGCCTCCAAGATTTCACAAAGCAAAAAAGAAGGCAGCACCGTAGGCGTGCCGCCCCCAATATATACAGTATCAATTTCCCCTAACTCACTAAATTTTAGCTCGCTTACAATACGTCGCACATAAATATCAAAGTCTTTTGAAATGGGGGGATTGGTTTCCCCCCCAAGGTCTTGAGAAAAAAAATCACAGTAAGTACATTTCTTAGCGCAGAAAGGTACGTGTATATAAATACCTGTTGGCATTAGCTTACCCGCGTGTAGTTGAATGCGAAGTTGTCGGCCTGCTCGCTGGCTATGTGCAGCGCGTCGCCTGTTATTGCAAATGTCCAGATTTCGCCGCGTACGCCGTATGTGGCGTTGTGGGAGTGGATGTGGATTCTGTTTGCGTTGGATGTCCATGTAAAGGCTTCTTGCTCGCCTGCGTGACCACGACGGCCTGTGCCTTCTGCGGCAAAGGTGAGGGTGTAGTCGTGGTCGCTGTCCCAGCTCCATGTACCGACGAGGTATTCGTCTTGAGCCTCGGATACGAAAAAGTATGTCCATGTAACAGTCTCGTCGTGTTGGCTGGTTAGGGTGAGGGCGTAGTCTTCGAGGACGAACGTCCAACGCTCGTTACGGATTTCTCCCGTGCCGGGGTAATCGCGGTTTATGAAAAGGGTATCGTCGTTAACGCCCCATTCGAAGGTCTCCGTGAATTCCGGGAAAACACGCTCGCCTGTACCGTCATACAGGAAGTTGTAGTGGTAGACGCCGTCTCTGTCCCATGCCCAAATGCCTATAAATGCCTCGTCCACCTCGCCGGAATTACCGCAGGCGGTAAAAATGCCAAGCGCGGTTAGGACGGAAATAAGTAAAATTAGTTTTTTCATGCTAAAAAAACCCCTTTCGGAATGTCACAAGTATGTTACTAGAATGGATTTGTCGCGTCAATAGTTTGTAGCCCCCACATCAAAGCTTATGCTCGGCCTATCCAAAAATTTACAACACGTTTATTAATCACGCAACTCACGAGAAAGAAATCCTGCGAAAATCCAACCGCGACCTTGTGCTGTTTCAATTTGAACGAAGCGTCCGTTATAGTCCAAGATTTTAAATTCATCGCCACGATGTACGAAGGTCAAAACATCGTAATCATTGCCCGGATCGGTGCGCACGCGCAAAGCATATGCATAGTCGATTATCTGGCGTGTGCCGATTGGGAAGGTATTGCGGCGAATATACCACGGCGGTGTGGGGACGTTACGCGCCGTCATTTCTATTGAGAAATCGGCACCGCGCCAACACTCCCATATGTGACTTCTAATCTCAAAGCCCAGCCAGTACGCCAATTCGAGCAGCGAAAAAAAAGAATCATCTGTGCCCTCCACATAGGCAACCAATAGCGAAATCGTACTCGAAGGATAGTCGTTGCCGTCAAGCCCGAGAACAATATCTCGAAATGGCCATGACCTCCATCCCGTCGATAAATGTCTGCTGAATGGTGTGGGATGAAGTCCGTCCGAAAATTCGTCAACAATCAGGCGGGCGTTGGCGTGGCGTTCGGAAATCCGCTGTAATTCCGTGCCGTCGGGGATGTACGCCTCGCCACGCCGAATCCAAAAATCCCAACCGCAAGGCGGTTCGGCAATGTCAAATTGTGCAGATGTTCCGTTCAAAATATATGCAGCATCTTGCAGACGAAGCCCGTCAATGCCCCACGCTTCAAAAAACTGCCCCTCTACAAAAATCGGATACCGCCCGTAGAAAAAAAACTGCTCCGCAGAAACGCGCATGGAAAAAAATTGTGACATAAGAGCTACCGCTAAAAATCCCATGATAATGTGCTTTAAAGTTTTACAGACCACATAATCCCCTCCAAAGTGTATAAACCTTTGCCAAACATCTTTTATGCACCCGCCGAAATGTTTGCTCTTAATTGCCTTATGCTCTGCACGCTTTCCCAAACCACTTTCCCTTCATCGTTGGAAATTTTACGACGTTCTGTAGGGGTTAAGTGTTTGCGTTCTTCGTATATGTCGGCTCTTAACTTATGCAATTCATCAATTTTTCGGATGTCATAGGCTTTATTCATTTTCGTCGTCTCCTTCGATAAATATTGTTGGTGTCAAAATGTTTGGCTGGAAAATCCCAAAAAGCTGATTTACAGTTTGCACCATCTCTATTGTACTACGCTTTACAAAGTGTTTCATGTTCCAGCTTAATATATATTTACATGCAGAAATACTTGCTATCGCTATGTGTCGGCAATCGTTGTAGCTTTTTTCCTTTAATACGCCTGTTTTTAAATATTCGTCGGCAAGGGCGGACATTTCTTCGCTTTCTTCGGTGTAGGAGGTATCAATCGTGGCGATATATTCAAGTAGTGCCTTTTTTAAGGAATCTTCGCACCTGTTTATTTCCTCATAAACAACGGGAGAAAGAACAACATCCCAATCATTGCGCTCTAATTGCTTCCAAAGTTTGTGTGTGTCATCGCGTTTTTCCGGCGAATCATCTGCCATTAGGTGGCTGATTACAGATGTGTCGAGATAAATTTTTGGTTTGATGAGCATGGCCATAACCTCCTTTGTGTCACAGGGACAGTTATCTTATTAACTTTCCTGTGTTTATGCGGGCCGGAGCGGTTAATCCAAAAACATCTTTTTAGCACAGGTCGTCATAGACTTGAGACGCAACGCAAAAAGATTATTTGCACCTACCTGAAAAAGTGTGTTAGAATACAGTTGCTACAAAAAAACCGTAGCGACCGCGAGGTGGTGGAACACCAAGCGGCGAGTGTAGGGATTCAGCGCATCACCACACACATAGGCGTAAGCCTACCGCTACGCAACCGACAGTTTAACATTGTTTTACGCCTGTTTCAATATTGGAGCATAACGTGAGCGTGTTATCTTTGAGTTGCTGTAGTTTGTTTGAATACTCAAGGTGTGTTTGTGATGGCAATTTTTGCCGTTCCTGCACGCCTTTTTTAATGCATGGGTATATCTTGGGAAGAAACGCACCATTGGTTTCTTCCCGGATAGATATGCCAAAATATTTGTCCTAAATGGACAGTGGGAGGATTTTAATGAAGCAATCTGAACGAAGCAGTAGACAAATGGGAACAATAAAGGGTTTTGTTGCCGGATTTTTACTATGCGCACTACTATCCACAACAATAATGGTTTCGGCTAGCTCCGAGGGGATAGTACGTACGATTTTTTACACCGGAATTAGAATTTTTGTTGACGGAAGAGAGGTTATCCCAACCGATGGTGCGGGACGTCCTGTTGCTCCATTTATTATGGATGGCACAACATTTTTACCTGTAAGAGCCGTAGCAGACGCGATGGATATGGATGTAAGCTGGGATGGAAGCACCCAGCACGTTTATCTTGGCAGACGACCTTCCACTAACTGGGACAATCGTTTGGACAGAATCCAATATACAAATATAACAATAGCCCCTCCTCATTGGGGAATAGGAAACGGTATACACACTTTCTCTCGAATCAATGACCCTATCACCGATTCACTTGGAAACACTTGGACGAATGGCATTATCCTTCGGCATGGGGGCGTTTCGCACCGTGATTTTGGGACTCCGGCACCAATACCTGACGACCCGGACAATGCAACCCTACTGATAGACTATCCACTCAATAGCCAGTATCACACACTAAATGGAAATGCAGTTATCCTTGGCGGCACTGTAGATGTATTATTCTTTGGCGATGGGCGATTAATTCACAGAGCAAGTCATATAACTGAATCTATGCACCATAATTTTTCGATAAACGTCGCAGGGGTTAATATGCTGACGATTAAGGTCGTGGCACAAAACAGACAAGCTACATCCTACGTCCATCTAACAGACCTAGCCTTATACAGATAGAAAGAAGGTTGCTGATGAAAAAGTTATTATTGATTTTTAGCGTATGTATCATTGTTGCCTTCCTTTCCTCGTGCGGCGAAAATACCGAAAACACGCGCAGGGGTTTAGTTAACAGCGGAGATATAATACAATTTGGTGATTTTAATTGGCTCGTGTTAGATGTGGACGGTGACTATGCTTTAGTAGTGACGGAGAACATTATTTCACATAGGCGAATACATGGAGCCGGAAGTGGTGCTTTAACTTGGGAACAATCCGATATGCGACGATATTTAAACGATGATTTTTACAACAGATTTTTGACTACAGAACAATCGCGAATACGTGAGACAAGGGTAGTCATTGACCACCACTGGGACGGAGGTGACAGCGGCAATAATACAGTTGATAAGATTTTTTTGTTGAGCTTCGACGAAGTACGCAGATATTTTGGTGATAGCGGAGAACGCCCGGTAGACCGACATTCGATGGGAAGCTTCATTTTGGACGACCGTTATAACCATGCTCGTATTGCGCATAATGTCGAGGGTGCGCCTTGGGCAACACCATCCCCAGCACCAACACCGCCACCATTGGGATACATTGGGAGCGTTAATGAAATTAATGTTGGTGAAATAGTATTGCGCGGTTCGACATGGTGGCTCAGAACTCGCGGCAATCGTGATGGAAATTTCATGACTGTATACGGTGATGGGATAATTAATGCGAGTGGTGCGCACTTTGACAGTATCGCTGGTAGTAGAGGTTTTGGCGTGCGTCCTGCGTTGTGGTTAAACATGGAATCGTAAATGTTTGTCACGGGGACAGTTCTTTTGGCAGCTTTCCTGTGTTTATGCGGGGTGGAGCGGTTAGTACCAAAACATCTATCCCGAACTCGTCAGCGGAAGCCTTAGCGTTTTTGCCCTCCCGCGTGGTCGCCCCCTAACCCATGTAGTCCAGCGCGGGGAGTTTAATTTGTGAGAGTATAGCTTGCGATGAGCAAATTAAACTCCCCGTGATGGGCGCGCACGATACTACAGGAGGCGCGAGAGCCCATATCACGTCAAGGCAAGACCGATAACGCTTCCGCGTCTGTTACGCACGTACATATATGTGTGTGACCAGAGAGGTTTTTACGCCTCATCCAGCTTCAGCACATTCATAAAGGCCTGCTGGGGTACTTCTACCGAGCCTATGCTGCGCATACGCTTTTTGCCTTCTTTTTGCTTTTCGAGCAGCTTCTTTTTGCGGGTTATGTCGCCGCCGTAGCATTTTGCCAGTACGTCTTTGCGCATTGCTCCTATTGTTTCGCGGGCTATTATTTTGCTGCCTATGCAGGCTTGGATTGGGATTTCGAATTGATGTTTTGGGATTTCTTTTTTTAGCTTTTCGGCCATTTTGCGGCCGCGTTCTGCTGCTGTTTTTGCGAAGACTATAAAGGATAGGGCATCTACAGGCTCGTGGTGTACGAGGATGTCGAGCTTTACGAGGTCGGACTGCTGATAGCCCTTTAGGTCGTAGTCGAAGGACGCGTAGCCTCGGCTGCGCGATTTTAGTGTGTCGAAAAAGTCGTAGATTATTTCGTTTAGGGGTAGCTCGTAGCGTAGGATTGCTCGGGTTGCGTCCATGTATTCCATGTCCAGATATACGCCTCGGCGTTCTTGGCATAATTCCATTACGGGACCCATGTAGTCCTTGGGCAGCATTATTTCGGCTTTTACTATTGGCTCCTCCATAAATTTTATGCGGGATGGGTCGGGCATGTCGGCGGGGTTGGAGAGTTCGAGCATCTCGCCGTTTGTTGTGTGGACTTTGTAGATTACACTGGGCGCGGTGGTGATTAAGTCCAAGTTATACTCGCGCTCAAGGCGTTCTTGTATGATTTCCAAGTGGAGAAGACCCAAGAAGCCGCAACGAAAGCCAAAGCCCAGTGCCACAGAGGTCTCGGGTTCAAATTGCAACGAAGCGTCGTTTAAGCGAAGCTTTTCCAACGAATCCCTAAGGTCGGTGTATCTCGCGCCGTCGGCAGGGAAGATTCCGCAGTAGACCATGGGGTTTACCTTTTTGTAGCCGGGTAATGGCTCGGGGGTTTTTCTGCCTACTTCGGTTACGGTGTCGCCTATGCTTGTGTCGCGCACATTTTTTATGCTTGCTGTAATGTATCCTACTTCTCCCGCGCTTAGCTGTGCCGACGGAATAAATTTACCCGGCCCAAAATACCCCGTCTCTACGATTTCGAATTGCTTATCCGTTGCCATAAAATATGCCTTTGTGCCTTTTTTTATAACGCCGTCCACCACGCGGATAAAAACGATAACGCCCCTGTACGCGTCAAAAACAGAATCGAAAATTAACGCCTTCAGCGGCGCGGCGGGGTCGCCCTTTGGCGCAGGAATCGCACTCACCACGCGGTCGAAAACATGCTGGATGTTTAGCGAGTTTTTAGCGGAAATAAGCGGCGCACCCTCGGTGTCTAGGCCGATGATGTTTTCGATATCGTATTTTACTTTTTCTGCGTCTGCGGATGGTAGGTCGATTTTGTTGATAACGGGCAAAACTTCGAGGTTATTGTCCAGCGCGAGATACACATTGGCGAGTGTCTGCGCCTCGATACCCTGCGCCGCGTCCACTATAAGAATCGCACCTTCGCAGGCTGCCAGCGAGCGACTTACCTCATATGTGAAGTCCACGTGACCCGGGGTGTCAATCAGGTTAAGGATGTACTCCTTGCCGTCGGGCGCGTTATACACAAGCCGCACGCTTTGCGCCTTTATCGTAATCCCACGCTCGCGCTCCAAGTCCATGTTGTCCAAAACTTGCGATTGCATCTCGCGCTTGGTTAACACACCCGCAAGCTCTATCAGCCTATCCGCAAGCGTAGACTTCCCATGGTCGATATGCGCAATAATACAAAAATTTCTAATCCGTTCCATATTACAACTCCTAATGTTAAAGTTTTTGCTCCGCTTTTTTCAAAAAGCGGATGGGGTGCGGGGCAAAGCCCTGCGGTTTTATTCTTTAATAACCAATGCAACCAGCACCGGAAACATAAATAATATCGGCAGATAATATCGCCAAAAGCCATGTACGGGCGAAGCCATACAAGCTAAAATTATCATTAAAGCGGGCAAAAAGTAAAGTATTTCTGTCCACTGCTGCCTTTTAATAAGAAGTAATACCAAAAATGCCATAGCCCAAGTGTAGTTGCCTGTATGAAAGAAAGCTCCGATAATAGGCAGCCGTTGCAAAAGCTCAATCCCACGTACGGGCAAAAGCCTGGTTTCGCGGCTCGTAAAAACATAGCCGATATCATCGCGCTCCAGTATGGGTACAACATCATGGCTGCTTTCCCACCAAACAATCATCCAGTCCGGCCCAAAGGGGACAACGTAGCTAAACGACACGGCAATCGCGGCTTCCAAATAAGCCCGCGGCGCACGCAAGCCCATCGCCGCCCAAGCCCTAAAATATGCACCAAGGTCTGCGCCTTCGATAAAACGGTTTTTTACGGGGTCGGAAATCCGAGGGTCGTACAGCTCGCCAATCAGGTAATAGTTTTCGAAGGTGGCGGCCAAAACAGCACGCTCGGCGTCCGTTATTCTGTCTTCGTGATAACGCATAAACCGCGCCGTCTGCTGAAACGGCACAGACAAAGCCTCGCGTACACTGCCGCGCTCCGCGTCCGTAATCCACATGGCTCCGCCGACGATAATCCTAACGGCAACAAACACACCCACCGCACAACCCACCAAAATAGCCCGCCGCTTAGGACACTTATGAACAAAAACCAAAGCCATAATAGAAGGCACAACAACAAAAACGACTTCATTTCTAAACAGCGAAGCAACCACAGCCGCCACCAAGCAAAATACAAGCCGCCGCCGAGAAAATCTCCGCGTCAAATCAATATAAAACAGAACAAACACCAGCATAACAGCCGCCGCATGGGTATCCTTCAAGATAGTCTGCGCCCAAATCCCAAACACAGGGAAGGCCGCAAAAAACAGCATAACCACAAGCCGTACCTTGTATGCCACGCCCCATTTTTTCAGATACAAAAGCGCGAGCGAAAACGCCGCCGCCATCATAAGATTATGCACGACGGTAATAAGCGCGAGTCCAAGATTAGCACTGCCAAGCATAATCCCAACCCGATAAAAAACTCCCATAAAAAGCGTAGAAATTATCGGATGGTGATTAATATAAGGCGTAATCCCTTCAAACTGGGCAAGCTGCCGTATGCTGTCGTTAATCAAATTGCCGGGGAAGTAAATAAAAAAATAAGGCAGCCAAGCCACCAAAAACAAAACAAAAGGCGCGAGAAAGCCACTAAACCGCCCCTCGTCATCCTTTCCGATTTTCAAATCCAAAACCTTATCCGCAAGCAGACATGTAACAACATAAAAAAACGGCACAAAACCAAACAAAAGCAAAGCAAAATACATTGCGCTTACAGGGGACGCAAAAAACAAAGCAAAAGAATTATACCGCGTAAATGTAATCCCGAGTAAATGCGCCAGGCTTAGCAACACCGCAAAAATATACTCCGCTTTTCTATCGGATTTAACAGGCAAAGCCCCATGCCGATAATAAAGCCAAAAAACCGCAACAACAAAAACCGCCCCACCAAAATGCTGAACAGGCGGCATAAAACTCGCATGTACGGAAAAAAAGGCAAAGTAACTCAGAAAGGCCAATGCCGCACACACGGCTATTTTTATCATTTTAAGCCCTCCTTAATTCTGATAAAGTGCAATTCGAACATTCTCCTGTCGTTTGCGGAGACATTATCCAAAATAAGCCCGCAGGCGAATGACAACAGCCCCGCAAGTATCACAAACAGCGACACAAACAACGTAGGGAAGCGCAGCACATACCCCGTCTGCAAAAATTCTATTAAAACAGGCACAAAAAAACCCACGCCTAAAATCATACAAACAAGCGCGAGTACACCAAAAAACCGCAGTGGGCGGTAGTTTTTATAAAGCCGAAAAATCGTGCGGATTACCTTAGCCCCGTCCGAAAAGGTATTTAACTTAGAAACACTGCCTTCCGGGCGGTCTTGGTAGTCTATGGGGAGGGATTCTATGAGAAGGTTTTTGTCCAGCGCGAAAACCGTCATGTCTGTTTCGATTTCGAAGCCCTCGGAGGTTATCGGGTACGATTTCACAAATAAACGACTAAAAGCGCGGTAGCCGGACATTATATCCTTTACCTCGCTCCTAAACATCACATTTATCAGCCGCCTCACCAGCTTGTTGCCAAAGCTGTGAAAGGGGCGTTTGTTCTGCGTAAAATACGTCGTGGAAAGCCTGTCCCCCACTACCATGTCGCAGCCTTTTTCCAGTACAAGCCTGCACATTTCCGGCGCGTGTTTTGCGGGGTATGTGTCGTCGCCGTCCACCAAAAGGTAGCAGTCCGCTTTTATGGCACTAAACATCGAGCGCACCACGTTTCCCTTGCCCTGCCTGTACTCACGGCACACGATTGCTCCCGCCTCCCGGGCAATTTCAAACGTGCCGTCGGTGGAATTATTGTCATATACATAAATTTTTGCCTCGGGCAGCTCGGCCCTAAAATCAGCCACCACCTTGGCAATCGTTATACTCTCGTTGTAACACGGGATTAAAACGGCTATTTCACCTGTCATTCCGGCACATCCTTACAACGAATTAATTCGTTTATCCACGTGAGATTTTACATGGATTTTCCTATTTTTTCAAGCATAGCCATAAAACCCTCCCGTGTACACATCTCCGTTCCTTCCAATATAACGGAAGCGGAAGCGGCGGCCATTGCCGCAGAAAGATACTCCTGCTCGGGCAACCCGTGATATAACGCGTAAACCAACCCCGCCACCATAGAATCCCCCGCGCCCGCGACGCCCCGCACGGGGATATCCGGCGCAGGAGCAGAATACTCTCCCGCGTCCGTAACAAGAAACGCCCCTTCCGCCCCCTTAGAAACACAAGCAATCTTTACCCCGTGAGAAAGAATCTTATCGCGTACAAATTCCACCCCTGTCCCTCCAAACGTGCTTTCCAGCTCAAATAAATTAGGCTTTATCGCAAACGGCGGCGCAGTGCGTATACAAATACGCGCCGCCTCCCCCTCCGTATCCAGAAAAACCCGTCCGCGCCAAGCCCCGCTAATCCGCGCATAAAAATCCGCAGGCACACCCTGCGGATAGCTCCCGCTAAGAATTAAAATATCATCGCCGCAAGTATTTAATGCATTAATTTTTTTCAAGAGCTTTTCTTGCTCCGCCGCCGCCACAAACGCCCCCGGCTGGTTAAGCTCCGTCATCACACCCGTGCTTTCTTCGTACATCTTAATATTTGTACGAATCGCACCTTCGCAATCCACAAAATCATGGACAACAGCGAGTTCGTCCAGCTTCCCGGTAAGAATCGTACCGTTATCGACGAAGTTAAACCCCGTGCAAACCGGGCTAAACCCAAGGTTTTTTAGCGCGATGGTGACATTTGTCCCCTTGCCCGCGATATCCCTGCGCGTATGCCGCACGCGGTTTAAACCGCCATGCACATACGACGGCACGGTGTACATCCAGTCCACGCAGGGGTTTAAATTAACGACGACTATATTCATAAAAATTTCGCTCCTTTAACAAATGCCGACTTTTCGCTCTTTACTTTTGTCCTCTGCTTTGTTAAAATCTTTCTCGCACCATTTCGCAAATAGCGAACGCCCGAATGGTGGAATTGGTAGACACAAGGGACTTAAAATCCCTCGGTAGCAATACCGTGCCGGTTCGAGTCCGGCTTCGGGCAGTTTACCATTTAAAACCCGAACACAACCACACTACATTTTTGTAAATGGTCTGTTTGGGATTGTACTTGATTTGGACGTTACCCGTCTACAGTCAAGCTACAAGAAATAAAAAAACCTTTCGGGCAAAGTTATGTAAAACCTTGCTCGAAGGGTTTTTATTACGTTTGCCCGCTTCCGGCGGCCATTGTTTCGAGTAAACCGGCGCGGTCGAACATGTTACGGACGATTAATAAAATCCTCATCATGTTTTCGTCTACGTCGAGGTTATTGAGGGTGCGGCCGTTTAGTACGCCGAGGTCTACCAGTTGTTGTATGCCCGGTTGCGCCCATTGGGGCATTTCTTGTACTGTGCGAAATGTCATGTCTGCCAACTCCTTTTTTCTAAATTCTAAGTTGAGTAGCTCTATCATAGGGAAATGCCTTCCCGGACACGCTGTGCGTGCTATGTCGCTATGTGCGTGGATGGGGATGTTACCATATATGCGGCGGATGAAATTTATAAGATAAACGCCCGCGTTAAACTGCTCGTCGGGCATGTCGGTGTGTACATCTTCGTAGTTACCTTGGAATGCTATGCCTATTGTAGTGGCATTGTGTCCTTCTGTATGCGCACCTTGCGTCTTTAGGCCTCTGCCTTCCCATATTGTGCCGTCGAGGCCTACATAGAAATTGTAGCCTATACCTATCCATCCACGCTCCAAGTGCCAACGGTGGATGTCTTGCACCGTTGCCGGCGGTGTGTCTGGGCGGTCGAGGTGAGGGTGTGCGGGGTGATGGACGATTATAGCCGTAGTTTGCGTGCGCAGGGCGGGATTGCGGGTAAATAGTAGCTTTGGGCTTGGAGTTATGATGTTGAACGTCATTTTTTGTCACCTTCCTTCTTTAAAATTTCTACAGCTTGTTTTAAAATTTGCGGTAGCGGTATACCCATCAATCCCGCATTTTCAATAATGCTTAGTGCTTCGTTGGCGATGAATGCAATGATTACGGCGTATCTCACGAAGTCTGCGCCGAGTACGTAATCAAGCTGGTAGCCCACAAGAACAAGTAAGAGCATAATTCCCTTTTTTATAAGCCCGCGAAAACTTGCGCAGCTGTCCAGCGCACCGTAGCGGCTTTTGCGAGATTTTTTAAAAACACCTGCGCAAATCCATCCCGTGACGTAGTCTACACTCATAAGAGCTACGAGGGCTTGCAAGGGGTAATCCCACCCGCCCAGCAGGGAAGAGATAATGCCTCCTACCGCACCTATCACAACAAAAATAAATTCGCGTACATACATATTAACCCTCCTTTAGATTTCGATTGTTTAGCTGGCCTAGACACGATTTTTCTATTTTTGCCTTGTTTTCGATACAGGTTTTTGCCATGTATGCCAAGATAGACTTTACAAGCCAACGCACAAAAGAAAGCACATGCTCCAGCCCATCATCTGTAAAACCCGTAATGTACCAATGAAAAACCGCCACGCTAAACGCGGCGGCAATAATGATACATGCGAAAACTATTATTATTTTTGAAAACTTCAATTTCATCACTCCTCTCTTTAAATTATACTTTTGAAGCAATTTCACCATATAACAATATGGCGAATGATGTAGCCGGCAGACTTAGGTACGCAGGCGACTGGACACCCGGAATGCCTGTAGAGGAAAACGATGTTGTAACCCACGCTAATCAACTTTTCCGCGCCAAAATTGTATCGAGTGGAAATACCGCGCCCGACGCAGGGTCGTCAATAGCACTGTCGCGTTGGGAACAAATTGGCACACAGCCACTACAAGTGATACACAACACTATTGAGCTTGGTGAAACAGACACCGCCTCATCGCAGACCATTAGCCTACCGCCGGGCAATAATTTTTCGTTTAATGTAATACACCGTTCATTCGGCGGTGTTGGTATGTGGAATCAACGTGTGATTACATTCGATGTCAATGCGCTTGATGGATACCCGGGTACACTACAGCCCGTACAGGTCGCGGAGCTTAACAGGGCGGAGCGAGAAAATGGTTATTCACGAAGTTTAAGCGTGACGGGGTTGGTCAGCAGACAAGTACGGATTGATATAGGCGCACCAACTACCGCCGACTTAATGACTACTGATAGTATAATTTATAGCCTTATAAGGCAGCTATAAGGAGGGTTTAGCAAATGAACGGGTTAAAGCAAATATATCCTATCGACGAGAAAGGGTTTATAATCTGGCCATCGGATTTATGGAGGGAAGAGCCTCTAGACTATGTGCCAACGGAAAATGAAGTCGATGTGCTAATTACAACACAATTCCATCGTCCCCGCTGGGACAGGAAGAAGCAAGTATGGGTAGAGGGTGGCACGCCACCTGTGCCAGACGAAAGCACTCTAATCCAACAGCAAATCACTGTTTTGGATGAAGAAATAAATACCAGCTTGCCGAACGTAGTCGCACACATCATTAATATAATAGGCGCGGATTTAGAATTGCGTGACCATGAGAGCGTTGTCGCGCTATGCAATAAAATTTCTCAAGCCGAAAACCATCTGCCCGAAGAAATAAAATCATCCACCCGGCTACAAGGTGAAATTAATCCTGATGGTAGCCGAGTGGAAAAATCAAACTTTGTCGCATTGGTGGAGAGGCGCAACCATTTAGTGGCACAGTTAACAGCAGATTGACATAAATGCTTGACAATGCGCACAATGCGCATTATACTGTATTCGGTGAGGTGAAGTTATGAAACGAACAGAACTTGAACGCAAGTTGCGACGGGGCGGTTGGGTGATAGAATCTGGAGGAAAGCACAACATCACATTCCACCCAAGCAACCCAAAAAGAAAAACCACCGTACCAAGGGGAAGCAAAGTTGACGAATACACAGCGAGAAGCATTTTACGTTTTGCAGGACTTTTATAGGTCTTACATTGCACATTAAACAAGGAGGCAGATATATGGTATACGTATACCCCGCAATATTTCAACCATCCGGCGAGGGGTGCGGTTATGCTGTTGAGGTACCGGATTTGCCGGCATATACATGCGGCGATTCTTTAGCACACGCTCTTGATATGGCAGAGGACGCGATAGCCATGTGGCTGGTACACTCGGAGGATAACGGACATCCGATACCTGCGCCCTCTAAATCTTTACCCCACGAATCCCCCCAGTTTGTAAATCTAGTTAAAGCAGATACAGACGCATGGCGTCGTGTAAATGATAATCGCGCCGTAAGAAAGAATCTTACTATCCCCGCATGGTTAAACTATCAAGCAGAAGCCGCGCATGTTAATTTTTCAAGCATTCTGCAAGATGCATTAAAGACGCATTTGAAAATCGCTCAATAATCGCTTTCGCTTCAAAGCTCCGTCACTTAGGCGGAGCTTTTATTCTGCGCTCATTTCTCTTTTGCTTAGTTTTTCTTGTAACGCATTCCGGTGGTCCACCATCTCACGCCAAGCGGAGCGACCTGTGGCAGACGGCTCGGCTTCTACTTGGACAGTTAAAAACTCATCTTCTGTCATGCTGGATAATGTTGGGGATAGCTCTTTTTCAATTTCATCGCGTGTTGTTGGACTTACTGTTTTTACCAGTGCATTTATAACATCGTAAAGGTGCGCGACGACATTTGACATGTTTCGATTAATTTCAATGTCGAGAGTGGAGATGTCTTGTTGGATTAAGGTGATTGGGTTTGGCGTTCCTTCCTCTACCCATTTTTGCTTGTCTCTATCCCAGCGAGGTTTAATCCACTGAGAATGTACTGTGCTTATCGGGAGTTCAACGTCAATTTCATTGTCGTTAACCGTATACGACAATGGCTCCAATCTGTATAATTCCTCAATCATAAACCCGTCTTCGTTTATTGTATATACTGGTTTCATTTCGATTTGTTCCTTTCTACCAAACAGTAATTTTAAAGACTACGCTTGTGAAATGCGGGCTAGGTGGAACTGTTACCCTTAGCTGGGTAGCTGAATTTACGGCTACACCAATCCCACCTACACCGAACTGGTCAAAGTAATGTACCGTCCGTAAATCAAGTAATAACAACTGCTGCCAGCTTGAATTGCGTGACAATAAACATGAAAATACCTGTTCGAAAAATGACCCCTCCGCAGTCATCATAGCATAGCGCGGAGAAAGCCTTCGTAGCGCACTACCGGGGAGGTTTATTATGTTATCCTGACCGGTAGCTAACGTATACGTGTGTGGTTCTGCCAAAGGATTTGACGTTAATAAGCCATGTTGCAAGTTACCATGATCCGGGGCATATACACTTCCAATACTGTCGAGGTTTTCGCGCAGGGGAGTAGCTGATGGTTGGAGAAGTTGCGTAAAACCAATCATTGGTGTTGGTCCTCTTCTTGTGACACTTACATGAAGGTCGCTACCAAGCCAAGTGCTGTGCGTGGTAAATCTCAATTGTAATACTATGCGGCCTGCACTTGTTCCAAATCTAACACCATTAAGCGTCTGCACCCATTCCCCTGAGCTAAGGATTGTCCCCCTAAACTGACCAGACACAAGATGTCCTTGTATATCTATGAAGTTACTTGCCCCGGGGGTTATTGTAAAAGCCCGCAAAATTAAGTTAACGTCTATAGACCAATTCATATCAGGAAACTCAGCAATCGTATACCAATCGCTGAGAGCCACTGAATTAGGTAAATCGCTCGCGGAGATGGTGTGAGTTATCGGTGCTGTGTAGTGTAGCGCACCGATTTGCCCTGCTGTCGGCAGCGGGGTCATCTGCTCCCAGCGGTCTAGTGCTAACGCTGTCCCAGCGTCTGGTGCAGTACCTCCACTCGACGCAATTATGGCACGGAAAAGTTGGTTATTGTGAGTTACAACATCATTGGGTTGCACCGCCATTCCAGATACCCATACTCCGGGGTCTGCGCGTTTAAGTCTGCCGGCTACATCATTCGCCATATTGTTAAATTGCGCAGTTGTTTCGTTGTCCACGGTTTTTATATTTTCTACCATAGCGCGGTATTGTGCCTCGGTAAAATTGTTTGCGATTGATGTACCCAACGGCCAGGCTTGGGCTATGCCTTGGTATCCGCGTTGCACGGTTAGGGTGTTTCCGTTTTGCGCGGTGACTAGTATTGTCTCCGCGTTTGGTACGTTGCCGCCTAGCACCAGCAAACAGGGGATTGATGGTATTAATACGGATGGGTCTTGTACTGTTATGGTGGTGTCGGCGGCGACCGTTTCTGTTGTGGTGGTGGATTCTATGCTGTTTACTGCGCCGGGGTACATTGGTAATAAGTTGCTCATAGGTTTGCGCCTCCTCGTGAGTTAGTAAAGATATTTAGAAAAAGTGACGCGGATATCCGCGTCAAAGTATTTGGGATAAGCTCCAGCGTATGCCATGTGTCGCGTGCTATGCGGCCACCGCTGTCTCTGCGTAGGAAGGGGATGATATTTATGTCGTTTAAATTTCCGGTTAGCGGGACGATGTTGCCGTCCACACGAATGCTTACAGCTGTAGCACGCGTTCCGGTGAAAATTCCAAACTCCAACTCATGGGTGTGGTCGGGGATTGTTGTAACGTGGTAATGGTCGGGGATTACGACGAGGTGGTCGTGGTTTGGAATTGTTACGCTGTGGCCATGCTCCGGGATGGTGACGGTGTGGGAATGGCCGTCTATCGTTACGGTGTGGGAATGGCCGTTTATAGTTACGGTATGAGAGTGTCCGTCTATTGTTACGGAGTGAGAATGCCCCCATATAGTTACGAAGTGAGAATGCCCCGGAATTGTCACGCTGTGCTGATGTCGTGGAATAGTAACCCTGTGAGAGTGTGGGCCAATTTGTACAAAGTGGGTGTGGGTGTGTGTATGTTGAGATAATGCGTGCCAATGACTTGGAACATTTATACCGCCGACGGGAGAAGATACCATTTCCGACCCGGCTGAAATACCTAACTGCCAAACGTCTCGCGTGTTGTCTTGTGTTGATGTTTCTAGCCCCCCTGCGTCAACTGTTGTCGTTTCCAGCCGCGCTTCATCAAATGAAGTAGTAGGCGTTTCGGTGCTTGTTGTTGATGTGGTCGGTGTTTCCGTGTTCGTCGTTGATGTCGTTGGTGTTTGTGTGCTTATAGTTGATGTGGTTGGTGTTTGTGTACTTATAGTTGACGTTGTGGGTGTTTGCGTGCTTGTAGTTGATGTCGTTTGCGTTTGCGTGGCCTGTTGAGTAGTTGTTTGTGTTGTTGCCCCTCCGGCTGCCGTGGATGTTGAAACACCGCCACCGCTGGTGGACGTTTGTGTAAACCCGCCTCCTCCGCGTACTGCCCTCGAAAATGCGCGGAATGGTAGCAGCTGCACCCGCAGACGGGCTTCGTTGATGTTTACCATGCTGCCCGGCAAGAAAAATTCAAACACTGCGGGGAATGCTGGCTCTGCATTGTCTGTAAAGTTCATGGGGATTAGCGTTTCGCTGCCTTGGGAGTAAGTATCGTTTATTCTGGCACGGTCTTGTAGGGCAACTATGCTGCCCGCTACGTTGCGGTCTTTGTTGGCGATTACTATGTTGATGTCGGCTTTGGTTACGTCGGGTTTGCTGATTTCTACTATGCGGGTGTCTATGTCAATGTTGTCGTGACGGTCTATCACCCGTACTAGTCGTCCCTCTTCAAATTTGTCAAAGTCCTGCTTTGTGCGTTTGAAAAGGTCTATAGAATCCACGGAATAGGTTACATACGGGACGGAAAGCTCGTCTAAAATGCTTTGGCCTGTGGCCAGTAGGCTTTTCTCGTCCTCGAAGCGGCGGTCTGTCCATATTGCCGCTTTTATGCCGTACTGTGGGATGGTGGTGGCGTCTATATATGGCACGCCGCCGTTTACACCTTTTATTGTGAGTTGGTTGTCGCCCTCTCCGTATCCCAGCGGATATAAGCGTGTGACTAGGTTTGTTACGTCGGTGTGTCTGGTTACGCCCTGCATGTTTTTTTTGCGGCGCAGTTCGCAGCTTATTTCAGTTTCAGGACGTACAAGGTTTATCACCCATGGGTAGACGGTTGTATCGTACGTAAAATGCCATTTGTCCGCGAATGGGCGCGGGATGGAGAAAAGCGCGGCGAGAAGATTAACCGATTCCCACTTATAGAGAAATTGATGGGTGAAATCACAACGGCCTAAAACCCAGCGGGGGGATGTTTGAGCATTAAGCACGTAGTTGATAACTTCCCGCGTAAATACGCCTATATTTCCGATTTGGTGGAACATAAAAAGAGGGTCATCAATCAGCGTGGCGATAACATGCTCGCATTTGTACGTTTTGAATCCACTGGTGCTACGCGTCAAGTCCTCGCCTTTTATGCGGAATAACTCTATGCGCCGCTTTTCGTCATAGATTTCTACATAATTAAATGGCTGGCAGTATTCGTTTTTAGGGTCGTCGGCGGGCAAGGTGAAGCCCGCTGTCCAAATACCGTTAAAAATCTGCGTATACCCTATGGCGGTAGCTTTATCCAAAAGTGCAAGCCGCTCCATGTTCTGGGTGTAGACCTGTGGGATGTTTGCGTTGCCCATTTCTGCCCCCTTACAGCCAAGCGTCTTTCCATAAAATGCGGGTGCTTGCGCGGTTGTTTTGGTTTGCGCTGGTGAATGTAACCTCGTTGATTGACGGGTTTAGTAAGAAGAATTCGCTATCGCGGCTTAAAAATCTCATTACGTTTTGCCCGTTTAGCAAAACTGTCATGTTGTCGGTGTCGATGATGAGTTCTCCGCCCGGCGGCACGATAAGATTTGGTAGATGAATGTGTTCTATTACGAAAAGGACAAAACCCGCGCTTGCGGTTTCCAGCGTTATGTCAGAAGCACCGCCGAGTGAGAGCATTAATTGAAATCGTCCCGCTGTGGCTAGGTTGATTTCTGCCGTGCCGGACATCGGTTTTGCGATATTGATTTCGCCCTGGGCGTCGAGTAATATTTCCGAAACGCCGCTGAAGGTTTTTATTTTGTTAAACTCCAACTCGGTAAAGACTGCGATTTCTGTCGCCGCGTCAAATGACGTGATTACGCACATATTTGCACTCGCAGAAGTGCCAATAACCGCACTACTGCGCCTAAAACCCCAGGTATTAAACCTACCCCGGTTAAAGCCCATACGGTTAAATTTGCTATTGGTTGCGAGGTCAACAACTACGCCTAACTCTCGGCGTCGTATAATCTCGTGATTTTCCGATTGCAAGGAAATTTCTGTAACGCCCTCCAATTCGACCATGCGTGCGATTTCGAAATCGCCGTCGAGCGTGAGGATTATTTCCGACGCGCCTTCAAAAAATATTTCCGTCGCATTTTCGGCTACTCCCGTATTAAACCCGCCGTTATTAAACGGCAAACGGTTATACATTAGCCTACTCTAACGGCCAATGCACCGGCGCGGAAAACCGCTTCGTCGCCGCTTACAATTTCTCGCGGTATGGGTACTGCGCCGTGCGCCAAGAAGTTACCGCCTGTGGCCGCCGTAAATATGCCAAAGTGAGAAATCGAACCCCACCCGGCCGTTGCCACGGGGAATCGGATTTCTGTGCTATTTAAAACTTCTGCCTTTTCATTACTTTGCACGGGTGCGGAAAATGTTATCCGTTGCCGTGCATATGCGCCGCCCGCTACCTCCATGCCTGTGTTGTCGTCCATGGGGTTAGATGTGTATAGCGCAAGAAAAACCTGTGCAGGCGCGGGGGATGGTGTGTTTCTAAAAAAGTGGTTTAGCACCGCATTTTCTAAAAAATTGCTTGCATTCATCGGCGTGTCGCCCTCCTTGTAAATCTTATATTTGTTATGTTTGTGTTACCTGTGTTTTGCAAGACTATAAGACACGGTGTAGACTGCGTGCCGTGGCTGTAAATGGGAATCATTGTACCGCTTGCGATGTTTGGGTTATTGCTTTGTATCTGGTGGATAGTTTTTGCGAAGGGTTGGCACTCAAAAATTACGGTAGCCCGCTTCGCGGTTATTATTTGCTCGGTGTCCACGGATTGGTAGACGACGGCGTTATACGCACGGTGTGGCTCGTCGTCAAAAAAGAGAAGACCTTTTCCGCTTAGCCAGAAGGCTATGTCGCGGGCAAGCTCTTGTAGTTGCTCCTCGTCGCGGGAGATGAAACAAATCTCTACGGATATTTGGCGAGTGGCAAATGTTTCGCCGCCGAAGTCTACCGTGCCGTGCCGCCCGGATATCTCGTAGTCGTTACGGCGTTTAGGGGGCAGAAGGCCTCTGTGCGCAACTTCCATTACTACGATGTCAAAATCACGGCTATGCTTGTCTGCAAAGAAAAATCCTACCATGAGAATGCTACACCCCCTATTCTACCTTCATCGCTTACCTTGTCGCCAATTAGCCTCATCACTTCTTTTGCGACTTTCGTTATGTCGTCCTCCTCGCGGATGTTAAATTGATTGCCGGTGATGATGATGTCGGGCAATTTTGTAGGCTGGGTGGCAGCTATAGGTTGTGGATATACGGCTTTTTTGATGTGAGATTGCATTGCTGGCAGCGCGTTTTGCATATTGCGGATGGCGTCGCCGGATGATTTTATTATGCCGTCGGGGTTTAATGTTAGGCTGTTCAGTACGTTATTTGTGATTTTTTTGCATACGGCTACCAGCTCGTCGCCTTTGGCTTTCATGCGTACGATTAAGCCGTCGCCTAGACTGTCGGCAATTTCCATTGTTTCCCTTGATGGGGAATTGATTGCCGCAGCGGCTCGCATAGCAGAAAGTGCATTGCTGATTAAATTTTGTGCTGCGTTGCTAACCATACCGCCGCCGTTTTGTATGCCGCGTGCTACGCCGCTGGACATGTTAAAGCCCACATTATCGAAGACCGCGCCTGCTACAGCATTGTCGGCCACACGGCGCATTTCTTCGATTTGCCGTCGGATGGAATTGTTAACGTCTTGGCTGGTGCTAATTTTGGTTGCTATGGCGTCAATAAAGGCTCGGGCTAGGGTTTGGGCTGTTTCAACTACGCGGGGTTGCATTTCCTGCGTGCCGTTAATTACTCCTTGCCCGGCGTTTACGCCGGTGCGGTGAGTGGCGCGGCTGGGGGAATTGCTTTCCAACTCGCGGTTAAGGGACTTTAGTAGGTTTTCTCCTACGTTCTCGCCAGCATTTTCTACGTCACGTAACATGCTTACAACGCCGTTGGTGAATCCGTTGACGGCGTTTTTACCAGCTTGGTCAAAGCCTATGGTGGAAACGGTGCTGCTTAATGTATCGAAGGCCGCAGTTACTTGGTTAACAAGCGCGTCTTCCATGCCTTGGTTTGCAAGGATTGCACCGGCTACGTGGTCAATTAATTCCTCGGCGGAGTTTGCAACGCCTGCCGGGTCAAGTTGCCGCTTCATGCTTTCGACAGCTATACGGGTGGATTCTTCGAATGCATAGTTTAGAGCTTCCAATTCTTTGTCGGAGGCGTCCACAAGTTGGCGCACGGTGGCCGCCGCTTCCGGGCCTGCGTCGCGAAGTTGTTGCAAGAGGCCTTCATCCACGCCGCGCTCTGTTAGTATGGCGATATTTTTGCTCCATTCTTCTACGGCTCGGGCGTTATCTTGTAGATTTGCGGTCAACTCTTGTACGGAGACGGCTGCGGCTTCGGAGATGGTACGAAATACATTTGTGGTTATGCGCTTGTAACCCTCGAACGCGCTGTTGATTTTATTTAGTGCGTCCTCTTGCGCTTTTGCCCATTCTTCTGATTTTCGGGCTTGGTTTTCTATTTCTGCGGTGGCGTCGGCTATGGCTTGTTGGGCTTCTTGTTGCGCGGCCTCCAATTCACGCAGGGCGTCGGCATGGATTTCTATTCCGGCGGTAAGTGTTGCTTGTGCGTCTGCGTTTGTTTCCATCGCCGTCTTGTAATTTTCTTCGGCGGTGATTAGGTCTTGCAGGGCGGCTTCCAAGGCTCTACGGTCTGCCCTACGACGGTTTGTGCCGTCGTTTAGCTTTTCTTCCAAATCGCCACGCTTCGTGGCTACTTGCATGAATTCGTGTTCCAAACTTATAGCTTCTTGACGCAGACGCAATTCTTCTTGAAGCATTGCGTCCATCGCTGCCCTGCCTTCGGCGGCCTTTAGGTATGCATTCATCGCGTCCACTGTCATGTTTAACGAGCCTGTCTGTGCGTCAAATGCTAATGCTAGATTGGGAACGCTTTCGTTAAGTTCTGCGATATGCCTTTCCAGTAACTCCATTTCACCCGCAGAAAGTTCTTGTTTTGATGTTAAATATGCAATGCTGTCCGCTAAGCCTCTGTAATGCTCGGCATTGGTTTGTAGGATAGAGATATTTTGTTGAAATTTTTCTGCGGCTTCTGCCGACGCGGTGATTAGCTCGTATTGCCGCTGGGTAAGCTGCGCGGTGTCGTCTGCTAAAGTTTCGTATGCTTCTCCCAACTTATTTGCGCGTGCTATTAATGCGGCGATACCTGCGGTTAATCCTGCTACTGCTACGCCTATTGTAACCACTATCGCGCCTATGCCTGTAGCGATTAGGGCTTTTTTTACTGCCGCAAATGCAATTTTCAAACCGCCTAGCGCAGCTTTTAATCCGCCTGTAGTTGCGGATAAAGCTTTCATGCCTGTAGCTTTTAACCCATATGTTTTTATGGACGCTGCGGTAGCCTTGGTCGTGGTTGCAATCGCTGTTTTTAGTTTTACCATACTTGCTATCAAGGCAGCATTAGCTTTTACCGAAAGTGGGACTTGCTTTGTAGCCCACAACGCTTTTAATCCCCCAGCCTTGCCCATGGCTATGCTGGCCGCGCCGAAAGCAGATGTTACTTTTCCCACTGTTGTGATAAGCTTACCGCTGATAACCAAAACTGGGCCAGTGACGGCGGCTACACCTGCAAGTCTTACGATAGTGCGCTGCGTACCCTCGTCTAAACTGGCAAAGCGTTGTACTAAATTACCTATGCCATCCACAAGCCTAAGCGCGTGGGGCATTAGTTGGTCGGAGATTTGCAGTTTTACCTCTTCGAAAGAAGCGCGTACCTGTTGCGCAGTAGCAGACAAGCCCGACTGCTCTTTTGCCGCCATTTGGAAAGCTATGCCTGTGCCGTCTATGGCGGCAGTGGCCTCGTACATCACCTCAATGCTTTCCAGCCATGCTTCACGATTATTTTTTAACTCATTAAATACGGCGCGGCTGTAAACAGTAGAAAATAAATCGTTTTGCAGGTTGTATCGCTCTTGCTCTGTTGCAACATCATCTAATGAATACATTAGTTCTTTCAATGTTTCATTTAACGGTCGCAATGCACCTGTTTCCAAATCAAACGCAGATACGCCCAATGTATCCATAGCATCGCCGCCGGATATTAATGCATTTGTTATCTGCTCGATACCTCTCGCCGCGTTTATGCCATAAATACCGCCTCGGTACAGGATATTTAGCTTACCTGACATAGCTTCAATGCTTTTACCAGTTACGTTCATTGTAGGTGCAAGAGCTATAATGGCTTTTTCAAGGTTGCCCATGCTCATACCGCTTTCTCTCGCAACGGCAGCAAAAGCATTAATGTACCTTTCACCTTTGTATATTTCGGCTTGGTTTTTTACAAGTGCCAAATTCAAAAATCCTGTTGCAGTGGCTAGGTCGGTGTTTGTTGCAGTAGCCAGCACCATTGAATAACGCATTAACTCGACAGAATGATAAACATCATCACCCGCAGTGGAAACTCCAGCTAATGCATTTGATATTTGACGGGCAGAAAACGTGCCATACTCGCCAGATTTTGCCATCGCCCGAATTTTAAGTCCCAATTTATCTATCTTATATGCCGCCATACCTGTCTTTGCTTGTATGGTGTTCATTGAAGCTTCAAAATCCGCGCCTACACGTAAGGATTGTACACCCATAGCGACGAGCGGAGCGGTGACTGCTATGGACAGGGTTTTACCTGCGCTTTGCATTTTTTGGCCTGCCGCTTGCATTTTTTGCCCGGCTGCTTCCATTTTTTCGCCAAATTCTATCCATGCTTGGCCACGGAGGGCGCGTTCTTGCTCTTCCAAGGCGGCTGTTACCGCGCCTAGTTGGCGAGTTAGACCTATGCCTTTTGCTTCCGTGTTGGCTAATTTTGTCGCCAAGGTTTGGGCTTCGCGGGAGTTTGCTCCCATTTCTTCGGTTGTTTTTTCCAACATTTCTGCAAGACGTTCTTGCTCTTGGAGGTTGGCTTCTATTGCGTTGTTTAGGTGGTTTTTTTGTGCGGTAAGGGTTTCTACGTTTTTTTCGTTTCTGCCGTAGGCTGCGGTTACTTTGTTTAATTCGGCTTGGCTTGCGCTAAGGTTGCGGTTTATTTCTCCTAAACTTTTTTTGAATTCTGCTGCGCCGTCCACCGTTAATTTTACGCCTGCATACCTGATTGTTTCGCTTGCCGCCATACGTACACCGCCTTACCAGTAGCCTTTAGGGAGTTGGTCAAATGTATAAATTTGTCTTGGTTGTTCTTGTTGTGTCGTTGTCGTGGATTGTTCAGGGGTTGCGCCATTTTCGCGTAACCACTCTTGCACAATGCCGTAGTAGAAATAAAAAGTGTTGTCCATAAATTGCTCGTATGTCCAACCTAATTTAGTCGTTGCAAAATGGATGTGATAAAACCAGTCAAATGCTAAGGGGTATTCTTTTTTTTAGCCTTCTTGTCGGGGGGAATATCGTCTGCAATTCCGCTGGTTACACCCATTGCACGGTTAAGTAGCTCCGTAACGCAATTCATAAAAAGGATAGAATCATCGGTTGTAAATTCAGTGTCCAAAAGGTCGTCAAGTGTTAAGTCCACACCGCCGCCTTTGAGCGCGACGTATATAATTTGTAATATGCCTAAAGAAGAAAGGTCTGTATTTTCCATTTTTGCAAATAACGAAATAAACATCTCACCCGTTATATCTTCGAGTTCCAATAATGCGCGATGAGTGAGTTTTGCGGGATAGTCTACTCCGTTAATCTTAATAATCACAGGGTCTAATTTTCTTTTTTCTAACTTCATCAGTTAATCACTCCGTAAAATAAAATTTGCCCCCTGCTTTTTTGGGTAAGCAGGGGGCTTTGTGGGTTATGCGTTTGGCTAGTCGTCGCTGTTAGACGGGGGCTGGTTGTTTTTGGCGTCTTGGAGTTCGGTCATCTGCGCTTTTGTATACAGCGGTTGGTTAAAAAAATCTATCTTGGCCAAAGGCGTATAGTTTGCGGCTATTGCTGATTTTGTTTCGTACTTAACTTTCCAAAGTCTGTTATAAGGGATAACCCTTATAGCGAAACTCTTTTCCGGCTCGGGAGTGTCTTGCGTACGCGTGACGCGGTTGTCCTCGGTCGGGGTTAGTTTGCATACCGGATGCCAGAAAAACACAAAGCTGCCGTCATTATTTTCGCTCCAGTAGCCGTATGCAAATTCTCTGTTTAAATCGCTAGTTTTACTTAATTCAAAGCCGCCTGTTGTTTCCGCGCCTTCCAGTTTTGTCAAAAGCGTGGATGGAAGGGCTACGGCTCCGAGTGTGATATTTGCACCCGCTGTACGGTTTGTGTAATAATAACTTTCGCCGCTTGCGTATACATCTAACTCGGACTGTATGCGTGAAAGCCCTTGCGTTTTTATCACGGGGACTTCGAGGACGGTATCTTCGTATAATATTGTGTTGTTGTCTTTTTCGTCGATAACACAGAAGTATGCCGAGCCTATCGTCACCTCAAACTCTGGTTTTTCGAATTTAATATTGCCGAAAAAGTTTAAATATAACGGTATGGGTGTGGGTGTGTTGTTTTTATACATAGGTATGGTTGCGTCGCTTTTGGGCTTGATGTCTGCCCGATTGATGGTTTTAATCATTATGTTCCTCCTAGCTCTTTTTGTAGTGTTTGCACGATATTGCGCCCGGCGTTGTCTTTTTCGGCTTCATACGCAGGGCGTAGATGTGGGTTTTGGACGGTGCGGCCTTGCGGATTTTTGCGGGAGTTTTTCCATGTAAGCGTGTCGCCGCGCCGCAGGCGTATGCCCGGGCGTGGGCGGTAGCCGTATTCGTGGAAGCGTCCGTAAAATCCCTCGCCACTCCAACCAATTACTTGTGTTTTTTCTTTGGGGTTGTACTCGTCGCGGGTGGAATTTACCAGTCTGCCTGTACGCCGCCGCATAACTTGCGTTGCGTTGCGTTTTGCACGGTCTACTATTGGATTTGCTCCGTTTTTTAATGCTTTGCGTATTATTGTTTCATCCGTGGCGCGAGAGGCTAATTGCTCAATGTCTTTGGCCGTTGCTTCAAAGCCATCCATGCTATTACTCTTCACCTTTCTTCGGTTTACATTCAGGCACGTAGAAACGCGTGTTTTTGTCGTCCATAAATAAAGAAATTGATGATAAAACCTCGAATGCATGATTTTGGTCTTCGAATACTCCAACGCTTACGCCGTTTATGCCTACTGAAAATAAAGGCGGTGTATCTGTTTCGCCGCCATCCAATCTAGGTTGCTCTACTGTTGCAATGTTGTAAACTTGGCCTGGGGCGCAGGTAATAAACTGGTTTTTTGTTTGGCTTATAATTCTTTTCATCGTAAAACCTCCAAGTCACGTGATATAGCAATGTCAAATGCTGTGTGAATAATTTCGTCTTGCTCATACCATATAGTCGTGAATGTGTAATTTATTTTGTTTTTAAGCAGAATTTTTTTTAGAGTTTCTAATGTTTTGCAATATTCTGCTTTTGTAAAATGGTCAAGAGCTACGCTTGTAGTCTCTCTCCATGCGATACCGCTTGCGTGGCTGTTACCCCCTGTTGTTTCACGGAACGTGATGTAGGGGAACTTTGTAAGATTTGTCTTGAAATGCGCTGTCTGTATGCCTACCTCTTTTATGATTTTGCTAAGTTCCTGCAATGTCATAATCCTGTATCACCCTTTCCAGGGAGATTTCTGTAACTGCGACACCCTTTTTAACCGTAGAGTATGTGCGGCCTACGTTGTATTGCGTTTTGTCAATGATGATAACGTGGTTATTGCCTATACTTTTGTCTTGATGGATTTGTACGCGTTTTGTGATTTCTGTATTAGCTTGCTTTGCTAGGTAATACTCCTCGGCAGTAAAGCTAATTTCGCCGTAGTAAGCTGTGCCGACTTCTTCAAGAGGCGCATTGTCAAACACCCCGTTTTTACCATCGGCAACATCTTTCTTGTAAATGGTGAGCCTTCCATCATCGAACATTGTAATCACCCGCTAGGCATAACGAAACTTTTAACGCTTCGTAGGATTTTTGGAAGCTTTCTCCTGCGTTGGCAAATCCGAAGTGTGCTTTTGCGTATAATGTGACAGCGCGTAAAATTAGCGGGTCGTCGTCTTCGATTTTGGCGACGCCCGCTATTTTTAGGTCTATTTTACAAGCTGCTATTATTTCTTCGATTTCAGAATCGAAGTCGTCACTTGTTTTTCGCAGGGATAGCTTTACGGATTCCAGAATGGATGTCATAGTTAGGCTTCTTTGGTTAGGATTACCAGCGAGTTAACATCTACTACCTTGCCGTCTGCCAGCATTACGGCCTTGGTTTCCATGTCGTCGGTATTCCAGTTTTCTTGGCGTTTAACTCCCACGCTGTAGTTTGTGTTAAGCACGTAATCTTTGAAATTAAATAAAAATGCAAATGGCTCGTCTGCGTCGGCAGCGTCAAAGGATGTGATATAATCACAGATTACAATAGGAATTCCTATCAACAAGCGTTCCGGACGACCTGTTATGTTGTGGTCTACCCGTCCTATGGGCTGCCCGGTGGCGTCTTTTAGTCCATAGTATTTCATAAATGTCTTTTTGGTCATACACCAACGGATATTACTTTCGTAGGCGGTCGGGACTGCGGCAAATGCGTCCAGCAAATCATCGTGTGATGGTGCTTGTACTCTGATTGTTTGGCCTTGCGGCGGGGTTTTGCTTAAAATACCCTCGGGCTGGCCTGTGCCTGTGCCGCTTATGATGGATTTTTCGAGGGCTTTTACCATGGCTTCGACTACGTTGTTAATCAACATATTTTCGAATGCGGAAATTGTCATGGTGTCAACTTCTAGGGTGACGGCCACTACACAACGGAGTTTGTGGTATGCAAAAATAATTTCGCCGGTGGTCTTTTTCTGTGAATTGCTTCCCGCGCCTTCGGCAACCCATGTTGCAACGGGCTTTGCTGACGATGTAGGAATACGAAGGCCGCCTTTGTGCGCTGTACGAGTGACGAGCGGCAGAATCGTTCCGACGCTTTCTATTTTTTCAATTATGCGGTTAAGAACAGGCGTAGGGATAACCGAGCCTACATCTGTCGTATTGGTTACATCCCCGGCACGATACTCTACAGGCATTGCCGTTCCGCGTAAAGTGTACTTCATAAATGCTTTGCGGTATGCCATCGTGCTGTATATGTCGTCATCTTCTGGACTGTCGCCGCTGTGAGCCGAGTTTATGGAATAATTACTCATTACAGTAGTAGGGCTGCTGATTCGCTCATTGGCAATCTCGCTTCGGAGTTTGTCTCGTCGTTTTACGGTTTCTGTTAATGCTGCACGCTCGGTTTTTAGTTCGTCTACCTCTTTGGTGAGTACGGAAAGCCTTTCTGTTGTAATGCTGTCGCTGTCCAGTTCTTTGGCTATGGCAGTTAAGCGGGTTTCAATTTCCTCGCCGCACTTGCCTTCGCTAAAGAATTGAAAATTTAGTCTTAGCGGTTGCCCGTTCCGGGTAAAGCACAAATGGTGTTTGTTTTTGTTCATGTCTTACGCCTCCTGTAGTTTTATTTTTAGTTTTAACTTTTCTTTCTCCATCCCCAGCCGCTCTTGCTGGCTCGTTATGAAACTCCTTCGTACGAGGCCACGAGCAGAAATCTCCGTGCCGTCGTTGGCGGGAGTACTAACGGCTGATACGTCAACTACTTCTTTAACTTTTTTTACTATCCATGTGCAGGTGTTTTTGTCGTATTCTTCATCTTCGATATAAAATGCCCATGACATTTTAGTGATAAGCCCCGCGCTGATTTCTTCGTACACTTCCTTGGCAGCGGTGCTTTTTGACAAGTCCGCAAAAATAAAAAGTCCCTTGTTGTCGGCTTCTAATCCGAGTGTTCCATTGGATTGCCGGGCAAGGACTTTTCCTTGGTGGTCGTACTGCATGATTACGTCTCCCATGTCTGCGCCATCCAGTGCGTCGGGGGCTATTTGCTCGTAGTAGTCAACCCCGTCCCATGTGTATAGTCGGTAACGTTCGAAAGTGGTTGCGTAACCTTCGATGTAGTAATTACTCTCCAACCGCTTATTTTCGCGTGCCGCAATTAGCGGCATTAATAGGTTGCGGTATTCAAGTTCTTTAGTCCTCTGCACTTGTTGTTTCCTCCTCTTCCTGTGTTTTGTCTGCGGGGTCATCATGTAGTTTATCAATTTGTGAGTATTCTTTTCGGATGTAGAATTTGTCGCCACCCTCTACGTGGGGCAAATTCCACATATCCATAATCATGTTACGACTCATTAATCCACGGTCAAAAAAAGACGTTGCCATGTTTAGACGGGTGCTATTGCTTGCATATTGCAAGTGATTCATAGCAAATATTATTTTATTGTCAAATGCCAACTCGTGCCGAGTGAATGTCATGTTGGTCATTGCCATCGATAATTGAATGGCAAAAGGCTCTATTTTTCCTTGGTAAAATGCATTCCACTGGTCTTCATTAAATTTATTTTGCAAAATATCTTCGTTTACACCGAAATAATTGAATACATTTTCTTGTATTTGCTTCACTTGGTTGGGGTTAATGTTTAGTGGTTTACTTTCAATCGGTTTTACATCGTCGATTTTTCCATCGTAAAACATAACGCCGCCGTTGTTTTCTATGTTGAGGTTGTCCGCAATAAAGGTCTCCTGTGCTTCCTTTAGGTCATTTGGCTTCACTGTTCGGCCTATTTTAGCCAAAAATCTTATAATAGCCGAGTTTTTAATAGCGTTGACGATACCTTGATTTTGCGCATGAATTATCTGCATAGTGGGCTTTAATGCTGCGTTATCTGTACCAAAAAAGTCGTCGCGGTATTGGAATTGCGTAACAATCCCAACCTTGTCAAGTTCGATAGCTGCCCGCTTCCCATTGGCAAAGGTATAGCGCAAATACGCCGTACCGCTAACCTCTATTACTTCGCAGCTTTCCGGAAGCAGTGGAAAATATCCTGTGATTGCGCCGTACTCGTTTTCTATGGGGGCAATAAATGCGTTGTTATTGACGGATAATATTGTCGCAATGCGATAAATAAATTGATACGTGTTCATCCACGGGCTAGGCATATATTGCAAAGTCTTTTCGAGATTTTTGTATGCCGAGCCTTCTATTTCAGGCTTTAGCTTTCCACAGGCAGACGCAAACGAGTGAATGGCAGCCCGTACAAGTTCCATCTCATACAGGCCGCCTTCGAATGTCGTAAACGCGGGCGTATAAGCCGTAAGTGACTGGAAATAATTATGCACATCGACTGCGCTTTGATTTTTGTTACCGAAAAGTTTATTGAAAATCCCCATACATATCACCCCGTATTTTTAAGATACGTGCCTATCTCGTTATAATGTTTTTGCCTTACAGTAAGCGCGGCAATTACTGCAACAAAGCCATCAATACGCGCCCTTTGCTCTATTTTTACAGGGCGCACACGGCGTGTTTCGCTGTTTTGTTTAAGTGCTACGTTTAGAAAATGCCCCTGTAAAAGTGTGTTGTTTGGGATGTAAAAGTCGCCGTCTTTTATAATCCCTTCAAACTCTCGTATAACAGGGGTCAAGTTATCGCCTTGGTGTACATCGTCCATTTTGTATCCGTACTCTTTCATGTCGTCCACAAAATGATGTGCGCTGTATCGGTCGTAGCCCGTTTCTAAGATATAAAGATCGTACTCGTTGCGCAGGTAATTAAACCACTCGACGACATCTTTGTAGTTTACGTAGTTTTCTCCACTTAGTGTGACGATATCTTTTTTTACAAATATTTCGTATGGGACTTTGTCAATTTGTTGGCCGCGTTCCAACCTGTCGGCGGGCATGAAAAATTGACAAAAAGCGTATAGTTTGCCTTCTTTCTCTATTACTACGCAAGCAGCGGTTAGGTCTATAGACTGGCTCAAATCCACACCGCCAACGGCATAACACCCGCGAAAATCTTCTAGTGTTACGCCGTCTTTTGTGGTTTTTTCTACGTCTATGCGGTTAAGCCATGCGGCGGTACTGTTTTGTTTGATGTTGCAATATTTTGTTAAAACTTCCGATTTTTTTGATAGCGACTTTTTAGCCTTTATGATTTCTTCTCGGAAAAAATCCTCGAAAATGGAAATGCCAAGGTTAGGATTAGCTTTTTTCAGTTCGTTGATATCGTCCCATTTTTTTGCGTCGTCTATTTCGTAGATAAATGGCAAAAGCCAACTTTCTTTACTCTCGTTTTTTTGGTTTTCGCCCTCTAAAAAGCGCGTGGAACGTAGGTAAAGTTCATCGTAAATACTGTCATCCTCGTATCCAGCGGTGGAAATGCTTAGTATAAGCGGCTGTTTTCTTGCGCCCAAGGCCGACGCCATTACCTCGTATTGGCGTAGCCCTCCTGCTCCGCTCCAGCTTGAAAGCTCATCATTTACCACTAACTCCGGGTTAAACCCATCAGATTTTTTAAAATTAAATGCAAGTGGCTTTATGATGGTATTTGTTTCGTGTATATATATGTCGCTGCGACGTTTTTTTGATAATTCTGCTAGTTCCGGCTCTTTTTCTAACATTTGAAAAAAATTGTTGTATACAATCGCAGCCTGGTCGAGTTTTGGCGCGAGACAGTAGATTTCGCTACCATACTCGCCATCAAGGAACGCTACATACGCCATAATCGCGCTTGCAAACAGGGTCTTGCCGTTTTTTCGGCCAATTACGATAAAAACCTCGCGGAAAACGCGTAAGCCCGCTTCGTTTACAACGCCAAAAACTGCTGAAAGCATGGATTTTTGCCATAACTCCAGCGTGATTAGGTCGTCGCGGCCTTTGGAGTGCCGGCAAAATGTTTGTATAAATTCTATGGCGTCATTGGCTTTTTGTGCGTCAAAAATGTACTCGCTATTTTTCAACCCACGGATGATAATGTCGTATACGGCTTTAATCTTCTTCCCGACAATGATTTCACCGTTTTTTATCTTCGCGTGATACTCGAAAATGTAGTTACTGTACATGGGATTACACCCTTCTTTGCCTCATTGCCAACAATTTGCTATTCTCCCTTGCCGCAGGCGGGCATAAGTCGAGCAATTGCTTAATTATCGTGGTGTAATTGCGCGTTAAGGATATATGCAATTCCATTTCGGCACTTTGTTTTACGCCGTGCTGGTTTGCGCCGTTTTGATATATCTGGACATAGCCATCTTCCCCTCTTGAGTTAATGATTTCTTGTAGGTCGTCCAGTGTTACCGCCGTAAACGCGGCGTTCCTGATAAGCGGCTGTACGGTGGCTCGTTTATTTTTGTCTAAGCTTTCGAAAATCGTGTTAAGTCGCCTTGTCTCGGCTTTTATTTTTTTATCTTTTGGCGAAATCGCTTTTGCGGGCATAAATTTGCCCTCCTTTCGTCTGGATTTTTCGGCGGGTGTCCCGACCGACACTACACCCCCCACGCAATACCACACCCCACGCAGGCAACACCCCGTACCCGCAACTTGCGGAGTTTAATTATAGGGGCGTCTCGGTCCTTGCCGTCACCGCGCCGTTGCGCGGATGGGGGGCATATACGATACGGCCGTCATCGTCGAAGGTGTAACCTGTGTCCAGTGTGTCGCCGCCGTCATGCTTGGGTTTGTACATGGCGTGGTGTTCGCGATTGTGACAGGTTTGGCAGACGGCTTCTAAATTGGCATGGTCTAGGGTGATGGTGGGGGTATTTATGTTGCCGGGAGTGAGGTGTATTTTATGATGTACTATTTTTGCGATACCATCGCAGCGTTCGCAGATGTTAAAAACCTTTTTTAAATAGCTTTCGCGGCAGGTTTTCCACAATTTGCTTTTGTAAAATTGTTTAGCAAATGTTTTCATTGCTCGTCTTGCTTTGTAATTTCTTGTTTTTGAAAAAAGCTTAGGATTTCGGCGTGGGCGGTAAGGTGGTAATTCGCAGTGATGTTTTGGAAGACTGCCTGCCCGTTCTCACTCGCAACCGTTACGGTGAATGTTTCGTCGTTGCCTATGTTTTCTACTATGCGGTTGAATATGGCATTAAGTGAGAAATCGTTATTTTGATTTGTCACGTTAATACTAAGATTCTTTAATCCGCGGTTTACATCCAGTCTGCAATGCTCTATGGTGAGCATTTCTTTGTTTGGGAAGTTGAGCGTTATGGTTGTTTCCATGGCCGTCATCCTTTCGGGAAATATAAAAAGCCCCATGGCGACGCGGAGGGGGAAACGCGGGTCGCCGTTGGGCTTTTTGTCGAGAGCAATATTTTACCCTATGAGTATAACATAAAAAAAGCGGACAAAACGGACACTTTTAAAACTCTCTTAAATATCGTTTAAGTGCCTTTCGTGGGGTATCTTCTGTCGCGTGACCGTACACTTTTTTTGCGACATCATCCCATTGCAAGCACTGGAGATAGCGATAGTCTATTATACGACGTATTTCGCTTTTGGTTACAGTGCTAATAAATGTTTCTATGCGTAAAAGTTCTCTTTTCAAATGCACGGCGCGTTCTTGGAGAATTTTTTCTAGTTTTTTGCTTTTTACTGCACTTCTCACGTCTAACCCCGTGATTACTAATATACCGCCATTTGAATTTTTAACGGAATCACTCACTATGTCTTTCGACATGGTTTGTAATTTTTCTATCCGCTGGATTAGGCCTCTAACCTCGTGTTGCAAATGGCGAAATTGCTCAAGCTCTTTTATTGTCATGCTCCGGCCCCTCCTTTTGGCTTAAAGCGTCATTTGTTTGCCTGCGTGCCAATTTTGACAATCAACCTCGTTGTAAAAATTTTCGCCCTTGTGCGTTATATGTGGCAGCCCGGCGATACGCGCTTTTCCGAGTGCGAATAGGGTATAATCATTTCGCAGCATGTAAAGCTCCTCGCTGATGTAATCTAGCCCTTTTATATTTATAAACGCGGGTACATTGTTTTTTTGCACTTTGCTTCCCCCTTCCTGTCATGTGTTTTCTTTAGCCGAGCGTACATGTATACGCCCGGTGAGAATTCGCTATAACATTTTTTTATGGGTTGTGTATTTTTGTAGCCTTCTAGGTTTTTTTCCAGCATTTCGATTGCGAGGTTTTCGTTTTTTGCAAATGCTGCTACGCGGCGTTTTGATAGCCTATAGTTTGTGGTTGGCAGGCGGTTGTCGGCTGTGTTTATTTTTGGCTTTTTTAGGTTTAGGCTGGTTGCGTAGGTTTTTACGCCTTTGCGATTTTTTTCTTTTGTTTCCGGCTTGGCAATGTAACGTGCGAGGCCTTCGAGGCCGCTGTCGTCGGGCTGTAGTTTTCTTGCTTGGGTACGGCCGCCCATCGTCCAAAGTTCTTCTGCTTTGTCGCGGTCGGTGAAATTTAAAATTATGTGGTGGTGCGTGTGTATTTTTCCTGTCGTTTCGCTTTCGGTGCGCTCGGTTACGTAGATGTATTTTAGTTCCGGCAAGTTATGTTTTTTTATATAACGGCGCAATCGCTTGAAGTAGTTTTTTAGGTGTTTTGTCGCCGCCGGGATATCTACGGGCATGTTTTCGTTGTTGTATGTGAGTGTTAGCCATATATCTTTCTCGCTAAAATTTGTGTGTATGAGGCGAGAGACGTATTTACGCGTGTTTTGGTCGTTGAGATTTCTTTGAGCATTTCGGGATGGGGTTAGCAGCTTCTCTCTTTTTTTGCCTGCAAGCTCTTTCCATGCCAGATTAATCGGGTAAATTTCTACTTCGAGGATGTCGCCGCTTTTTATTATTTTTACGCGGTATTGTAGGCCTTTGGCGCGGAGAGCCTCTAAGTGGTCGTCTATAGTTATTTGGTCGTAGAGTTCTTCGATATAGCGATTTCCGTAATGTCGTGGCATGTTGCACCCCCTGCGGTTATTTTGATAATTGTTTTGTGAAAAGATAATTTTCGTATGCTGCCTGTTTTTCGTCTTTGGTTTTCGCCCTTGTAATCTCTGTGTAGGCTTGTCTATTACTAATTCTGCTTTTTTTATGCAGAAGCTCTTTTTTTATGTGGCTAAACGCAAGCTGTTCCTCCGTCGAAAGTTTGGCTTCGTCAACTTTATCTAAAAATATTTCTATCGACAAAAATGTAATGAATGAAATTTGCACATTTTTTGGACAATCAGGATTTTTTTGAAAATTGCGAAGGTCTGGTAACATGTTATCGCCCCCAGGAGGAAATTTACGGAAGTGTAAACACTTCCATCACAGGGACGTAAACGTCCCCGTAAAAGAAAATGATGTTGTTTGTTATATGTGTTCCAGTTGTTAATACTTATTACAAGGACAGGATAATGTCCACCCGGACATTTTGGTATGAGTTTCTTCTATATATAAAGATTGCCTTTAGCGTTAATCACTCTCATCTTTTTCCACCCTTTCATATTTAGTCACTCCCTTATTTCTCTATGTCGTATTCGCCACCGTTTGGGTAGACGATAAAAACAAACAAAATAAATAATAATATTGCGCCTGTAGACATAACTATCTCCTAACATCCTTATATTGAAAAATTTCTATAATCCGTACCCTTTTCCATCTTCGCTTTTACTGCGGCGAGCTTAATCCACGACCTCGCCCATTTTTCTGTATCTTGGTCGTACTTGGTTTTTTTGTCGGAGAAATCGCGGAATAACATAGCCATCGGCAACGCTCCAGCGTGGTAGATTTCTCGTAGACGTGCCTCGTCTTTATCGCGATTTTTCCCAACGAGGGCATAGCAACGTATTTTGTCGCGACTAAACCCTGCTTTTTTTAATTTTTCTGCGGCTATTTTAAACTTGGGTAAGGCCTCATCTGTGTCGCAAGCAAGCCATAGCTCCGATATTCGGAGGCCTGTTGCTGCGTTTATGAAGTGGTCGTTTATGCACTCTACGGACAGGCCTCCTTTAAAACAGATACTCTTTTGTGTGCTTAGCATTTTGAAAACTTTGTCTTTGTGTGCGCGGCTTGCTTGTAGAAAGTTATTGTCTTGGATTATGTTCCCGGGGTGAATGGGTAGTTCTTTTATTCGGCCTTCGAGCCTCGGTACGCAGCAGTGAGGGCAATTGTTATTACAACCTCGCGTAGTGAATACGATATTTTTTTTAATATACATACCGGGGATAAAATCATCTGCCGGAGAGTTAAACGCCGCACCGCCGAGCTTTACGGGTTTATTTGTTACGCCGCTAAATTGGTGCGCGAGTTGTTCGCAATAGGACTTGTCCCATGTGAAGGTGCAGGAGATGTGTATTTCTTTGTGTTCCGGCCAATATTTTGTATCGGGGGCTTGTCCGACTTTTGGAGGAATGACAAAAATATAATTATCATCCGGAGTGTAACTTGTACGTTGCGGGAATACACGGATTATGCCGTTCATAGATGTATCACTCCCATCCGACACCTATATATGTTAATGCTTCGCCAACGCCCATCTTATACATCCAGAATTCCCACTCCTTTGTGTTATCTTCTCGCAGATAATCAAAATGGTGAGGCCTTTTGTCTAAATGAAGTCCGAAGCAGCAGGCCGAACAACCTGTGCGCTGGGCTTTTGTTGTGTATAGTTCGCCGTTTGTTCTGCGTTCGATTGTGCCGTAGATTTCAGGTATTGGCACATTTAGATTGAGGGCGAGGGTTAATAAATCTTGCCTGTTAAATATGGCGAAAGGGCAACTACGCTTTGTAGTTTTACTTATATAGTTGCAACCGTTTATAGGGAGTGCCAAAGCCCTGCGACCGCCTTCCGAGGCCATAAGGCCTAGATACGGGAATGAGTTGTTTTTTTTAGCCCAACTATCGCATGGTTTTTCTTTCAAATAATAACAACACTTTGGGCTTACTTTGAAAGGGGCTTCTTGTTCGACAAATAGTTTTTGCCATTTGTCCGGTAATTTCATCCGACTGCTTTTCCTGTATCCGCCCTGCCTTCCTGTTTCTCCTGTTAGTATGGCATGACGTACGGTTGCATTTTTTTCCGTAGGGTTTTGTAGCTGTTCGATTTTTCCAGCAATGTCTTTGGATATGATAGGAATGCCATGCTCCCTGAAAACATCAACTTTTGACTTGCTCGGCATTACGTCGATAATTCCTAATTGCTTATGCACAACATTTATTGACTTGTCCTCAATGGACGATACCGAAATGCCTTTTATGTCGTGGTTTACATGTTTTCGCAAAAACATCAGTAAGGTTATACTGTCTAGGCCTCCCACGCTTACATGAACATTCGCACCATATTGCTGGGTGATTGTGTCATAAAACACCATGGCCTGTTTCCAAGCGTGCGAAATTTTTCTATCGTAAGGAAGCTTTTGCCACTCTCGAAAGTTAGCTCGCTTTACTCTGTCTTCGGCTAGTTTTTCCTCTTTGGCTCTGCGGATTGCATTCTTTTCTGCTTCCGTAATTATTCTGTCCATGGTCTAACTTTCACACGAATATAGCTCGTGAGTGCCGTTTATTAGGGCTGTTTCCTCGTCGGATATCTCATAGCCTAGGTCGGTGAGGTAGTAGTAAAGATTTTTTAAGTTGGCGTTTTGCGCGTATACGCCTTGTGAGTTAACGCATGTTGCCGGGATTGTTTCCATGTGGAGATATGTGGAGATAAACAACATTTTTTGGTTTGAGGCAGCGTTGTCGATGAGTATTCTTTTTGCGGCGTCTTCGTATGTTTCGCCGTCGCCGTCTTTATCCCATGATTCGCGGAATTTGCCCGGCGGCATATCGAATACAGCGCGAAGTACATCCTTGTCCACGTTTAAGTAGGACATAAAAAGAAGCTGTATTGCCATTTCTTCTATCTTGTCAATGTGTTTACTTTTGGGGTTGAAACTTTTTACAAATCCTAACCGGAGTTCTTGCGCTTGTTTAAACAATGCTTTTAAGTTTTTTATGCGCACTTCTTTTTCTTTTTGCTCCGGTGTTTTTGTTGGTTTTTCTTGCGGCTTGGCTTCTTTGTAAAGGGTTATGCTGTTCCCTGATACTGTGTAGAAATATTTTTCCGTTTCTGTGTCTCTTGGGGGCGTGTAATTATTTTTATCCAGCGAAATATATGCGCAATACTGGTGTTTTTTATGGTCTTGGATTTTGACTTTTGTTGCGAATTTATTGAGTGTATCCGTTATTGTGGCTAAGTTCTTTTCGTGGGTTTCTGCTTTGATGGCGGATTCTAAAGCCCATGGAAAATTATTTGTGCCTACTTTTTCCAAGACTTCGTTACGCTTTTTTTCGTCTTTGATTTTGTTTAATGCGTTGTAGTCGGCTATTGTACCGCCACGCTCTACGGCTTTTTCGAATTTATCTTTGTCTAACTTTGCCCACTGTACGCGCCTGCGGATGGTTGACGAGGAAATGCCTGTGCGCTTTGCGATAGTATCTACCGTATCGCCCAGGTCTAACATCATTTGCAGGCCTTGGGCTTGCTCGTAGGGGGTTAGGTCTTTGCGCTGGATGTTTTCCAACAACATAGTCGCGATTTGTGTTTTTTCGTCCATAATTGATATTACGCAGGGGATTTCTGTTAGGCCTGCGAGTTCTGCGGCGGCGCGGCGACGGTGGCCTATTATGGCAATGTAGTCGCCTGTGTATTTCTTTTTGCCTGTGATTTTTTTGTTGTAGTCTTCCGGGTCTTTTGGGATGATGGTTATGTTTTGTAAAATACCGCGTTCTTTTATGCTTTCGGTAAGTTCGGTTAGGTCGCCCAAGTTTTTACGTGGATTGTTTTTGTGTGGGTGGATTCTGTTCAGTTCTATTATTTGTAACATTATGTTCCCCTCCTATATTTTTGTTAGATTTCACTATCATTGTGCCGACAGTCACCGGGCATACATGTCCCACAATACGACGGCGGGCAACCATCGCCCATCTCATCGTAATCGTCCATGTCTCGGAAGACTTGCAGCGCGTCCGGCAGTGTAGCACTGTGCTGCCCTATGTTTTGTAACATGGTATCCCCCTTGTGTTTTGTTAGATTTTTCTTTGAAAAAGGTCGGCTACTTCGGTTACTGTTGTTTTTGGATAACGAGAATCCCGCTTCGGTGGCTTTGTTCTTTTAAGCTTTTTATAGGCTTTTAGCATTCTGCTAATGCAATATGCTGCGGATATTAAAAGGCTGATTATTAATAGCACCATAAGAGTGTCGAATAGCCATAACGGGATAATCATATTGCACCTGCCATCTTTAGCGCGGGTGCTAGGCGGTTGAAATCCTCGCGCTCTTTTAGGAAATCTTGTATCGTTGCGCCTACTAATCTGTCGTTTATCATTTTTTCGCAGGGGTTGCGGTCGTAGGCGTATAGTGCCTCGGCTCGCGCCCTATCCCATGATAGCTTGCGCCACGCGCCTATTATGGGTTTGAATTTTACGTGTTTTTTTCGTGTTGCATTCATTTGAGTTTGCTCCCTTCATCTAACACAGGAGGGCTGTGTCCCTTGCCCGGTGCCTCCATTCCGCAGCCACTCGCATAGTAGATGACTTGCTTTTCGAATGACAATGCGGCTTTTTTACACATTGCCGCTACTTGTATCCATTCGGCAATAATGCTTTCGGCTTGGTACATCATGCTCTCTGCAAATGATTTCGCACTCATTGTGTTATTATTTTTTACATCATCCCAAAATTGCTGTAACGTGTGTTCAAATACCAACATTTTATTTGCGGCCTCTTCGTGTTTTTCAAGGATTACGGCGTAGGATTCGTGTGGGCTGTTATTTGTTGCGCCGAATTTTTCGGCGGCTCGGGTGTACTCTTTTTCTACTGCTGTTTTTACGCATTCGATGGCTTTCATGGCTTTAACTCCTCATCTATTTTTGTATTTATAGTGGCTCATTGCCTTACCCTCCTTTTAATCCTGTATGGGCGACATCCTCTTTTTCTTTGCTTTTTTTGTCTCTTGCTGGTATTGCTTGAATTTACTTGCAAATATTTTTGACACGTCGGCACTTGATAGTGTTATCTCTTCGGCTACGCTTAGCCCGCTTGTTTCGCTGCGTCCCCCGGCGTCTTGCTCGCGTATAAAGAGCGGGACAGCGGGGAGAAAATCGCCGCGGGGGTTTCGTAGTGCGAATTGGCCTACTTGTACATAGTTTTCTTTTAGCATGTCCCACCTCTTTTGGTTTTTGGCCGGTTATTATGTTTGTTGCCCATTCGTAGACTTTGTGGGCAAAAAAATTTGTGCCATGTATTCTATTGGTACGCTTAGCTTCTCTGATAAAATATCTACCTCGCTGATAGAAGGTGTTTTTTTGCCGTTGGTTATTTTATTGAGTTGTTGCCTTGTCCAACCTAATTCTCTGGCAAACGCGGCTTCTGTATCATAATACTTATAAATTAAACCCCTAAGTTCACGAACTTTATTTTGCATTTTTCTTTTCTCCTTTCGGGTTGCCCGAATGACTACATGCGCATTTTACGGGGCATTTATTTTTTTGTCAAGCGTTTGTATACAAATATTTTAATTTTATTTTTTTGTCTTGATTTTGGTTACAGCTTATGCTTTAATATTGACACTTAAATGCAAAGGGTGTATTTTTATGAAAAAACAATTTGGTGACTATCTTCGCACATTGCGAATTGAACGTGATATGACACAACAAGAGCTTGCAGATATTTTAGGGACATCCAAGCAAGTAGTCAGTAAATACGAAAACAATCTACGGACGCCAAAAGTTACAGCAGCAGTTGAGTATGCTAAAGCTTTAAAAGTCCCCTTGTCTTATTTGTTGCGAGGCATACACCCAACCGACAACCCCGAAGAAAATACCGTGCAAATAAAAAAAATCCCCTTGGTCGGCCAAACAGCTGCGGGATGGCCTATATCTGCGGAGGAACATATAGAAGATTGGGTTATTGCAGATGAGGGCGATAATGTGGATTATGCTTTGCGCGTTAAAGGTGACAGTATGACAGGCGTAGGAATTTACGACGGAGATTTGATTTTCGTAAGGAAACAACCGACCGTTAATAATGGGGAGATTGCCGTTGTAATAATTGATGATGGACATCCGGATACTTCGGAAGCCACTTGTAAGCGTTTTTATCAGTACGGAAAAACGGTACTTCTCCGGCCTGAAAGTCATAACCCATCTCACAAAGAACAGGAAATAATACTTGGCAAGGGGATAAACGTAAGGGTACATGGTAAAGTAATATTTTTAAAGGGGCGTATAGAGGGACGTTAATCCATAAAAACTGTCGGCATATAGTATCGGCATAAAAAATAAAAAAGGAGTGTTTTAAATGAGACGAAAATTTTACTTAGGTTTACTGTTAATGTTGCTAGTGATGGCACTGAATGCCGCTACGGCAATGGCTAACGCACCACGTGTAACGCTTGACGGCGAGCATGTGGATGTAGAAGCGTCGCTTGTAGATGGCAGGACACTACTCCCTGCGCGGGCTATAGTGGAACTTGTAGGTGGTGATGTTGACTGGAATCCCGAACTACGGCAGGTAACAATAACACACGGCAGCACAAATATACTGTTAACAGTTGATAACCAGACCGCATATGTAAATGGTGTAGCCGAAATCTTGGACGTTCCACCCCAAGTAATCGAAGGACGGACAAAAGTGCCGCTTCGTTTTATCGGTGTAAACTTAGGGATGGAGATTGAATTTTCTGGAGCAACTGTAAATCTTATAAGTACACAGGATATAACTATACCAGTCGCAACAATACAACCAGAAACACAACCCGCTGTAAACCCGCTTGCACTTTCTAATTATTTTGACGGTCGGGCTTTTAGCACAAGACAGCATGAACTTTCTGACGGCACAGTATTAAATGTGCATATTACATCAGTTGTGCGCAGAAATGAGGACGCTATTGTTCGTTTTGATTGGCAACCCGGAGATGATTTTTATTTGCGAATCCGCTACGCAAGTGGATATGGTACAGCCGCAGGGCTTGGAAGCCAAACTACAAATGAACAAGGCTTTATTTCTTGGCGTTGGCGTGTAGGTGGACGCACCGCTCTTGGGACATATCCAATTACGATTACGGGCAACGGTGAATCAATACGATTATATCTAACTGTTATTGAATCTTAGACTATTATTTCTATAAAATAATTAACCGCGCCGTCGGCGCGGCGTACATATCAAATTAAAAAGGTGATACCATGAAAAACGCCGTTATATACGCCCGCTACTCCAGTTCCAGCCAAACCGAGCAAAGCATAGAGGGTCAGCTTAGGGATTGTTATTCCTTTGCGGAGCGCGAGGGGTTTTCTGTTATTGAAACATATGTAGACCGGGCATTGACGGGACGCAGTGACAATCGCCCGGACTTCCAGCGCATGGTTGCAGACGCTAAAAAGAAGCAGTTTCAATATGTGATTGTATACAAACTCGACCGCTTTACGCGTAATCGTTACGATTCTGCTGTATACAAGCATAAATTAAAGCAGTGCGGGGTAAAGGTTGTTTCTGCGACAGAGAATATTTCTGATAACCCGGAAGGGGTAATACTGGAAGCGGTTTTGGAGGCCAGCGCGGAGTATTATTCATTGGAGTTAAGCCAAAAAATAAAACGCGGATACCGCGAAAGCATTTTAAAGGGTAATTTTCTCGGCGGGACAATCCCCCTTGGGTACAAATCGAAAAATAAAAAGCTTGTCGTGGACGAGGAAAATGCCCCTATCATTAAATGGGTTTTTGAGCAGTATGCAAGCGGCGCAAATAAAAAGGTAATATTAGACGAGCTTACGGCAAAGGGAATTTATAGTCCAAAAACAGGCAAGCCTTACGGTATAACGGCATTTCAAGACGCACTGCGTTCGCGCAAATATATTGGCATATTAGAGTGGTCTGATATAGTAGTGGAAAACGCTTGCCCCGCTTTAATTGATAAAGAAACATTTTACAAGGTGCAAGAACGGCTGGACGCTAACCGTAAAGCCGGGGCAACAAAAAAAGCTAAGACGGATTACCTTCTTTATGGAAAATTATTTTGTGGGCATTGCGGCGTTAATATGATAGGCGATTGCGGGAAAAGCCGCAACGGAGAGCGTCACCATTATTATGCGTGCCGAGCAAGGAAAAATAAAAAAGAATGTGACAAAAAAAGCGAAAAAAAGGATTTCTTGGAATGGTATGTGGTTGAACAAACCATAGAATATGTACTCACCCCTGCGAGAATGGAGATTATCGCGGATGGGGTAATAGTAGAATACGAGAAAGAATTTAACACCGGCCGCATTAAAGAGTTAGAAAAGCGACTGGCCAAAGTGGAGCGCGACATAAAAAAATTATTTAACATGATGTTGAAAACGGATTCCAATGCCATAATGAAAAATTGTGAGAACAAAATTAAAGAACTGGAGCTACAGCAAACCGACATAGAAATTGATATCTCCAAACTAAAAATCGCAACCGATATCCGCTACACCAAAGAAGATATAATAAAGTGGTTAAAAACATTCGCAAGCGGTGATTTGTTTGATTTGGAATTTAGAAAACGCGTTATTGATGTGTTTATAAACTCAATTTACCTTTACGATGGCAAAGTTGTAATCTATTACAATATCAAAGGCGGTAAACAGGTTAGTTATGTAGAAATGCTGGAAAGCACCGACGAAATAGAAGAATCCGAAAACGGCGAGAGTGCCGCAAATGTTGTAAACTCAACGATTGACAGTAATCGCGCCGTGTTCGGATATCAAAGTGTTAAGTGCACGCCTAGGCGGCGAGCCAGCATTAAAACCCTGTATTTATCACGAATATAGGGTTTTTTTATTTCCTTTTTCAAAAATGTTCTCCGTAGGCTACTCGATTTTTTCGTAGATTAGTGGGGAGGGGGGGATGGCTTCGCTTGAAAGGGTTAGTGATGATAGAAATTTTTCTGTGGCTTCGGGGATGATTTTTTCGTTGCTTGTGTGTAGCTCTGCTATGGGTTGGCCTTCTTTTACATAGTCGTACGGGTTTATTTTTAACACTATGCCTGCGAGGTAGTCTATTTTGTCCTCGGGGCGTTCTCGGCCTGCACCTAAGAGCATGACTGATATGCCTATGCTTTCTGTGTCGGTTTGGGTTAGGTATCCGCTTTTTGGGGCGGTGACGGTGGCTACGTGGGGGGCGATGGGTGGTGCGTAGTTTGGGTCGCCGCCTTGGGCTTTTATCATTTCTTTTAGCTTTTGCAGGGCGCGGCCGGTGGATATGGCTTCTTTTACCATGTCGAGCGCGCTCGACTTACTTGCAGGTTTACCCGCCAGAATTAGCATATTTTCTGCCAAAGCTATACATAGGTCGCTTAGGTTTTTTTCGGTTTTTTCGCCTTTTAGGAAATTGGTTACTTCTTGCAATTCCAGGCTGTTTCCTATTGTGTTGCCCAGTGGGGTGGACATGTCGGTTATTAACGCAGCGGTTTTTCTTCCGCAGCCTTTGCCTATTTCTACCATGGTGCGGGCCAGAGCGCGGGCGTCTTCCGGGGTTTTCATAAACGCGCCGCTTCCTGTTTTTACGTCCAGCAGAATTGCCGACGCGCCTGCGGCGATTTTTTTGCTCATTATGCTGGCGGCGATTAGCGGAATGCTGTCTACCGTGGCGGTTACGTCGCGTAGGGCGTAGAGCTTTTTGTCGGCGGGGGCGAGGTTTGCAGATTGCCCTACTATGCATAGGCCATGGGTTTTTACGATTTGCATAAATTCTGTGGGTGGGATTGCGGTGCGGAAGCCGGGGATGGCCTCCAGCTTGTCTATCGTGCCGCCTGTGTAGCCAAGCCCGCGTCCGCTCATTTTTGCAATGGGGACGCCGCACGCCGCCACAATCGGCACTACCGCAAGTGTGGTTTTGTCACCGACGCCGCCTGTGGAGTGCTTGTCTACCGTGGTCGCGCCAAGCGGCGACAGTGCTACCGTTTCGCCCGACGCTACCATTGCCATGGTGAGGGCTGTGGTTTCGGCGGCGTTCATGCTACGCAGGCAGATTGCCATTAGCAACGCGGAGATTTGGTAATCGGGGATTTCGCCTTGGGTGAAGCCCGCTACCGCAAAGTTAATTTCTTCGGTGGTTAGGGCTTCGCCGCGTTTTTTCTTGTTTATAATGTCGTATATTCTCACACTATCACCTCAAGTTTTCCGCGCCAAAGCCGAAGGGTAGGATTTCTCCTAAGGTATGCACTTTGTAGTCGTCGGCGGTTTTTACGACTAATACTTCGCAGTCGTCGCGAAAGAATTCCTTCAGCATTTGGCGGCATACTCCGCAGGGGTAGCAGTATTGCGGCTCGCCGCCCTTTGGTGCGCCTGCCACCGCGATTGCGGCAAACTCGCGCTCGCCTTCGGATACGGCTTTAAAAAGTGCGGTGCGCTCGGCGCAGTTTGTGGGGGAGTAGGCGGCGGATTCTATGTTGCAGCCTTTGTAAATTTTGCCGCTTTTCGTGAGCAACGCCGCGCCTACTCGGAAGTGCGAGTACGGCGAGTATGACATCTCCATGGCCTCCAACGCAGCGGCGGCCAGTGTTTTATAATCCATTAGACGACATCCATTCCATAGCGAAATAATTTAGAATCGGTCTCGCCTGTCGTCGAAAACGCGGTGGTGCGTTCGCGATTTTCGCCTCGGGCGAGGCCGTTCTTCATTGATTTCGCTTTATTATTGATTCTGTTATTTCGTATTTTAAATCCGAAAGCGGTGGTATTGGGAAACGATGTCCCCAATCCGGGGGCGATGTTAAAAATAATGTGCCTCTGAAAGCACCGCGGCCGCTTGCCATGCTCAAGTCGATGTGCGAATAGAATATTCCTTGCTCTCCGTCGGATTCTCCGGGTGATATTGATAAAATTTCGCCTCTGTCGTAGTAAAAATTTAAAGAGCTAAAGCCTATCATCGCGTCCGTAAATTCTCCGTCTACATACACAAACACGCTCCAGCGGTCTTCGATGGAATATGTGCCGTCCGTAAACCAAATCTCGTTATTAGGCCACAAAATAAAAATCTCGGGTATACCGTCGCCTGTCAGGTCAAATAACTCAAAGTCGCTTGCGGCTATGCCCCAAAATATATACGGTGCGTCGCGGTCTGTAATATCATAGTCATCGGAAAATATGCTGGTGAAGCCGCGCAAAAATTCTTCCGCAACCTGCCGCCCGTAGTCGCTGATTTCTCCCCGCACGGGCATGGGAAGGAAGCTTTCGCCTATGTCGGTGAGGTTGCTTTGAGCCATCGTATTGCCTTGCAATGCGGCTCGCGTAAGCCAATAGACTGCCTGCGCATAATCTTGCTCCACACCAAGACCCCTTAGATATAAATACCCCAGATTGTTTTCTGCATAATTAATACCCTGCTCCGCCGCAATGCGTGACCAATAAACGGCGCGTTCAAAATCCTGTTCCACACCGTTGCCTGTCATATACAAAAAACCCATCTGCGCCTGTGCGCGGTCTTGCCCTTGTTCTGCGGCGCGCCTGTTCCAATATGCGGACTGCGCAGGGTCTGCCTCCACGCCAAGCCCCATGAGATATGCAAAGCCCAGGTTAAACTCGGCGTTTGGCTCGCCTTGCTCCACGGCTTTTTTGTACCAATATACCGCGGTTTCGTAATTTTGCGGCACACCGTTGCCGTGGCGATATAACATGCCCAAGTTGTTTTGCGCTTGGGGGATTCCGCTTTCGGCTGCTTTTCTGTACCAATACGCGGCGCGTTCGAAGTCCCTCGGCGCGCCTTCCCAGCCATGCGCATACATCACCGCAACACGAAACTGCGAATGCGCAAAGCCACTCTCCGCAAGCCACAGAGTTGATTGATAACTGCTCACGGCCTCGCCGTCCACCCTTCCCCATCGGAAAGATGTCGCAAAATCCTCGACATAATTAATCGTGTAGTCCAGCACCGCTACGATGTCATGCGCGGGCATAAACAGGGCGTTATTGTGAATGCGGGCAGGTACGGGCATTTCGAATATTTCTTCTCGCCCTGTGTAGCTGCATTGCCATAGGATTTCGTAGCTGTCTGCGGCTATGGTTATGGTAATGCTTCCGTTTACAATCGTCGCAACACGAGCCTGCGAATCCCATTGCAAATCCACACCGAAGAAATCCACTATAGGTCGGATAGGTACCAAAATCTCCGCGTTTTCTACAAACGGCGGATTGGCAAACTCCAGCGTCTCGCCGTTTATAATAACGGTTATCCTCTCCGGGCTTACCGAATTTGCGGCAACCATCAACGATGTAAACAGCCCGATTAAAATGATAGTTGCTAAGCTTGTTAGTAGTTTCATAAAGCACCTCCATGTAATTTTGCTTATGTTGTCACGGGGACAGTTCTTTTGACAACTTTCCTGTGTTTATGCGGGTTGGCCAGGTTTTAACCAAAACATCTACGGACTCGGGCGAAGTGTTCACACATTAAGGATAATCCCTCTGTTTATGCCGGTTAGCCGTTCTATTTGCCTTATGGACATGCCTTTTTCCTTTAGTGTTTTTAATGCGGCGTCTCTTTCGGGCTTTGCCATGTTTTTTATGTCTTTGGGGATTAGATTTTTTGCTTCCGTGTCTGTTAGCTTTGTTTCTATGTCCAGACATTTGTCGTCGTTTTTTTCGTTTACATATTCGGAAAAAAGCTTTTTTGCACGCTCGTAGTCGTTGCTGCAAAATGCGTCCAATATAATCTTTGTGTCTGTTAGCTTATCATATTTGTTACGGGCGAGGTAGTCATTGTAGCTTGTGTGGGTGGCGGGGGTTTGTAGGATGTACCTTGCTACGGTGAGTATATATTCGTGACTTTCTACCGGCTCGCTTTTGTACCTGCCTTGGAACAAAGACCCAACCCTCTCGTATTTTGTGTTATACCAAGACGCATAGCCAATGTTTAGCTTTTTTATTATCGTGGACAACGGTTTGCCGCCATCGTGGATGAGTAAATGCACATGGTCTTCCATAAGGGCATATGCGTATAAATAAAATCCGCACTCTTCTTTGCACTTAGCAAGCCTGTCCAGATATTCCGGTTTGTCTTTTTCGCTGTTAAAAATTTTGCTTACGCCGCGTAGCAATACGTGGTATATGCCCGTTTTGCTTACGGCTCTTGATGTCCTTGGCATTGTTATCACCCCGGGTAGCGTATCTATTTTATATTTTCTTACTGCCTTGCGCTTTTTTATACATATGGTAATTTTGGCAAAAGTATAGCGAATTAATTCGAAATCCGTCCCCCATAAGGGAAAAATTTAACACGCAAAAAATCACCGTAAAAAGCTACGAAAATGGTGTTATTCTCATGCCGCTAAAAGATATTACCGCACACAGGGGTATTGCGAAGGGCAGTAGCTTTACAACCGATACGCTTAGGTTGTACCGCAAAGAAGAATGCACCGCCGAAGATAACGGGGTAACACCATGAAAAAGTAGAGCGTCATTTTTTAAGGGTGTAAATAACGCAGTCCAGAAAACTTCGCAACAAAGACACATAAATTATGATAAAATGGTTTTACTAGCTGCATAGTAAAACAAAGGGCGCACTTATGTACCACAATGAGGTGGTATGTGCGTAAGACTTATTGGGGGTAGATAGTTTGAGCATAACATACCGAATAGCGAGCGTTGATGACCTGAAAACCGTAACGGAGTTATCAATCAAAATGTGCGAAGGCGATTATTGCGGTGAGCATGACGATGAGGATGTATTGAATGCAATGCAAAACCCGAAAATGGCGACATTCATCGCATTCGATGCTGATATAGCGGTTGGATTCTCTCGTGTGGACATTCGCCATGAATCGATTTGGACAGAAAGTGACATTGGCCCATGGGGACATTTAGATGGAATATTTGTTCTTTCCGAATATCGCAACCAAGGCATCGCACAGGTTTTGGTTACAATGTGCGAGGACTGGGCAAGAGAAAACGATTGTGTTGAATTTGGTAGTGACTGCGATTTCGATAACGATTACAGTTTGGTTTTTCACTTGAAAGCTGGGTTCAAAGTAACACACAGACTTATACATTTTTCAAAAAAACTATGAAATTTCTTCCGCAATGAACTAGAACCATTGCGGCGTTATTTCCGCCCTTCACAGTTTATATTCTATGCATTTGACGCATGTGCAATGTATAATTGCTCCTACCGGAGCGGCTTATTTAAAATATTAAAAACGAAAAAAACGGAGGGATTAGACAATGAATTTAGAAGAATTTAACTGGATGAACGAAAGCGAATTAAGAGTAGAAAGTGATAAATTTCATATCAAGTCAACACCTAATTCTGATTTTATTTGTAGCCCCGTTAAAGGCAATGTAATTGCAAATGCCCCTTTTCTTTTTAAAGAGGTGGACGGAAGTTTTATAATAAATGCACGTGTAAAGCCTACATTTAGGTCAACTTATGACGCTTGCACCGTTTTTGTTTATGCAAACGAAAGAAAGTGGTTAAAAACAGCCTTTGAATATACGGATTTAGGTACTAACTCAATAGTAACCGTTGCAACTGATAATTATTCGGATGATGCAAATGGTGTTGATATTGAGGGCGATTATGTTTATTTGCAAATAATACGAAAAGAAAATGTCTTTGCTTGTCACTATTCTACAAATGGTATAGATTATAAAATGGCCAGAATATTAAGAATGGATGCACCATCTACCCTTAAAATAGGCATAGCCGTACAATCTCCAACAGGAGAAGGTCAATTTATGGAGTTTGGTGATTTGAAAATTTCAAAAACACTCCCAAATGATATTAGGAAATCTAAATAATTAACAATTTCTTAAAGCAACCCAACCGCAATCTTCGCGTCCTCTCCCGATAATTTTTTTAGCCGCTTGTGTTCTACTGCGATTTTTTCTTTTGCGGCGGCGGGGTTTTGCATTATTTCGTCGAGCATTTGTTTTAGGGCGGGCAGGTTTAGGTTTGAGGTGTTTACCTGGGTTTTTTCGTTCATATATGAGATAAAGCTTGAGACCTTTGGGTCGTATACGAGGCCTATTATGGGCAGGTTTGTGATTACCGCGTAGATAAGGGCGTGGAGGCGCATACATAGGGCAAATTCTGCCCGCGAGATGATTGCTGTTATGGTTTTGTAGTCGTATACTTTTTGTATGAGGACATGGTCGTGGTTTAGGCGTTTTGCTGTTTCCTTCAGGATGGAGACGTCCATTGGCTGCATGGGGATTAGCAGGGGCGTTAGAGAATATTTGTTTGCGACGTAGTTGATTGCTTCGGATATCTTTTCTACAAAGGCAGGCTCGTTATTTGGCCACGGACGCAGGGACACGATAAAGTACGGACTGCCGGGCAAATCCGGCGGAGTGGGTGGCGGCGAGATTTCCAGCGAAAAAACGGGGTCTATGCTTACCGCGACATTTGGGTTTTGTACGCCTATTGTTTTGATGTAGTCCAGCGATACGGGGTCGCGCAGAGAGATATAGTCGCACACATTTAGAGCGCGGCAGGCTTTTTTTATGCTGCGTGCCTTGGTTAGAGGGCCTATTCCGTTGCCGTACAGCATTACGCGCAGCCCCATATACTTTGCCATGTGAATCAAAAAAGTGTAGTAAAAAAGAGAACGCGTGCTTGTATTATCCTGCATGTAGCTACCCCCGCCATAAATAATTAGGCGGGTTTTTTTCATATAACGGCGCACCAAGAAAAAATTTAGCCGATGAATGGAAAAAACACCGTAATCCCGCATGGTCTCCTGCGGGTTTCGGCTTAAAACCAGAATGGACAAATCCTCGCGCTCGCGCCGCAATGCTTTGATAACGGCATCGAGCAAGGCGTCGTCGCCTGAGTTTGCATAACCGTAGTACCCCGAAAGCATTATATCGAAAACGCGGTTTTCTGCTTTTTCTTTACGCAGGACATCGTTGTAGATTTGGATGGATTTTTTTTGCAGGCTTTCTTTTGAGAAGTTGTTTTTTGCGCGGGTGTATAGGTTTTCGCCGTGTAGGGTACGGGTTTGCGGGTTTTCTGCGTAGTGGATGATTTTTTCTGCGAGGCTTTTGTGGTCTTCGTTTGGTACAAGGAAGCCCATTTCTTGGTCGTCAAGGATTAACTCGGGGATTCCGCCTACTGCTGTGGATACTGTGGCTTTTTTCATCATCGCGCCTTCGAGCAGCATGTATGGGAAGCTTTCCGAACGCGACGCGCATACGTTTATGTCGATTGCGTTTATAAAACTGAAAATATCCGTTACAAAGCCCGCAAATACTACGTTTTTTGAAATCCCAAGCTGCTCGGCTTGTTTTTTTAGGGTTGCTTCTTCCGCGCCTTCGCCCGCCATCAGAAAGAGGAAGTTGGGATTTTTAGCAAGCACTTGCGCGGCGGCACGCAAAAAAACATCGTGGCCTTTTACATAGTCGAAACGCCCGATGATTCCTACAAGCACTTTGTCTTCGTAGTCTTTGACACCTAAACGTGCTAAAAATTCTTCTTTTTTGCAAAATTGAAGCTCGCGCTTGAAATCCACCGCGTTGTACACGGAAAACACACGGCTTTCTTCAAAGCCGCGGTTGATTAGCATTTTTCGGAATTCTTCCGATACGCCGATATAGTAATCCACCGTGCGCAGCGCGATTGTGTTAAGCGCGGTGTAAAAAAATCGCTTGTAAAATCTGTCGGTAAAATCCAGCTTGTAGTCGCTGTGGACAGTTGTGATGATAGGCACTTTTATAAACGGGCGCAACATCATACAAATAAAATTTGCCCGCGCACCATGCGCGTGGATTATGTCAAATCCATGCTGCCGCACATACTTGTACAGGCGCGGGATTACACTTAGGTCGTTTCGAAATTTTTGCTTAAACATCTCCGACTTTACGGGAAGCTCTTGCACCTCTTGGTAAAATACGCCCTCGGTGAAACAGGCTACCGTTATGTCGATTTCTTCGTTAAGCGCGAGCAACAGCGCGAAAACGGATGTCTTAGCACCGCCTTTGTCGCCGCCGGATATCATGTGTAGGATTTTCATGGGGGATAACCACTTCTTTCGATGAATGACAAACTTCCAGACAATGTCATAACATTTGTCACATACATTAGTATACACCAAAAGGTATTTAGAAAAAAGGACGATTGCGGAAATATGGCGTAACCGTATTTCCGCAAATAAAATGGCGGCATCCCCTCGGATAGCCGCCTTATTCTTGCTTAAATTCGCCTACGCAGTTTATATAAACCCTAACTTCCTGCATTCGCTTTTGCCGAGTCTTCCCTTTGCTGTTTAGGTTTTCGGTATCCTCAACGGTTATGCCTTCGTGAATTACAATTTTGTCGATGAACCTTCGGGCAGTATCAGCGGTTAATTCTGCGACATCGCCGCATTCTTCTGCCATTTTTATGAAACGCTCGATGTCTGCCGTTTTGCCCTGCACATCCTCAATTTCACTTTTTAGAAGAGCCACCTTGCTTTCAAGGGTAAAATACTCATCCTCATAATCTTTTTGGAATTTTGCGAATAAGCTGTCGTTAAGTTTTCCGCTGACATTATCTTCATATGTTCGTTTAATGATGTTGTCTAATTCGGCAATTCGGCGTTCTGCTTTCGCCAATTCCGACATCTTACTTTTGGCGGCATCAGCACTTTCTCGATTGGTCATCGCTTCCACATGGTCAACGAAGGCTTTTTTATTTTCACGAACGCACTTCAAAACTTCCTGTATCTTGGCAAGGGCGATGGCTTCCACCACATCCCTACGGATACTATGCCGAGAACAAACATCCACGAAATGACTTGTGGCGTTGCTGTATTTTTAGCAGATATAATATTGAAACTGCCTATCTCGCGCACAAGAAAGCCTCATGTTCGAGCCACAATCCGCACATTGGAGCAGACCGCTCAGAATGTTACATACATCCATTTTTGTTTTGCGGCGGCGTTTGGCACGAAGTTTCTGCACCAAATCGAAGGTTTCTTCATCCACTAATGGGAGATGATGGTCTTTAATGACCACCCATTCATCTTCAGAGCGAATAAGCCGCTTTTTGTTTTTATAAGAAGGCGTTGTGTATTTTTGGGAAACCATATGTCCAACATATGCAGTATTTTCGCACATTACTGCTATCGCATACGTTGTCCATGTGGAATATTTACTAGCAGTTCTGTTTCATACCACTCAGCCGCCAGCGTTTTCAAACCGCAATCCCCAAGAATACGAAACCCATCTTCCCCTTTGAAAATCATCTGCGCGGCGGCAATGGTGTCATAACATGGCTCTTGCACCACGATGCCCCTCGCATACAGGAATTGACTCTCGAAGGCGAGATTGTGGGCAATCTTTACGATATCGGGATTAGCGAAGAACCCCTCCAGCCACTTCCATATGGCGGTCTGGTCGGAAGCGTTGCCATCGGTTTGGTGCTTCAGCGGCAAATATACCGCATCGTCCTCGGCTACCGAGAAGCTGATGCCAACGATGCGGCTCTTGTGTGCATCAATGGCGGCTTTTTCCTCTTTTCTGTATTTTTCGGTCGGCGCGGTTTCAAAATCGAAAGCAACATGAGTTGTGCCGGATAGGTAGGTTTTGAGTTCATCCAACGTGTTGGATGGCTTTGTACATAGGGTCAACCTCCTTTTGGGCAGAAAAATAGCCCTATTTCATACAGGGTATGCAAGGGCTGGGGGGAATAAATTTTGTCCTACGAATAAAATTCTGCCTTTGATGATTATTGTCCTTCAAGTGCCATGTTCCACTATCCTTTTGCACAAGGTGCGCACCTATACACCGGCAGAATCGGTTCGGTGCGTTCTGTGGGGTTTACCTGCCTATCGGTTGGGAAATAAAAGCTGAAACAGTATTCGCTTTGACTGTAGAAAATGCTTATAATGTGCATACTCTCTCAATAATTTTTTCAGCAACCATATCAACCGATAAATCACTTGTATCAATAAACATACAATCTGTGCGTTTGTCAAAATCGTTCAACATTTCAATAGCCATATTCAAACCCTCATCTGTTCGCCAATCGTTAACATCATCATTGCGCCATCTTTCAGTTAATGATTCTTTATTACAAGTCAACATGAAATGATATATTTGATAATTTAGTTCAGATATTTCCGAAATTGTCTTGGACGCTCTTGCCTCGCCCATAATCCAACTTAAAATAACAGAGTCACATTTGTCGAAATTGTAATAGTTCTTTGACATATGCACTATGTTAGACCTTTGAATATCGAAGGTTTCTGTATGGTCAACGCAGGGGTGCATTTCAATAACAAAATCCCCGTCAATAAATGCCGCTCGCCCAATCAACTCGGCTATCCGTCTGCCCACAACAGATTTACCAGCACCCATAGTGCCATTTATGATGATAAACTTTTTCATACACTACACCTCCAAGTATAAAATTTTAACACCATTGCTTATCTAACCGCTTTCACGGTTAATGCTTATTAGGAGAGTATATCCATACAGTAATACACATCTTGTTTTTGTGCTGTTTGCCACGGCTCTAACTTTGAATTGTCTAAACGCACAAAACCGACACTCTCATACATTCGTTGAGCGGGAACAAAACCGTTAGCATTACTTGTAGACACAAAAACTTTTTTTCCACCGCTTCGTGTAATTCTATCTATCGCTTCCCTAAGCTGTAATTTGCCGTAGCCCTTGCCTTTATGTTTTGTGATAATACAGTTGTCGCCAATTATTGCGTATTCAGGTAAATTTCTTGGGTCCCAACAAATGAAGCCGACAATTTCATTATTCAATGTTGTTATAATGCAACAAGTGTCAGCGGTTTCTAAACCGACATAATCATAAAATAAATTATCGTTATCACTGCGCCATCTTTCTATTTCTGCGTCTACAAGATTTTTGTCAAATGAATATGCGTCTGCCAATAAATCAGAAAATTTTATGCGGTCAAAGTTACTGAGCTTATGAAATTTAATGTCCATATCCTGATAAACCTCCTATTTCACCAAATATAATTTTGTTCAGTTGCCTACCATTACGATAAGTTATATCAGATTTTTATTGGGGAGCATATCGGTCTAAAAATGATAACATCCTAATCAACTCCTCAGCGAGATTATCGTCAATGTTTGTCCAACAATAATTGTAACCAGGGAAGTATGTGCATAAGGGATATGTGTTCCCGTCATAACTAACAGGAATAATCGCCAAAGGTCGTGTTTTCGATTTATCGGTCTGCACACAGTACCCGCATTTATCGCATTTTTTCGTGTGCTTCACAACAAAGTCCTGCAAATTTTTATCCATAGAAGCAAAATTTTCTAAATAAGGCTTCATACCGTTTGGAATGCATAAACCGAAAACAACAGGTTTTTTTATATATGGCTCAAACCGAGCCGAAATACCTGTGTGCTTAATTTTATATTCAAATCCACCTGTCGGCGGGTTGTCGTTCCACTTGGGATTGGCTATAGTAAGCGATAACCGACAATTACTTGCTACAACATCATATATATCGAACCTCTTGTAACCATTGGATAACATCCAACTTTCTAACTTCTTAAATCCAGATTCACCAAGTAGCCGAGCATAAATTTCTGATGTGTACGGGTAATCGCTGTCAAACAAACAGTAGGTAAACGATGCCAAGGATGCCGCCGCCCTTGTTGACATCCATACCCATGCGGGTGGAAGATTGGCGAAATCAGCAATTCCAAGCCGCGACAACACAGCCACCTGTTTTTTTGTCAGTTTATACGCTTCTCCCTTACCCATTAAGAACATGACCTCTAACAACATGTCAATGGATTTTGTGAATTTAACCATATTACGTTGCAACTCCGGTTTGCCATAGCCTTTTTTGTCGAGGCGGTTTGGGTATGCGTCGTCCTCATGTAATTTCGTAACAAAAAGCAACGGTTCATCAAAGGCAAGTTGATATAACGCCTTCATCAAATTATAGAAACGCTCCTGTTCTTCTGCATTAACCGAAGCGTTCCTGTCGGGAACAAATGACGGAAGAAAACATAAATAATTTTGCGCCAATCGTTGCTCTAAACTTGTATATGTCATATTTTGTTCCTCCCAAGGTTATATTATTTTACGCTATTGGATACCACACTTCCATGTATGTCACTTCGTTGGCAGGGAAATACATTTCGGGCATAAAGTTTCCACAGGTAATACCATGTTTATTCAACCATGATGAGGCAAAGTTCCCTGCCTTATATATCACATTGGTCACAAGTTCATCGAAATTCTCTGCTTCAAATCCACAGACAATGTAATCTCCAACAGGCATACGCCATGATTGGAAGCCTTCGCATTCGCCCTCGGATTCCTTGCCAGAAAAATATGTGAAATAGCCTTTTGGAGCATCACCCTCAAAACTCACTCCAAGATTGCGACCACATGGTATACCGAGGATAGTATTCTCTATTTCGTGAAATTTCCCCCAAACAGCCCCCGGCTCGTCTACGCCTGTGACTTTACCATCGGGTGTGTGCCAGTCCAGTCGGACAAATTCCTGTACGCCAATAAATTGAATTGGCTCGGACAATGTGCGGCGGTTCATTTCCAATATTACGCTTTCGGTGATAAGCGGTACACCCTCGTCAACCATCACATAACCCAACAACAAATCGGGCTTGTTGAAACTGTTGAGAAGAACAGGCTCGTCCCGATATTCGGTGGGGGTAAATCCGTAAGCATCTTTGAACGCTCTTGTAAAGGTTTCGTGGCTGTTAAATCCGAACTCTACAGCTATATCTAAAATTTTCTTATTTTTGTCCTTTACGCTTTCCACTGTATGCGCCAAACGCCGTAGCTTAATGTACTCCTGCACAGACCGTTTGACAAGCCGCGCAAAGAGCCTATGAAAATAAAAATAGGACAAATTGGCTTCTTCTGCCAGTTTTTCAAGGTAAATTTCGTCACTGATGTTATTCTCAATGTAATCCACCGCTTTTTGGATTGATTCCCATGCGTGCATTGCAATGCCCTCCTTTAATGTATTATGTATTCAGTATAACAAGGCAGTGGGAGGTTTGCTTGACGGTGGTTGCTCTTTTGCCATGCCATTCCGTTTGTTTGTTCGTAACTCACCAAATCGCTTAGTGTTTCCGCTTATTATAGCATATATACGTAAGCGTCAAATCAATGCCAACAACTTAAGCAATTAAAAACAGGATTTAGCAAATTTTTTCAAAGCTCTACGCCTACAACGAAAGCTCGCATGAAGCCGAGGGAAGCGTCTGTTGGGCTTAATAGGTA
>Ga0209755_10000161_pt1 | contig 126093 bp, 120 predicted proteins | sample TergutCo191P1_FD_187301 | JGI IMG/M metagenome (GOLD analysis project Ga0209755, IMG submission 187301) | Cornitermes sp. P1 segment gut microbial communities from Petit-Saut dam, French Guiana - Co191P1 (SPAdes) (version 2) | ecosystem: Host-associated > Arthropoda: Insects > Digestive...
AAAATCCGGTGTCGCGCACATTAAACTGCGTCCCCGTCAAGAAGTGAACAAGGGTATCAGCTTCGTTTGATTCAACCATAAAATGAATATTGTTGTTGGTAGAACCTCGAACCTGAAACGTTCCGCCAGTTGCAAGCACCTGCGAGTTGCCTGTGAATTGAGCATCTGCCGTGTCTGCCGATAAAACGCGGGATGCGTTAAAAACCCCAAGGCGGGCGCGGGTGCTATCATGCATTGCCGCCGCCGCCATCCGCGCCCATTCGGGATAACGAGGGTCGTTGAAAAATTCATCCAACAAACCAGCCATAAAAAACACGCTATTGTCATACAGTGCAGAAAACGCGCCGTTATCGCTGGGTTGCGCACCTATGCGCCTGAAAAATTGTTCCGCTTGCTGTCCCCAAACATTGTCCACGCCAAACGGCGCATTGCGGTTGGGGTCAAAACCCCGATGCCAGTCTTGGGATTGTTCCGTCATTTGCTTTAGTGCGCCGTTTACAATTCTCAAAACGGAGCAGATGGTGGACGATTTGAATGGCGAAGTAATCTTTTACGACATGACATCCTCAATTGTTAAAAGCATTTTTTCTGTTTCTGGGTCATATCCGGGGTTTGTCCACCATTTATAAACACTTTCGCCATCTTGCCACGAAGTAGTACGGTTCAAACCTTTTCGCTTGCGTTCTTCAATCATTCTGTCAAATGCTCGAATATACGAAGCTTTTATCTTTGGGTAGCGTTCGAGTTCATAACGCGCCTTGGTTGACATTGGACAACCTACACAACCTACACGATGGAAACCGCATTCGTACAATGGGTTCACTCTTATATTATTTCTGCGGATATATTCCCAAATTTCGCGGTTGCTCCAGTCAATAATCGGATTTGTAACAATTCGATTGTGGTTAATACAATTTTCAAACCACGTTCTTATTTCCGGAGTATCATCTTCCATGCATACTCGGCGATTTTTTACTTTTGGTGATAATTCCTCGTGTATACCTCTTGATTTTCGGTTATTACTTTCAGCCCATCGCACACCAAGAAGCAAGTGTTGATTATCAAATTTACGCTCCTTCAGGTGTTCGCAACAATAACGAATATGTCTTAGCGGTGGCATTAGCTTTTTTACAATTAAATTCCACATGGATATTTCGGGAGGGTTGATTTTACAGATAATGCCTTGCGCTTCTAATCGTGCGTGATTTTCGCGGATGAAGTAGACGGTTTCGGGTGCGTCAACTGTGGTGTGATTGTGCTGGACACATAACGGCACATTTGCTTTAACGGCAAGGTCAATTAGAACCGAAGAATCTTTCCCTCCGCTATCCGCGACGATAAGAATGTTGCCGGAGTGTTCTGCCATTTTGTAGGCAGATTGTATTCGTTGTATTGCTTTTTTTATAATCATCGTATCTCCGCCATTGTTCTTTTAGCGTTAGCCGGGGTTGTGACCGACTTCCCGCATTACCACGGCTTTGCGCCGTGTCACTCTGCGTTTATTGTTTTTATTCCGTATTTCATGAAGTCTTTGGCGTTGAAGTTGCCGCATTGCCCACGTATAAACATTTCCGCGCCGTCACCTTTTTCCAACGTTCCAAGATTGATGTTTACAAACCCGACCCTCTCATACAGTGGCGTTCCTGCTTCCTTGTTGAATTTGTCGGTCTTTTGGTAAAGATTTACCTTCGGCGTTTCTACACACGCATTAAAGGTGCACAGTTCAATCAACTTGGAAATATTAGTTTCCGTACTCCAGCTTATTGTGCGACAACCGTAATGCATTCCGCTAAACACAAACGCAGGGTATGTTTTTCTCTCTTTCGCAAGTGTTTTTCGTGTCATGCAATATCCCCCTTCCAAAATTTTAGTAGCCGTTTTCCGGCTATGTATTTACCCCGTTTGTGGTATAATTTTCTAAAAGTAACTTGTTTGTTAATGAGGAGTGAATTATGGACGTTATAAGTGGTGGCTGGGGAAACTGCAAAATGTGCAGAACCCGTGATTTTCTCTTAGGTGATACCTGTGTGCTATGTGTGCTGAAAAACAATAAATTTTGGCTTGAAGTTTCTTTTTCACACACGAAGTCAAAAAAGTTTGAGAGTATCATTAAACAGCTAGAAAATCACCGTTGCTATTTTGAAGTTGAGGGCAGACACACAATAAACTTTTTCAATATAAGTGATTTTCTGGACAAAAGTAGAATGTGGATGGAGATAATCCCCACTGTTTCATCATGGAAAACTGCGCAAGCTTCATTTTGCGGCATTCCGATTGTGCCAAAAGAACTTGGGGGTTACTTGGCAAAAATGTGCATCATGGAAAAAGAACTGCCTAAATCCCCCTGATTTTGCCCGTTCTAATATTTATGGAGCAATAAAGCCCCTCATCACACATGAAATCAACTTCGTTGCTGTTTGTGCCGGACACGATGGCTCTAAACTTGCCTTGTGCTTTCGGTAGGCTTGTCTTAAATATGCCTACCGCAATTTTGATTTTTTCGTTTGCTTTCATTGTAAATATCCTCTTTCGGTTTTTAGTAGCCGTTTTCCGGCTATGTAGTTCTCCCCGCTTGTGATATGATGTATTTGCGAAAACAACAATCAGGCAAGCGAAAGGATGTGAATTTATGGATATGCAAAAACATGATAAAGCGGATAAAATCGGGTTTAATGTTGACCCGGAACAATTAGCGCACGACTTGGCAATTCTTAAACTCTCCAAAATGTCATCTTTGACAGAAAACACGGCAACCGTACTCATTTACGAAGAATACGTAAAAATCTGCAAAGATTTCCGTGACCTCATAGATGACAAAATGCGCTATGATTCATCTTTTGATTCTTGAGTGTTGAATGCTCGCATAAGGGCTATATTTTCAACGTATTGTGCAGAATCGTTCAATACCCCGATAATGTAACGAGCGGTTAATCTTCCCTTGTTGCAGTCTTCCAGCTCATCAATAATTACGCTAATAATTTTATGGATGGCTTTCTTTCTCTCATCTGACATGGGTTGTACCCTCCTTTCTACCGTGGATTTATAAATGTGCAACAAATTCAAGGGCGGGTCTAATGGATTTAAAGGGATTGATTTTTTTAATCCAATATTTATCAGCTAAAACGCCTTTATTAGAACAGGTATGCGGCTCTGATACCATGAATGCTTTTTCATTAGACCCGTGATGGAGATAAACAACCCTGCAACATATAAAATATTCATCTGTTGCGTAGATTACGGTGTATTGATGACTACCTGTTACCTCAAATGCATCACCTGCTTTAAACAAGGTTGCGCATTTCGTCTCGTTAGTTTTTTGCATTTTGTTGCTCCTTCCATTTTAGTAGCCGTTTAACGGCTATGTAGTGCCGCTTTTGTGGCGGCAATTTTTACCCTGCACATTTTTTTATGTCTATCCCCAGATATTCGGCTATTATTGGTATATACTTGCTTTCCCGCCTTTCGCCCCGAATAATTAAACTTATATAACCTTTGGGCGTTCCTGTTGCTTTGGAGAGTTGCACCAGCGTCATGCCTTTTTTTGCTATAAGGTACTTCACTTCACAGCCAAATGGCGTGTATTTATCAGATGATTTGGCGGCTGTTCTTTCTTTTTTCATGGTTGGGTACAGCTCCTTTCGCATGATATTCTGTAATGATTTTTTGCTTGCTGTATGCTAGTATTGATTTCACTTGCAATCACTGATGTAAATTTACCACAATATATTACGATATACAAGTGTTTTATCGCAATATATTCAATTATTTTTTCGGAGGGGTTTTATGAAGTTTATTCATAGATTATTGTTATTGATGGATGAGCGAAAAGTCACAGCTTACCGACTGGCAAAAGATGTAGATATATCCGAAAGCCTTATACGGCACTGGGAAAAGAAACCGGATATAGACCCGTCCGCGATGAAAGTCTTAAAAATATCGCAATATTTTCAAGTATCGATGGAATGGATTTTGACTGGTGAAGGTACTAAAGACGCGCTAACACCAGATTGCACGGATGAGCCTGAAAACGACAATGCAGATGGGGCGCAATTATTTGATGAATCAATACTTCTGCAGAATTATAGGCGCATGACAAAAGCGCAACGCTATAAAATCATCGCTCTTTCTTTGAGAATGTTGCCGGATGAAGACCTTAATGACATTGACGAACTTGCTAAAAAAATAATGTCCTGTCATTCCAACGATATGTACAACGCCGAACTGGGCGCGGAACAGATGATACAAAATAAACCACCGGAAACACCCATGTCTAACATCGCAAATGCAGGGTGATTTTTTTAACGCACATTGATGTTATTTACATTCACTGTTTACAAAACCGCATTAATTAGGTAGATTCTCATGTTGTAAATTTCTCATTCTTCATGCACATTTTTTTGTGTTTAAAATTCCATATACCCGCGCAACCCGCATTATTACAGGCATATTTTAACCAGTAAACTAAATTGCAGGTTTACTGCGTTTTGTTTACTGGTCAATTCCATTTTATGTAAGCACTTCACGCGCCGCCCGCCGTCCCTGTGTTGCCGTGTAAACCCCTAATAAACAGGCTTGTAAACGGTTACGCCCCGCCAAGTAAACACCCAACTAAACACCCCGCAAAAAACGCCGCCGCGCCGCCGCCGCCGCAAAATCCACCGCCACATAAAATGAGAAATAAAAAAGCCGCAAGCCCCACAAAGCCCAAGTTTAAGGGGTTTTACGGGAGTTTACGGTTTTTTACATACGTGTGTTTTATCTCATTCTTGATGTTTAAGTACATCAAGCCTACTTGATGACGAATATGCAGAAGATGGATTACCGTTTGTGCGCCCACTTAACCTCATGGATGGTATTGTGGATAACGCAAACTTCGTATATGTTACCAAAGAAGTTGCAAACAAAAATGGATTAAAGATATACCCTAAGTGGACGTTGGTAATATCCAGAGTGGGTATTTATGTAAGATTTGGCGTTGTAACAGACTATGAGCAATTCGTTATAAGCTCCAATGCAATAGCTATAGTTCCAAAGCATAAATCCGTTTCTAAATTTTTGGCAATTTATTTGCGTACAAAATATGGCAACCTTCAACTGTATAGAAATCAACAATACTCAAGTCAACCTAAAATTTCTACAAGCTTCATTTCTGACATGAAGATTCCGGAAATCAAGGGATTTTATGTAGATGTTGCAAAAGTTTATGATGCAGCACTTGAGTCTCTAAAAAAATCAGAACTTGAGTACGCTAACGCAGAGCAACTTTTGTTGGAAGAACTGGGATTAAATAACTTTAACCCCTCAACCGAGCCTGTTGCTGTCAAAAATTTCTCACAAAGTTTCGGAGCAAGCGGGCGGCTTGATGCGGAGTATTATCAGTCCAAGTATGAGGATTACGAAGTTGCCCTAAATACAGCACACAAACTAGCGGAACTGTGCGATATACATGACAGCGCGATTGTACCACATAGTAGCGATTATAAATATATCGAACTTTCAGACATAGGTGCATCCGGAAACATTACAGGTTGTACCATTGCGCCGTTTAAAGAACTACCTTCAAGGGCAAGACGCCTAGTAAAAAGCGGTCAGCTAATTGTATCTTCAATCGAAGGTTCTCTTACAAGTTGCGCTTTAGTTACAGATGATTATGATGGAGCTATATGCTCAACAGGATTTTATGTTGTCAATTCAACAAAAATGAATTCCGAAACTCTCCTTGTACTATTCAAGTCAGAGCCGATTCAGCAACTCATGAAAAAGCGTTGTTCCGGAACTATATTGACTGCAATATCGAAAGTAACTTTAGAAACAATGCCCTTCCCATTGATTGACAAGGACACACAGAGTGAAATTGCTGAAATGGTACAAAAATCATTCGCCCTACGCCGCCAATCAGAGGAACTTTTGGAACGGGCAAAACGCGCCGTGGAAATAGCAATTGAAAACGGAGAAGATGAAGCAATAAATTTTTTGGAAAGCGCAAAGGTGTGCGGTTATTGAATATTCAAAGTTTTTCTACTATACTGTTTCTGCAATACTTTTCATGCAATGATATTCCACATTTGGAAGGAGAAAAACAAATGCAAGCACAAGCATATGAAGGTTATTTTGAAAGCGGTAATTTTTATACTGCCGGCAAGCCATTGCGTATACCGGAACGGCGTAAGGTATATATCACTATATTCAATGAACCGATACAAAACACACCATTAGCAACTGCGCCGGATTGGCTTGGTGAACTACACCAACTACTGGAAGAATCCGGTGATGAAAAATTGTGCATGGAAGATTTCCCTCGCATGGATTTCGGGCGGGAGCTACTTGTTTTTTCTGATGAGGGGTAAACCGCTATGGGCTATGCGATGGATTCAAGCATAATTATTGATTTTCTAAACAGAGAGCCGTTGGTTATTGATAAGTTTGATAAGGCAGTTATTAATGGAATTGGCATAATAATACCGTCTGTTGTTGATTATGAAGTACTACGCGGATTCTGCCACAAACCAACGCCGCTAAAAGAAACTGTTTATAACAAACTGCGCATAAATTGCCCTGTAGTGGAAGTTGATGCCACTATATGGAAACGAGCAGCGTCCATTTGGGCTACTCTTCGCAAAATGGGCAAAACCGTTGGTGATGCGGATATTATTATTGCCGCCTGTTGCATAGAAAACGGATATACTCTTGTGACACACAACACAAAGCACTTTATTGATATAAGCGAGCTGATGATGGACGATTGGCCAAAATAAAAACAAAAAGAGGAGAGAAAACCATGAACCTAAACGAATTGAGAAAAAAAATTGACGGAATCGACGAGCAGTTGCTAAAACTTTTTGAGGAGCGCATGGCGGTTGTGGCAGAGGTTGCGTCGTGTAAGAAAGCGGAGGGTTTGCCTGTTTTAAACGCACAGCGCGAGGAGGAAAAACTTAACGCCTTTGCGGAAAAAGCAAGCCCCGAGATGAAGGAGTATGCACGAAATTTTTGCACATCGTTGCTTACGTTGGCGCGACGGTATCAGTATGCGGCGTTGAAGCACGGGCCGAACGAGCTAAAACAAGACGGCTCTAATATTTGCGAAATCATTTTTAAAGCCAAAGAAGATTTTGCCGCAAAGCCGTTTCCCACAAACGCAAGCGTCGCTTGCCAAGGTATGGAGGCATCTTTTTCGGAACTTGCCGCCAACAAACTTTTTAACAAACAGCAATCAATTCAATATATGAAAACCTACGACAGCGTTTTTTCTGCGGTGGAAAACGGATTTTGCGACTACGGCGTTTTGCCGTTCGAGAACAGCACGGGCGGCTCTGTGGGCAAGGTTTATCGTGCGATGGACAGCCACAAATTCCGTATTGTTCGCAGTACGCGCTTGCAAATAGACCACCAGCTTGTCGCGGCGAAGGGTGTCAAAATTGAAGATATCCGCGAAATTATTTCACACGAGCAAGCCCTTGCGCAGTGCGAAGGATATCTTGGGCGGCTTGGCAAAAAGCTGAACGCGGAACTTACGCAATCTTCGTTTAACAATACCGCCGCCGCGGCAGAATTTGTTGCAAGCAGCGGGCGGCGCGACCTTGCGGCAATTTGCTCCTACCATTGCGCGGAGCATTACAATTTGGATATCCTTGCGGAGAACATTCAGGACAACCCAAACAATTTCACGCGGTTCATTTGCATTTCCCGCAACTTGGAAATTTACGACAACGCAACCCACACCGACATGATTATCACTCTGCAAAACGAACAGGGTATTCTAAACAAGGTGCTTAACAAAGTGGACGAGTTGGAAATTGACATGGGCAAACTGGAAAGCCGCCCTTCCGACCGCGCCGACGAATTTATGTTTTACATCACCTTCAACACGCCCCTTGATGAAAAACGCTTAAAGAATCTTTTTGACGGGCTAACAGGGCTTTGCAAAAAAATTCTGTATCTTGGAAGCTACGCAGAGGTTGTGTAATGCGTTGCGGTCTTTTGGGGCGAAAGCTGTCGCACAGCTATTCGCCCGCTATTCATGCGGCGTTCGGAAATTACAGCTACGAACTTTTTGAAATTGAACCCGAAAACTTGGCAGACTTTATGAAAAGCGGCGACTTCCACGGAATTAACGTGACCATCCCGTACAAGCAAGCCGTGATGGAATTTTGTGCAGAACTTTCGCCAACAGCGCGGGAAATAGGAAGCGTAAACACAATTCTGCGCCGCCCGAACGGCGAACTTTTCGGCGATAACACAGACGCGGCAGGGTTTAGAAAAATGGTGACGGCTTGCTCCGTTGAGGTCAAGGGCAAAAAAGTAATCATCTTCGGAAGTCACGGTTCGTCACTTTCCGTACAATATGTAATGAAGGAACTTGGCGCGGGGGAAATAATCGTTGTGGCAATCGAGGACAACAACGAGGATTTTCTCGTGCGCCATAATGACGCGGCGATTTTGGTAAACTGCACGCCCTCAGGAATGTACCCCAATGTGGGCGCGGGGCAACCGCCTGTTTGCGCCGCGTTGTTTCCGCGTCTTGAAGCAGTTTTGGATGTGGTGTACAATCCCGCCCGCACATGGCTTATGATGGACGCGGAAGACCGCAAAATCCCGACCATCGGCGGGTTAATCATGCTTGTGGGGCAGGCGGCGGTTTCGTCCGAAATTTTCACGGGCGTTAGCATAAGCGAGACAAAAGAGGCGGCGGTTATACAAAAACTTCGCCGCCAAATGGAGAATATTATTTTAATCGGGATGCCGGGAAGCGGAAAAACCACCCACGGCAAAATCATTGCGGAAAGCCTAAACAAGCCCTTCATAGATACAGACGAAGAACTTGTTAAAGCGGCGGGGCGAACCATTCCCGAAATCTTTGCGCAAGACGGCGAAGAAACTTTCCGCACATTGGAAACGGAAATTCTTGCAAAGTTCGGCAAGGAGTCGGGGCTGGTAATTGCCACGGGCGGTGGTTGCGTTACCCGTTCGGAAAATTACAGGCACATTCATCAAAACGGCACAATCGTTTTCACCGAACGCGACACGTCAGAACTGGAGCGTGAAGGCCGCCCGCTTTCGCAGGGCGATTTGAACACTATGTACGAAAAACGCTTGCCGCTGTATCGCCGCTTTGCAGACGTCACCATACAAGTGGACGGCAACCCGCAAGCCGTTGCGGAAAAAATTAGAACCTGTATTCATTGACCGAAATGCCGAATTGGCGCGGCAATTTTTCGCCAATCAAGGAGGTAGCGACGACGCGCACGTGGAGCGTGCGCTAGGAGCAACCGACGCAGAGTGGCGGGAAATTGACCGCCAAGGCGGCGTTTTGGGCGATGAATACAGGTTCTTAAGGGGGCTGTTTGCAAATGAAAATAATGGTAATCAACGGCCCTAATTTGAATATGCTCGGGCTTCGTGAGCCAAGCATTTACGGCAACGAAACCTATGCCGCGCTGGAAAAACTAATCCACGAAACCTGCGCCGCAGAGGGCATCGAAGTTACCGTAATGCAGTCCAACCACGAGGGCGCAATCATTGACGCAATCCAGTCTGCCCTTGGCAATTACGACGGCATTGTGATAAACCCCGCCGCCTTCACCCACACAAGCATAGCCATCCTTGACGCACTAAAAGCCGTAGCCCTTCCCGCCGTAGAAGTTCACATATCCGACATAACAAAGCGCGAACCCTTCCGCCAAATTTCATACGCAGGGCTTGCTTGCGTAAAAACCATCGCAGGCGAAGGGTTTGACGGCTACCGTCAAGCAATTTTGTTTCTGAAAAAAAATCGCAGGGATTAAAATCCCTGCGATTTAAATTACCGTTGTCCTTCAATGCTGGTCATCATATTGTTAAACGCGGTGCGTTCCGTTCCTGTGAAGGGAGATGGCAAGCCGGGTGCGCGTTCGCGCAGGACGGAAAGAGTTTCGTATGCTTCTTCTAAGCGACCGTCCTCGTTGTAGTAGAGAGTGCCCAGCATGAAGAGGAGACGATTCCACTGTGTTGCGTCTTCGGTTAGGAAGCGGCGGGCGTTTTCCAAATGGTTTAACGCCATGTATGAGTCACGCGGCGGGTTGAATGATGCAAGACCCGCGTTGTAATATCCAAGTCCGATTCTGGGATTGGCTTCTTCAAAAATGGTTGTTACGCGATTGATGATATCGGGCGGCAGGTCGGAATAATCGAAGTTTTCCAGACTGTCAACTATTCTGCGAAGCGCGGCAAGGTTTTCCGCATTCGCGGCGGCGTCCACACCAAGGAAGTTGAGGTATGCGTGATTCACTTGGTTTATTCGTTCTTCGCGCTCAAGTTTTTCTACATAGGTCGCGCTTTCGGCGGCTCTGCCTGATATTTCCGCAAGCAGGTCTTCAATGCGGCTTTCCAGTTCGGCACGTTCGTTGTTAAATTCTGCCCGTTCATCTGCAAGGGTGACAGCCGCCGCACGTCTTTCCGTTTCAAAACCGCTGTTTAGCGCGGGAATCAAAAGGAAATAACACGCCGCGAAGGTACACGCCACGCCGATTAGAAATGTAAAAAGTTCCGCAAAATGGAAATTACGTTGCTTTTTTTCGTCCAGACCAAGAGCCTTGTACGGGCCGACATTAGACGGCGCGCTTTTTTGCTTGGAAGCAGAGGGGCGCGGCGGCTTTTTGCCGGGATTTATGATGGAATAGTAATTTAGCGCGATAGGGTTAAACGCGTCCAGCGCGAGAACCTTCTCCGCAGACGAGCTTGCACGCTCTTTGTCGTTTTGAATCAGGTAGCACAGGGTAAGCAAATTCGACGCGTCTATGAAACGCGGATTAATTTCCAGTGCCTTTTTAAGCTGGATAATGGCAAGGTCGTCACTTTTTTGCTTGATATGCCCCAGTGCCTGATTGAACATATACGCCGCGTCGTTTAGTTTTTCAAGCTGGCGGGCGTTTTTGTTGGCATTTTCTATATACTTTGTGGCGGCGTTGTCCTCTTTCAGCATAGACTGGCTTATTATCCAGTGTTTTAACGCCTCACCGATATGTCCCACTTCAAACAAAGCAAGCCCCAGCAAGTTTCTCGAGGGCACATTGTTTTTGTTTATGGCTACACTTTTTGTAAGCAGTTGGATTCCGTGATACAGGTCGCCGTTTTTAAGACGCTCAAGACCTTGGTTGTGCAGTTTATCCGAAAGGCGCACCGTTCCCATATACAGCACGGTGTCTACATTACAGTGCGGGCATTTGGTACCTTTTTTGAATGTTTTTTGGCAGTTAGGGCAGTTCAACTTTTTTCCCTCCCGCCAATTGTCTTGCCGGAAATATATTGCAACAAGTCCATGATATCCAAAACTTCGTCCTTGATTGCGTCTTCAACTTCGTCAACCGGGCGAATGGGTTTGTATTTTCCAATTTCTTCTTTAAAATCAATCATTATATAAGACCTCCCATGGGTCGGTAAATTTTCTAAGAACATTACCTACTATATTACCACATTCGCCACAATCTGCAAGGTGTGAAGAAAACATTTTTTTTGAAAAAAAGTTCAGCAAAAAACTTTAATATAAAAACCACCGCGAGTGAACTGCGGCGGTTTAAATTAGTACTATTTCAAGAAGAAATACGTTTTTGCAATTGAGACACCGTAACTTCCATCTCCGAATCACCATGCGGTACAGGTATACGGTACGTTCCCTTCATAGATGTAATCTCCACAAATTGCCGCACTGATGAAAGATATACCACCGCCATAAAACATACCACCATGGCAAGAACTGCCATCGCCGCAAATGGTACTATCTCCTTTAAATTCCATGCAAACATTAAAGTTGCCGCAGGAAACAGCATTGCATACATCACCTTTTTAGAACGGCGTTTTACAAACTCAACCGCAAGCAAATCTTTGTAGCTTATTTGGATTTCGCCGCGTGCTTCTGCGATAAACCCATTGGAAACGGTGTAATACTCCCCGCTGATACTTACGCGCTTATCTGAAAACGTGAGGGTGCTGTTCACTTACTTTTCTCCCTCCTGTGGTGGCAACCAAAACATAAGCGACCGAGATAATTTTATTGACTTGTCATACCTTCGGATGTTAAGGAAAACGCATACAAATGGGATGGTAAACAAGAGAAAGAATCCCATCCACCGTAGAAATCCCCCAAAGTCAGTAAACGGAAGCATAAATTCGCTGAATACAAATATATCGCTAAGCCTAACCAGTTCAGGAATACCCAAATTCCACTGATATAGTTCTAATGATGTCCACAGCCACAATGCAATAACCGTGTCAAATAAAAAATGTCCAAGGGGCATAAATATTGCCATTATTGCAGTACGTCTTAATATGCCGGGCGTTCCAATGCTCCTCCACGTAGAAAACCACACATACCAAAATAACAACAACAACAATATCATCGGTGCAAAGTTCAGCAAGTAACTCGTGAATGTTGACACATTGGCACTCCTCATCCACCAAACGGTGCGAAAGCTCGGAATCAGAATATCAGGGAGCAACCCTCTATCCCGCACTAACCATGCCCACGAGCCATCTTGAAAGTTACTGTTCCATATTCTCGGTCTAATGAAGTATGCCGATAAACTCCATAATGTAAACAGCAGCAAAATAACACCGTTGAAAGCAAACAATGGACGGTACCATACTGTACTCCAAGACAGTTCTTTTGCCTTGTTTTGCTCCTCTCTTTTCACGCTTTCCACCATACGCTGTTCAGCCACTAAATCACGTTTGTCAACATTCGCGCTGTATTGTTCACGTGGGAACGAAAGTGTGTTCCCATCAACGGTTACAACCTTCATTACATAGACACTAAAGTTAGCCGCCGTGTTATTTGGAAGCGGTAAAAGTTTTTTAGCACCAAAAGTGCCGCCACTTGCGGTAAATTCTTCGTAGGTAACGGATATTTCCGGATATGCAGGATTATCCGCACTGTCTGTTGCCCCGATACATACACGCGCAGATGAAACGCCTGTTGTGCCAATGTTGGCAAACTTTAGTTGAAGTACATAGGCAGCTATGCTTTTATCAAGTACTGCCCGTGCGATGTAACACAATATCCATTGTGTTACATCCGCGCAAGCGCAGTGAAAATCAGCATTAAAAAAGCGAAGATGATTTTAATCTTCGCGAAAGTTCAAATTATGTACAGCTACAACCCCGATTTTATGCGGGCAAATCCAGTTCATGTAACACAATGGATATTATGTTACATGGGTTGGATTTACCTATCTGCTCCCCGCCGATTAAACGCCAACACTATCCCAGTCTATTTCGTCATCAGGAATAAAACCGCTTTCTTCGGCATTTTTAATCCTCATGGCTTCTTCCGTTGTTACTTTTGTAAAATTGGGGTCCCATGCTCTCACCAGTTTTTTTATAAATTCGTATGCAAACTGTTGCTCATCCACCGGAAGTATATCAATCATTCTGGCAGCATCCGTTGCAATTGTAGACACATTACCACCCTTTCTACTTGTAAATATCGCCCCTGTTTCCTATGTCAATAATCATCAATATTTCAATCTTGTTTTCCGTAGTAAATTTAAATATAACACGCCATGAACCCACCCGTAACCGCTTTCGATTATCTCTGTACCCTTGCAGAACCGCAATATCTCCCTCCGGAGGATTCTTTGTAAGTTTGGAAATAGCTTCTCTAATACGCTTAACATTTTTCTTTGCCTGCGTATTTAAAAATTTGACAGCATCTCTAGTATATACAATTTTCACAATCGGCACCCCGACAAAACTATAAATATATTTTAGGAGGAAAAAATTATGGCACTCACAGAACCAATCCGCGACCCAAAACAAGTAAGGGCATTTCTTGCGTATTACCGCAAGCTTGGGCAAACCCGCAATCAAGTTTTAGTAACCATTGCACTACACACCGCCCTGCGCATTTCGGACATTTTACGCCTGCGCACCTGTGACGTATACGACTTCACAAACCGCCGCGCCCGCACATCCATCACCATAACAGAGCGCAAAACAGGCAAAAGCAAAATCATAGCCTTACACAAAAACATCATCTGCGCACTGGAAGCCCACTTCTCGCAAGCCGCCCCAAACGCGCCACTCATCCTAAACATAAGTACAAACAAACCAATCAGCCGTGTACACGCATATCGTCTAATCAGTGAAGCCGCAAACGCAATCGGCGTTATTCACAAGGTTGGCTGTCACTCACTGCGCAAAACCTTCGGCTATCATTCTTGGACAAGCGGCATTTCGCCCGTTGTTATCATGGAAATTTACAACCACAACAGCTACGCCGTCACAAAGCGTTACCTTGGCGTGTCACAAGATGACAAAAACGCCGTCTACGAAAAACTGGATTTCTAAAAATTTCTAAGAAAAATTCCAAACCAATTGTATCATCAGAATTTCCTATGTCAACAAATTTTCCCGATTAACTTGATTTGCTTTTTACCGATAAATTGGTATACTTTTGATTGGAAAAATTCTTAGAACAAGGGTGAAAAGTATGCTGACAGTTGGAATTGATATTGGAACATCTGCGGTAAAATTGGTAGCGGTGGACGAGAAGGGCGCGGTTTTGCGCACGGTATCGCGGGATTATCCGCTGTATATGTACGACGACGGGCGAAGCGAACAAGCCCCGCAAGACTGGTGGGAACAAACATCCGACGGCCTGCGCGAATTAACGGAAGGCCTTGGCGAAATTGCCGCCGTAAGTTTCAGCGGGCAAATGCACGGGCTTGTTATGCTGGACGAGAATGATAATGTACTGCGCAGGGCAATACTTTGGAATGACCAGCGCACACAAAAACAATGCGACTATTTGAATAATGAAATTGGGCGTGAGGTGCTTTTGGAAAACGCCGCAAACATCGCGCTGACGGGTTTCACCGCGCCCAAAATTCTTTGGGTGAAAGACAACGAGCCCGAAATTTTTGCCAAAGTGAAAAAAATTATGCTTCCGAAAGATTATATTGCATATAAACTTTCGGGCGTGTTTGCAACGGATTATTCCGACGCTTCGGGAATGCTTCTTCTGGACGTAAAAAAACAAGACTGGTCGGACAAGATGTTGGAAATCGTGGGCGTTACCCGCGGGCAACTGCCAAAACTTTTCCATTCATATGAAGCGGTCGGAAATGTAACCGCGCAAGCCGTAACAGAAACAGGGCTTTCTGCCAACACAAAAGTCGTAATCGGCGGCGGCGACCAAGCCGTGGGCGCGGTTGGTTCGGGCATTGTGTCGGAGGGGATGTGTTCTGTGTCTCTTGGCACGTCTGGCGTTTTGTTTGTTGCGGCAGATAATTTTGCCGTTGACACTTCACCCGCCGCGATTCATGCCTTCTGCCATTCCACGGGGCGGTATCATTTTATGGGCGTAACTTTGGCGGCGGCAGGCTCTAACAAGTGGTGGAACGAAGAAATTTTATCCACAACAGATTACCCTGCGGAGCAAAAAAATATTGACAAAATCGGAACAAATCCCGTGTACTTTTTGCCGTATCTTTCGGGCGAGCGCACCCCGCACAACGACTCCAAAGCTCGCGGCGCGTTCGTTGGCATGAGCATGACCACCACCCGCGCAGACATGACGCAAGCCGTTTTAGAAGGCGTATCATTTTCTCTGCGGGACATCCTAACCCGTGTGCGCGGTTTGGGCGCGAACGTCACAACCGCACGCATAATAGGCGGCGGCGCGAAATCCCCGCTGTGGTGCCAAATGATTGCAGATATTCTGCGCCTTAAAGTAGAAAAAATGCAATCCGAAGAAGGCCCCGCTTTCGGCGCGGCAATCTTGGCAATGGTTGGCGCGGACGCGTACAAAAACGTGGAAGATGCTTGCGCCGCCCTTATCAAAATCACAGAGACTTTCACCCCCAACGAGACAACCGCTTCCAACTACGACAAGCGTTATCCCGTTTATGTGGGCTTGTACGGCGCGCTAAAGGATAGCTTTCACACGATTGCAGGGCTGTAAAGAGAAGGAGCAAAACCTTGGACGAAAAGAAAAAAGACAAAAAACTTACGCCTACACCGCCGAAAATTCCCGGTTTTTTCATGGTGATGGTGATATCCCTTTCTGTGTTCATGCTGTTGCAAATGTTTTGGAGTATGCTTTTCAGAAGCGAACCGCCGGAGCGTATTTATTTCAGCCAATTTGTGGAGTATCTGGAAGAAGGGCGCGTAGAAAAAGTGGTAGCCCGCGCCGACAGGATTATGATTACGCTTCACCCGGACGAGGAAGAGTACGGCGAGGAAGAAGAAGCCGAACCGGCCGCGCCGGATTTTGCGGATTGGTTGCGCTCTGTTTTCGCGCCCATTTTAAACGAGACGGAAGAGCAAAGCGGGTTTGCGGGTGTGTTGCGTCCCGCGCTTATTTCCATGCTTGGCGAACCGGACGAGGAAACGGGTCGCACCGTATACACCGCCCGTTTTGGCGACAACAACGGGCTTCGTGCAATGTTAATGGAACACAACAGCACATTGGATGAAGACGAAAGAATCGTTTATTACGCCGAAATTGTAACAACAAACTGGATACAATTAATCTTTTTCCAAGTGGTTATGCCGATTTTAATTATCGTGGTGATGATTTTAATGTTCCGCAGAATGTTTGGCAGCATGATGGGCGGAAAAGGCGGAATAATGGGCTTTGGGCAATCCAACGCCAAGGTTTATATGGAGAAAAAAACGGGCGTCACGTTTGAAGACGTAGCGGGGCAAGGGGAAGCAAAAGAGAGCCTTACGGAAATCGTAGACTTCCTGCACAACCCCGAAAAATACACGGAAATCGGCGCGACACAACCGAAGGGCGCGCTTTTGGTCGGCCCGCCCGGTACAGGTAAAACCTTGCTTGCAAAAGCCGTTGCGGGCGAAGCGGGCGTTGTGTTCTTTTCGCTTTCGGGTTCGGATTTTGTGGAGATGTTTGTTGGCGTGGGCGCGTCCCGCGTGCGCGATTTGTTCAAGCAAGCAAACAGCCAATCACCGTGCATTATCTTCATAGACGAAATTGACGCAATCGGGCGCAGCCGTGACGGCCAAATGAGCGGCAACGACGAACGCGAACAAACCCTAAACCAGCTTTTGGCAGAGATGGACGGTTTCGATTCCTCCAAGGGCGTGGTAATTTTGGGCGCGACAAACCGCCCCGAAATTCTGGACAAGGCACTTCTTCGCCCCGGTCGTTTCGATCGCAGAATAAACGTGGAACTGCCCGACCTCAAAGGCCGCATTGACATTCTCAATGTTCATGCGAAAAAAGTAAAAATGTCCGAATCCACAGACCTCTCGCGGATTGCGGCAATTACCCCGGGCGCGGCGGGCGCAGACCTTGCCAACATGATAAACGAGGCCGCCCTTAATGCCGTGCGCATGAAACGCAAAGAGGTTGCCCAAGAAGACCTGCTTGAAGCCGTCGAGGTAGTAATTGCGGGCAAGGAGAAAAAAGACCGCATAATGACGGAAAAAGAAAAACGCATTGTAGCCTACCACGAAGTTGGTCACGCGCTGGCGCGAACCGTTCAAAAAGACGCCAAACCCGTGGAGAAAATCACCATTGTGCCGCGCACAAAAGGCTCGCTTGGATATGTACTTTCCGCCCCCGAAGAAGAAAAATATATGCATTCCAAAGACGAAATGCTGGCGGAAATTATCGTATTAATGGCAGGCCGCGCCGCCGAAGAAGTCCAGTTCGACACAAAAACCACAGGCGCAAGCAACGATATCGAAAAGGCCACGCAGATGGCGCGTTCCATGGTTTCCATGTACGGCATGAGCGAAAAGTTCGGCATGATGGGGCTGGAAAGCGTACAAAACCGCTACTTGGACGGTCGTGCCGTACTAAACGTATCCGACCAAACAGGCGCGGAGCTTGACGCAGAAGTCCGTTCCATAATCGACGACTGCTACCAAAAAGCCATATCCCTCCTCAAAGACAACGAACACAAACTAAACGAAATCGCCGAATATCTTTTCAACAAAGAAACCATCACAGGCGAGGAGTTTATGGAGCTTTACAATAATGAAAATCGCGGGGAAGACCTCGAGGTGTCCACCCCAGAACCCCCGCAAACTTTTTGAAAAAAGTTTGAACAAAAACTTTAAATTTGGACTAGCGAAAAGCTATCTCAAAAGTTTCCGGGGGTGGGGCAGAGCCCCGCGAACTATTATAGTCAGCGCACGCTAAAAGCCGAACGGATGACATCGTCTAAAGAAGCATGAACTGAAGCGGCTCATATATCGTCTCACCTGTTAATGCGGCAACAATCTTTTTCGTGTAATTTTTGGCTGTATCCTAAAGTATTTTTGAGGTGATTTTTATGGAACTGTGGTTTAGCGAAATGCACACGCCGAACGTGAAACTTTCGGTTAAAGTTGAAAAACAATTGTGCTGTGTGCAAAGCAAGTATCAGCGGATAGAAATTTTCGAGTCGCCGGAGTTTGGACGGTTTTTGACGCTGGACGGTTTTATGATGCTTACGGAAAAAGACGAATTTATTTATCACGAAATGATTACGCACGTGCCAATGGCGACGCACCCGAATGCGGAAAATATTTTGGTAGTTGGCGCGGGTGACGGTGGCGTAATGCGCGAACTTGGAAAATATCCGCAAATAAAAAACATAGATGTTGCGGAAATCGACAGCGAAGTTGTGCGGCTTTGCAAGGAATTTCTGCCGAAAACGGCAATCGGGTTCGCAGACCCGCGTGTGAATATTTTTTACGAAGACGGGCTAAAATTTGTGCGCAGTCGCGAAGACGAATACGATATTATCATTGTGGATTCCACCGACCCGTTCGGGCCGGGCGAAGGGCTGTTTTCCAAAGAATTTTACGGCAATTGCTTTAAGGCATTAAAAGCGGACGGCATTCTTATTAACCAGCACGAAAGCCCCTTTTACGAAAAAGATGCACAAATTGTAAAACGCGCCCACAAGCGCATTGTAGAATCCTTTGAGATGAGCCGCGTTTATCAGGCGCACATTCCAACATATCCATCGGGGCATTGGCTTTTTGGGTTCGCTTCCAAGGGCATTCACCCGTCCAAAGATTTAGACGACAACAGATGGAACGCCCTGCAAATTCCAACACGGTATTACAACACAAACCTTCACCAAGGCGCGTTTTACCTGCCTTGTTATGTAGAGGAGCTGTTAAGCGATGTTGAAGACTGAACCTAATATTTTCATGGGTTGCGAATGCGCGCCGCAAAACGCCGATGTAATTTTGTTTTCCGCGCCGTTTGACAGCACCACATCTTTTAGGCCGGGGGCGCGGTTTGCGGGCAAGGCGATTAGGGATAATTCTTATGGTATCGAAAGCTACAGCCCATATGCGGAGAAAGATTTGTACGATTTAAAAATTGCAGACGTTGGCGAACTGGAACTGCCCCTTGGAAATTCCGCCCGCGCTTTGGAAATGATTGAAGCGCGAACGCATGAAATTTTGCAAAACGGAAGCAAGCCCTTTATGATAGGCGGCGAACATCTTGTTACGCTGGGAGCGGTACGCGCCGTTGCGAAAAAGCATCCCGATTTGCACATTTTACACTTCGATGCCCATGCCGATTTGCGCGACGATTATCTTGGCGAAAAATTGTCCCACGCAACGGTAATGCGCCGCGCACATGAAATTTTGGGCGACGGGCGGATTTTTCAGGCGGGAATACGCTCCGGCGATGCGGACGAATTTGCATTCGCCGCAAAGCATACTACAATGTGTAAGTTTTGCTTGGGTGGTGTGGAAAAATTCATCCGCGAATTAAACGGCAAGCCCGTTTATCTTTCCATCGACCTTGATGTGTTAGACCCTTCCGTTTTCCCCGGTACAGGCACTCCCGAACCGGGCGGCGTTTCTTTCCAAGAACTTCACAACGCCGTTTTGCTTCTCAAAAATTCAAACGTAGTCGCCTGCGATGTGGTGGAGCTTTCCCCGCACTACGACCACAGCGGAATTTCTACCATGGCGGCTTGTAAAATCATACGGGAAATACTAATGGTGCTGTAAATAGTGGAACTTTGGTTTTTGTACGCATTCGGAGCCGCCGTGTTTTCTGCGGCGGCCACTGTGCTTGCAAAAATTGGATTGCGACACGTAAATTCGTATTTCGCAACCGCGGTGCGCACGGTTGTCGTCGTCGGGGTTGCGTGGGGCATGACAGCCGCAACCGGCGAACTTTACGCCCTGCGCTACATATGCAACGAAACTTGGATTTTCGCGCTTCTTTCGGGGGCGGCGGTTGGGCTTTCATGGATTTTTTATTTCCATTCGCTGGCTATCGGTGATGTAAACCAAGTTGTTCCCGTTTACAAAAGCAGTACAATTCTTGCAATGATAATGGCTGTTGTTTTTCTTGCAGAACCGCTTACAATCACAATGATTGCGGCTATGTTTTTAATGGCGGCGGGAACGTGGGCCATTGTGGACGGCAGGCTTGGCGGCGGAAAATGGTTGTTTTCCGCAATTTTATCTGCGGTGTTTATGTGCTTGGTTTACATTTTAAGCAGTCTTGGAGTGCGCGACACAAACCCATATTTGTGGACGGCGTTGCAAACCACGGTTGTGTTGCCAATATGTATTCTAATGGCGATTTTTGCCGTTAAAAATGCGCGCAGAAATGGCGAAGACCTACAGCTTTCGCACTCGCCGAAAACATGGGCGTTTCTTGCGGCAAGCGGCGCAGCAACGGGCATTAGCTGGATGTTTTTTTACCACGCATTACAAATCGGCAACGCAAGCCACGTTGTTCCCGTTGACAGATTAAGCACCGTTTTTACAATGGTAACGGCGTGCATCTTTCTGCGCGAACGGCTTTCCCGCAGGGGGTGGGCGGGGGTTGTTTTGCTTACGGCGGGAACTTTGTTGCCCGTATTTCTGTAATAATGATATAATCGCGTTGGTGATAAAATGAATGCGGAATTTGACAAACTCGCAAACAGTTACGACAACTGGCACGGCGAATTGATAAAAGGCTCGGGCTTTGGCAGAGAGTATTTTTTGGAATACAAAGTGAAGGAAGTTGCGCGGGTGCTTGCGCGGCAGAATTTCACGCCGAAAAATATTTTAGACTTTGGTTGCGGCGTGGGGGATGTTGAACCGTACCTGCAAAGATACTTTCCCGATGCGAATATTTTTGGCGTGGATATTTCGGCGGAGTCTATCGAAACCGCGAAAAGAAACGCCGCCGCCAACGGTTGCGAAAAAATAAATTTTGCCCCGCTTGTCGAAACCATCCCGTTTGATACAACTTTCGACCTTGTTTTTGTCGCAGGGGTTTTCCACCATATCCCGCGAACGGAACACCAACAAATTATTTCAATGATAAAGACACAACTTACACAAAACGCGAAAATTTTTATCTTTGAACTAAATCCGTACAACCCCGCAACCCGCCACGTTTTTGCAAAATATGAGAAGCCCGTTGACCGCAACGCAAATTTGTTGCCGCCCGCGCATATCAAAAATATTTTGCGAACGGCGGGTTTTTGCACGTCACGAAGTATTTACACGATTTTTTTCCCGCACGCACTGCGAATTTTTCTTCCGATGGAAAAATATCTAAGCCGCGTTCCGCTTGGGGCGCATTACTATATTTTTGGTGAGGTGGCAAAATGAAAAATGTATTTCTAATCGCAATGGTTTTTGCGGCGGCGTTGGTTTTTTCCGCGTGTGTTCCCCACGGCGAAAGCCCAAACGCAGACGCGTTGCAATCCGTCTTTGAAAGATACAGCGCGTTGCATGACATCATGCTGGAGTTTGAGGACATACGGCGAGAAATCAATATCCTTGCGTTGAATAATATAGGGGCGGAGTATGAGGATGCACGCCGCACAATCACTGTCTTTGCGTTTCGTACGGAACAGTACAATTTTGAATCCAACATTTTACGGATTGAGGATTCTCTCGAACAAGACCCGCTGATACACCCTGCCAGACGCGACCAAATACTTGACGAACTTGCACAAATACAGGACTCGTTTGCCATCATGATGGAGAACTCCGCGTTGATGATTACCGCGGCACAAGCCAACGACACGGACGCAATTTTGCGAATCCGCTACGAAAACATTATTATCACCGATAGCATTATCAGCCGCATACATTACTTGCTTGAAACAACCTACGCAAGCTGGCAAAACCGAATACAGGAAGCCGAAAATATGCAACGCCGCCGTTTTCGCCGTGCAGATTTTTATGTCCGTTTGGATTTCCTTTTTGAAAAATATGTAGACCTCCGTTGGATTGAATCGGATTTTATGGACATACGCCGCACCGCAAGCACCGCCGCGTTAATCCAAGGCGATTCGCCACTGCTTAACAATCTCCAAAACCACACACTTCAAGCGCATATGGCAATCAATAGGCATTTGGACAATCTAGGGCGTTCCGTAAACCACGACCCATATCTTACCGAGGCTTGCCGTGCCGAAGCACTACACAAAATTTCCACGCTTAATGCGTTAATCGGGCGGCATTTTAACGAATTTGTGCAACCGATTTTTGCCGCCGCCCACGCCGAAGACACACCCGCACTAAAAGAATTATTCACGGCGGAAGAACCCTTCGTTGCGGAAATCAACGAACAGCTAGACCAACTACGAGAATTTATTTTCCGCCAAAAGGAGCAAATATGAAAATCACCACAATAAACCAAGCGATGGATTTCATCTACGGGACAACGTGGAAAGGCAGTGTTCTTGGGCTTTCGCGCATCGAAGAATTACTGCGCCTTATGGGCGACCCGCAAAAAAAGTTAAAATTTGTACACATCGCGGGTACAAACGGTAAAGGCTCTACGGCGGCGATGCTTGCGTCCATTTTGGCGGAAGCGGGCTACAAAACGGGGCTGTACACCTCGCCGTACATTGAGCATTTCGGCGAGATGATTCAGATAAACGGCAAGCCCGTTTCGGACGCAGAGTTGATTTCTCATACGGCGTTTATGCAGCCGTTGGCGGCGCAAATGTCGGACGCGCCAACCGAATATGAAATAATAACCGCGCTTGCGTTCCAACATTTTCAGCGCGAAAACTGCGGCATTGTTGTGCTGGAAGTTGGGCTTGGCGGGCGTTTGGACAGCACAAACGTAATCCCCACGCCCGAGGTTGCAATAATCACGGCAATCGGGCTGGACCATATGGCGCAGCTGGGCAACACGGTGGAAAAAATAGCGGGCGAAAAGGCGGGCATCATCAAAAAAAACGGCGCAGTTGTGTGCCACCCGCAAATTTCTTCCGTTGAAAATGTGATACGGGAAAAATGCGCCGAGATGAACTCCTCCGTTATTTTCGCGGACAGCGGCGCGATTTCGCCAACGGAATGCGAAACAGACGGGCAAAATTTCAGCTACAAAATGCACAAGAACTTGCGCATTCCCCTCTTGGGCGAACATCAATTGCGAAACGCCGCCGTCGCGCTAGAAACGATAGAAATTTTACGTTCACGCGGGTGGAAAATTTCCGAAAGCGCATTAAAAAACGGCTTGCGCAACACACAGTGGCAATGCCGTTTTGAAATAATTTGCAAATCCCCCACCGTCATTGTGGACGTGGCGCACAATCCGCAGGGCATACAGGTCACGCTTTCCACGCTGGAAGCCGTATGCAACGGCGCGAAACCAATTTTCATTTTCGGCGTCTTGGAAGATAAGGACTACGAAAAAATGGCGCAACTTCTTATCCCACACGCGGAAAAATTCTTTTTGGTAACGCCTGAAAATCCACGCGCACTGCCGGCATCAACTCTGGAAAAATGCATTCGCGCCGCAAGCCCCCACGCGGATATCACCGTTTGCGAAAGCTTGCAACAATCCGTCAAACTCGCAACACAATCCGCAACCCCCAATGACGTTATCTGTGCGTTGGGGTCGCTTTCCATGATTGGGGCAATTCGGGCGTTGGCGGTAACGGAAACACGCCCTAAAACAGCCCGCTAATCACACCGCTGTCATCCACATCAATTTTTTCTGCGGCGGGGACTTTCGGCAAACCCGGCATTGTCATAATTTCCCCCGCCAACGCCACAACAAAACCTGCGCCTGCGGACAGGCGTATTTTTTTTATGGTGATTTCAAAATCGGAGGGCGCACCCAATGCCTTTTGGTTGTCCGAGAACGAATACTGCGTTTTTGCTATGCAAACGGGCAATTTTCCGAAGCCCAGCTTCTCCAATTTGCGAATCTCCGCCGCGGCAGAGGGCGAAAACGTGACTTTATCTGCGCGGTAAATTTCCTTGGCGATTGCTTCAATTTTTGAAACAATCGGCGCGTCAAGTTCGTAGGTGAATTTGATTTTTGAAGGCGTTTCCATCGCGGCTAAAACCGCATGGGCAAGTTCTGTTCCGCCTTCGCCGCCCTTGGCAAAAACCTCCGAAAGCGCGAAGGGAATGCCCATTCCGTCCAAAGCCTTGCGCATAAATTCAACTTCCGCCGCCGTGTCCGTGGGGAAATTGTTGATTGCCACAACGCAGGGCAACGCAAATTTTTTCGTGATATTTTCAATATGCCGCTGTAAATTGGGCAAACCCTTTTCCAGTGCGGCTAAGTTTTCTTGGTTTAACTCGGCTTTTTCGCAACCGCCGTGATATTTCAACGCACGAATAGTTGCAACAAGCACAACCGCACTTGGTTCCAGCCCCATGCGGCGGCACTTGATATTTACGAATTTTTCCGCGCCCAAATCCGCGCCAAAACCAGCTTCCGTCACAACGATATCGCCAAGCTGTGACGCAAGGCGCGTTGCCGTCACGGTGTTACAGCCGTGCGCGATATTCGCAAACGGCCCGCCGTGGATAATCGCGGGTGTGCCTTCCAGCGTCTGCACCAAGTTCGGATTAAACGCTTCCTTTAATAATGCCGCCATTGCGCCCGCCGCGTTCAAGTCGCCCGCTCTCACGGGTTCGCCGTCAAAATTGTATGCCACAACTATATTCGCTAAATTCTTTTTCAAATCTGAAATGCTTTCAGACAAACAAAATACCGCCATAACCTCGGAAGCCGCCGTAATATCAAAACCGTCCTCGCGGGGCGTACCGTTTGTTTTGCCGCCAAGCCCGTTTACCATTCCGCGAAGCTGGCGGTCATTCATGTCAATCGCCCTGCGGTAAACCACCCGCCGCGTGTCAATTTTAAGCGCGTTCCCTTGCTGAATATGGTTGTCCAACATTGCCGCAAGCAAATTATGCGCCGCCGTAATCGCGTGTAAATCGCCCGTGAAGTGCAAATTGATATCTTCCATCGGAATAACCTGCGCGTATCCGCCGCCCGCCGCGCCGCCTTTCACACCGAAAACAGGCCCCAGCGACGGCTCGCGCAAACAGATAACCGCATTTTTTCCAATCTTACAAAGGGCATCGCCCAGCCCAACCGTCGTGGTAGTCTTGCCCTCTCCCGCCGGCGTAGGACTAATAGCCGTAACCAAAACGACCTTCCCCTCACCCTTCCCCGACTTATACCCATAATCCACTTTAGCCTTAAAATGCCCATACGGAGAATAACTCTCCGCAGGAACACCGACCTTCTCCGCTATCTCCGAAATATTCCTAATCTTTGCTGCCTGTGCAATTTCAATATCTGTTTTCATCTGCGAGTCTCCTTTAAAAAATAAGTTCTCGGGGCGTTGCCCCGAACCCCACGAACTTTTTTGAAAAAAAGTTCGACAAAAAACTTTAACTAAAAACCGCGCATTCGCGCGGTTTTTAAACTCACGATACAGTTTGCCGCTAGTCGCGTGTTAAAGTTTGGGTCAAGCCTTTTCAAAGGCTTGCAGGGGTGCGGGGACAGTGCCGTTCGCAGTAAACTGCTCACTTCATTGCCCCCGCGGTTTTAGTTTATTCCATTAGAAATAACCCAACGGATTGCGATGCACTCCGTTCATGCGGATTTCAAAATGGAGGTGGTTGCCTGTGGAACGGCCTGTTGTGCCAACGTCGCCAATGTGTTGCCCGGCAGATACGCGCTGACCTTCGCGCACGTGGTTGCGAGTGTTGTGTGCGTAAAGTGTGCTGTAACCGCCCGCATGGTCTATGATGATGTAGTTGCCCCAGCTTGCGCTCCAGCGGGAAATGCGTACATAGCCATCTTTTGCGGCATTGATTCTTGTGCCGGCGGGCGCGGGAACATCCACGCCGCTGTGGAACGCACTGCGCCCCGTGAACGGGTCGGGTCGGGTGCCAAACTCACTGCTTATGTTGGCGGCAATCGGCGGGCGAGCGGGCAACGGCCACGTAAAACTGCCGACGCTTGCCCCTGTTGCGGCCATCTGCGCTTCAAGCCCCTCCATCCTTGCGGCGGCTTCGGCGGCACGGGCGGCGGCTTCGGCGGCTAAACGCGCCTCTTCTGCTTCGCGGCGTATCCGTGCTTCTTCCGCAAGTTCCTGTTGGCGTATTGCTTGCACAACGCCAAATTCCCTGTTAATTACGCGGGCTTCTTCCTCAAGGATTGCCATATATTCCGCATATCTTTCCGCGTCGGCGTGAAGCAACGCAAAGAACACTTGCCGCTCGCCCATTCTTTGCTCAATTTCTTCTTTGGCTACAAGAATTTGCGCTTGCAAATCTTGAATCAAAGCAAGGTCACTTGTACGCGTGTCCAAAATTGAAACGCGCCGCTCTTCCGCAGACTCTAATCGTTCCAAAAGGTCTCTGTCAAATTGTGTAACGGCACGTATGTATTCCAGCCGCGAAAAAAAATCCGATATACTTTCCGCATGAAAAAGGATTTCGATAAAGCCAGCCGAACCCTGTTCGTGCATAGTCCTAACACGCTCTCGCAAAATTTCCATTTGCGCGTCACGTTCCGCAGTTGCAACAGCCAAATCTTCCTGCGCTTCCTCTATGCGAACCTCCGTTGCAAGCAAGTCAAATTCAATCGCTTCCAAAGCCTCTGCGGCATCTGTAATTTGCTGGTCCATCGCTTGCATTTCTTGCATCACCTGCGACATTGCCATTTCCGTACCCGCCAGCAAATTCGCTTGCTCCGATACCCGCTGTCCTGCCGCCGCACGTTGCCGCTCCAGTTCCCGCAAACGCTCCTGCGTAGTTTGCGCACCCACAGGCATAATCGGCAACACAAAAATAAACGCCACTAAAAGCGCGAACAATTTTTTTCTGAAAGATACATTCATTTTAAGTAGCCCCTTTACAAAAACAAAACCTTGGGGACTCCGTCCCCAAACCCCTGCAAGGGGACAAGTCCCCTTGACCCCTATCACGAACCCGCGTTTTGCGCGGGTTCAAGTCAAAGTTTTTTGCCGAACTTTTTTTCAAAAAAGTTCGTGGGGTTTGGGGCGAAGCCCCAAGGTTTTAAATCAGCTTACTGCGCGCCTGCGGCGATAGCAAAGCGTAAATCTACGAATTTTTCCATGTCAATTTTGCCGGAGATTGCGGGAACGGAAACTTTGTCGATAAGGTAATCTTGGATTTCAAGTAGTTCATCCAGCTTGGGAAGGAGTTTGTCTGTTGTAACGCGCTCGTTGGGGTCTTCGAGGATTGCGCGAACAACGTCTTCTTCTTGGCCAAGGAAGGATGTCGCAACTTTGATTGTATTTTCGCGGTCAGATTTTACTTCTTTTCCGGAAGCTACAAATGAAGTGATAAGTTCTTGCACGGCTTCGGGGCTTCCGTTTATTAAATCATCGCGGGCGATAACCGTACAGCACGGATGACCCGGCCAGATATCTTTGGACAATTTAAGAACGTTACCAAAGCCCGCGTTTACAACTTTTGTTCCAAAAGGCTCTGCAACAATGTATCCGGCAATCATGCCTGTTTCGTCGTACTCAATCATCATTGGGATTTGACCGGGGGCAACAACTTCCGTCATGATATCTTTTCCGATACCAACAGAAATTCCTTCAGATTGCATAAATTTGTGGAAAATCATGTGATGTACGGAAGATTGGAAGGGAATCAAAACAACTTTGTTTTTGAAGTCCTGCAATGTTTCTATGTTTGCGCGCTTGTTTGTTACGATAATGCTACCGTCGCGGTGTCCCAAAAGCACAAGTTTAATTTTGGGGTCGGTGTGATACAAGTCCATAGCATAGGGCGCAAGCATGAACGCCATATCTATGTCGCCTTTCATAAGTGCGTCGCCCACTTCGTTCCAACCGAACATTTGCACCGTTTCAATTTCAACGTGTTGCAAATTTTCAATCCCATTCTCAAGCTTGTGTTTGCTCATACCAAGGATTAGGTGGTCGATAATTGGCAAGTGGCCAATTCTGATTTTCTTTTTTGCCATGTAAAACACTCCTTTTATATTTGTGAAAGGGATAGCCCTTTAAACTTTCAAATGTTTTTTTACAGACGTAACCGAACCGATTAAACCGATTATAACGCCCAGCGCAAGTGAAAACGGGAAAACATACTGCATTATATGTTCCTCGGGCATAAAGCTAACCCATGCAAGCATAGGGATTTCGTTGATTGCGCCAATGACGCGCCCATAGCCGAAGGAGCATATCAGTGCGGGAACAGCACCGCCAAGCAAGCCTATTAACATACCCTCCAGCACGAAAGGCCAGCGGATAAACCAGTCTGTTGCGCCAACGTACTTCATGATATTTATTTCGGTTTTGCGGGCGTTTACGGTAATGCGTATTGTGTTTGTGATTATGATAATAGAAATGCCCGCAAGGATTATAACAAGAATTGCGGAAATTATATGAACTATTCGCGAAATTGTTGTAAGGGTTCTTGCAAATTCGGCATCGCTGTCTATTTGCGCCACGCCGTAGGGACGCAGGTTTGTGATTGCGTGTTCAACTTCATCGTGAAAGGCAAGGTCTGTAAGTTCTACTATGAAGGAGTCGCGAAGGGGGTTGTCGATACTTAGCCCACGAACGGCATCTTCACCCAAAGTGCGCTCCATGTTTTCCAGTGCTTCATCACGGCAGACAAAAGAAATATCCGCAACATTGCGTATTTCGCGAATACGCTGTTCAAGACGCTGCTGCTCTGCGGGGGAAATATTTTCGTCTATGCGAACCGCCATGCCCATTTGGGATTCAAGCTGGTTCATGAAATACTCAACATTCGCGCCAATTATATAAAAAACCGCAACAATAAAGATGCTGGACGCTACCGCAAATATGCTGGCAACAGACATGAAACGGTTATAAATTATGCTTCTTATCGCTTCGTGGATGTAATACTTAATAGTCCTCGGTTTCATCTATTATACCACCTATTTCAGGGATATTGCTTACGCCAATGTCGTTTACAAGTTCGCCGTTGCGCAGTGCAATTACGCGCTTTTGCATATCGTCAACGATATCGTGGGCGTGTGTTGCAACCACAACGGTTGTTCCCCTGTCGTTTATATCTTCAAGAAGAGTCATGATTTCCCAAGCCGTGTCCGGGTCAAGGTTTCCCGTTGGTTCGTCCGCGATAAGAAGGGGCGGACGGTTTACAATGGCGCGGGCAAGGGCGGTGCGTTGCTGTTCGCCGCCTGAAAGCTGGTTCGGGTACGCCTTGGCTTTTTTCTGCAAGCCGACAAGTGCCAGCACCTGCGGCACAGCACGGCGAATTTCACGGTTTGTGGCTTCAACTATTTGCATGGCATACGCCACGTTTTCAAAAACGGTCTTGTTTTTTAAGAGGCGGAAGTCTTGGAAAACCACGCCCATTTTACGCCGATAATATGGCAAATGCCGCCGCTTAATTGTTGTGATATCCTGCCCATCCACGAAAATATTGCCGCCGCTTGGGTCAATCTCTTTCAAAAGCAAGCGCACAAGGCTGGACTTTCCGGAGCCGCTTGTTCCCACAATAAAAACAAACTCGCCCTTTTCGATGAATAAATCCAAATCACAAAGGCCACGCGCTCCGTTTTCGTATATTTTACTTACCTTGTCAAATTCAATCATGTATGTGCATCTCCTAGAACGATTGTTTCTCTCGGTACTGCATATATCGTGTTACCATCAAAGTGATTTTGAAGGTGATTGCGTCGGTAAATTTGCGAAGGTCAAGGCGTGTAAGTTTCTGGATTTTGTCTAAGCGGTATACAAGCGTGTTGCGGTGTATAAACAAATCGTGTGCGGTTTTTGAGACGTTAAGGTCGTTTTCAAAAAACTTTTGCACCGTTATAAACAGTTCTTCGTCGATATCTTCCATGGAAAAGCCCTGCAACATTTCGTTGATGAAAATGCGACACAGCGGCGACGGCAACTGGTAAATAAGCCGCCCAATTCCGAGGCGTTCGTAGTTTACAACCTGTTTTTCCATCTCGAAAATTTTTCTTACATCTTGTGCCAAACGCGCCTCTTTGAAGCTGGACGACACGTTTTTAAGGTCTGTGATGGGCGAGCCTATTGCCACGGTAACGTCCGTCATTGCTTCGGTGGAGAGGGTGTCGGCAATGACCAGAGCCGTTTGCTCTATATCATCTGTATCGTCACGTTCGCTTAATTCCTTAACAAGAATAATGCTTGTCTCATCCACGGCTGTTATAAAATCCTTTTGCCTGTCGGGGAAAATTCCGCGTAAAATTTCCACGGCACTCATGTCTGAATCAACGGATGTTTCCACGAGGTATACCACGCGGCGTACACCGTTTTCTATGCGCAATTTTTTTGCGCGGCTGTAAATGTCTACCAATAAGAGATTATCAAGAAGCAGATTTTTCAGGAAGTTGTCGCGGTCGAAGCGTTCTTTGTATGCCATGGAAAGTGCCAAAATGTGAAACGCCGCAAGTTTTCCTACACGGAACGAGTCTTCATCTTCGCCGCTTACCACAAGAATATACTCCGCAATGCCGTTGTCAAGCACTTTAAAGTACTGATTGCCCTGAATAAGCTGGTTTTCCGCAGGGGAATTTATAACATTTTCCACAAAGGACAGCGACACCGGGTTTGCATCGGATTCCGTTGTTGCCGCAAGTTTGCCGTCACGGCTTATTACCGTAATTTCCTTACGGGTAATGCTTTTCAGACCGTCAACGGTGCTTTGTAAAATTTGATTTGAAATCATTTCTAAAACCTCCGTTGCGGCAGTTGCGCATTATTATATCACGGATTAATGATGGAAACAACTTCCGCCTACAAACTCGCGTAAAATTGAATTTGACGGAATAGTCTCGCTGGGAACGCCAAGGAATGACGACAGCAGTTTAATTAGGCGGCGAGCTTCGGAATAGTGCGGGTCGTTGGGGGTTATGCCAAAGAGAAGCGGCTCTGCGTATTGTTTTAAAACGCACATTTCGTATACAAGCGCGGAATTAAAAAATGCGTCTGCCCGTTCTTGGTTTGGGTAGATGTATTTTATTTCGCCGCGCAGAACGCTTGGCCACATATCCAGCGTTTTTGCCGCAACCGTGCCGCGGAAAAGGAAATCCCGCACCATTCTGCGCATAAGACGGGCATCCGTTGTTGCTATTCTGTTGTGGTCGTCAATGTTTATTTGTGTCAGGGCTGAAATGAAAATCTTGAACTTGTCGGAAGAAGGAACGCCGCCTCCAACACGCTCGTTAAGCCCGTGTATGCCCTCCATGATTAGAACATCCGCAGGGGAAAGTTTCAGCACATTGCCTTTATATTCTCGGCGTCCCGTGTAGAAATTGAATGACGGAATTTCCACGCTTTCTCCTGCCAAAAGTGCGTTCAGGTCGTCAACTATTTGCTCTGTGTCGATTGCGTCAATGGTTTCAAAATCGTAATTGCCGAACTCGTCCAAGGGGCAGTCTTCGCGGTTAAGATAGTAATTGTCCAGCGAAATTATATGCGGAACCGCGCCGTTTACCCGCAGTTGCACCCCAAGCCGTGATGCAAAAGTTGTTTTTCCCGACGACGACGGCCCTGCGATTAACACAATGGGGCGGTGTTCCTGCATAATTTGGTCTGCAAGGGCGGCTATTTTTTTCTCGTGCAGGGCTTCTGCCACGCGGATTATTTCGCCGTTGCCGTCTTGGCACAGCTTGTCGTTTAACGCGCCAACCGTGTCTGCCTTCATTATACGCATCCAGCGTTTGCTTTCGGAAAAGACTTCTGAAATTCTATTCTCGGGCGCAAGTTCGGACAGTTCATACTGCTCGGTTTTGGCAGGGAATTGCAACATAAAGCCCCGCGTGCGTTTCACAAGTTTAAACTTATCCAGCCGCCCTAAACGCGGCGGCATTTCGCCGTAAAAATAATTGTACATCCAGTCCAGCTTGTAAAAGCTGAAACTCATGTTTGTGCGGTATTTTAACAGGCTTATTTTATCGTAAAGCCCCAGTTCTTCGCAGGTGCTTAGGGCAAGTTCTTTGGGCATTGTGTGACGCTCTATGGGTAAATCTTTTGCAACGGCGGCGCGCATTACGGCTTCAATTTCCGCCAGTGTTTCCTTTGAAATTTCATCAAACTCGGGCAATTCGCAACAGAAATTTTTGTTAATCGAATGGTTAATTACCACCCGCGCTTTTTTGCCCAGCACGGTTTTTGCCGCATACACCATCAAAAACGACAGCCCCCGCTGGTACGCCCTAAAGCCCTGCGAATTTGTGATGTCCAAAAATTCCACCGCAGAATCGTAAAGCACAGGCCGCGATAAATCTTGCAGTTCGTTATTAACTTTTGCAACAAGCGCGGGGCGCGCAAACGATGCCGCATATTTTTCGCTGAGTTCAAAAAGGCTTGTACCACGCAGCACTTTCGCCTCTCCTACCCCGCGTATATTTACCATAATTTTTTCGCTCATGTAAATTCTCCTAACCGTGCTTTTTCTTTCATTATACATTTTTCGCGCACGACTTGTATATACATAATATGGAATTGGAGGGATTTGGATGAAAAATCCTGTGATTTTTGTATTTTTGGGAAAAGTAAAATTGACGGGCGAAAAAATTTTGCGGCAAGCGAAACGGCTTTTTTCTGCGGGCGAAATTTTTACAATCGAAGGTGAAGCGCGGGAAACAATCGCGAAAATTCAGGCGAACGAGGGCGGACTGAGACTTAACCGCGTGAACATTTATGTAATAGCGGCGGCAGAAGAAACGGACGCGCTTTCCCTTGTTGAAACTGCGGGGGAGAATCTTCGCGGCAAGTTTTGCGAAAATTTTGCCGCCGTGGATATTACCCTCACTGTTTTGCTGGACGAATCCAACGACTGCGATGCTACGGAAACACGAAACGCAAATACATATAAATTTTTGCAGGGACTTACCGCAAACGATTACAACAGAATTTTTCTGTTAAGCAACAAAAACGAGTACGGCGAAATTTTGTCCGAAGCCAAAAAAAAGAGCCTTGTCGTTGCGGCGGCACTGCCCTTGTTAAACACAACGCAATCGCAATTTAATGAAGCTTTGGCGGCAAAGGCGGCGGCACGCAAACAACCCCTTTTCGCGTCCGCAGGTTTTTGGCAACAGCCGCCGCCGCGCCTTGATGAAAATTTTGCGTTACATAGGCTTGCGGATGAGTTGGAGCGAAATTTTTTTAATTTAAGTTCTCGGGGAGGGGAAACTTTTAAGGGAAAGCTTCCCGCCGTTGGCGGGAACGGCTCTTCGAGCCGCCGGCATACGCCGGGCTATGAAAAAGTTTCCCCTCCCCGAACCCCTCCCCTTCAAAAAGACTTTAATATTATTGAGGATATCGCGGGTGTGGCGGCGATGCCGTTAAGGTTTTGGGAAGTGTGGGGGCGTACGGTAAAGGAAGCAGAGGGGCTTTTGTTTGGAAAAGAAGCCGAGAGGTTTTACAACCGTATGTATGGGCGGGAAGGGTTTGACGAAAGCGAAAGCGCGGGAGAAACGGGAACGGGCGGCGGTGGAAAACTGCCGTTGACGCAAGCCGTTGCGGAAGAAACACGCTTACGCGAATTAATTTCCGAAACAGAAACTACATTGCGCGAGCTAGCCCACCGCATAACGCAAGCCGAAAATTCCATATGCCGCCCTGCGTTTTCCGTTGACAATGTAAAAACTCAAATTGGGGAGATTTACGCCCTGCGCTACGAATATGAAACCCGCTCTGCGGAACTGGAGCGGCACAAAAACGAACACACCCGCCTGCAATCCTATCTGGATTACATTCGCGGAGTGGCGCGGGAGTTAAAGGCACTGCCCCTCGCCGCCCCGCATGAAGACGCCGCACCCGCGCCCCACGCACCTATACAAATCGCCCTGTTTCGCAGTGATGATATTTTATGTGAAAGCCACACCCTACAAACCACAAACGGCGACCCATGCCTTTTGCGTGTAATCGGCGGGTTTTCGTTGCAGGATTTTTAAACGAACCTAGGACGTGTTGCCACAAACGCAAACGCCCGTCTTTTGGTCAAATTTTCGCCACTTTTCGTTGGTTTTTCCTCGCTTGCCGCTGGCAAGCGTCGTCAAAACCGCCTCAAGTGACAAAAATTTGCCGCAAAATCCGTGCATTTTCGTTTGTGGCAACACGCCCCCTAACCCAAAACCCGCGAAAGCCGTTCCAAACACGTGGTGAGTGTCTCGCGTGGGCAACCGACGTTTATGCGGGTGAAGCCCGCGCCGCCCGTGCCGAAGGTGTCGCCGCGGCTAAGCCAAAGTTTTGCGTCATTGGTGATTTTGCTGTCCAATTCATCGGGGGTTAGGTTTAGGGCGCGGCAGTCCAGCCACGCAAGGTATGTTGCTTGCGGCGGGATAAGGCGCACGGTTGGGATGTTGGTTTTGAGAAATTCATCCAAGTAAAGCATATTCGCGTAAAGATATTTGTTAAGTTCGTCCAGCCAGCCCGCACCGTGTTCGTAGGCGGCGCGGCAAGCCACGATTGCAAGCGAACCCGCTTGCGAAAATCCGCTTCTCATTACCTCACGGGTGAACTGTTTGCGAAGCTTAGACTCGGCTATGAATACATTGGAAAGCTGCAGACCCGCAAGGTTAAATGTTTTGCTGGGCGCGGTACATAGAATTATTTTTTCGCTGGGGCAAATCGCGGGAAGAACACGGTGTTTGTTGCCAATCGCGGCGTCGGGAAAAATGAAGTCGCAGTGAATTTCGTCCGAGAAAATGAGTACATTGTGCTTTTCGCAAATGCGTACCATTTCGCGCAGTTCGTCTGCCGTCCAGCAACGGCCTACGGGGTTGTGCGGACTGCACAAAATAAACAGTTTCACATTGTTTGCGGTTATTTTTTCTTCAAAGTCGGCAAAGTCTATTTCGTAGATTTTATCGCGCAGTTGCAATTCGTTTACCACAAGTTGTCGCCCGTTATGAACAACCATTTGGCGGAACGGATAGTAAACGGGTTCTTGTATAAGAATCGCGTCCCCCCTAGCGGTTAGCCCACGAATTGCAACGGAAATTGCATACACCACGCCGGGGGTAAGTGTCACCCAGTCAGACGAAAATTCGTAGCCCAGTCGCCCCGTGAACCATTTTTCCAACGCGCAAAAATAAGCACCATCCGGCTCTGAGTAACCGAAGATGCCATGCGCCACACGCTCATGCACAGCCTGAAGCACCGCTTCGGGCGCGGGGAAATCCATATCCGCAACCCAAAGCGGCAAAATATCTTCAGGCTTGCCGCGTGCCGCCGCTCCGTCAAACTTTAGGCTGTCTGTTTGGCGGCGGTCTATCACTTTGTTGAAATCCATTATTTGTTCCCGTTAAGAAGCAAACCGTCATTTGTGTCCACGGTAACGGGAATGCCCGACCGCACGAAATCTACAACGCGAACACCAGTGCGCAACAGCGGGATGTTAAGGGCTTTTGCAACGGTTTCCGCATGGCTAAAGTCCAATTTTTCCCACGAACCTATTACAATGCCGCCCGCCATTTTCATGCATTCCAGCATAGAGTCATCTGTGGTTGTACATATCATAATGTTGCCTTTTTCAAAGGAATTTGTTTCATCGGGGTTGTTGCCCGTGATAACGCGGGTTACGCCGCTTACGCTACCCCTGTGGTTGCCTGTGCCTTTCGCCAAAACATCGCCGATTGTCATAACGCGGATTGTGTTGGTCGCGCCTGCTTTTCCGACGGGAACGCCCGCAAGGGAAACCATTATGTCGCCGTTTTTAACCAGCCCTGATTTTAGCGCGAGTTCTTCCGCAATATCGAAAACTTCGCTGTCGCCCTCGAAAGGCTTTTCGGAAAGCATGGGCATACAGCCCCACAGCAAGTTTAATTGGCGATACACAACAGGATCCGAAGTGGCGGCAAGAATAGGACAGCGCGGACGCGAACGCGAAACCATGCGCGCCGCATAGCCCGAGTCCGTAACGGGAACAATACACTCCGCACCCATTTCCTTTGCGGTTGCAACGGCGGAATAGCTGATTGCGTTGGTCACGTTCTTATTCAGATTCTGATACCGTGACGCATATTGAGATTCATAGTCAATTGTGTTTTCCGTTTTTTCCGCAATGCGGGACATCATTTCGATAGCCTGCACGGGATATTTTCCGTTAGCCGTTTCGCCCGAAAGCATAATAACGTCGGAGCCGTCGAAGATGGCATTTGCAACGTCATTGGCTTCTGCGCGGGTTGGGCGCGGGTTGGCAACCATTGACTCCAGCATATGCGTTGCGGTAACAACGGGTTTGCCCGCAAGAATACAGCGGCGAATCAAATCTTTTTGCACAATGGGAACTTCCTCGGGGGGGATTTCCACACCAAGGTCGCCCCGTGCAACCATTACGCCGTCCACAACATCCAAGATGCTTTCGATATTGTTCACGCCGTCGCGGGATTCAATCTTAGCCATAATTTGAATATGCCTTCCGCCGTGCTGTTCCAGCACTTTGCGGATGTTTGTAACATCAGTTGCGGTGCGCACAAAAGAAGCGGCAATCCAATCCACTTCCATTGTAATGCCGAATTTTATATCCTCGACATCCTTGTCGGTAAGGGACGGCAAATTAAGCAAAACATCGGGGATGTTAATGCCTTTACGTTGCCCCAAAAAGCCCGAGTTTATCATCTCACACAGGATGTTTTTGCCTTCGATTTTTAATACGCTAAGTTCAAGCAACCCGTCATCAATTAAAATGCGAGTTCCTATTTTCAATTCGTGGGGCAAATTTTCATAAGTAACGGATACGCGAGTCTCGTCGCCCTCTATATCCTCCGTGGTAAGTGTGAACTCCGACCCTTGTTCCAGAAAAATTTTGTCATGCTCTGCAAATGTTTTTGTACGAATTTCAGGGCCCTTCGTGTCCAGGATAAGCGGAATTGGTTTGCCCAATTTTTCCCGCGCTTCCTTTACCTTGTTAATCAGCCCGCCGTGATAGTCGTGCGTACCGTGCGAAAAATTAAACCTTGCCGCGTCCATTCCCGCCCTCATCATTTTTGTGATGATTTTAATGTCGTCACTGGCGGGGCCTATCGTTGCCAAAATTTTTGTTTTACGCATTTAACATTCTCCTTTGCGAGTAGCGTTGTATTAATATACCATAATTTTGGGAAATAAAAAATACAAAGAATCTTGACGCACAGAAATAAACGAAATATCATAATAGACGATTCCGTTGAAAAAGGGTTCGTCCGTCGCGTCAAAACCGCGAAAAACGCTCTATTCGCGTTTTTCGCCGCCGCGCCGTCTCACCGTTTTCAACTGAAATCGCTATATAGAAACTGTCTGAAGGAGTTATGCATGAACACAAATATTTTGAATAAGATTGAAAACAATGCCAAGCTTACAACCGAAGAGCTTGCTATTTTTTTGGAAACAAGCGCGTCAGAAATTTCCGAAGAAATAAAACGCATGGAAGACGACGGAATAATTTGCGGCTACCATACGCTAATCAACTGGGAGAAAACAGACCGCGACTACGTAACCGCGCTGATAGAGCTGAAAGTTACGCCCGTGCGCGGGTTGGGCTTTGACAAGATTGCGGAACGCATTTACCGTTTCGATGAGGTAAAGTCTGTATACTTGATGTCGGGCGGATACGATTTCATGGTAATAATCGAAGGCAAAACCATGAAGGATATCGCGATGTTTGTTACGGGCAAACTTGCGCCGCTGGATTCTGTTCTAAGCACGGCAACGCATTTTGTTCTGAAAAAATATAAAGACCACGGCGAAGTTTTTGCAACCACCAAACACGATGACGAAAGGATGGTTGTATCACCATGAGCTTTGTCACAAGCACGGTAAAAAACCTGCCCGCATCGGGAATACGAAAATTCTTTGACGTTGCGGCAGAAATGAAAGATATCATATCGCTCGGCGTTGGCGAGCCCGATTTTTTCACCCCATGGAACGTGCGAGAAGAGGCCATTTATTCACTGGAACACCGCCGCACGGCATACACGTCAAATTCGGGGCATCCCGCACTTCGCAAGGCAATAAGCGCGTACATGAACGAGCGTTTTAATTTGACATACAACGAAAAAGAGCAAGTGATTATCACAGTTGGGGTAAGCGAAGCTATTGACATCGCACTGCGCACCGTAATCGAACCGGGCGACGAAGTGCTTGTAATAGAGCCGTGTTACGTCTCTTACCGCGCTTGCGTTATTTTGGCGGGCGGCGTTCCCGTAACCGTTCCCACCCACGCAGAGCATAATTTTCGCGTACAGCCCGAAGATATCGAATCGCGCATTACGCCGCGCACCAAAGCCATCATGCTTTGCTATCCAAGCAATCCCACAGGCGCGATTATGGAAAAAGCCGACCTTGAAAAAATCTGCACCGTTCTGCGCAAGCATCCGAATATCCTAGTAATCTCCGATGAAGTTTACGCTGAACTAACCTACACAAACGAACCACACATAAGCATCGCAACCCTTCCCGATATGTACAACAGAACCCTAGTGCTTAACGGTTTTTCCAAAGCATTTGCAATGACGGGCTGGCGTTTGGGTTTTGCTTGCGGCCCTGCGGATTTAATCGCAGGCATGATAAAAATTCACCAATATGTAATCATGTGCGCCCCCACAACCGCCCAACTTGCGGGCGTTGAAGCCCTGAAAAACGGCATGGACGGCGTACAGAAAATGCGCGACGAATACAACGACCGCCGCCGCCTTCTTGTTGACGCATTCAAAACCATGGGCGTGGATTGTTTTGAACCCCTCGGCGCATTCTACCTTTTCCCCTCCATCAAGAAAACGGGCATCCCCTCCGACGAATTTTGCACACGCCTGCTAATGGAAAAACGCCTTGCCGTTGTTCCCGGTACCGCCTTTGGCGAATGCGGCGAAGGATTTATCCGCTGTTCATATGCATATTCTGTTGCGGAATTGAAAGAGGCTTTGCGAAGGCTGGAAGAATTCTTGCAGGAACTGCGGTGAATAATCGCCGCGAAATTTCTGCCGCTCTACGGTGAAAATATGCTTGCGTTTTTCGCCTGTTTCAGTATAATTTCATTGAATTGGAGATGTACCCAAGTGGCTGAAGGGGTCGCACTCGAAATGCGATAGGTCGGGCAACCGGCGCGGGCGTTCAAATCGTCTCATCTCCGTACTAATCATTAGACCTCTTGCATAACTGAACAATGCCGAATTTGCGAGGCAATTTTTCGCAATTCAAGGAGGCGGTGACGACACGCACGTGGAGCGTGCGATAGGAACAGCTGGCGCAGAAGTGCGGGAAATTGACCGCAAAGGCGGCGTTGGGCAGTTGTGCAAGAGGTCTATTATGAACAGTTACGAAGTGCGAAAGGACAGCACGGCGTAGCCAACGCAAACCCCTGTTTTACCGACAAATTTATACGGTGAAGCGGGGTTTATTTTATTGTGCATATACTTCCGCTCCGCCTGTCCGAACGGTCAAGGGGCGGGTAGTATTTTTCCGCAAAAGGCGCGGAAAAATCTCCACCCTTAAACCCTTGACTATTCGGACTTTTGCCGTGCCATTGCGCCGCCGACAACGGGGAACAGAAACAAGTTTCTGCCCCGTTGCCGTCTGCTCCATTCTACGGCAAAAATCAAAACCCCGCTACTGCGTGAATCTGACGGCGTAGCGGGGTTTATTATTACCATGTGAAAGGGTGAGAAAATGCCGATTATGCAAAAAACAGGCAACGAACATTTTTATTTTGACGGTATGCCCGTGGACTATCGGCTCCATGACTTTTGGCGGTGGCAAGCGTCCGACATGCTGAACAATGCCCTGCGTGGCGTTCTCGCCGAATTTATCGTCGCAAAGGCTTTGGGGGTGGAAACAGAAAGCCCCCGCGTTGAGTGGACCGCTTGCGACTTGCTTTTTTGCGGATACAAAATCGAGGTGAAAGCGGCGGCTTATGTGCAATCGCGGGAGCAACAAAATGTACACATTCCTATTCGCACGCTTACGCAAAAGACACTAAACCACACTGTAAAATTAAAGACCAAACAAAGACCAAAACCGCAAAAAGCGGCAAGGTCTACGGGCGAAAAACCTTGATTTTACAGGCTTTCATAACAAAAACACGTAAAAACTTTGACCTTACAAAAACACGTAAAAACTTTGACCTTATCGCCAAAACTAAGAAGCCAACTTATCGCGTATTCGCGGTTGCTGTATCCAAACGAAAAACAAAGCCCGTCTTCATCTTCGCGGAACGAATCCAATCCGTAACTTTCGATAAGCTGATATTTAACGGATTTATCAAAAATGGCTACAAGTTTTATGTCGTCGCTAAAATGACTGCCAAAATCGCGCTTTTCGGGAGGGATGGCACGAAGCGTAAATGTCTCGTCGATTTGGGTTAAATTCCACAGCCTGTTTAGTTTAAACATTCGCCAATCTTCACGCTCCAAGCAATAGCCAAATACATACCACGACGCCCACTGAAAAATAACAATGTGCGGCTCTATGCGTCTGTGGCTTTCTCCCTTGTCATAAAAATAGTCGAACTCAATTATTTTTTTGTCAAAAATGGCTTGCTTAATTGCTTCAATTTTTTTGGTCAAATCGCCTTTATAATACGAAGCGAGGTCAATTACAACAGGCTCGTGCAAAGAAACAACGGCATTTGAGTTCGCGCCTAATTTGTCCAACGTGCGTTCAATTTGCGATTCTTCCGACACACTGCCAAAGCCTTTGAGTGCGGAGATAATTCCCGAAAGCTCTGTTGCGGTTAAAATGCTTTTGTCCAATTTAAAGCCTTCGGCAATAGAAATTCCGCCGCCCGAACCTTGGTGCGTGATTATTGGGATGCCCGCACGGCAAAGCGTGTCAATATCGCGCCCTATGGTGCGGCGGTTTACTTCAAATTTTTCTGCCAAATATGGCGCGGTAACACGATTGTTGTGCAACAGCACGGTTAAAATTCCTAACAAGCGGTCAATTTTCATTTTATTCACCCGCGTCAATTGTATCTAAGTAACGGTTTAATGGCAAACGGCGGTGCTGTAATGTTTTGCAAAACAGGAGGGTATACTGGTTATAAAAAATACGGGAGGTTTTAAAATGAACAGTGTAAGAAGAACAGGTGTGGCAGTAATTTTAGCGGTGATTTTTTCCGCGATGATGGCAACAGTTGCATTTGGGCAAACGGAACGGCCTAACATTTCGGTATCGGGTGCGGGCGCGGTTACGGCAACGCCTGATATCGCGACGATTGTGTTTGGCGTAAACACAGAAAATCGCGATGCTCGCACGGCAATTACAACCAACAACCGCGATATCGCAAATGTTCTTGCGGCGGTTAAGGCGCAAGGAATTTCCGAAGACGACATTGTTACGCATCAGTTTACGCTTAGCCCGCGCATGGACTGGCAACGCGGAACTGCGGACGGATACACCGTTTCCAATACAATAACCGTAACCCTTCGCGATATGGATATCATAGGCGAAATAATGGGCGCGGCAATTGAAGCGGGCGCGAATGTAACGGGCAATGTGAGATTTTCGGTATATGACAGCGTCGCGCTTTATCAAGAAGCACTGGCAATTGCCGCCCAAGACGCAAGAGACAAAGCAAACGCCCTTGCCCTCGCAATGAACGTAAATATTTCAACCATCCTTTCGGTAACAGAGCAAAGCACATGGGCTTCACCCGTGGCTCGCGCAGGCTCGTGGGCAATGATGGAAGACGCCGAAATGGCAATGCCCATGAGTGCAGGCGGTTGGGGCGTTCCAATCCAGACAGGCGAAATTACAATAACCGCACGTATTAATGTTGTATTTGCAATAAACTAGTAAAAAACGGGGCTCTGCCCCGAACCCCGCAAACTTTTTGAAAAAAGTTTGAACAAAAACTTTAAATTTTGACTGGCGGTGAACTGTATCGCATATAAAAACCCGCGCGAATGCGCGGGTTTTTCGTTAAAGTTTTGATGAAACTTTTTCAAAAGTTTCCGGGGTGCGGGGTGAAACCCCGCGGTCTTAATTTTGCAACAGCCCTTTTTTGTTGCGCCGCCGCAAGAAAATAAATATGTGGAAATTGTGTAATTATTTTGTTAGACTGTTACCATGAGAAAAACATATATTGCACTACCCAAAACTATGCGGCTGTTGCCGCATTTTTATGAAGTATTTAAGAAGGCGGGTTATGTTTCCGCCGCGCTGGAGAAGTCCATTGCCGAAAAAAAACAAAAGCAGCTCGAATATGAAAGCGACTGCGGGCAAGTGGCATATCTGTTGGTAAACAACATGGATATCCCACAATATGTGGACAGAAACTGGGCGGAACTTGGCTTCACCGCGTTCGATTGCTACAGAGAGTACGAGCTTTCCAGCACAAAGGGCGGTCACGCAATGCGCGGCGACAATTTTATTACAAACCTTTTGCCGGATTATGGGCTGTGTCCGCAGGCACGTTTTTGTGTTGCGGGTTTGCCTCAAAACAAGGAACTTTTTGAGAAATGCAAAAACAGTGACGAAAAGGTACTTACCGTCGGCACATTTTACCCCGGGATAACGGAGAATTACTTTAAGCGGCTTGGCATTTTGGCGGACATTATAAAAATCGCCGGTTCCAGCGAGCTTCTTCCCTCGCACTGCGACGTGGATGTTATTTTCGATATCGTGGAAACGGGCAGCGCGTTAAAAGAAAACGGGCTTGTTATCTACGAGGAAACCATGCCGATTAAAACAAAAATTCTTGTTTCCAAGGCGGCATACAAATACGATGCGAATATCGCCAAAATGATTGAGGTGATTCGCAATGCGACTAAATAGAGACATTTCCGCAATCAAGAATCGCAAAACAGACGCGGACGAAAGCGTAATAGCTTCCGTTCAGGCAATCATAAACGACGTGCGAAAAAACGGGGATGCCGCCCTGCGGCGGTATGCCGAAAAATTTGACGGCTTTAAAGGCGCGAACCTAACCGTAACGGACGCAGAGCGGACGAAGGTACTGGAGCGTCTTCATTGTAATGCCGCAAATTTGACGGAAAAACCTTCGGACGGTACTTTCGATTGGGTAGCGTCCAACGGCGCAGGCGGGGATGATTATTTCCGCATCCTGCACCGCGCCGCCGAAAGAATCCGAGATTTCCACAAGAATCAGCTTGAAAAATCTTGGAGCATTTATAAGGAAGACGGCGTAATGATGGGGCAAATCGTGCGTCCGCTGGAACGTGTTGCAATTTACGTACCCGGCGGAACGGCGGTTCTCACGTCGACCCTCTTAATGTGCGCCGTTCCCGCCCAATTGGCGGGCGTGAAAGAAATCGTAATTTTCACCCCCGTCAAGGAAAACGACACGGTTTCCGATGAGATTATCCAAGCGGCAACAGGTTGCGGCGTCACCGAAATATACAAAATCGGCGGCGTACACGCCATTGCCGCCGCCGCCTACGGCACGGAGACTATTCCCAAAGTTGACAAAATCGTTGGCCCCGGCAGTGTGTTTGTCGCCACGGCAAAACGGCTTGTGTACGGCGTGGTGGACATAGACATGGTTGCAGGGCCTTCCGACGTGCTTGTAATCGCGGACGAAACCGCAAACCCAAAATACGTTGCCGCAGACCTGTTAAGCCAAGCAGAGCATGACACCTTGGCAAGTTCCATTTTGGTAACAACCAGCGAAAAGCTAATCACCGAAGTTGAAGCAGAAATTGACCGCCAAATGAAATACCTGAAGCGCGGCGAAATCATAAAAGAATCCTTGGCAGACTTTGGCGCGGCGGTTTTGGTCGGCTCAATTGAAGAGGCCTTCGACATCTCCAACGACCTCGCCCCCGAACACTTGGAAATCCTAACAAAAGACCCTCTTTCACACCTACCCAAAATCAAAAACGCAGGCTCTGTTTTCCTCGGCGAACACACCCCCGAACCCCTTGGCGACTACATGAGCGGCACAAACCACGTTCTGCCCACAGGCGGCACCGCAAAATTTTACTCCCCCCTCGGCGTTTACGACTTCGTAAAATACAGCTCCTACAGCTACTATCCCCCCACAGCCCTTGCCGAACTAAAAGACGATGTTGCAAACTTCGCCCTCTCCGAAGGGCTGGACGCCCATGCGAATTCTGTGAAGGTTAGGTTTGAGTGATGACATCGTTGGAAAAATGGAATTGGATTGTTGGCGAATACGATAAAAATCTATATGCACCTGAACAAACGATACAAAACACTTGGGAATTAATTTTTGCCGAGATTTTTGGTTACAGCCGTTTAAGGGGAGAAATAGAAAATCACAGAAAAATTTATATCGGCTCAACAGAGCGAGTAATAACCGACATCATAATCAAAAACGATAACGCAGATTTATTTGTGGTTGAACTAAAACAACACAGCTTGCCGTTTAGCAAGGGCATGGAATTGCAACTGTTAAGCTATCTTAGAACAATTGCGCAAAAACACGGGGGTTTTGATTTGTAACAAACTCTATGTTTACCATGACGTAAACAAAAACGATGACGAACAGACAAAGGTGGAAATTGAATTTACACAGGACAATCCTGATGGCGCAAAATTTATTGAACTGTTCGACAAGTCTGCATTCAGTGAATCGACTGTTAAGGAGTTTGTTTGTGAAAAAATCAAGTCTGCAATAAATGTTGAACACATAAAAAATAAAATTTCATCGGATTTAATCGGTGAATTATTGCGAACTCACTTTGTAAATAAATATTCTATCGCGGAGTTTGAGCAAGCAATTGCAGAATTTGATATAACTGTCATGCCTAAGGCGATTGCGACTACCAACATTGAGCAGTTGCTTGTTTCCATATCTAAACCTATACCGCAAGGACAAGAAAATAGTAAGCTTAACAGAACCGATGCATTAAGTATTTGTCGTTCAAACGGTGTGATTATTGGCGGGAATTATTCCGTATCAAACAGAACACAACACGGTAGCCATTTTGCAAATGACATACCCGTTTCAAATTTGACGCAAAACTGGTGGCTATTGCTGGTTGACCATCGGAAAAGAGAATTGCACGTTTTCAAAATAGGCGCAAATGAAGTATCGGAGAACGAAATGTATGTTATAAATAATAAACACAAACAACATACCGTTAAGCTGAATATACTTTGTGATGATGACACATTCACCGACAAATTAAGGAAAAAACAATTTAAGAGGTGGCTTGTTAAAACAATAAAGTATTAGCAACGAGGAGTGATTATATGTATGCGATAAAAGCACTGTATGACGGCGAAAACTTTAAGCCGAAGCACCCATTCCCATAAAAGAGCAATACGAGGTAATCATCACCTTTGTTGAACCCGTTAAAAAGGATGCCGTCAGACCTCCGTTTGGGCTGGGTTGCATGAAGGGAAAATATAAAGAAGCGGATGACCATGATTGGTTTACGCCTTTAGAGGATTTTGAGGAATATATGTGATGAAATATTTGCTTGATACAATGCCAAATCATTATAGGAGCTACTTCATTGCATTTATGCGTAAGCCTTGCTTCTGCATGGGAAATTGCCATTAAAACGGGTATCGGAAAATTGAGCCTTGAAGGCGGCTCTGAATTTTTTATTGAAAAGCTGCGCCATTTTGGAATTGAGATTATGCGCATAGAAGCTACGCATATTGCGATAGTAGAAAAGTTGCCGTTACTTCATCGCGACCCCTTTGACCGTACTCTCATCGCAACCGCAATTACCGAGAGTATGACGATTATCACGGCAGATGAAAATATCAAAAAATATGATGTTTCTTGGGTTTGGTAATATTTACGGCAAAGGAGCTGTTACAATGAGTATGCTAAGTGAATTTTCATCTGCCGAGCGGGAAGCGTGTCTGCCCATAATCGACATGATGATGGGGTGCGCTCAAGCCGCCCGTAAACACGGCGTTTTGGCATTGGAAGAATTTGCAAACAAGCAAGACAACGACTTTTTCACCTTCGCAATAATGCTTGTGGTGGACGGCACCGACCCGCAACTGGTAAAAGGAATGCTGGAAACCCTTATAAGCACGGGCGGCCACACGGGTGCCGCGCTTTTGGAACGGATTATCATTACCGAAGGGGCATTATCTGTACAAGCAGGTGAACACCCCCGATTAGTGGAAACAAAATTGCTTTGCGTTCTTGGCGAAGAATTTTTGCGCAAGCGCGGGCATTTTCCCGCCTATAACCCAACAGACGAACTAGCCGCCCGCACCGCAGAAGTTTTAGCAAACTACCAACCTGATGAAACATTCAGCAATAAAATCGCCCCCATGACCAATGTTGAAATTCAATGCGCATTCAATGGCGTACAAATGGCGGAACTTGCCATTGCCATCACAACCTGCACCCATGAAGCCGCAACAAAATTACTAAGCAACCTATCCCCTCGCCTAGCCGCCCAAATACTGGACGACATAGAAATTTTGGGCGAAATAAGCAAAGAAGAAATTTTAAACGTGCATAATAAAATTTTAGCGAATTTTAAATAAAGTTCTCGTGGACGATGAAGTTAGCAGGTCACTGCGAACGGCACTGTCCCCGAACCCCCACCCGCTTTTTGAAAAAAGCGGGGCAAAAACTTTAATTCAAAATCGCGCATTCGCGCGATTTTGGGATTACGATATGGTTTACCGCTAGTCCGTGTTAAAGTTTGGGTCAAGCCTTTTTAAAGGCTTGCGGGGTGTGGGGCAGAGCCCCACGGTCTTAAAAAGCGAAAAGGTCTGATAAAAATGGATTTTTTAAGCGAAAAAGCGCGGCGGCTTACGCCGTATGTTGCAGGTCTGCAACCGCAAGGGGCGGGATGGGTTAAGCTTAATACGAACGAAAACCCCTACCCTCCTTCGCCAAAGGTTGCGGAGGTTTTGGGCTGTGCGGATGTAGCAAGGCTAAGGCTTTACCCCGACGGAGAGAGTGCGGACTTGTGCGGGGCTGTTGCTTCGGTTTATGGCGTGGGCGCGGGGAATGTTTTTTGTGCGAATAGCTCTGACGAGGTTTTGGCTCTGGCGTTTCAGGCGTTTTTCAGCGGTAAAGGGAATGTTGTTTCGCCCGATATTTCTTATGGATTTTATCCCGTCTGGGCGGAAATGTATGACGTGGGGATGGTATTTGCGCCGCTTTCCAAAAATTTCACCATAGACCCCATGCATTACGAGGACACAAACGGCGTGGTTATCGCAAACCCAAACGCACCCACGAGCATTGCAATAAGTCTCGCGGACGTAGAGCAGCTTCTTATAACAAATCCACGCGGCGTGGTTCTTATGGACGAGGCGTATATGGATTTTGCGCAGGTTGAAAGTGCCGTTTCGCTAACGAAAACTTACGAGAATTTGCTGGTTGTGCGCACTTTTTCAAAGTCGCATTCACTGGCGGGGTTGCGCGTTGGGTACGCGATTGGCAACGAAAAACTAATAAGCGGATTGCGCCGTGTGCGCGATGCGTTCAATTCGTATCCGCTGGATATGCTTGCGCAAACCGCCGCCGCCGCCGCAATAAAAGACACAGCGTATCTGAAAGAAACTATCAGCCGCATTATTCAAACGCGGACAAGTACCATCAAAGCGTTGCAGTCACTAAACTACAATGTGTTGCCGTCGGATGCGAATTTTATCTTCATGCAAAACGAAAACGCACCCGCAATTTACGAACACTTGCGCGAAAACAAAATTCTTGTGCGGCACTGGAACAAGCCGCGCATTAAAGATTTCCTTCGCGTGTCGATAGGCACGGAAGAAGAAATGACGGCGTTTTGCCAAACAATAAAAAACTATGGAGGTTGAAAATATGCGTAAATCGGTTTTTGAACGCAGGACAAAAGAAACATATGTAAATATCGACCTGAACCTAGACCTTGCCGACCAAAGCGAAATTTTCACGGGCATAGGTTTTTTCGACCATATGTTGGAAGCGATGACATTCCGCGCAGGATTTACGATGCAAATACAATGCCAAGGCGACCTGCAAGTTGACGCGCACCACACCATAGAAGATGTAGGCATTTGCATTGGGCAAGCCATAAAAACCGCTCTTGACGATAAGCGCGGCATAACCCGTTACGCCTCATGCGCCATGCCCATGGACGAGGCCTTGGTAAACTGCGCCATAGACATTTCAGGGCGCGGCTTGCTTGTTTTCAACGCCGAAATTCCCACCGAAATGTGCGGCACTTTCCCCACAGAAATGACGGAAGAATTTTTCCGCGCCCTTGCACACAACGCGGGCATCACGCTCCACATAAACCTCGCCTACGGCAAAAACGCCCACCATATAATAGAAGCCATTTTCAAAGCCGTTGGTTTGGTGCTTGGCACGGCAACCCGTTTGAACAGTGATGTAACGCCTTCTACGAAGGGTGTGTTGTAATGAAAAATAATATCATTATTGCGGGGGTGCCCCGTGCAGGGAAAAGCAATATGTCTAATAAGTTGTCCCGCGAGTTTGGTTATCAACACGTTAGCATGGATGCAGTAATCGGCGGGATAGAAACGGTATTTCCCGAACTGGGCATCAAATGGTGGCCGTGTGAATCTGATGATATTGAAGTTCTGCGTGTTGCAAGCGAAAAAACAACGCTCATTGTTAAAGAAATGATTGACAGCGGGGAATATGATGAATTTGAACCCGGCATGGTAGTGGATGCAGTTCAGATATTGCCGGAACATTTCATAGCGCATTTAAGTGAAAAAAATTGTGAAATTGTTTATTTACTAACCTCAGATGTTACGCCGCAAGAGCGTTTTGCCATACACAGAAAGCACGACACCGAAAAGCACTATACGTTTAAATTTACGGATGAGCAAATGTCTTACCATTGCAACTATGTTGTTGAAAGAAGTAAGATGTTGAAAGAACAGTGCATAAAATATGGCTTGCAATTTTTTGAAACAGCAAGGGACAGAGAAAAAGCATTTGAAGACTGTATGCAATTTTTATCCGACAACCGCAAAAAATAAGCAGAAAAGGAGTGGTCAAAAATGATAATTATTCCCGCGATTGACCTGCAAGGCGGACAGGCGGTGCGCTTGATACAGGGGGACTATGGCAAGAAAACGGTGTACAATCCCGACCCTGCAAAGGTGGCGAAGGATTTTGAAGAAATGGGCGCGAAGTATCTGCACGTTGTGGATTTGGACGGCGCGAAGGACGGAAACACCGCGAATATCGAAACGATACGGGCAATCCGCAAAGCGATAAATATTCCGATGCAACTTGGCGGAGGAATACGAAATGCGGAAACGGTTGCAATGTACTTGGACGAGATTGGCGTGAACAGAGTAATTTTGGGAACGGTTGCCGTTTCTCAGCCTGATTTTGTGAAGGAAATGATAGCAAAACACGGGGCGGCAAAAATTGTTGTGGGCGTGGATGTTAGGGAAAATACCGTTGCCACGGCGGGTTGGCTTGCCGACAGCCGCGTGAATTATCTGGAGTTTATCGAAAGCTTAAAAGCCGCAGGGGTGGAATATCTTGTTGTAACGGATATCAGTCGCGATGGTACGCTGACCAGCCCAAACTGGGATATGTACGAAAAAATTAAGGGCATAAACTTTGTGGTTTCGGGCGGCGTTGCCGAAGAATCGCATATTCACAAAGCGGCAAATTATTATGCCGTAATCGTCGGTAAGGCGTTTTACGAAGGAAGGGTGGATTTGAAAAATGCTTTTCAAAAATATTAATGCGGATGAAATAAAATGGGGGGAAAGCGGTTTAATCCCCGGGATTGTTCAAGATTTTTACACAGGACGTGTTCTAATGCTTGCGTATGTAAACCGCGAAAGTTTGGCGTTTATGCAAGAGAAAGGTGAGACCTGTTTTTGGTCGCGTTCGCGCAACGAGCTGTGGCACAAGGGCGCGACATCGGGCGATGTTCAAAAAATCATGTGCATGGCGTTGGACTGCGACAACGATACGCTTCTTATTCAAGCCGAGCAAATGGGCAAGGGAGCGTGTCACACGGGAAGCTACTCTTGCTTTGGGGACGAAGAAGAAAGCGCGTTCTACTCTTTTGAATACGATTACGAAACAATTAAAAACCGCGCCGTGAACCCGCAACCGGATTCTTACACCAATTATCTGATGAAAAAAGGTTTGGATAAAATCTGCAAAAAAATTGGAGAAGAAGCCACCGAAGTAGTAATTGCCGCAAAAAACAAGGACACGGCAGAGCTGACCGCCGAAATAGCCGACCTCTCCTACCATATCCTTGTTTTAATGCACGAGTGCGGGGTTACACCAAGGGAAATAACTGAAGAAATTGTAAAGCGCAACCGCAGTCTGCAAAAAAAGCACAAACCAAAAGGATAAATTACGCGCTTTTTGCAACTTGCTTTGTGCGGATAAATTTGTATGTTACGGCGATACCAAAAGCGGCGGCGGCGGCAAGCGCGCCGTATTTTGCAATGCGTTTGCGTGATGTTTTTTCCGGTGCGAATGTTTCCGCTTCTTCAAGAAACAGGTCGTTAATTTCGCCGATACAAAACAGAAGTTTTTTTGCGGGGCTTTTCATATGGCAACTCCCTCCTTTTCCAAGTGTACACGAAGTTTTTTGCGTGTGCGAAACAATATAGACTTGATTTTGCTTTCGCTCATCTTAAAGCGGGTGCTGATTGCGGATATGCTTTCGCCGTGAAAGTAGCGCAGTACAAAGGCTACCCGTGCGGGTTTCGGCATTTCCGCCAAGAAACTGTTTATCGAAGCCGTTACCAGCGCGGCTTCGTGTGCGTCTTCGGGGCGTTCGTTTGGGGACGGCAAACATTCTTCCAACTCGCTTAACAGGACGTTTTTTTCGCCGCCGCCGCGTTTTGCCGCGCCGCGAGCTTCCAATTTATTTAATGAAAGATTGCGCGCTATCTTCGCCAAAAACGCACCAAACATCTCCGGCCTGCCGGGCGGGATTACATTCCACGCTTTCAGCAAAGTATCGCTTACACATTCTTCCGCGTCCTCGTTAATGCGCAAAATATTTTGCGAAACTTTAAAAATACGTCTGCCGTATTTTTTTTTCGTTTCGTCAATTGCCGCCTCGTTCCTTTCAAAATACATATCAAGAATTTCACTGTCTTCCACGCCATCACACCCTTCACTAATATAAACAAAATTTTTTTGAATCGGTTGCAACCGATTTATTTTTTTTCTGTTAATAGGAGTATAACCCAAAAACAAGGAGGAACAAAAATGTTTCAAGTAATATCTGACAGCGGTTGCGACTTTACAAAAGATGAGGCAAAGGATATCAGCATTGTACCATTCTACATCAGTTTTGACCAAAAAAATCATTTAAAGGAAGGCATTGACATAAGCTTGGAAGATTATTTCCAGCGTCTTGTTTCAGAAAAAAATGTTTTCCCGAAAACGGCGCAACCCAGCCCGCAAGACTATATTGACGCATTTAAGCCCCATCTTGAAGCGGGGCGCGATATAATTTCTGTTACGATTTCATCAAAATTCAGCGGCTCATACAACAGCGCGACACTTGCCGCCGATATGTTAAAGGAAGAATATCCAAACCGCATTATTAAAATTCTCGACTCCCTTAACGGAAGCGTGGGACAAGGGCTTGTTCTGCGAGAAATAATCAAGATGCAAAACGCAGGCTACAATCTGCAAAAGACCGTAAAACTTGCAGAAGAAATTATAAAAACCACACGGCTGTACTTCACGGTAGACAACCTCGAATATCTGAAACGCGGCGGCAGAATAGGCCCCACAACCGCGCTTGTTGGCGGACTTTTGGGCTTGCGCCCCATTTTGCAGGTTGAAAACGGACAGGTTTCGCAACTGGATAACGTGCGCGGCAAAAAAAACGCGCTTAAACTAATCCAAGAAGCAATGGTAAACGCCCTGCAAGATGAACCGCAAAACGTAAACATCAGCATAGGACACATTTTAAGCGAGCAAGAGGCCGTAGATTTTAAAACAAAAACCGAAGCCGCTCTTGGAATTAAAATTGCCAACCCCATTACAGAAGTCGGCGCGGCGATAGGTTCACACGCGGGGCCGGGTGCTTTGGCATTCGCCTACTGCAAAAAATACAATGCAATCGAAGGAGATGCGGCGGCATGATTAACACATGGTATATAATCGCCCAAATCTTGGGCGTAATCACAATCGGTTTTGAGTTCGCTTCATACCAAATAAAAGACAAAACCAAATACTTTCTTATAACAGGCATAGGCAGTTTTTTCTGGATGCTGATGTTTTTCGCAATCGGGGTTTCCACGGGCATGGGTACGCAACTTTCACTCATTGTTGCCGCTATATACAGCACAATCCGCAATATTGTTTTCTGGCGTATTTTCTCCAAAAACACGCCCGAAAGTAAAGAAGCCGGCCTAAACTTCCTGCTGGCTATGATTGTAATCGCAATTGTCGCAGGGGTATTCACCGTTCTAAATGCGCCCGAGCAAGTAAGATGGCTTCACATTCTTGGTCTTGTTGTTGCACTTGGGTTTGTAATAGGCCAATATCTTCCGGGTGTTCACTATGTACGCATTGCCGTTGTGTTCTACGCAATCGTTGTTATGCTTACCCAAACCCCCATCAACATCCTTTACGGCGACTTCCGCTGGAACATCATGGGCATCTTAATCGAAACCGCAAAAATTGCATCCGTTGTAATATTCTATGTCCGATACTCTTCCCAACCGAAACAAGCACAACTGGTGTTTGCCAAACCGTAAAAACAAGAAAAAAGTGGCTGTTGCAAAACTGTGGAAACGGTTAGCAACAGCCACTTTTTTTTAATTGACAATTGCCGAAACGGATGTATACTTTCTTCTAAGAAAAACTCCGAGGAGGCTAAAATCATGAAAATTTCTAACCGAACAAGCGGGACTTTTTCCAAATTAGTTGCCCTAATTCTTGTCGTTACGCTCTCCTGTTCCGTTTTGCCCGTGGTTGCTCACGGCAACTATATTGCGGGTGAACCGCAAAGCGAAGTACAAAGCCTTCCCCTTTGGGGAGACGTTGACAATGACGGGGAACTAACGCTGAATGACGCATCCCTTATCAGAGAATTTTTGGCAAGGGGCGCGGAAATTGACATTGATTTAGACATTGCAGACTTTAACCGCGACGGCATCGTAACACTACATGACGTTTTACTTATTCAGCGGGAGGTTGCGCAAGCCGCCTTGCGTTTTCCCGCTCCAAACGCGGGTATCGACTTTGTAAACGAAAACCTTACGGGTTTGGTTTACAATGCCCAACATACTATTGCAGGCGTGAACCGCACAGCCGATGCGCAAGGCCTTGTGCCTATAGACGCGGCATGGTTTGGGCAAAATGTATCTGTTGTGCGGGCGGCATTCGGCGAAAACACCGCAAGTTTGCCGCAGTATCTTGCAATTCCGCAACGCCCTTCAACACCGCAACCCACTGCAACAAGAACAGACCCCGACCTTGATAACGGCACAATAACAAATGTAAACGACACAATGGAATGGCGGGCAAGCACAGCCGCAAGCTGGCAAAACGTAGCCCAAGGCGCAACCACCATTACAGACTTGGCGGCGGGAAGCTATCAAGTTCGCGTACGGGCGGTATCAGGCGCAAGTTTTGCAAGCGCGGCGGCAAACGTCACGGTTTTCCAAGTTCGCCCGCCCGTTGACCAAAGCAGAAGCGTTTTAATAGACTTCGAGAATTTCAACTTGGGTGCGTGGACGCAGTTCACAAGGGGCGACTCTGACCCTATCATCACCGTTGTTGCAGACCCAGCCGCACCGGGCGAACGCTCCATGCAGGTTGTTGTACGCGGCCACAACCAAGCCCCGATTATTCCCGCATACCTGCCCTTCGCGCTGGAAGAATACGCAACAATTTCCCTGCGCATTAGAATGCAAACAGGAACGCTAACGGGCAACAACTTCCAAGTTTTTGCATCGCACAGCAGTGCGGAAGCCGGCAACTTTGTGCGTTGGGGCTTTGGCAACAACGCTTCAGCAGGGCATCAATTTGCAAATTTGCGCATTGCCACATCGGCAGAAAACAGTTTCACATCTTCCGACTGGACATACATTACCGCAACAATTAACACAACCGCATCAACCGCAAATTTACAGGGCAACATTTACCTTGCCCTTGGCATAAACACAAACACCAATGCCACTTTCATGATTGACGATATAGTGCTTACCCTGTGCGACAGCTTTACAATGCCCGAACCGGGCTATTGTGTGCCAATGCCCACGCTGTACTCCGTTACCCCGCGCACCATCACGGTAAACGAGATAACACCGCCGCCAACAGGGCAGAGCGTACAGTTCGGCATAAACACAGTTAACTACCCGCCTACGCAGTGGCAAACGTCACGCACCTTTAGCGGGCTTACGCCAAACACAAGGTATTACGTTTTTGCGCGTTCGGCGGCAAATGATTATTTCATTGCAGGCCACCCGAGCGAACCGCTTACCGTAACAACATTGCAAGACGAGCCTATCGTTGTGCCTGTTAACGGCGCGGCAGAAACAGGCGAGTACCGCAATTTATTCGTGGAGTTTGAGATAGCAACCCAAGAGGAAGTTGACGCAAGACTACAGCAAACATGGTATCGCTTGTTTGAGTGCAGCATTCTGATGGATGGCACTCCCCCACCCCACAACCACAGATACAGGCTTTTTTATGTAATGCCCAACGACCCGACAATGGGGTATATATTAGACTCCGGCGGGGGAATGGAAAACTCTGCGGACGTACGCTCCGAGGGTATGTCTTACGGCATGATGCTGGCAGTGCAAATGGACGAACAAGAAATCTTCGATAAACTTTGGCGTTGGACATACAATTATATGTGGCATCCGTATGACCGTTCGCAACCGCTTACGGGCAGAGGCAACAATGCGTCATGGGGATACTTTGCATGGCGGCTTATTGTAAACCCCAACGGCACTGTAACAATAGCAGACGGCGCACCCGCGCCCGACGGCGAAATTTTCTTTATCACCGCGCTTTTGTTTGCCTCGCACCGCTGGGGCGACGGTGACGGCGTACTGGACTACGGCAGACACGCACGGCAAATCATGTTTGACATAATAAACCGCACGGGCTTGCCCCAAGGCGACAACCACAGGCCGCTGTTTAATCTGCAAAATCACTTGCCCGTAATGTCCACCATGGGTCCGATGCAAAACCACTCGAACCACTCATACATTGTTGCGCACTTCTTTGATATTTGGGCGGAAGAAATTGAATACGACTATCGCCACTGGGATATTTGGGGCGGCGAAGCGGCGGCTCTTGCAAATGCGGAATTTTTCCGTGAAGCCGCACGAAAAGGCCGTGAATTTTTAGCAACCACAATACCTCCACAGCACGGTTTAGCCCCCGAACGTGTACACTTTGACGGCACACCCATCCCCTGCGCCACAGGTCACCTTGGGTTGTGGGTAGACGCTTGGCGTGTTGCGGGCAATATCGCAATGGACAACGCTTGGTGGGGAAGAAACCAGCCCTTCGCAACCCAACACGCGCACACAATGCAATCATGGTTGGCGCGGCCGGAGTTTAACGAAAGACCGGGCGGGCGTTTCACATACCCAAGTGCGTTTTTCATAGACGGGCAACCCGCTTTTGCCAAAGCACCCGATACATCACCCGGTTTTGTAGGCAATAACGCAGTGGCAAGTCTTTCTGCCACGCATGACCTTGCGCGTGACTTTGTACAGCATTTTTGGGAAACAAATATGACCCCCGGGCGTTGGCGTTATTTTGACGGATGCCTGTATTTCTTCAGCCTGTTAAGCCTTAGCGGCAACTACAGGGCGTGGTTTAACACAGGTGCGTTGCGCCCCGACACAGACACGCTAAACGTGCGCCTTTCGGCACAGCGGGCAAACTTCGACAAGGCAGTACCGCAAAATATTACGCTTGACGCTTTCTGGAACGGAAACACCCTTGCAAGCGTGTATTGGGGCGGCACAGCCCTAACCGAGGGCGCAGATTTTACCGCGGACGCAAATTCCGTAACCCTGAACAACAGCTTTTTGCAGGGCTTGCCCATAGGTAGCGCAACCGTATTTTTCAACTTTAACGGCGGCTCTGTTGCACGGCGGTTGACCATTACCGTGGACGATACCGCCCTTCCCGTTTTGGGCTACACATTCCACCAACCGCCGCGCCTTCCGTTTAACCAAACGGGTGCGCACGGGCAAGGCAATGTGGAAATCACCTTCCCGGGCGGAAACCCGCCTGTTATGCGCGTAAACAAAACAGGCGGCCATTCGGACAACGGCTTTGCGGTAACACTTAGGCTTCCCGTTGGCGTTGACCTTTCTCAATTCCCTAACCTGTATATCAGAATGCGAACCGCAAGCGGTTTGTCACACAATAACCTTCGTGTTGCCGTTGCACCGGGCGGTGCGCCCCTTGCGGCTTTAGGCGCGATGACGCCTATCGGCAACCTGTCAAACCACCATTTTGGCGGGATGACGGACTTTACAGATTTGCAAATTCCCATATCAGGCTCTAACCTGACGGGCGATGTACAAATTGCCGTGGGAATGCTGAACGCCCCCGCGCATACGATTGAAATAGCATATATCGGCCTTGTTCCCTATGACGAACTTGCAGACCCAAGCGCGACAATATCCCCGTCAACGGCGTATTTCGACCTGCACGTACCAACGGAAGTTGTCGTGAATGTAGCATGGAACGGCAACACCCTTACGCAAATTCACCGTAACGGTACGCCGCTTTTGCCCGCAACGGATTTTACCGTTGTCGCAAACCAAATAACAATAAGCCCTGCGTTTTTGCAATATCTTGCACAGGGCGTAACGGTTTTGACTTTCGAGTTTAGCGCAGGGCGCAGCAGCACTCTTACGATAAACGTCACCGACAGCAGCATCCAAGACTCGGCTATTTATCCCGCGTATGCAAACTTTGACAAGGCAAACCCAACTGACATTGTTGTTGATATTACCCTAAACGGTAACAACTTCATGGGCATAGACGGGGTTACTGCAGGCAATGGGTTCCGTGTGTACGATAACGGCGCACAGGTTGTATTTAACAGCGCGTACTTGATATCACGCGACAACGGCCCTGCCGTGTTTACGTTCAGGTTCAGCGCGGGGCAAAACGCCACGTTCACCATTAATATATCGGACTCTACCCCATTAACCGTACCGCGTTACTACACCTTTGACACGGATAAAACCCCGCTGTTTTCGTTTAACCAAAACGCACACGCCAACACATCCGTAACATGGTTGCCAACGGGTGCTAACAACGAACCGGGAGTAATTCAAGTTGTCGCACGAAACAGAGGTGACATGATTGTAATTCCCTTTGATTTAGGCGCGTTGACCCTTGGCGATTTTGAGTCTATACGGATACGCCTTGCCGCAGTGGCAGGAGATTCAACACACAAACCCTTTGGTGTAGTTGCTACCGCAACAGGTGAGTTTCCTCACGTAATAGAAAACGCCGCAAATACCAGAATCGCCACTTCTGCGGGGAATATCTTAACCAACACGAATGCATGGAGTACACACACTATTGCGCTTAACCCCGGTGCGTTAAGCCACTTGACAGGTATCGTTTATTTGGGCTTTGGCATTCCTGCGCACCACAATCCCGATAATCCCGCAACTTTCCAAATCAGCGAAATAGAGTTAATCATGCGGCCGGGTGCAATTCCAAACGCGGTGCTTACACCAAATACCGCCACTTTTGATGTTGCGCACCCTGCGGATATTTCCGTGGAAATGGAACTAAACGGCAATACCCTTGACAGGATAACAGATGGCCCGGAAAGTCTTTTACAAGACTTGGATTTCACCATAAGCGGCAACACAGTAACTTTCTGCCGCTACATCATTGCAGGATGGGGGCTTGGCACAACAACGCTGTTATTCCACTTTGCACCGGGCGAAAACAGAACGCTTACCATTTCCATTATCGACAGTAACGAGCCGCCACCACCACCGCCACCCGCACTTGTAATCCGCCACACATTTGAACAACCTCTTGACGGTGTAAGACCTACGCCATACACGAATGTTGGGCAAAGTGCATCGGCAAGTTTCCCCGGTGGGGATGTTATGCGCATTACTAAAGTTGGCGGGCATTCAACTCACGGGGTAATCATACCGTTTGACTTGGGTACTACAACCTTGGCAGATTATTCGCATTTCAGAATACAAACAAGACCGGGCGCAACTCCCGGTGATTTAGGGCATAAACAATTCCACGTTGAGGTAATGGCAGGGCATGATGCCCTCTTCACCGGTTTCGGAAATAATGCGGCAAACAGGCTTATTCCATTGGCGCAGTTCAATTTCAATGATAATCCGCTTACCATTAACCAAGCGATACGCCCCGAAGTTGGAAGCCTTACAGGGGAAATCAGCATTGCAATAGGATTGAACAGTGCTACAGCGCATAATCTTGATATCATTGTTATCGAACTTGTCCCCATCCCAACAGGTGCAACCGCCGTCCTTGGCGCAAGCGTTCTTGTTGCCGACAACAACCCCGCGATTAGCATACACGTACCAACTACGGCAAACCGCGGCGACTACGTTACCGCATACTTTTATCTGGACGAAAACCCGGGCGTAAATTTTGCTGGCTTTAACGTCACCTTCGACCCTGATGTACTTTCGCCAATGTTGCTTTCGGAAAACAATCTTTACGCGGGGCATCCCGCAAGCGGTGCGCTTGGCGGATTGGTCTTTGATGGCGGAAGGTATCACCCCGCCCCGCAAAGCCCCGCAACAATAAGTTTCACCGCACCGTCAAACACAAACGCGACAGGCAGGCTTGGTTTTATCCGCTTCAAAGTGGCAACAGAAGCCGCCCTTGAAGCAACTACAATTCGCGCAGAACACGGCGTTGCGGCAAACGCGGCATGGGATATTTTTGACATTTCAGACGCTACCGCCACCATTACAATAGAAGGGGTGTACTGCAATTGCATCCACTGCCAAAACTGCAACTGCGAAGTTTCTGCATACGGCGCGTTTAGCGGCGTGACGGGCGCACCGTGGCGGCTGTACTACTGCGGTATGCTGGTTGTTGACGGCGGGCATATTTCCAACGCAGGAGCGTTTGGCCCGTGGCATACGCACCGCGCCGATATTTCCGAAATTGCATTTACCGCCGAAATAACGGCAGGGGCATCCGTTCAACGTATGTTTGAAGGCATGACCAACCTAACAGAACTCGACCTTTCCGCATGGGACACAAGCGGCGCAACAAGCATGAGCAATATGTTTTACGGTGCTGTGTCGTTGCGGCAACTTACCCTTGGCGAACATTTCCGTTTCGGCAACGACAACCCCGCCTTGCCGCCGATAACGCAAAACGCAACCCACAGCGGACGCTGGCAAAACGTAGGCACAGGCACGGCGCAAAATCCGCAAGGGTTACACGCATTCACATCCGATGAACTGGTGCAGTTCTACCGCACACAGGGCATTTCGGATACATGGGTTTGGCAAGCCGCCGCCCCGGAAATTCACCCTGATTCCCTAATCGTAATACTGGACCTTAACAACGGAAACTTCACAGGACTTCCGCCCGGCATAGTTTTTGTAACGCCGCCCGCGCTTGGTCTTGCGTCACCGCCCGCGTTAGTTGTTGCGCCCGGCGACAGTGTAGGCATTTTGCCAATAATGCCTACCGCCGCCGTACCCGCCGCAATCACAAGAGACGGCTACCGCTTCACGGGCTGGCATGAAATTGTTGACGGCGAATACATCCGCCGAACCGATAATTTCATCCCGCAAGAACACACCACGCTGGTTGCAAGATGGGAAGAAATCCCGCGTGACACCGATTTTATCGTGGGCAACGTAAACGGCGACAACCGCATAACATCTGCCGATGCAACCATGATTGCACGATGGCTAGCCGGCCAAACCGTACCCGATTTTTGTAGCCTTGCCGCCGACATTAACGGTGACGGTTGCGTAACCGTAGCCGATGTGCTGTTGCTTGCAAGGTGGCTGGCAGGTCATAATGTTTCCCATTTGATAGCGCACTAGCACTCCCCTACCCCCGCATTAACTTGCGGGGGTTTTTTATTTTCCTATATGCACAAGCCAAAATTTGTATTACAATGGAAAAAAAAGTCGAGGGAGTGCGAAGCGTGGCGAAGAAAAAAACGGCAGAGTCTAAAAAAATCAAAGAGGTAGTTCCTTTTGAGGACCAGCAAGCGAAAGAGGAAGCGTTAAGCAACGCACTTGCCAACATAGAAAAACAGTTTGGCAAGGGCGCGGTAATGAAAATGGGCGAAAAAATGGGCGACATGAATATTCCTGTTGTAACCACGGGGATATTGAGTGTGGACGTTGCGCTTGGCGTTGGGGGCGTACCGAAAGGGCGCATAGTTGAAGTGTACGGGCCGGAGTCTTCGGGAAAGACGACGCTGGCATTGCATATCGTGGCGGAAAGCCAGAAGCTTGGCGGCATTGCAGGGTACGTTGACGCGGAACACGCCATGGACCCTGTTTACGCAAAGAAACTTGGCGTGAACATAGATGAGCTGTATATTTCGCAGCCCGATGACGGAGAACAAGCACTGGAAATTGCGGAAGCAATGGTTCGCTCTGCGGCGATTGACGTGGTGGTAGTGGACTCTGTTGCGGCGTTGGTTCCCCGCACGGAAATTGAGGGCGAAATGGGGCAAGCAACCGTGGGGCTTCAAGCGCGGTTAATGTCGCAAGCACTTCGCAAACTTACGGGCATAACAAGCAAAACAAATTGCATAGTCATTTTTATAAATCAGCTTAGAGATAAAATCGGGGTAACGTATGGCAGTCCCGAGACAACAACGGGCGGACGCGCTCTGAAATTCTATTCCAGTGTGCGCGTGGATATCCGCCGTGCGGAAGCAATCAAGGTTTCCGACAGTCAGGTGGGCAACCGCACAAAAATCAAAATTACTAAAAATAAGGTCGCACCGCCGTTCCGCACCTGCGAGGTTGATATAATGTACGGCGAAGGCATTTCAAAAGAAGCCGACATTTTAGACCTTGCCGCGCAACACGGTATTGTGCAAAAAAGCGGCTCGTGGTTTTCCTATGGCGAAATGCGTCTTGGGCAAGGGCGCGAAACGGCAAAGACATTCCTGCGCGAAAACACGGAAATCCGCGGCGAAATTGAAAACGCCGTTCGCGAAAAATATGGCATGAAGCCCTTGGAAGCCTTGTCAGCACCCGAAAATTACGTTAAAGTTGACCCTGCAACACTCGACAGCGACGATGATTCTTTAGAAATTGAAATAATGGACATAGACGAGGAGTAGCAAAATGATTAGAACAGCGTCAATCCCCACCATAGGCCCCATCAAAGTTTTTTGCGGAAACGCAAACAGAGGAATGGCAAAAAATGTTGCAACCCACTTGAATTTAGAACTTGGCGATACCGAAGTGGGCAAGTTTTCCGACGGCGAAACAAAAGTTGTGGTAAACGAGACTGTTCGGGGCGCGGATGTTTTCATCGTGCAATCTACCAGCCCGCCCGCCAACGACAATTTAATGGAACTTCTTATAATGATAGACGCAATGCGGCGTTCGTCTGCGGGGCGCATTACGGCGGTTATTCCGTATTACGGATATGCAAGGCAAGACCGCCGCGCACGTTCCCACGACCCGATAAGCGCGAAGCTTGTTGCAGACATGATAACCTCCGCCGGCGCAAACAGAATCCTTACAATGGACTTGCACTGCCCGCAAATTCAAGGCTTTTTCAATATTCCGCTGGACCATTTAAAAGGCGTTTACCTGTTTGCGGATTATTTTCAAAGCAAGGCGGGGCTTGGCGATTCCCTTGAAGATGTCGTAGTTGTTTCGCCCGACCTTGGCAGTGTTGCACGTTGCCAAGGCTTCGCGGATATATTGGAAGTACCCCTTGCAATCGTTGACAAACGCCGCCACAACGACAAAAAAGTTGAGATGGCGCATTTCATAGGCAATGTGAAGGGCAAATACGCGATTCTTTTGGACGACGTGTTGGCAACGGGCGGCTCGTTGTGCAACGCGGCAAGAACCGTTATGGAGCATGGCGCGAAGGCGGTTTTCGCTTGTGTCACGCACCCAATTCTTTGCGGAGATGCGGTGGAAAATATCGTAAAATCTCCAATTGAAGAGATTGTTACGCTGGACACTATCGAACTTTCGCCCGAGAAACGAGCCGACAAAATCAAGGTGCTTTCCGTTGCAAAATATGTAGGCGAAGCAATAAATTGTATTCACAATAACCAGTCTATAGGGGAGCTTTTCCGCACAATGGGCGGGTAATATAGGTGGGTGGGGGCAATGTCAAAAAATATCGGCGAATTGCAAAAATATTTTGCAGGGCTGAATTTTGCGCAGAAAAAAGAATTCATCTCCAATTTAAAACAGAAATTGGAGACTGTGGACAGCGCGCCGCATAGGCGGCTTTTGGAGGAGTGCGTTCAGGCATATAATGCCGAGGTTCGCAAACGCAACGAAAAAGCCGGCTTCGCGCCAAAACCAAAAATGCCCGACATTTCCCCCGACACCTTTGCCCGCGCACTGGCAACTTTACTTTACGGCAACAACACGGATATCAAAACGCGCATTTTGGGCAAGTGGCAACGCGAACCCGACGAGGGCAATTTTTATTACATCTTCAACGACGACGGCACGTTTGAAACAAACGAGTACGAGGGCGCACCCGAACCCGACGGCATATTGCGCGGAAATTTCACCGTCGGCTTGGACAAAACCGTCCTGATGGAGCCGCATGAAAAGCTGAAATTTACCGCTCTCATGTTCTCCCAAACAGGCGACAGTTTAATTATCACACTAAAAGACGGGATGGCGTTTGAGTACAAAAAACAGTTGACATTCCCAACGAATTAATGTACTATCTCTTACCATAAACCGTTGAAGCGGAAGTAAAGACTTTTTCGCGCTTTACAGAGAACCTGTAGCCGAACAGAATCGTTCGGCATTGCTGAGAGCAGGTGAGTTGCGTATTGTCATAATGGGCCGCGGAGGGCATGGTCAAAGGCGAGAAATCGCTTAGTATTCCATGACGTGCGCATACGTTAGTTGCGAGGGGTATGTTGGTATCCTGTAAAGGGCGCGGCATTTATGCGGCGAATCAAGGTGGCACCGCGGGTTACATATGTTATCCGTCCTTGACAAATTTATTTTGTTGAGGAGGGATATTTTTTTTTAAAGACCTTGGGGACTCCGCCCCCAAACCCCCGCAAGGGGATTTCATCCCCTTGACCCCTATCACGAACCTGCGCAAAGCGCAGGTTCAGATTAAAGTTTTTTATCGAACTTTTTTTCAAAAAATAAAAATGGAGGTTTTTCTTATGAAAAAATTGTTGGCTTTTTTAATGCTGTGTATGTTTGTTTTTTCTGCGTGCGGCGGTACGGACGGCGGTGCGGGTGAATCTGCCGTAACGGTGGGCATTGTGCAAATGATGGAGCATCCTTCGCTGGATTTAATCCGCACGTCTTTCTTGGAAGAGATGGAGCGGCTTGGCTACGGCGATATTGATTTTGATGTGCGAATCGGGCAAGGCGATATGACCTCCTTGACTGCGATTGCGCAAATGTTTGTGGGCAACGAGGTTGATTTGATTATGGCAATTGCCACACCCGCCGCGCAAGCGGCAGCCGCTGCCACCGGCGATATTCCCGTTATTTTTGCGGCGTCAACAGACCCTGTTGCGGCAGGGCTGGTTGCCGATTTGGACTACCCCGACACAAATGTTACAGGCACATCAGACATAATTTGTGTGGAATCCATTTTCACCTTTGCGAAGGAACTTGTGCCCGAAGCCCGCACTTTTGGTTTTGTGTACAATTTGGGGGAAGTAAATTCCGTTTCCGTTATTAATAATGCCAAGGAATTTTTTGCACTGCATGGGTTAGAATATCGGGAAGCGACCGTAACAAGCACGGCAGATGTTCAGCAAGCGGCACTGTCGCTGGTTGGGCAGGTTGATGCATTTTTTACACCCATTGATAATACGGTTGCGTCTGCAATGCCTGTGTTCGCCCGTGTCGCGATAGATGCAGGGTTGCCCATTTTCACAGGGGCAGACTCTATGGTTATGGACGGCGGGCTTGCAACCGTTGGCATCGACTACGCCATCTTGGGCGCGGAAACCGCCGCTATGGTTTCGCAAGTGCTTGGCGGCGCGGCAATCGCGGATGTTCCTGTAAAACGCATGGAAGATTTCCGCACAATTGTAAATCGCGAAACAGCGGACGCGCTGGGCATTAGCCTTGAAGGTCTTGGCGCACACGTAGAAATTTATTAGTAATCACAGGGGGCAATAATATGACAATGGTAGCCTTTACCGGCGCGGTAGAGCTTGGGTTAATTTTCGCCCTGCTTGCCTTGGGAATTTTTGTAGCATATCGAATTTTGGGCGTGCCCGACCTTACCGTAGAGGGTAGTTTTGCGGCGGGTGCGTCGGTAGGGGCTATGCTTGTTGTGGCGGGGCATCCGTTTTTGGGGCTTGTGGCGTCTGCCGCCGTTGGCGCGGGCGCGGGGCTTGTTACCTCCGTGCTTCAAACTAAATTAAAAGTACAGCCAATTTTGGCAGGTATTCTTACAATGACGGCATCGTATTCCGTAAATTTGTACATCATGGGCGGGCGTTCCAACATCCCGCTTTTGCGTGAAGAAACCGTTTTCACTGCGGCAGGCCGCGTGATGAATAACGAACGGTTGCTGTTTTCCTTGTTTGTTACGGTTTTGGTTGGGGCGGCGTTGGGGCTTTTCTTCCACACGCGCCTTGGGCTTGCATTGCGAGCCACAGGCGATAATGACGAAATGGTGCGGGCTTCGTCTATCAATTCCGCTTTTACAAAAACAGTCGGGCTGTGTATCGCAAACGGAATTGCGGGGCTTTCCGGCGGGTTAATCGCGCAATATCAGGGCTTTGCGGATATTAACATGGGATTCGGCATGGTGGTTGTGGCAATGGCATCGCTGATTATCGGCGAGGCGGTTTTTGGAAGACGCTCCGTTATTTGGAACATCGCTTCCGTCATCGTTGGCGCGGTTATCTACCGTTTGATTTTGGCGTTCGCGCTTAGTTTCCGTTTTAACCCCGCAAATTTGCGGGCTATTTCCGCAATAATTGTGGCGGCGGCGATTTCCTTCCCCGCAATAAAACGCCAATGGGAATTATTTATGCTAAAAAGACGGGCGAAAAGAGGTGCAAAAAGTGCTTGAGTTTGAAAACGTAAGCAAGGTTTTTCACCCCAACACGCAGAACGAACGTGTCGCGCTGGACAATGTTAGCCTAAGCCTTAAAGACGGCGATTTTGTAACCATAGTCGGCGGAAACGGCGCGGGCAAAACCACAATAATGAACGCGATTTCGGGCATATTTTTGGCAGACAGCGGCAGAATTTTATTGGACGGGGAAGACATTACCTTTCTGCCCGAATACAAACGGGCGCGGCATATAGGGCGGCTTTTCCAAGACCCAATGAAGGGCACCGCACCAAACATGACCATTGCCGAAAATTTGTACTTGGCATACCGCCAAGCCACGGGCCCGAAAATCGGGCGGTTCAGCATTGGAATAAGCAAGCCCATCATGAATTTTTTTCGTGAACAGCTTGCACAGCTTGATTTGGGACTGGAGAACAGGCTTAAAACAAAAATCGGGCTTCTTTCCGGCGGACAGCGGCAGGCAGTAACTTTGCTTATGGCAACAATTTGCACCCCCAAATTACTAATGCTGGACGAACACACCGCCGCATTAGACCCTGCCACGGGCGAAAAAGTCTTGCGCCTTACCAAGGAAATTATCGCAAGAGATAAAATCACAACCCTCATGATTACCCACGACATCCCCTCCTCCCTTGCCATGGGCAACCGCACAATAATGCTGGACGGCGGAAAAATTGCCATGGACATAAGCGGCGAAGAGCGCGAAAATATGACGGTGGAAAAATTATACGGGATGTTTTGAAATCTTGACAACTTGATTTTATTGGAATATATTTGATTTCGACAATAAATATCGGAGGGATATTTTCATGTACAAAATCAAAAATGTTCTTGCAATGCTTTTGGCTTTCGTAATTGTTGTTTCCGTCTTGCCCGTGCAAGCGGTAACAGCATACGAAAGCCATTTTATTTTTGAGATGCAAACCGACCCAAATTGGAACAGTATAACATCCGCAACCGCGCACCCAATAATGAGGGGGACTAACTCCGCAGGGGCGGCAGTGAGGATTAGCGCACCATTGCGAGAACTGCAATTCCCCGTAAGAAACGGGACGTCCCAAGGGCTTAGAATAAGAGCGGGTGCGTTGCTTAACGCGTTGTCTTCCGAGGGAAGCAAAATACAAATTGAGTATTCCGGGCGGCTTAGTGTTGCGGGAGCTTCGCAAATTCGTATGGAGCAAAGCCCCGCGCCCGTGTGGGAACAGGGCGTAAATATTTGGACGGCGCAAACAGGCGACGCCAACGTGTTTACGCAAACCATTACGCTAACCCGCGAACAGTTGCAACACGCCGTTAATGTTGGCACGGGCGACATCACCCTTGGTGCAACGCCTGCTAATGCAGAGCTTGTAATCACGGGCATCAGGATTATTGAAATTTCTGCAAACGAAACCGCGCCCATAGAAACCGCACCCGTAACTACGTGGGTCGGGCTTCACGATGCGATAAACGCCGCACCTTACGGCGAACCGCATACAATTAAAATTGGCGCGAGTTTTGCGTCACCGCTACCGCATACACTGGAAGACGGCCGTGAAATTGTAATTCCGCACGGCAGGGATATTACCATTGTAAGCGATGACACAACCGAGCGCGTACTAACCCAAGCAATGCGCCACGCACAGCGGCATTTTATTGTTGGAAACAGCATTCTGACGTTGGGACAGGGCATTACACTTTGCGTACGGACGGACACGGTGGAAGCGTTTTCCGCTCACGATTTCGCGCTTCCGCAACCGTTGTTCAGTTCCGGTGCAGGGGGTGTTACAGTGCATTCCGGCGGCGGGTTTACAATGAACTACGGCAGTACAATAAGAAACGCGGCAATGGTAGTTGGCGGGGCGGTTAGCGTCCACAGCGGCGGCATTTTTGAAATGAACGAAGGCAGTATAATTGAAAACAGCCATGCAACATCCGGCGGAGCGGTTGGCGTTTCCGGCAGATTTGCGGGAAATTACGAACCCGCTGTATTTAACATGAACGGCGGTATAATCAGAAACAACACCGCACACGGCGGCGGCGGTATAAACGTCCGCGACAACGGCATTTTTAATATGCACGGCGGAAACATCACAAACAACCACGCTTCAAGCCGTGGCGGTGGTGTATTTGCTTCCGGGGTTAACGGCGAAGATTTTGTTTTTACAATGACGGGCGGAACAATAACCAACAATACCGCCGGAGATGATGGCGGCGGAATCTTTTTTGCAACCACAAGCCCCGTTAATATGTACGAGATAAACACAAGTGCCGTTACGGGCAACACCCCCAACAATATAAACGATATTTTCTACCCAATTTACGATATGCAAACCGACCCAAACTGGGCAAGCATAACCTCCGCAACCGCCCACCCGCTTATGCACGGTACAAATTCCGTCGCCGCCGCAGTGCGCATTAGCGAACCCTCACGCGAACTGCACTTCCCCACAAGAAGCGGAACTTCGCAAGGGCTTCGGATTCGCGCAAACGCTTTGCTTAACGCACTGTGCGAGGAAAGAAGCGGCATACGAATTGAATATTCAGGGCGGCTTAATGTTGCGGGAAATTCGCAAGTTCGCATGGAACAAAGCCCCGCGCCCGCCTGGGAACAGGGCGTGAATATTTGGACGCAACAAACCGGATGGAACAACACATTTTCACACATCGTCACCCTAACCCGCGAACAGTTGCAACACGCAACCACCACAGGCACAGGCGATATCACCCTTGGCGCAACCCCCGCCAATGCGGAACTTACCATCACAAACATCACCATTTCCGCAATCTACTCAATCGCCCCCGAACCGGAGCAAACGCCCGAACCGAGCGATATGCCGTATATTCGGGTGTTGACGGAGTTTCCGGGGCGAACAACATTGCCGGCAATTGATATTGAATATATCGCTACTCCCGGCGAAGGTGAATACATTACAAGCGTATCCTTTACAAAGCGCGGCAGAACCCAGTATATTTATGTATCCGGTACTTTACCGGGGCGCGAACAACGCGGAATACTTGGCGAAGCACGAATACCTGTGGCAGGTAGTGGTGGTAGTGACGGTCTCGGTCTCGTTTTTACCGTGCGCGACTCCGCCGGAAACGAGGCAACGTTTAGAGCGAATAATACTCCCTCTTTGTGTGATACAACATTTTTTGACCCACCATGCTATATTCCTGACGAATCGCTTGCAAGAGTTACATCCCGGGAGGACGCGAGCCGAGATATGATGTTCGTTACGGATAGGCTTTGGTTGCGCACAGGCTGGGATGGCTGGCGGGATGGTACTGCGTCTTTGGAGGCCGTCCAAGCAGCGGCAGCAACCATAGGCGGTACGGTTATCGGATTTTCATCTACCGGGGGGGTTCACATTCAGTTATCGGATAGTGTTCGGAATGACGAAGATTTGCAAGCAATTGGTGAGGCACTGGTTAATGCGCATCCTCACTTATTTGACCCCACGCCTTCCCGTAGTTACCTCATAGTTATACTACAGCCAAGACTTGATACCATGGTTAGGAGGTATGCGGCCTTTGCGGCCGCAACCTTTCCTCATAGTCAGTGGTGGCTTGACGATACTAATTTTCCGAAGGCGTGGGAAGAGTTCTTCCCGCAAATGAGTGATAATAGTTGGACCGGTAGCCAAATTAGGGTTGGCGTTTTGGATAGCGGCGGTTTCAGATACAGTCATGAAGCGTTACAAGTTCCAAGTCGCAATATCATAAACCGAAACCAAAGAACAACGTGGCTTAATAATATCAATCAAAGCCACGGAACGGCCGTTATGTCTATTCTTGGAGGGCGGCATTCTACCCTAACCAGCGAAGTAGCGGGCGGCATTAATATAAACCGCAATTTCCTGTTTGGATATGATGCACATTGTCAAGACGGGGTACGTCCGGCCACAGTCGTAAGCGGATTACGGCATCTTGTGCAAGGACAAAATGTTCAAGTTGTGAATGTTAGCTTGGGACACCCTGCTATATCCGACAGTGACGTTTTGCCCATAAATGAAGAGGTCGGGCGACTACTTGATAATGGGTTTGATTTCGTTATTGTTCAAGCCGCAGGGAACGAAAGAAATCACAAAGCTGTAGGCTCGTTTTTCCGTGATATGAATGAAACCAATTTCCCTGCACCCAGCATAACCGGGGGATGGGACGCGGTGAATGATAGAATTATTACAGTCGGCGCAACTAACGAAAACGGCAGAATGTGGTTGATGTCAAACTTTGGGGTGAATGTTGTTGCACCGGGAACCAGCATACGTTTTGCGTGCAATAACGAAGATGATGCATATGATGTCTCAAGTGGTCTCAGAAACGGAACATCTCTTGCCGCACCAATTGTATCTGCCCTTGCCGCATTAATTTTTGACTACAATCCAGACCTTTCCGGCGCGTGTGTGAAAAGAGCCATAGTAAATTCCGCTGTTGAAAGCGGGCTTCCCGTAGAAGACAACAGGATTATAAGCTTTGTGAGAAGAAACACAATATATCACCAAATTGATGCCTATGCCGCGTTGCGTTACGCCGCAGGGGATAGGATGCCAAGATATCATGCAAACGGAATATTACAAGGACAAGTGCTTGTTGCGTGTCCATCAGACAGCCCGTTTTCATGCACATTCTATCCATGCCCGTACTGTAGACCACTAGTTGGTATGCAGATTAAAATTAATGCACTCCATGATGATGTTGACTTTATCGCTGCCGGAGAAACCAATCACCGTGGCTTTTATCGTATTACTGATATTCCGGTGCAAGAAACCGGGTGGTGTCCGATTACCGGAATCTTTCGGTGTCGGTCGCTAAATTTCTATGAATTAACGTTTTATCCTATGGGACCTTATTATTATCGCTATTATTCGGGCAGACTTGTAAAGGTGAATTTGCGACGAGGTGTAAACTCGCAAATAAATGCTGTAAGGTTGCCTTCTCGTTCCGGCGCAAGCGCGAATGTATTTGATGAAGCAATCGGATTTGCGCCGTTTAGCGGGGATATTACTCTCGCAAGCGAACCGGGCGGAATGCTGGGCGGTCGCATATACAAAGACGGTGAACTTTTTGAAGGCACTGCAACCCTGCGGTTTTACAGGGGCATATACTTGCTTGAGCCGCATATGCTTTACTGCGAAGAATGGGCAAGCGCAATTGAATCACTTGCAATGGAACCGGTTAAAACCGTGCGCGTAACAGATGGACATTTCCACGCACAACTCCCGCCGGGTAACTACACCGTAATCCTTTCCGGCGGTAGGATTTACACGGAAGTTGCCCATGTAATTGCACACTGGGACGGCGACGATTACTGGCTTAACCAGAATATAATCGTGCGCAGGAGAGAACCAAGGAATATAACTTACGCTTTTGAATGCGAACTGTTCCTAAATCGTGTTCTTCAAAATTATTTAGGAAAACAACCGGGCGACCCCGTGTATGATTATGAAGTGGCAGATATTCGATGGCTTTGCGTCCACGAAGGGGCAACAAGCATTGCGGGGATAGAGTATTTCACGTCTTTGCAAAGTTTATGTGCAATCCATGGCTCTTTGCTATCCACTATTGATGTTTCGCACAATAGACGTTTACTGAGTCTCAGTGTTGGGGGTAACCTACTCACCAGCTTGGATTTGTCAAGAAATAGGCAACTACTATGGCTTAATGCCAGCAATAATTCCCTTACACACATAACTTTGCCAAATAGTATGAATTTGAGCGATGGCTCTGTTTCTCTACACCTTAACAATATCCCATCGCTTGATTACGTTATAGGATGGGAGCAAGTCGGATTAAGTCCCGATGGGTTGCGGTGGTTTTACCCGCAACGCCATCACCAGTCGCAAGCGGCAATGGCAGAGCCGTTCGGCATGGGTGTGGATATGTGTATGGATACGTTCTGTATCCACCGCCACTTTGAATGGGATTTCGAGTTCCCCACCCCACCCTACGAATTTATCTCTGTAGCACCATCCCCATAGGCTACCACAGGAACAACACGACAGGAGAGTATTATGATTAGTGAAATGCAACTGGTATTTTTAATTTTGGCGGCGACAACGGTGTGTTTTGCAATTCCGAAATTCCGTTCAGATTTGGTCGCGCTGTGTTCGCTTTTGGCACTGTATCTTGCGGGGGTTATCACTGTGTCGGAGGCGTTGGCGGGCTTTTCAAGCACCGTTGTTGTAATGCTGGCGGTGCTGTTTGTTGTGGGCGAAGGGATTTCGCAAACGGGGCTTGCGGGCAAAGCGGGCAACTTGCTGGTAAAATTGACGGGCGACAGCGAGTTTAGAATGCTGGTTTTTGTGAAACTATTGGTTGCGGTAATCGGCAGTTTTATAAGCAACACGGGGACGGTTGCAATTTTGATGCCGATAGTTGTAAGCCTTAGCATAAAAATGAACATACACCCCGGTAAATTGCTGATGCCGTTGGCATTTGGCGCAAGCATGGGCGGTGCGCTTACTCTTATCGGAACCGCGCCAAACTTGCTTGCACGGGACGCGCTTATCAATCACGGCTTTGAAGGGCTGTCGTTTTTCGATTTTACGCCGATTGGTCTGGTTATTCTTGTAACGGGTACGGCGTATATGTGGTTTGTGGGGCGGAAATTGCTGGATAAACCGTATGAAAAAAAGTCCAACGTGGCGGACACGGTTAATGTTTCCGAACTTCTGCGTCAGTACAAAATTGACGAAAATCTTAATTGCGTACAAATCCCCGCAGAGCATGAACTTGTTGGCAAAACGCTAAAGGAATTGAAATGGGGAAGCGGCTACGGCGTTACCGTGCTTAAAGTGCGCAAAAAAACGGCAAAGGGAATTTTAAGCGGAAGCGGGTTTTCGCAGGTTTTGGCAAGCCCAAGTTATATTTTGGAAGCGGAGGATATTTTGCTTCTTTACGCGCCGCCGTCCTCTTTGCAAAAACTTCTGAGCGAGACGGCACTTGAGATAATCCGTTGCGAGTCTGTAGAGGGGCTTCAAATTCAAGATGTTAATATCGCAGAGGTTATTCTAACGCCGCAGTCTAACCTTATTAATCGGTCGCTTAGGGATATTAATTTCCGTGATAAATTCGGGCTAAGTGTTCTTTCCGTAAGGTGTCGTAATCAAGGCGCGAAACTTCCCGACGCACAGGAGAAGTTCAACTACGGCGACGCTATGCTTATCTATGGCAAGTGGAAAGACATTGACCTTTTGGCGCAGGAAAAAAGCGACCTTGTTGTAATAAGCCATCAGGCAACCGAGACTGCGTTTAATCCCGTCCGTGCGATTATGGCGGGGGCGGTGCTTCTTGCAATGGTTGTGCTGTTGGTTTTCGAGTGGATTCCTGCGGTTATTTCCGTGGCTATCGCGGGGCTTTTTATGATTCTTACGGGCAGTGTGCGCAGTACGGAACAGGCATACCGCGCCGTAAACTGGCAAATTGTTATCCTTATCGCCTGTATGCTTCCTATGGCAACTGCGCTTGAAAACACGGGCGGCGTTGCGTTTATCGCAGACAATATCACCGCCGCGCTGGGCGGCGCAGGCCCGATTGCCGTAATGATTGGGCTGTATGTAACAACTTCCGTTTTTGGCGTGTTTATAAGCAACACGGCTACCGCTGTGCTGTTTTTGCCCGTTGCAATTTTGGCGGCACAGTACATGGGCATCAGCCCGTTGCCTTTTGTTATGGCGGTTACGTATGCTTCCAGTATGTCGTTTGCAACGCCTGTTTCCACCCCGCCAAACGCAATGGTTATGGTTGCGGGTAAATATAAATTCCTCGACTACATGAAGGTGGGCATTCCGTTGCAAATTCTTGTTGGCGTTGTGATAATTTTGCTGTTGCCGTTATTCTTCCCGTTTGGTATATAAAATTTCCTGCAACTTTTTCGCTTCTTTTTCTATGTGATAGCCTGAATTTTTCAAGTCAATTACAGCGCGTTTGTTCGCGCTGTTTTTTATTTCGCAGAGTTTTTCTGCCCAAGCGTCCGCGCCTTTCGCAAGGGGGATAAAACAGGCGTGTTCGCTTATTTTTGCCTCTTTCGGAATACCGTCGGAAATAATTACGGGAAGGGACGCGGCTTGCGCTTCTATCGTTACAAGCGGCAAGCCCTCGTGGATTGACGGAACGAGAAGAACATCAAGGGCTTGATAATAGTCGGCGGTGTTGTCTATTTTGCCCGTGAGAATTACAGACGAGCGGAAATCGGAGAACGCTAAGCCTTCCTCCAGATTTTCGCGCAGTTCGCCGTCACCGATTATCAGCAAAATCGCGTTTTCGTTGCCTGTCATGCGCAAAAATTTGCGGAACACGTCCAGCGCGAAACCATGGTTTTTCACAGGCGTAAGCCGCCCTATTATCCCTACCGCAAATTTGCCGCCGATATCGTGTTTGGCGCGTGTTTTCTCCCGTATTTCCGCGTTGAATTTGAACTTGTCCAAGTCGATTGCATTACTTATGATATGATACTCTTTGAAGCTTTTGCCAAAAAGCCAGCCCGCCGCATCTTTTGTGCAAGCCAAAAACTTATTTGCAAACAGCCGCAAAAACGGTTGCGCAAGAAAATTCGCTTGCCGTTTCAGCCGCGACGCACCTTGGTAGTCCGAGAAGTGACTCCACGCCACGCGATTTTTTACACCGCAAAACCACGCAACCGCAAGCTCTATAAAGGCAAAGGCGTGTTCCGTGCAAACTATTACCGTGTCGTATTTTTGCGCACCACGATAAATTTTCCGCATTGCAAAAATATTCCCGAAAAAGCTTTCGCCCCGCGTTGGCACACGGAAAATCTCCGCACCAAGCGCAACGGCCTCATCCTCGTAAAATCCTTTTTCGCCATGCACAACGAAATCAAAAACGATTCTGTCAAAGTTGCGAAAAAAATTCATTACAACCGTTTCCAACCCGCCAAGGTCTAAATTCGGCAGGATTACTAAAATGCGTTTCATTTTGTCTTTTCTGAAATCAAGAAAAGAATAGTATCCCCTGTCGTCCTTTTCGCCGGTGAGAACGATTGTGCCATCGTTCAGCCACGAAATTACGCGTTCAACTTTATTAGACAGTTCGGGAAAAAAACCATGCAGTATTTCATCTTGAACAGGTTTTTCCAGCTCACACCATGAATTTACCCCTCGGTCATACGGAACAACTACATAAAGCCCGTAACCCTCAACTTCTTCCAAAAAATAATATCCATTGGAATACAGATTGTAGAGAGTTACCAATGCAACCGAAAGTTTTGGATTGATATGCTTTGCGTCCTCCAAAAGAGAAAGCAATCTGCGTTTTTCCATTTCCCCACAGCTAATATATTTTTTAACCAATTGCAATAAATCATATGTTGCGTAGCTTTTTTCAAAATTGAACGAAATCAAATCCAAATAGTCGTCAGGATTCATCTGTTGCTTTAGTTCACTTTCGTTTGCATAAAGCCACTCCGCAAAATCGTCAAGCGAGATGCTTTCCGAAAACAAGCGGTAAAACATTTCCGCAATATGAGGTGGAAACATTGTCGTATCCTCCATCCATTCATTTATTGGATTTGTAAAGATGTCTTGGACAACACCTTTGCCACCCTACACATTTATCGACCGTCTTTCATTGCTTCGTCAATTAGGTCTTTGATTGACTTGAGAATCTCAATAACAAAAGATTTATTTGCTACCACCATTATTACAATCCCCATAAAAAACAAAAAGCCCATCATATTCGGTAAAAGTAGCCGAAGAGGCGTATTGAAAGATATTGTCCGTATGAAATTTCTGTTTTCATCGTACATCCTAACCCGCATGCCGCGTAAAGCATAGATATTTCCCTCATTATCAACGCGCGATCCTCGCCTTCGTCTTCTGATTTCCTCCAGTTCACCTGTTTCCAACGGTCGCCGCTCTCCTACCAAATAGCCATCCTTAAATGCCATATAGCGGCTACCCCTTGCCACTGCAACATGAACGATATCATCGTCGTCGATATAGAACGTAAAATACGCGCCTCCACCGGGCGGAAATGTAAACCTGTACAAAAATATCCCGGTATTATCAAACACCTGAATCGCACCCAAATGCCCGCCTGCGCCTACAAATATGTTTCCCGCACTGTCAACGGCCATTCCATTAATTCTCGGCATATGCATCTGGTCATAAAACCGCCCAACACGACCTGTAACAGGTACATTTAAGGTCAAAAAGAACCCGAAAAAGCCGATTATCAGCAACAGCAAACCAATATTGGTAAAAAATTTTTTACCCGTCATTCAAAAACCCTCCCAAGAAGCTGTTTCAATGCGGAAATTTTTAAAACATACGCCGCCATAAAATAAACACCTACCCCAACAAAGGCGGGCAAAAACAGATTTACAATGGCGGTATCAATAAATTGCACAGACAGCACAAAAAACGCCGCTGCAATGGTTATTGCGGTTGCGCAAGCCGTTTTTGCAAGTTCTAAAATAAACGGAAAGTCTAAAAAGCGGGTGCGCATTTGCAAAATAGTAAGCAAGCCGACACTGCCCGTTAGCGCGGCAATGCCGTATGCCACGGGCATTGCATACGCGCCAAGGGCGGGAACAAGCAACAGCGTTGCAATAATGTTTACCGCCATAATAATCACGCCAAAAATCGCGGGCGTTTTGGAGTCTTTGACGGAGTAAAACGCACGGTCTGCCACTTCTTTAAACGAAATGGCAATCACCGCAACGGCATAAAGTCCCATTAAATTTCCTGCCATTTGTATATCAACAACGCCGTCATTTTCGCGCCAGTTAAGCAAAAAGTCCATGATTTCAAAACGTAGAAGAAAGAACCCGCACGCGGCGGGAAGCACCAAAAAAATAGTGAAAAGCATCGCATTTTTGAGGTTTTCGTTATAGCCCGCCTTGTCTGCCTTCGCCCAAAGCGTGGAAAGCTTTGGCAGATACACGGCGGCAACCGCATACACCAAAGTGAGTATAAAAACCAGTACAAGTTGTTGCGCGTAGTTCATAATCGCCGTTGTGCCAAGGCGCAAAGCAATCGTGTGGCCAAACAAAAAATGCATCTGGTACGAAGCCGCAGAAATAACCACAGGAACACAAAGCATCCCCGCCGCACGGATGTTCTTATCCTTTAAATCGAAAGAAAATTTATACCTGTAACCCAGCCGCCGCACGGCGTTTATCATAATAAGCGGCTGTGTGAAAAAGCCCAATGCGGTAGCAAAAATAAGCCCGTTTACACCAAACCGCTCGCTTAGAAAAATCATGTACAAAATCAAAATTACGCCGCCGGGTGCGGAAACAAACGCGGGCAACCGAAACACACCATGGGATTGCAAAAGCCCCTGAAAAATCGCGCCAAAGCCAAAAAAAATCATCACGGGCATTAACACGCGCAGTGCAAATGTTAAGTACGCAACGTCACCGTCACCTTGCGCGATTTGTGCAATCCACGGCGCGGCTACAATTCCTGCCGTCACCAAAATCACCAGCAACACAAAACTTATGCTAATCACATTGTCGATAAATTTCTTCGCGTCCTCCTGTTTTTCCTCCGCCCTAAGCGAATTGTAAACAGGAATCATAACCGCGTTTAACGCCGCGCCAAGCACCGTAAAAATTACATTAGGAAGAAGAAGCGCGAAGGTAAACGCATTTAGTAACGGGTTGGCAGTACCAAAACGTCCTACAAACATTGTGTTACCAACGAACGTCAAAAAACGCCCGCCCAGCGAAATTGCCGCAACATCGGACGCGCTTCTGTTTTCTGTGGTTTTCGCTTTACCGCTCATCGAAAAGTCTAAAGTACGACCAGTTGCGGTAGTCGCGAAGGAAATGCACGGGCAACCAGCCTACATCGCCGTAAAAATGCATATCGGAATTTACTATCAAGCACGGCGCGAAAGAGCGTTCTTCCATCACAATCGGCCATTCTCTGCGCAGTCTCGTGTTAAAATCCCAGAAGGGCGAAATATTTGTAAAGCCCAAAAGTTCCATTACATACGCGCCGAAAAACGGTGCGGAAAAAATCGGTTCATCCTCAATTTCCCAAAGCGCGTTTATACTTTTTGCAAGTTCTTGCGGGTGCGTTATGTCATAGAGTTCCAGCGCGGTATCGTTCATCCAAATTAAAAATGGTACGCGGAACAGCCTCGCCAAATCCTCAAACGAACCGGGCGTATAAATGTTTGGCAGAACCACGTCATAAATGCGGGCGTTAAACGCGGGCAAGTGGTCGCTGAAATATACCAAAACCACAGGTTCGTCCAGTTCGCGCAGGTAATTTACAAGCCGCGAAAGTTCCGCGTCTGCGTCTTTTAAGCCGTGAAAATAATTCGACAGCGCGTTAATATCAACATCCAAAAGCGGCAAATCCGTGTTGAAATTCGGGATTTCTTCAAAGCCGTCCCAGCGGAATTTATCCACATACGGCCCGTGATTCTGAATTGTCACGGTGAAATTAAAATACGGCACGTTGGGGAAATTTTCGCGGTGTTCCGCAAACATTTCCTTCACGCGGGTGATTGTGGCGTACTCGCTTACGTACCCGCTCCGCGTGGGAATGCCCTCGAATTCGTCAATAAACATAAGGCGTTCAAAACCCAGATGCCTGTAAACATTTTGTCTGTTGTAAAACCAACCAAAACCGGGGTGCATAAACTCCGAGCGATACCCCAGCAAATTTAAAATGCTTGCCATAGACTCAAACTCGTCCGTAATCATTCGGAACGCAAAAGGCACACCCGCAAACTGCCGCGAATTAAGCCCCGTTAGCACGTCAAACTCCGTCTGTGCAGTGCCGCCGCCAATCACGGAAACAACTATTTCGCCGTGAATGCCCTCGGGTACAAGTTCCCACCAATTTTCCAACGGGTCTTGAAAGCCGTCGAAACAAAAGCTTGTACTCAATTCCGAAAACGCCTCGCTTTGAATCATAATAATATGCGGGTGCGTTTCGCCTTCCTGCCGCGCCAAGCCGTCCGCGCCTGTTGCGAATTTTCGCATCATATGAATCACCTCGTTGGGGTCGTAACCCTCAGGGCGCATTACACGATTCGTGTTAAACGCGTGAATAAAACTAAACAAAAACCCTCGCGAATTAAACTGGTTCACCTGATTCCAAATGTTCCCGTGGATGTATAATCGCTCGGTGATATCGGGATTATTGTACAGCGGCGCATTAATTGCAAACGGCAGAATCAACGACGCCGCAACACCCGCCGCCCGTATTTTCATGTCAATTTTTTCACTGCGAATAACAAACGCAAACACAACCGCCGCCAGAATATACAAAATAATTCCGCCAACAATTGCCGCAATCGTACCCGCGCCAAAGCTGTGGGCAATGCCCGCAACCTCGCCGCCCAAAAGCAAATCCCACGGCATAAGCGGGTCGTTGCGCAGTAAAATTTTTGTGCGGTTGGCAAAGCCTAACGCAATCCCAATCGCCCCCACAATCGTAGAGGAAGTAGCCGCACCCGCACCTGCAAAATACAAAAAAAGCATAACCAAAAACAAGGGCAACCAATTAACAAACAGCCCCAGCCCAAAGCTACGCCTTACGGCACTAATCACATACGAAAACGGCAACGGTTGCAACAAAAATAAAAACAACGCCAACGCCAGCGACATCACAAACAAAAAAACAACCGCTTGCCAAAAATTTAAACGCATTAAGCAAATTTTCTTAGAATATTCCTTAGCTTTTTCCATGGGTATACTTTACCGTTTTCGGCACAAAATGTAAAGGGGTTGCAGTTGCAGGACAGGTCTATTCAAAATTGAAAATGATTTTAATATCTCGTATGCGTTTTCCGTCAACTACATATATTTCACCCACCACGATTTTCTCAACCAGCAACAGCAAAGCCTCTTTGTTCGGGATGAATTCTTTTGCGAATGACTGTATGTTTTGTTTCGCGGTATGTATCGCGGTTTGTGTTTCGCCGCGTGAAGAAGTTTCCTCCAGACGCTTTTCCAGTGCCGCAAGCAACTTAACGCACTGCCGCCGTTCCTGTTCGTACTTAGATATTTGCCGCTTAAACAGGCTTGCGGGGATTACCTTCGCAAGCTTATCCGCATACAAATTTTCCATTACAAAATCTAATTTTTCAATGTGTTTGCGATGGGTTTCCAATTCGGCTTCATACACGCCGTTGTACGAAAATTCCCCGGACGCACGGCGTTCCGCTATGCGTTGGTTTATTCGAGCTTCATCAAATTCAAAATGCGCGGCGCATTTGTTAATGTAATCCGTAAGAATCTCCAGCAAAACTTTTTCTCCGATAATGTGACAGGTGCAAGCGTCTTTGCCATTGTTGCCATACGTCCCGCACATATATGAAACAAATTTGTACTCGCTCCCGTTTTTGCGCAGTTTGCGCTCCATATGCCCGCGCAGACGAAAACCGCAATCCGCGCAAATTAACACGCCCGCAAACAAATTGCATTCGCCGTCTCGCCGCTTTTTGGACTTGTGGTTTTTGCGTGTACGCTCCCATGTTTCGCGGCTTATGATTGGCTCGTGGGTATTCTCCACGCGCACATGGTCTTTTTCATCCTTGTTCACAAGTTTACGGTTCTTGTACGACACTGTTCCTTTTTTACACGCGACCAAATTTCCCAGATACACCTCGTTTTTAATAATGTCCTTGATTGTGGTTTCGCCCCAAATTTTCCTGTTGCGCAAGGGATTTTTGTCACCCTTTAGGCTGTAGTAATATTCACGCGGGGAAGGTACGCCGTCTTCGTTAAGTTTTATTGCAATCCCACGGAACGAAAGCCCCGCTAACCGCATCTGAAAAATTCGCCTGATAATCGGCGCGGTTTTTTCGTCAACGATTAGTTTGTGACGGTTTTGCGGGTCTTTTATGTATCCGAAAGGCGCGTACGGGCCAAGAAATTTCCCGCTTTGCGCAGATATCCGCTTTGCCGCACGAACCTTCTGCCCCGTGGATTTCGAGTGCTGTTCGTTGAACCAGTTGCGAAAAACCATCATGTCATCCAGTTTTTCGTTTAGTGAAATCAATTCGCAACCGTGTTGCGGCAGAAAAACCTCCGCGAGATTTCCTACTTCCAAATAATTTCGCCCAAGCCGCGAGAGGTCTTTTGTCAAAATCTTGTTTATGTGCCCGCGTTTTACGTCTGCGAGCATCTTTTTGAACGCGGGGCGGTTTTGGTTTGTGCCGCTAAATCCGTCATCTATCTTACTGGCGAGTTTGATACAATTGCCCCTCGCGCAAAGGACAACTTTGGTGCAAACCGAGGACGAGTTTGGTGCAGTAGGGTTTCTTGCACCGCTTCTAAGGCAATTATACCACGGACAGGGCTGTATGCGTAGGCAAAATTTGAGGCACAAAAAATCCCACCGAAGCCTCCGATGGGATAAACTGTTTCTATGCTTGGATTTCAGTGCCATCTTTGAAAGTAAACCTCATGTCATCCTTGCTATAAACCAAGGCGTAATCCACAAGGCTACACCACAAATCATCATCAAACTCGGCAAGCAAGCCTTCTTGTTTTTCCAATTCGGCAACAAAAACCCTGATAGACTGCCCTCGCGCTTTCGCGCCGGATATCTGCACTAAGACCGCATCAAGCCGAGTTTGTGCAGCATTAAATCGCTCTACCAAGGCATTATAGTTTTCTTGGTATTCCGCTTGGTCTATGGCATTTCGGGCATTTTCGTCCACATATTTTTGGATTAATTCTGCCGTGACTGCCAATTCGCTTTGCAACATCGACCGCTCAGATTCAAGGGAAGTGGTATCAAATATTGCCCTTGTAATGTTTGGTAGAGCGTTGGAAATTCAATCCGCAAACTTCGCAGAGAATTTTACCTGTAAAAAATACTCGCGCACAAAACCCCAAACGTGCGCGATACAGCCGAATATATAACAAAAGGCGCGGTGGTATAATCTGCGCCTTTTTCATGCCCAAAAACGCTCCATTTATGTGATTAACTGCCCGAACACTCCAGTGGATTGATGCCGCAGACAGAGGTAACATGGTCTTGCAAGGGCAAGCGAAGCCTTGAAAATACAGGGCAAAAACACTAAAGGGGGCAGAAAAATGTTCAATCACAAATTTGGTATCGAGATTGAATTCACAGGCATCACACGCGAGAAAGCCGCGAAGGTTACAGCAGAATTTCTTGGAGGCACAATTACCAACATGGGCGATTATTACGACACCAAGAAAATTACTGCACCGGACGGTAGGGTTTGGAAGATAATGAGCGATGGCTCAATAAACTGCCAAAAAAGATATGGCAGAGAAAGGGATATCGCCACCAAGGATTACAGTTGCGAATTGGTAAGCCCAATTCTTACCTACCGCGAGGATATAAAAAACATACAGGAATTGGTGCGGAAACTTCGCAAAGCCGGAGCGTTTGCAAATGACTCTTGCGGAATACACATCCATCTCGACAACGAGGGGCATACGCCAAGGAGTATCCGCAATTTTGTAAACATCATCGCAAGCAAGAACGACCTTTTCTATAAGGCATTGCAAATTCCCGAAAAGCGCATGGAATATTGCAAAAAGATGGATGCCATCTTGGTGGAAAAAATGAACAAGCGCAAGCCGAAAACCATGAACGCGCTTGAGAAAATTTGGTACGAAGGCTACAGCGAAAGCCGCGACCGCCATTACCACCAATCAAGATACCATTTTCTGAACTTGCACTCATTTTTTACAGGGCATCATACCATAGAACTTCGCGGTTTCAATGCCGCTGACGAAAATGGCAACCTACACGCAGGGAAAATACGCTCATATATAATCCTTGCCCTTGGGCTGAACAACCAAGCCCTTACACAAAAGAGTGCCTCGGCGCGGAAGCCCCAAACCGAAAACGAAAAGTTTGCCATGAGAACATACCTAAACCGCATCGGTTTTATTGGCGAAGAATTCAAAAATTGCCGCGAACATTTAACAGCGCATTTGGGAGGTAGTGCCGCTTGGCGATTTCGGACAGCCGCATAATATTTCCAACAAAAACAAAAAAGCAGAGGATGATTATAATGGGTAAAACAAAATTGTATGTTGCATATGGGTCTAATTTGCATCTTGGGCAAATGGCGCACCGATGCCCCACAGCGAAGGTTGTGGGGGTGAGTAGTCTAAAGGGGCGGAGGTTGCTTTTCCGGGGCGGACACGAAAGCGCAGTGGCAACGGTGGAGGCATACGAAGGGGGGAGCGTACCCGTTTTGGTTTGGGAAATTACCGCCGCTGATGAAGCCGCACTTGACCGATACGAGGGCTTCCCTTTCCTATATCGCAAGGAAAAAGTCAAGATTAAACTTAATGGAAAACGCAGAACGGCAATGGTTTATATTATGAATACCACAGGGCAACGAGGGGAATATCGACCGCTTAATCAGCCTTGGGTTGGGTATTATACAACAATTTTGGAAGGCTACAAAGCCGCCGGGTTTGATGAGAATATTTTACGCCAAGCCACAAAAGACTCGGTGGAAAAAGACGATAATGTGCATCAAACTCCAGTGGATTAGCTTTGCCGACAGAGGTATCATGGTCTCGCAAGGCACACACCACTATTTCCGAGGGGGAATTGAAATGGCAAACACAATCAACTACCGCGCAAATATGCAAGACATTTTTCACCAACTGGCAGATATGAAACTCACCAAAAAAGACCGCAAAGCCATCGCAGGGTTTATACGCGCCGCTTATATAAACGGCACAGCCGCGAACGAAGCCGGGGATGCCGACCACCGTGAGGATATCCTTTGGCTTGCCAACGAAGTCTCGAAATAGGCGCGGAAATGCAATCACAATCCAGTGGATTAACTTTGCCGACAGAGGTATCATGTTCTTGCGAGGGGGAAATAAGCCCTGCAAATATAAAACCCAAGGAGCGGATGATTACGAAAAACGAAAAAGCATTAGGCGAATTTATGGCAAAAATGGCGCAAGCCCAAGAATTACTGGCTGAACTGCAAGCCCATGTTGATAATCATATGGAATTTAATCCCGATGAGATAAATTGGGGACATACTGGAAGCGCAGGACATTTGGTGCAACAACTCACCGAACTGACCGATTGGGCATTTCAACGAGGCGAATACGCACAATAAAAGGGGGAAACGTATGAAAAAAGTATGTTGCTTAAATTGCGGACACGAATTCGCATTCAACAGCACGTCCAAAGATGAACTTGGATGGGGAACATGGTGTTACGCTTGCGACAGTAGTTTCGATGTTGATATTGACGAACATTTAATTCCAAACGGCACAAAAGTGAAATTTCACGACAGCCGAGTGGGAATTGTGGATGGCAACGATGAAGCGAATACAGGCGAGTTTGAAGATATCAACTACTATATTTGCCCGATGGAATTTGCCGACATGGAGGTTTGGTCAGACCACTATGTTATGCTCCCGGCGAGTGACCTTGAAATAATCGGGTAAATACCAAGCGCGAAATTGAATATTCACGGCGCAGTCCCATCGGTGGGGCTGCTGCTCGTTCACTGTAATTCAGTATAACAAAATAGCAAACCACAGGCAATTTCCAAGGCAAACGGAAGCACAAAAACCGATTGCTTTTTTTGTGTCGAAAATTAAATCTATGCGAATCCTCAAATTTCGCATACTCGAAATTTAGTATTGCATTTACAATGGTTATATGTTACACTAATTGCGTGTCCCTTTGTTGGAAGATTTGGAGGAACTCATTGATGGACGTAAGCTATAAAAAACTTTGGAAACTGCTGATTGACCGCGATATGAAGAAAAAAGAACTTCAACTAGCCGCAAAACTAAGCACCAGCACCATGTCGAAGCTAAACAAGTGCCAAAACGTCCAAATGGATGTACTTGTAAGGGTTTGCCGTGTTATGGGTTGCGATATTGGCGATATAGTAGAAATTCTCCCACCAAGCGACACCACCGAAAATTAAAGGGGCATGGCGAAATGATAACAGGCGAATTAAAAAATAAAGTTGACCGTCTTTGGGAGATGTTTTGGACGGGCGGCATCACCAATCCGCTGGATGTAATTGAGCAGATTACATACCTCATGTTCATCCGCGACCTTGATGAAATGGATAATGCTCGAAAAAAAGACAGCGTAATGCTTGGCATAACCTATGAAAGAATTTTTGCCGGGAAAGAACACTTAAAATGGTCATCCCTGCGCGACAAACCAGCCGATACCATGTATCAGAGTATGCAGGGCGAGGTTTTCCCCTTTATAAAAGGGTTGCACACCAATAACGGAAGCACCTATGCGAAGTACATGGAAGATGCCATTTTCAAAATACCTACGCCACAGCTTCTTGAAAAAATTATCACGGCATTAGACGAAACATATGCCCTTGTTGAAAAGCATCCCGACCGCAAAGATGTGCGTGGCGATATTTACGAATATATGCTTTCCCAATTGACCACAGCGGGTACAAATGGGCAATTCCGCACACCACGCCATATCATCCGCATGATAGTAGAACTTCTTGACCTTCAGCGCCAAGCGACATAATTTGCGACCCAGCCGCTGGCACAAGTGGGTTTTTGGTTGCGGCAGGGGAATATTTGAAAGAGAAATATCTCGAAGAAATTTTTTACAACAAAGAAGCAAAAAATCACTACGACAACAATATGTTCACCGGGTACGACATGGACAGAACCATGCTCCGCATCGGTGCTATGAATATGATGACCCACGGAATTGGAAATCCGCATATTGTTTACAGGGATTCATTATCTGACCAAAATCTCGACAGCGGTGTATACACCAAGATACTGGCAAACCCACCGTTTAAGGGTAGTTTGGATTACGACATTGTTTCCACCAATCTCATCAAGGTGGCAAAAACAAAAAAGACGGAACTGCTGTTCTTGGCACTATTTTTGCGAATGCTTAAAAATGGTGGGCGTTGTGCCTCCATCGTGCCGGATGGCGTATTGTTTGGCTCAAGCAAGGCTCATGTTGATATCCGCAAAGAAATTGTAGAGAACCATCGGCTGGAAGCCATAATTTCCATGCCTTCCGGCGTATTCAAGCCATATGCAGGGGTTTCCACTGCCGTTATTATCTTCACCAAAACAGGCGCAGGTGGCACGGACGATGTGTGGTTTTATGATATGCAATCGGATGGATACAGCCTTGATGATAAACGCACAGCCCTTGAATCCAGCGACATTCCCGATATTGTGGCACGGTTTAATAACCTCACCGCTGAAAAAGACCGCAAACGCACAGAGCAAAGTTTCTTTGTACCCAAAGCGGATATTGTGGCAAATGGCTATGAATTGTCTATAAAGAAATACAAGCAAAGTGCTTATGTGGAAGAAAGTTATCCGCATCCACAAGTAATTTTAGCGGAAATTAATGCTTTGGAAGTGGAAATTCAAAACGGACTCCGAGAATTGGAGGCGTTGATAGATGCATAAATGGAAAATGGTAAAGCTGGAAGATGTCTGTGGCATTATAACTGACGGAACTCATCAAACGCCTGTTTATTGTGAAATGTCCAAGGGCTACCCTTTTTTGTCATCTAAAAATGTAACAACTGGGAAAATTGATTGGGAAAATATAAAATATATTCCGAAAGAACTTCATGATGAATTATACAAAAGGTTAGCACCTCGCTTGGATGATATATTGTTGGCGAAAAATGGAACAACGGGTATTGCCGCGTTAGTTGACAGGGAGTGTATTTTCGACATCTATGTGAGCTTGGCATTGCTCAGACCATCCCAATCAGTCGTGCCATCATATCTACTATGTGCAATTAATAGCCCCTTTGCAAAAAGACAGTTTGATGCAAGCCTCAAAGGTATCGGTGTGCCTAATTTGCATTTAAAAGAAATACGAAACACAATTATACCTTTACCACCAAAGTTAAATCAGCAAAAAATAGCAAATGTTCTTGGTTGTATTATCACTCTTATCGAAAAACGAAGAATCCAAATTTCAAAGCTGGATTTATTTGTTAAGTCGCAATTTATTAAGATGTTTGGCAATCCAGTAACAAACCCAATGGGTTGGAAGTGCGCTGACCTCAAAGATTTATCAATAAGAATTATGAGTGGGAATACTCCCAAAGGCGGAAGTCAAGTTTATGTTAAAAATGGCATCATGTTTTTTAGGAGTCAAAATGTATGGAGAAACAGAATTGAGTTAGATGACATCGCCTACATTGATGAAAGTACACACGCAAAGATGAGTCAATCCAGTTTGAAAAACAAAGATATTTTAATAACAAAAACAGGAAGAATAAATACAGAAAATAGTAGCTTGGGGCGAGCCGCATTGTTTTTAGGGGAAGATGACAGCGCAAATATAAACGGTCATGTTTATTTGGTGCGGTTAAAAAAAGATGTAATCCATGAGTTTGTTCTTTACATTATGACAATGGATGTATACAGAGAATATATCAGAAATGTATGTGTTGGAGGAATCGACAAACGTCAAATAAACAAAGAACACTTGGAACATTTCCCTATTATAATGCCTCCATTCGATATTCAAACTCAATTTACTGATGTTGTTCACGCTGTAGAAAAAATAAAATCTGAGATACAACATGGGCTAGACAAGTTAGACCTGCTTTATAAGTCACTTATGCAGAAATACTTTATGGGGGAATTAGAATGACACCTATTCAGACTATCGTAACATCGCTTATCACATCACTTGTTATGTTTGCTATAGGTTTTTTTGTTACAAATGTGTGGTATCAAGGGCGAAAAGATAAAAAAGCCGCTAAAACTTTCGTATTCACCCAAATATTGGCGGCTCAAGCATTTTTGGATTATGCAAAGGTTAAGGCTCTTAATTCGATTGAAATTGTATTCTATGACTGCCCAGAAATAATAAAGGCTTGGCGTGACTATAAAAAGTCACTTCGGTTTGACGGAGATGCGCCGACACAGCAGGAAATAGAAACCATCAAGAAAACTGAGAAGCTGCTGTTGGAAAAAATGGCAAAGAATCTTGGTTATAAAAACATCACTTGGGATACGGTCGATGACCCATATTACCCCAAATGGATTGCTGAAGACGAGCGCAGCAAGCAGACCATCAATCGCTTTGTAGAAGGTGCCAGTGCTTGGATGCAATCACAAGGCACTGGCAATCAAAGAAACGGTTTTACGCCTCCACACGGAAAAGGCAAAAAGGGGCGGTAACTGTCGTCAAGGGGAGTACTAGATATGGCTAAAATGGATTTTATAGAGAAGGATTATTTTGAGAGGCTTTTTGGTATGGCTTCCGGCTATGTGCTAGACTTCACTAACCGCACATTTCAAGAGTTTGTTTTTGATGCAATAAAAATTGACATATACCAAAAGTATCAAGATTTATCAAAAGCCAAGATGCTCCGCAGAATTATTGCAGATTACGACAATGTGACGGTCGGGAAATTGCTGTTGGAATTATTGCGATATATGCAGGCAAAAGACATTATTGCAGGGGAAGATGTAGAAACCTTCAAGAAATGCGCTGAAATTGGCAATCGTTTGATTGGCAAAACAACAAAAACAGCTATGCCAAGCCAAAACACTCCAGCCCAACCAATGGCTTCTGTTATTGATTACGACAAGTATATGAAAGAATTACAGGCGTTGACGGACTACGAAGATACTCCTCAATCAAGAGGTTTTGCTTTCGAGAAATACTTGCAATCTCTATTTGACATAAATGGACTTGAACCACGGGGGAGTTTCAAGATTACTGGAGAACAGATTGACGGTAGCTTTACTTTGCGGAACGAGGTATATCTTCTTGAAGCAAAATGGACGAATAAACCCATTGATAAAGCTGGATTAGTTGTTTTCAACGAGAAAGTTTCTTCAAAATCAGCTTTTACCAGAGGGGTTTTTATTAGCTTCGCAGGATATACACCAGAAGCCCTGTCTACCTTTGCAAGCGGCAGGACAATTAGTATTATTTTGATTACAGTGCAAGAGTTAGCCATCGTGCTGTTCCGAAAGATGGACTTAAAAGACTTTCTCTGGCGCAAAGTTAGAGCCTTAGCTGAAGAGGGGAATTTTAACAAATCTGTATTTGAAATTTAAGAGGTGACTATATGACAAACTTCGGATTCCTAAAAACCGACCCACAATTCGCCACATTCGCAGACACAGCGATACAGGCTGAACTTGTGTTACCAATAAGCCCGGCGTTCTCTGCCACAGGAAGTCGCACCGCATTGGAGTTTGCAGTCAAATGGCTATATAGCGTGGACAATTCCCTCGAAAAGCCCTATGAAGATAAACTTGTCGCCCTTATCAACACCGAGGATTTTAAGGATTTATTGCCTCACGGTCTCAAATTCAAAATTGAATACATACGCAAGCTGGGCAACAATGCCACACACAACCCCGGCGGCGTAACTACTGACCAAGCATGGTTGTCATTGGAAAACTTACACAGCTTCATGAGTTTTGTTGCCTATTGTTACGGCGCAGAGTATGAAGAAACTGCGTTTAGTAAATCACTGGCTTCTGCGGAAAAACCAGCGGTCGCTCTACCCACCACCCCTGTCGAGCCGGGGGTTGATTTTGAAACCCTCCTAAACGCGAATTTCCCTGTGCGTGAAAAGCTAACAGCCAAACGCATCCATCAACTTAAAAAAGGCTACACGGTCAAGCCGATGGACTTCACCGAAGACCAGACCCGTAAGGCATACATTGATGTTATGCTCACCGATGCCGGATGGCAACGAGGTACAAACTGGTTTGACGAATATAAAATAGATGAAATGCCGAATAAATCCGGCTACGGCATCGCGGATTATGTATTGTTTGGCGATGATGGTATGCCGCTGGCAGTGGTAGAAGCCAAGCGCACCAGCGCAAACGTGGAAAAAGGCAGACAGCAAGCAGTTTTATATGCAGACTTCCTTGAAAAGAAATTCGGACAGCGACCGATTTTGTTTTTAACAAATGGATGCGAAACCCGCATTTGGAATGATAAGCACTATCCCGAACGTCAAGTGTCGGGCATATATTCCAAGCGCGATTTGGAAAAAGACTTCAATAAAATGAAAAGCCGCCAGCCCCTAAAAGGCGTGACTGTCAAGGATGAAATATCCAACCGCTATTACCAAAAAGAAGCCATCCAGTCGGTTTGTGATGCCTTTGGCGAACGCAACCGCCGCAAGGCTCTGCTTGTTATGGCAACAGGAAGCGGCAAAACTCGGACAGTTATTTCCATTGTGGATGTATTGGAGCGATATGGCTGGGCAAAAAATGTGCTGTTCCTTGCTGACCGCCAAGCCCTCGTCACTCAAGCAAAAAGGGCATTTGCCAACTTAATGCCTAACCTTTCCCTGTGCAATCTTGTGGAGAACAAGGTGGATATTTCTGCTCGCGCAATATTCTCCACATACCAAACCATAATGAATTGCATAGACGATACTCGCGATGATAAAGGCAACCGCTTATTCACTCCCGGTCACTTCGACCTAATTATTGTAGACGAAGCCCACCGCAGCATTTACAATAAATACAAAGACATCTTTACCTATTTTGATGCGCTTTTGGTGGGATTGACCGCTACCCCTAAAGATGACATAGACAAAAATACCTATGAAATTTTTGACCTCGAAAGCGGTGTTCCAACTTATGGGTACGAACTGGCGCAAGCTGTGCAAGACAAATATTTGGTAGATTATGTATCCATTGAGTCGGAACTCAAATTCATCAGCCAAGGCATATCGTATGATGACCTTGACCCAGAAGAAAAAGAAGAGTACGAGAATACTTTTTCCGATGAAGAAGGCACTATGCCCGATGCCATAGATGCCGGAGCATTAAACGAATGGCTGTTTAATTATGACACCATAAAAAAGGCTCTGCATCTTTTGATGGAAAACGGTCAACGAATTGATTATGGCTCGAAAATAGGCAAAACAATAATCTTTGCAAAGAATCACAACCATGCCGAGAAGATTTTGGAAGTATGGGGTAAAGAATTCCCCGATTATCCGGCACACTATTGCCAAGTTATCGACAACAGGATTAATTATCCTCAAAGCATAATTGATAAATTTTCCGACCCCAAACAATTTCCGCAAATCGCCATTTCTGTTGATATGCTAGATACAGGCATTGATGTGCCGGAAATCCTTAACTTGGTGTTTTTCAAAAAGGTATTCAGCCGTGCTAAGTTTTGGCAGATGATTGGGCGAGGCACTCGCCTTTGTCCCGGCGTTTTAGATGGAAATGACAAAGAACGATTTTATATTTTTGACCTTTGTGGAAACTTTGCGTTTTTCCGCATGGGAGCAAAAGGCAGAGAAGCCGGAACAGTCGCAACCTTGCAAGAGCGGATGTTTAATACCAAAGCCGAAATGGTGTATAAACTCCAAGATATAGTTTATCAAACAGACGAACTAAAGACATATCGCGTCCAGTTGGTGCAAGACTTGGTTTCAAAAGTCACGCATTTGAATCGCGATAATTTTGCTGTAAAACAACACCTAAGAACCATTGATAAATTCCAAACCGAGAGCGATTTTACAACGCTGACATATGAAAACATTTTACAAATTGCAGAGCATATTGCGCCACTTGTTCCCCCTGCACAGGATGAAATATCGGCTGTGCGTTTTGATATGCTCATTTATCAGATAGAACTCGCCATGCTTGCAGCAAAGTCTTACAAAAGGGCGAAAAATGACCTCATCAGAAAGACACAAGAACTGTCACGCTACGCCACCATCCCTGCTGTTGCAGAGCAAAGCGAACTTATCGAGCAGATTTTACACAATGCTTATTTGGAACGCGCCGGGGTTATGGATTATGAAAATATCCGCATAAAACTGCGTGACCTTATCAAATTTATTCCACCCGATGAACGCACACGCTACGACACCAATTTTACCGATGACATTTTATCGACAGAATGGAACGAGTCCCAACTAGACAATGATGACCTTGCCAACTACAAAAAGAAGGTAAGCTATTACATCAAACAAAACGAAAGCATCCCCGTCATCGCCAAGCTAAAGGGTAATATACCCATGACCCCAAAGGATATTGAATCATTGGAAAGCATCCTGTGGAGCGAACTTGGCACAAAGGAACAGTACGATGCTCAATACGGAAAAACACCGCTGGGCGAATTGGTGCGTTCCATCGTGGGTTTGAGCCAACAAGCGGCAAATGATGCCTTTTCCGAATTTTTGAACGATGCCGAACTCGACAGCCGACAGATGCACTTTGTAAAGCAGATTGTGAACTATATCGTTAAAAATGGCATGATGAAGGATTTGGCGATTTTACAGGAAAGCCCATTCTCCGATTTGGGTGGTGTGAGCGAAGTGTTTAACGATATGAAGATGTTTTTGAAGCTACGGACAGTTATTGAGGGGATTACGGCGAACGCCGCCGCATAGTAACAAAAATTGGGAATGGGGAGTGACTTGCCATGTTATACGAAAAAGATATAAGACGAGCAGTTAGACATAAAGTTGCCAAAGACACTCTCTCAAATAAAACTGTCGATGAGATTGATGCTATTGTTTTTCGTGTTCAATCGGATATTAACTCGTCAAATTATGATTTTACAAAATCTACTTCTATTGTATTGAGCCAAGATGGAAAGAAGCGTTTTGTTAAGGAATTTGAAGATATATACTCTACAGAAAGCATACTTTGTCAATGTATCAAACAAATTTTAGATAGAGTGTTTCGGGTAAAATATCCCAATCGAAACAAGTCCATTAGAGAATTGTTTAATGTGTTGACAGCAGTTAGACAAATGGGTGCGTTTACGATTGTAAAATTTGATTTCAAGGATTACTTTAATTCCGTTTCTGTGCCATATGTTCTTGAAAAATACATCAAGCCCAAAATGACAAATAGATTTGAAACAGACATCATAAGTGATTATGCCTACAAAACCAAGTATGCGTATGCTGGGTTAGGAACATCAAATGCGATAGCAGAAATCATAGCAAAAAACTTTGATGATTTAATTAAAATGGCATTCGTTTCTCGTGGTGTTCTTTTCTATGAACGCTATATAGACGATGGAATAATTATTTTCAATGAAAATGTTAGCAAGAGTGAAGTTGAAGCCGCCTTAAATCTTGCGCTTTCGAACATCTACCAAGATGTTGATGCTAATGTGCTTCCCAAATGTAAAACACGTTTTAATTTTAATAAGTTTTTCCACATAACCAAGCATGATTTAACACAAAATCCTAAGAAGTTTGATTTTTTGGGATACGAGATGACCTTAACGGCTAACAATGGTAAAGTTAATATTGTGTATGGGATAACACAAAGCAAGCAAAGCAAATATAAAAAACGTGTGGCAAAGTTTATAAATCTATATATCGACCCTTCCAGTATAGATTACGGAAAACTAGAGTTGCTTCGCCATAGAATAGCGACATTTACATCGCGTGTGGTATACCAAGGACGCAAATACAACTCCAAGGTGTGGAAAGTTAAAGGGTTTATTGCTAATTATGGGGAGTTGAGATATTTTCTCAAAGTTGGACTTGTAGATAGTGGCACAGAAGATTTCTTGAGGACAATGGTTGAGGATGTATTTGCCGAAGCTGGTGTCAGTGAACCCTATTTCATAAAAAATGCTCAAAACAAGGTTGGATATAATTTACTTGAAAACATGAAGAAAAACAAAACCCTATTACTAGTGGAACGAATTGGATTTGATTATGATGCTCTTGCAAAATTATGCAATAAAATTGAAATAAGTAGTGTTAACAAGGACGGGAAAATGAGAGGTTATGGCAATCTTGTTAGAGAATATCTCATTAAGACCAAGGTGGGTTATTAAATAAATAACGAAACGGCAAGGTTTCCCTTGCCGTCCCGGAACATTGCCTTGGCTATGTTCTAAACAAAGCGTAAAGCGTAGCAATATGCTTTGCCGATGATGTGTGTGTCCAAAGGCTCGACACCGCAAGTGATTCTGACTTGCATATCAACATTATATCAGTGAACGGAGAATTATTCAATGAATTGGAACGGATTAGAAAGGAATAAACTTGACTATATTTTAACCGACCTTTTGCCTGTAGAATTGTCGGAGTTATATTCGTTCCGTCCGTTTTATGATTTTTTGATGAAAAAAGAAAATCAATCTGTTATTGCAGATATGTCTGAAGCTATGAAAAAAGCAAAAGCAGAAGGCAATAAAATACTTTTTAAATCGGGATGGGCATCCAAGCCTATGAAATATAATATTCTAAAGGGTACAAATTTTACTCGCGAAATGAGCCTTATTCAACCGCTATCCGCATTAAACATATTTCTTTTCATGGAATGTTACCAAAAGGATGTACTAAATTTCTTCGAGCGAAAAAGGTGTTATTCTATCCGTTACCATAAAAAGAATACAAGTCTTTATTATAAGGCAAAAGTAAAAAAAGGAACATCTTATTTCCAGCGACAATCAAAACGCGCTGGAGCAGGCGCGATACAACAGACAGGCAGTTATTTTAGTATTTCACCATTCGAGTCAATAAACTCATTTGCGGATTCACGGGTTTGGCGAATAGCCAACTTTCAATATGGATACTTTGCCAAAATGGATTATAAGTCATGTTTTGACAGTATTTATACTCATGCTTATAAGTGGATTGTGGAAAGAAACGTCATTGATTCAAAAGGCGCAGAAAATTCTAATTTATTCATTGCAATAGACCGTGTGTTGCAAAACATCAATGGATTATCTTCCAATGGACTTATCGTTGGACCAGAATTTTCAAGAATGATAGCCGAGGTTTTATTGCAACAAATTGATTCTGAAATTTTGTTGTCGCTGTCGACAGAAAACATACTCAAAGAGCGTGATTATTTGGTGTTTAGATATGTTGACGATGTGTTTTTGTTTGCTAACTCTCCAGATATCCTCGATAAAGTAATTGCAAAATTTAATCATCATGGAGAAAAATACTTACTTCGCCTAAATGAGATGAAGCTCTCTAAAGGCGAAACTCCCCTTGTGCCGAAAAGTTGGCTAGAAAAAACAAGGGAACTTTCTGATAAAATTGAAGGCTTTTTCCATAACATAAAAAAATCTGAGTATGATAAATTGCCCGAAAGTGAACAACATTTGGTCAAATCAGAATTTATCAAAGTTGACAGATTGAAAGACGAAATAACTATGGCAATGAAGAAATACTCTGATGACAGAAGAACGATAGTATCATTCCTGTTATCGACATTACTCAACAACATTGGCAAAAAGAGGTTAGGATTTACATTATTTGAAAAAAACAAGACGGGTAAGGCGATGTTGCTTATTGACTTTGCTTTGTTTATATACTCTTTTTGTCCAGCATTTGACCAAACAAGAAAAATAATTTCGATAATTGTGTATATGGAGGATGAAGTAAACTTCAAGAACTCCATTGAGGAAAAACGGAAACTTAAAAATATTATAGACAGGTATTACTTTGCTTTTCAACGTGGGAGTATTTTCGACTTGTGTGATTGGTTTCCTTTCATGCGAGAATATAAAATGTCGTTTGATGTGGCTACAGAAAATGAATTAATGAAAAAAGCAAATGTAGCGATGAATCCCATAATATGGGCAAATTTGCTCGTTTATTCATCCTATAACAAATCTTTCTTTGGTGATGTAAAAAAGAGTGTAGACAATTTGATAGAGACCCAACTTTCTCAAATTACAAATGGGGATGCTATGTTACATGAAGCATTTTGGTTTGTATTGATTTTTCACAATTGCCAGCACATTTCACATAATCTGACAGTTAAAATGTCAGATTTAATAAGTGATATTTACAATAAGCTGATTGTGAAAACCAATCGACACCCATCGGAAAATGCAGTGAAGTTAATCTGCGAGTTTTTGCAACACACTAATGCCGGTGGAGTTAAACCCGAAAATAGCTTCTTCAATTGGAGCAATACGAATGGGGTTAGCGCAATGATGACATACCGCACATTTCAAAGGACAATATTTAAGCGTTATCAGAAGGGTAAATATAGTCTTTATGCAAGTCTTGATTAGTACAAGCACTATGTCCGCATAAATTTGTTAAAATTATAAGGGAGAAAGAAATGGCAAAACAAACAATAAACGGAAACTGCTTTATGTGCGGAAAGACCGCCGCAAAAACAGCAATTAAAAACCATATCCTCAAAGACCATAACAGCGGTGATGAAAATTGCTATCTCATCAAAGCCGAAGGCGCATACAACAAGGATTACTGGCTTTTCTTTACAGTGGCTCAAACTGCCACACTTACATCAGTGGATAAATTCTTGCGTGAAGTATGGTGCGAATGTTGCGGTCATATGAGTGCGTTTCGTCAGGGCGGACGCGAGTTTGGAAAGTCTAAAAAGGTGTCAACGCTTGGTGTCGGTGATACGCTTCTGTATGAATACGATTTTGGCTCAACAACGGAAATTATAGTCACTGTTGTCAGCGAAATTGCCAGACCCAAACAGCGCGAAAAAATCCTTCTGCTTGCGCGAAATGAACCCATGCCGGAAGCTTGCGATTCATGCCAAGCCCCTGCCGCATATATTGATGCTTGGGAAGGTGGATTTGTTTGCGAATCTTGCGCTGAAGAAACAGACGAAGATGCACTTTTGGAAATTACAAACTCACCTCGCATGGGTGAATGTGGCTATACTGGAGAAGAGGACAGATGGATTTTTGACCCAAGCAAGCCATTTCCGCAAATATTCTCTGGCTATGCGAAAAACAGACCACAGTATGTTTGGGTTTTGCCCGACAAGGATTGATATATGAGATATGCGAATCGTCCATGTTGATTTAGATGCTTTTTTTGCGGCTGTAGAGGTACGCGACAATCCAGACCTTGCCGGAAAGCCACTGATAATCGGCGCATTGCCAAGCGAACGTGGCGTGGTTTCAACGTGCAGTTACGAGGCACGGAAATACGGCGTTCGCTCTGCCATGAGTATCAAAGATGCCTATCGCCGCTGTCCGCATGGGATTTATATGCACCCCAATATGCACAAATATAAGGAAGCATCCCAGCAAGTGCATGAAATTTGGAGCGATTACACTGACATTTGCGAATATGTGTCATTGGATGAGGGCTTCATGGATGTTACTGGCTCGGAGCATCTGTTTGGTGGCGCGGCGGCAATCGGGCATGAAATAAAACGCAGAACACTGGATACCGTTGGACTTACTTGTTCCGTGGGCATAGGATTTTCCATGATGTCCGCAAAGTTAGCCAGTGAAGAAGATAAACCTGATGGATTCTTTGAAATACTAACACAACAGGCTCTGCGTGATTTAATTGTCGACCGCACTGTCCGCACAATATATGGTGTAGGTGCAAAAACTGCCGATGAATTACAACGTATAGGAATTACCACTGTGCGGAATATTTATGAAAATCCACAAGGCGTGATTGCTCTACTTGGCAATCATGGCAAACAAATCATTGAACTGGCTGACGGAATTGACCATCGCAAAGTAACACCTTCATCGGAAGTAAAATCCATCGGCACTGAGCAGACCTTCCAACAAGATACAACGGACTTTAGCTACCTTAAGGATGTGTTGTTACTAACGGCACAAAAACTCAGCTTTGATGTGAAACTTAAAGGCATTTATGCTCACACCATCACGTTAAAAGTTACCTATGCCGATATGAAATCAATAACACGCTCCAAAAGCGGCGATGCTACGAACAACGCTCAGACTATATACGAAACTGCCGCCACACTGATGGATAAAATTGAACGCCGCCCCATTCGACTTGTGGGTATAACTTTAAGTAATTTTACCACCTCGCCCAATATGCAAATGTCGCTGTTTGATAATGGCGAAGGTGAACAAAAAAGCAAACTGGATGATGCTCTGTTGAATCTACAGAAAAAATATGGCAGAAACATTGTGAAAACTGCAAGCGTTCTTAGTGCAGAAAAAAGAATCGGAGAAAACGATGACTGACATTTATTTCGAATATGGCGAATCGGAACTGGCGCATTTACGCAAGAAAGACAAAAAGCTGGGTGCGGCAATCGACCGCATGGGTATGATTAGACGAAAAATAAACCCCGACCCCTTTGCCGCACTTGTGGAAAGCATTGTCGGTCAGCAAATTTCCAACAAAGCGGCGGCAACTGTATGCGACAAACTGAGAGACCTTTGCGGAATGGATGCACACAGGCTTCATGCCTTACCGATTGATGAAATTCAATCATGCGGAATGTCTATGCGAAAAGCCGAATACATCAAGAATGTAGCGGAGGCTACTGAGAACAAGAGCATAGATTTTGATAGTTTTCCAAGCAAAAGTGACGAAGATATAATCCAAGAACTATCTGCAATTAAAGGTGTCGGTGTTTGGACAGCAGAAATGATACTCATATTTTCGCTGATGCGTCCAAATGTTGTCAGCTACGGTGATTTGGCAATTCGCAGAGGCATGATGACATTATACGGATTGAAAGAACTGCCAAAAGAGAAATTTGCAAGATATGCCAAACGCTATGCGCCATATGGCTCGGTTGCATCATTATATTTATGGGAAATGTCCCACTAACAAGGTGGTTTATGATATGAGCGATATATTGTCGAAACAACTGGAATTTCTGAAAATAGCTGATGAATTGAAAAGCGTCCAACGGCAAACCCTGCTGACGGATAAATCCCGAAGGGAAAACGTGGCAGAACATTCATGGCATATTGCACTGATGGCACTAACGCTTTTTGAACACGCAGAAATTGATGGTGTAAATTTGTGTCGTGTGCTTAAAATGCTGTTGGTGCATGATTTGGTGGAAATATACGCAGGGGATGTACCGGCGTTCAGCGGCATTGAAAATACTGAAAAACTGATATTGGAACAACAAGCGGCAGATAAACTTTTCGCGCTGTTGCCCGACCACCAAGCCAAAGAATATCGTGGGCTTTGGGAAGAATTCGATAAAATGGAAACGCCGGATGCCATGTACGCCGCCGCTCTCGACCGCTTCAGTCCATTCCTTGCCAACCATCTAACGGATGGCTACACATGGGTGAAATACGATGTGACCGCCGCACAAGTATACGAACGTATCGCTCCAGTGAAAACCGTAATACCCAAGCTGTGGGAGTTTATCGAAACAGCGGTGCAAGTTGCCATTAGTAAGGGATATATAAAACCATAATGGAGGATGACAATGGAGTATAACAATGAAGCACCGAAGGTAAAATTATTGTATCACGGTGGCGATAAGTCACTGCCCACCGAAAATATACAGTTTCCCGGTCTTAGAGTTAACTGCGATTTTGGGCAGGGGTTTTATTTGGCTGAAAATAAAGAAACTGCGGAAGAATGGATTAGAAAAAGAAAAACACCAATCGTGACTGTCTATGAATACAGCAACAATCCGGAAGAACAAATTTTATTAACAGGCGAAGATTGGCTGAAAGTTGTTCTTGGCTTTAGGGAAAAGCTGTTTGATATATCCTTCAGCAAAAATGTTGTTGTTGGCGCAATAGCCAACGATGACATGACTATTTCAATTCCGGCATTTATGCTGGGTGGTATTGCAGGGATTGGTGATGTGCGCTTGATTAAATCTTTGGAATATTGTAAATTGGGAAACCAATATGTATTTAAGAACAACGCCAATGGTCTGCGTTATGTAGATTCATATGAGTTAAAAGGTGCTGAATTAGAAAACGCCATTCAACGACACAAAGCGCGAAGGGTAACGATGAATAAAGATTTATTACAATTGCGCGGAAGCGTGTTTGAGGGAGAGAAGTTTATAGAAGATTATCGAGAGGAAGGTTGGTCTAAATATGCGTTTTGAGTACGACTACATGATTACGGCAAAGCTGGCAGAGTGGGCTAGACGGATTCCCGATGATTGCGATTTTTTGGATTATTGGTTCAATCTGTTTTTGTCAAATGTGAAATGTGGCATTGACGACAAAGAAGTAGACAACTCCGCATCATTCTGGTTAACTCGCTGGCGCGAGGACTTTGAAGAAAACTATACTCCAATAATTGGAGAAGGTTTCTTTGACTATGAACGTGCTTGGTTTGCTATGTATATCCAATATCTTGTTTATGAATTGCAGACACCAAGCAAAGCACTCGCTGAACACTATGGATTCGGCGCATTCAAATGGTTGATGGAAAGATACGACCAATTTCACACGATTGGCACTAATTTGTTTGTTGAATATTTTGTGGAAGAATGGGGCTTGCCTCTGGGTGTCAAAAATCCTGTGCAGATTGTGAACCTTTAATAGTTTTGACCCACTAACCTTTTAACGATTAGCGATACATTTTAACGATTCCTATTTGTGGGGCTGAGGCTATGTGGCTTCGGCATCAAACTTGGGAGATGTTTGAATTCCATATAAAAATTAAGGCTTCCGCGATTGACTAGAATTCAATCGTCAGAAGCCTTAATTGCTGGGATTTATTTACATATTAAGCCGTTATGATTAGAAGGGCATTGTATCAAAGACAAGGATTAAGTTTCGCAATAAGTTTCGGTAAGCGTCCAGCCCATTTCTTTTATGTAACCGGTCAGAAGCAATTTCTGGTTTTCAATCGAAACCGACTCCCCTACTCTCGTATCTTCTTTGCTCAACCTCAAATAAATTCCAACGCGGCACATAAAATCACCCCCCGGGGCGTGTTTGAATACACTATGTCATAGGACATATTTTATTCGCCATAGGTTTAACCAAGAACAAAAAAAGCGGTGATTTTAGTGGAAAACCCCGAGACAACGTATCACGAAAAAACAATTGGCAAAACGCTGTACCGCATCACAAGCGTCCACAAAGGCGAAATGGACTTAAAAGAAGCCTTGGAAGAACTAATAATAAAAAAAATTCTGCGAGAAGAGGCAGAGCATGAATAAGGAATATTTGGTTGGCGTTTACGTGCGCCTAAGCAACGATGACTATCGGTGATAACTGAATACCGCTTATGGCCTAAAAAAAAGACTATCGCTTTGCCCTGTAAGAAGTTTCATGCGTGATGCTTTCCAATTCACCGATGTAATTGTAGCGTATTTTGATGGATTGCCTTTTGTTATGGTGGCCAGCACCGATAAACTCCGCTTTCCCAACGATAACGCTTTCGATGATTTTGTAGGCAAATTCACGGGTCAGTTCTGTGGGCATTGTTACATCTCGGATTAACTCCAAGAATTTCTCAGTGTTGCTGGTTTGGCTTTCGGCTTCCGACAGGATGCCCTCCAACTCAGCAACTTTTGTTTTTAATTCTGATTGCTCTGTTTCGTAGCGATTAATCAGAAATTCAAACCGCTCTTTGGAGATTGTGTCGGTGATGCCATGTTCAAATGTGCGGGTAATAATGTCATCCAATTCAGTAATCCGCTTCCGCGCCTTGGAAAGTTCTGATTGGCTTTTCCGTAGGGTACTTTGCTGTTCCTTGCCTTGCTTTGCGTTTACGGTTTCCAAGAATTCCTGTTCGTAGGCTTTGGCGTGTTCCATATCGCGGCGTACATACATAAGCACCAATTCTTCCAACCTTTCACGGTTTACAGAATGGCAAGTGCAAGTGGCAAATTCTGTTTTGAAGGCTGGAGACCATGCACAGTCATAATAATTGTACTCATAACGTGCGCCGTCTTTGCCCTTCTTAACTTGGCGTTTCAAGTGTAGCTTACTGCCACAATCCTCGCAAACCATAAGGCCATTGAGAACACCCAAATCGCCTGTTTTAGTGGGTCTTTTTCTGCCTACACGCAGACGTTGTGCCGCTTCGAAAATTTCCTTGGTGACGATAGCCTCATGCGAATTTTCTGCTATATCAAGTTAAGGACGTTCTTTTTCATAAAATAAAATAGGCAAACGCAACCTGCGCTTGCCGTTATTCGATGTTAAACTGCCCGATGTAGGTGAGATGCAAATCTACCTGCTGGCTCTCTTTTACCCGTTGTGTTCCTTCCTTCATTACCGCTTCATGCACAACAATCTTTTCGATGAACGCTCGTGCTACTTCTTCGTTTAATTCGCTTATTTTTCCGTAGCGTTTCACCAACTTCATAAAACTGTGCAAATTTGCAGTTTTGCTTTTTAGTTCTTCAATTTCATCATGTAGTACAGTTGATGACTCGGTTAGCTGTGACTGCTCTGTTTCGTAGCCGGATAAAAGTTTTACAAATCTATCATCCGTCATTTTTCCGGCAACATGGTCTTCGTAAATGCGGCTCATAACATTATCGAGTTCCGCTATTCTGCGCTGTGCCTTGTTAAATTCGCCAATCTTTGCTTTTATTGCATTTTCAGTATCGAGGTTTGTGTTTTTGAAAACTTGTTCCGTAAAGGCTTCTTCATCGTCCAAGGCAAATGCCACGGTTTCTTGTATTTTTGTCAGCGCAATATGCTCCAGCGCATCAACTCTCATGCTGTGCCTAGTACATTTGCGTTCGTGTAAACAATTGGTAGTTCTGTAGCGAGAGCAGATAAAAGATGCCATTGGATATTTTTTGCTTGCAACGCTGTATGTTAATGTTCGACCACAGTCATTGCAAAAAACCAATCCGCTTAGTATAGACTTCTCGCCGCATTTGGTTCTTCTTCTGCGATTGTCACGAAGTCGCTGTGCCGCTTCGAATGTTTCAATTTCCACAATCGCCGGATGATGGTTTTCAATTACCACCCATTCTTCCTTTGGACGCTTTATTACGGTGTGGTTCTTGTAAGAAACCGTTGTTACCTTTTGCATTTCATACCGTCCGATGTACACGGGATTTTCGAGCATTTGGCAAGTGCTGGACACATCCCACGGCGCAGATATTGGCTTGCCCTTCCTGTAATCTTCCGGGCGAGGCACTTTTCTCGCTGTTAGAATACGGCATATTTCAGCAATTCCAGTTCCCGATGTATACATATCGAAAATTTCTTTTATCTGCTCCGAAACTTCCTCATCAAGCAACCATGCACTGTTGTCTGCATTCGCTTTATAGCCGTAGGGCAGTTTTGCCAAAACCCTGCCTTGAAGTGCGGCTACCCTTTTTGCGGCACGGATTTTTTTTGAACAATCCGCTACATAGAACTCGTTAAAAACGTCGCGGAATATGGACATAATATCAAATCCGTTAGCACTGTCAAGACCGTCATTTGCCGCTATATATCGGACATTATGCTCTTCAAAGGTTCTTTTGAGAAGCCCGACTTCCAGCACATCGCGTCCAATTCTTGACTGGTCTTTGAAAATAATTACTGCTACATTATCGGCTTTTACTTCTTCAAGTAAACTGTTCAGACCCGGTCTATTAAAAACCGTGCCGGAAGTTCCATCGTCCACGAAAAAGCGAGTGTTTTTGAAACCATTATCAGCGGCATATTTACTGAGAATATTCCGCTGATTGGTGATAGAATTGGACTCGCCTTCTAATCGGTCATCAACAGAAAGCCGACAATATAATGCTGTTATTTTGCCATTTTGTACAGCCATACGCAATCCCTCCTCTCTATTTTGCTACCTACCATGTTACCTAAAGCGGCACGTTAAGCAAGTTAAAAAGAATGGATTTCCCCTTGATTCTCGGGCATTCCTCCGCTTTTTATCTCGGCTGAAATTCGCTTTGAAACATAGCGCAATAATTTCTGTGTGCCGTTTTCTCTGCCATTTTCTTTATAATGTGTGTTCACAATATATGTAACATTTCCGAAACGCATTTCCGATGTCTGCGAACGGATTGGCTTGCTTTCCTTGACTGAATTTCTTAATTGTGGTTTATCTTCAATATGTACTATATTTTCTTTTTGCTTGGTGTAAGATGGTTTTTTATCCAACATAAAAAACGCCTCACATATACTTGATTGTTAAGCATATGCAAGGCTGATTGTCCGAGTTGACAACTTATTCCATTAACTTATATGTAGGGGCTATTTAACAGCATAGCCGCTTCTTCCAAATCCTGTGCAAACAAGTGCCAACCTCGCTTTCCGTCTACCCGAAAATATATACCATCCCCTGTTATTTTATAGCACTTATCCCCAAACCGCTGGCGCAGAAGCCCTTTTATTTCCTTGCGCGTGGGTTCTCGGAAGCATATAACCTTATACCGCTCAGAGCCAAACGTAAGCCAATAATCAAGCATCACCGACTTGGATACCCTATGCGCCTTAATGCCGCCAAAAAAGGCGCATATTTCGGCTGTGCTTTCAAATACACCTACGCAAGCCTCATCCTCGCGCATATTATAAACGCCATACCAATGTCCGCAAGCCATGCCACCAACCCCTTCGTTTTCGGTGACACATTAATCCCTCAAACTCAGAATTAAAGCAAGCGCACAAAACATGGGTTTGGCTATATAAAAATATCCGCTGGGGGTAGATTCCATACCGCCAGCGGATGTGTAATTACATTTATATTTTTACGAAAGGAACAACAAAAACTCCCCAACAAACACACCAAATTAAATGTTATTTTTGTGATGGTTTCGCAACTTGCACAGTTGAAAACATAAGTTCCATCTCTTGCATAATTGCCAGTGGGTCAAGTCCTTTTTCTTTTAGTTTGGTAAATTGGTTTGAAATTTCAGCATCTCTTTCTGCTTTACCTTCGGCAACAGCCGCAGTCCAAACTTTGCCGCGAACTCTCTCTTCATGTGTCAACACCGTAACCACATCCTCATCTTTCTTAAATTCTTGGAAACTGGCACTAAATGTCTTTGCTATTTTCTTCACAACCTCATTTTGTGGGTCAGTAGTTATGCCCAAAAGAAATGAGGCTAATTCTCCAACAGGAGTGTTTTCTTTCGCCAACTTCGTTAAGCTAACATACATTATCCCTGAACTTTCGGGATGCTCTTCGCCTGATATTTCGTCTTTCAGAACATAACGAGCGATTGTCTTTCCACGCAGAAGTGATTTAACATCCTCTGCCAAAAACCATATTTGGTTGGCAATCTTGCCCTTGCTGTGTCCTATACCAATACCAAAATATTCAACAGAACGAATTTCTATTGGTGGGTCGGGATGTGCATCGTTTTGAAATTCGACATAGGTTATGGAAACTTTACCCTCTGTCATTTTGATATCTTGTTCACGAAACTTGGCATTGGCGTTTTTATTAGCCGCAAGAAACTGGCGAAACTGTGTCCTTACATTTATATCGCCATCAATTGTTTTTAACCTTGTGTCGGGCTTCAGTTGCATATACGCCTCAATAATCAGATTCACAGCCAAGCGCAGGGCTTCCCAATGCTCCATATCCTCAAACGTATAGTTTAAGAACACATCGTTCATTGGAAATATTGCCATATCTCCGTTCGGCAATTCAATGTAGCCAAGAGGCGTATTATTTGTAGATGCCACAGTTTACCTTCTTCCAGTTGAGCAGAGTTTCCTTCCCCACAATAATACCATAGGTTGGACGCTCTCTCAATATGCCGAAGAAAAAAATATGCCACCACAGACAGGCTATATATAATGAAGAAACCAAATCAAACTTTCCAATTCTTATGAAGCCGCAACAGCATATTTACAGTATTCCACACTTGTTGGCTTGCCGGAACGCTGTCGGAGAAAAATCCCCCGGTAGACCCGTCACGGCTTTCATAAAAATGGGAACTTAACATAATTACAGCCTGTTCCGTGGTCGCTGGCATTTTATTTTCCGCATATGAGCCTTCGGGTACACTTTGGAAGGTTTCTGCATAGCTGGTTGCCGCTGTGATAAACTGCGTAATAATCGCATCGTCTGCATCATGGGTAATGATGAGATTTGCTTTCACTTTAACGAGTGATAAGAAAAACATAAACGCTTTTTCCCCACTCAAAAAGGTACAAGCTACGGCATAAATACAGGCTTTTCCGCATTATTATCTGCCTTGCTTCATATGCTTATGGTATATCAAGCAAAGGGGAGTACATAATGGACGATAAGCCGGAAAAATTAAAATTGCCGGAAAACCTTTACAATGAGATGTTAAAATTCTTTCGCCGTACATCCTTACCACGAATACAGCGGCAGAGAGAATTGGAAAAAGCACTAAAAGATACCAAAGACGCTCCGACTGGAAATAACAGTTAGGGGTGTTTTTATTATGGAAACTGCCATTTATTGCCGTGTTTCGACCGAAGAACAAGCACAAGAGGGCTTTTCTATCCGGGCGCAAGAACAAAAGTTAAAAGAGTATGCAAATGTAAAAGACTGGTCTATCTTCAATATTTATATTGACGAGGGCATAAGTGGAAAGAACATAACAGAGCGACCGGCAGTAAACAGAATGATTGACGATATAAAAGCCGGGCGGGTAAAAAATGTACTTGTTTTCAAACTCGACAGGCTAACACGTTCCGTTGCGGATTTGGTTTATCTAATAGACGTTTTCAATAATAACGGTTGCGCGTTCAACTCACTTATGGAGAGTTTAGACACATCCACAGCAAGCGGGAGAATGTTTATAAAGATTATCGGCATTTTCGCAGAGTTTGAACGCGAAAACATTGCGGAACGTGTACGAGTAGGAAAAGAACGCAAATTGCGCGAGGGTTACACAAATAATTCAACATTCAAAAGTTACGGATATGATAGGGGCAAAGGTGAACTTGTGCAAACTATCAATGAAGAAGAAGCGGAAAATGTACGCACGATTTTTGATATGTATGTAAACCGTGGTATGTCGCTATCTGCAATAGCAAAAAGTCTTAACTTGCAAAAAATCCCAAGTAAAATGGGGCATATGTGGACGGCGGGAAGTATAAAGAACACTCTTACCAACTGTAACTATATAGGCAATGTACGTTATTGTATGCACGAACCCGACCGGAAATTTGAAACCGAGGGAAAACACGAACCGATAATAACAGAGGATTTGTATAACGCCGCGCAAATTATGATAAAGAAAAATGCGCGAGTAGCACCAACTAAAAAGCCGGTAGAACCCAACTATTTTGTAAACTTGCTTTATTGTGTTTGTGGGCGTATGTATACATCACACAATACAGTTTACAAAACAAAAACCGGGAAATCAACACACTATTCTTTTCAATGCAAGAAAAATATTTTAGGCGGCAACTGTACCACTAAACAAGCAACAGCCGTTAAAATTGAAAAGGCATTGATAGAATATTTTGCGCGGTATGATAAACTCCCTCTGTGATACACTTTCACCTGACGGATTTAGTCGTTCGCTAGGTTAATTTAATGGATTTGCGGGAGTTGAACTGTCATAATATGGCAATTTATGGTGTGCAATTAGTAGCCTATTTATAGTTACTGACAGAAAGAAATACAGACGTAGCTTCATGAGAATCAGAGGAAACTCTGATCATGTGGGGGGTTGTTTTGTGACAGATCTAATTGAAGTAACATTGGATGAAAATACAAAAATATATTTGGAATTTAATAACACCTCATCAAATTGCAATGAGCAATTCAAGCCTATTGGGAGTGCTAGTAGAGTTGTTGAAAAAGCTAAAGACTATTTCGACGATGCCTTGTTGCAAATTAAAACATTTTCCGAATATTTAGCTCGTTCAGTAAATGATTTATCAACATCTCCAAGTGAAATTGAGTTGGGATTTTCTGTAAAATTTTCAGCAGATGCTGGAATTATAATTTCGTCGATTAGCTCCGAAGCGAGTATAACGGTTAAGCTAAAATGGAGTGACTCAAAATGAATAAACATAAAGGCATAATCAATATCCTCAAGCGCGACGTATCTGGAAGCAAAAGCACAGCAGGGACAGGGTTTTTTTTTGATGAACGAAAAATATATTTTAACTTGCTTGCATGTACTAGCTATTGCTGGTTGCAATAAAGTAGGGGATAGCGTTCCGTTTAAATACGATGGTCACGACACTATTCATTCAGCGCGAGTTTTGGCAGTAAATATTACTCATGATTTTGCATTGCTTGAATCCAGTATTGTGAGTGAATATTTTTATTCGCTCGTAATCCACGATGGGAGCAGGGTTACTGCTTTTAGCACAATGGGCTTTCCAAAAGGCACTGTTGGCATTCCAGTTTTTGATATTAAATTCAATGCACTTATTGATAATGAGTGCAAGATTGATCTTATAGACACAAATGCTGTAACATGCGGCTACAGTGGCGCACCTTTACTAAACGAACAAAATAAATGCGTCGGTATGATAGCGTGGATACCAAATAGCGAAGATAGTCGGCAAATTTTCAAGGCATTTGCTGTTCCAGCAAATATCATTATTAAAGAATTATCTTCATATTTTTCAAGGTTGGCACCAAAAATTTCAAAAGATGAAGATTTTGATTTGTTAACAAATCAAAATAGCGGACATAAAGATTACACTGAATCAACGACCAATCGCCTTGACATGAATGATTTAGTGCAAAACGACGATAAATGGATAAAAATACTTCATCTGTCGGATCCACATTTCGGCATAGGAGAAGACGATGGAACAAGCGGTAATTTGATGTCTGAAATGGATAGAAACATAATATTTGAACCCTTATTTGCATCATTGAGAACGTTGAGTATTAAGGAAAAAATAGACTATGTGGTTGTTTCTGGTGATATCGCGTATAAAGCGAAAGAGGATGAGTATAAGCTTTTTTCAGAGTGGATAGAAAAAATTTTAGAAACACTTAAATTAGAAAAAAGCAATTTGATACTGTGTCCGGGAAACCACGATTTCGACCATGAGAAAGCAAAAAAAGAGACAATTCCTCCATTGTTTGGGACAAATGAAGTTTCTGAAATAAGATGTTGCAAAGAGTGTTCAACTAAAAGTTGCCTGTTGTTACAATATCAAAATACGAGAGATGATGTATTAAAGCCTAGCAAAATATCTGAAAGAGTCACTCCTTTCGACGAATATCAAAATATGTGTAAAAAACTTTCATTAGAACCACTTGCGAAAAATACATTATCGCTATCAAAAGAAAATGATGATCATGCGGCGTATCTGTATGGAATTCGTGAGTTTAATGATGTTATATTTGCTGTTTTTAACTCTGAATGGAGTGCCTCGTGTAAGATTATAAATACAATGCCTGAAGCCCATTCTATTGGCTTAAATTTGGTTATGCAAGTTCGAAATTTAGTTGAGGATTTAACAGGAGATAAAGTGTCTTACTTGATGCCAAAATTCCCCAGAGCAAAGCAAGACACAAAGAGAGTTGATGATAAGGTTGTTATTGCCGTTTTCCACAGACCCATTAGTTGCCTTGATCCAAACGAGTTTGCACAATTTAGTGAAGTCGATTCTTTTGCTAATCGCAATGTCCGAACCTTGTTAGGAAACTTCGTTGGGCTTATATTGAATGGTCATGTTCACGATCCTAAAGAAGAGGATGAAAAAGATATTTCAACTTCTGAAAAAGATCCAGACGGAAAATCATTTTCTATTCCGAGCGTTAATGGTTACACTCTCCATGACTACAGAGTAGAAAAAAATTCGTTTAATATAGTGTCAGTTAATACTCGGTTTTGGTGTTACCGTAAACAGCGATACAGATATCATCATGGTTTTAATAGGTGGGTAGAATATTCAATCTCGAATTCAGATAAAGCAGAAGTGAGTGAGCTTATCTATTTTAAATTTGGAAAGCGTGCTGACGAACTATTAAAAAATAATGTATCAGCAAGTCAGGAATTGGAAGGTGTTGAGCGAAGAATAGTAACAGCAATTCTTCGTTCTTTTGAAATAGGGCATAATTACTTAGAAAAGCAGAAAAAAATTGAATTCACAAAAAACAAACCGATTGGTGAAAAAGAAAGTGCTTTATCTAAAAAACTGGAGCATTTACGTCCACTGAGTCCAGCAACACAAATGCAAACGCCGTCATCCACTAAAATACATTCTTGAGGTGTAAATATGAGTGGCTTATCTGAAAGAAGTAAGCAGAAGCCTAGATATTTTGAACAGCGAAATGAATTCGAGGCAAGTTTGGGAGAATACTCTTTCGGCAATTTGAAAATTACTCCACCAAAAAAGAGAGACGGACGCATCCCTTTAGTCGGTTTAGGAGGGGTTCCGTTGTCATGGAATGAAAACAGAAATTCTGTTTTTGTTGATATTGAAGATTCCCATACGCTTGTTATTGGTCCTACAGGTTCAAAGAAGAGTAGACTGGTAGCTATGCCTATGGTTAGGATATTGGGTAGTGCTGGGGAGTCTATAATAGTTTGTGATCCCAAAGCCGAAATATTTAACAGAACAGCATCTTTTTTGAAAGAAATTGGTTATGAAATTGGTGTATTGAACCTTAGGAATCCCAATGAAGGAAGTGCTTGGAATCCTTTAGAAATAGCGTATGACTATTATCGCTCAGGGGATTTGGAAAAAATTGACAAAGCTTATGAATATGCAAACGATATTATAACAAACCTCGTGAATATTGATTTTGAACGAAATAAATCTGACCCATTTTGGGATAATTCATTTTCATCATTTGCATTAGGCTTGATAATACTTTTATTTAAAATATGTGATGAAGGTAATGTTGATTCACAACATGTTAATTTGAGAAACTTAATAGAGTTACGAAAAGTTCTCTTTCAAGGGGATATGTCTACTGATTCTGAACGTTTTGTCCAAAACAATATTGCAAAGTATGCTGTTGCAGATAAGCACCTAGAATCACTGTTACTAGGTATTTTTACAGCAGCACCGCAAACTAGAATGAGCATATTGGCAACATTTGACAGCAAAATGCGGATATTTCTAACCAAAACGCAAGTAACAAATATGCTTTCATCAAAATCTACATTACCATTAAATAAACTAATAACCGAGAAAACCGCAATTTTTTTGATACTCCCTGACGAAAAAACAAGTTTTCACTCTATTGTGTCATTATTTGTGAAACAAAGCTATGAATATTTTATTGACCTTGCGCAGTCATGGACGGATAACAATCAAACCCAAAATAGAAGGATTAACTATGTCCTCGACGAATTTTCATCTTTACCTACTATAAAAGATTTTCCTGCTATGATAACTGCCGCAAGAAGTCGAAACATAAGGTTTAATATTTTTGTTCAGAGTAAACACCAAATGATATTACGTTATAATAAGGAAGCTGATACGATTTTAACCAATTGTAAGAATTGGGTATTTTTAACAAGTCGTGAAATTTTGCTTTTGCAGGAATTGTCTGCACTTGCTGGCGAAATAACTGACCCCGGAGCTTTGGTAAAACAGGTTCTTCCCGTTTCTGATTTGCAACGTCTTGATAAAGATTTAGGAGAAGCAGTAATAATGAGGGATAGAAGTAAGCCGTATCTATCAACTCTTGCCGATATAGAAGTTTATGAAACAACAAAACATGAAAAAACACCGATTCAGGTAAACTCCTATTCGTCAACAAGCATTCTTGATTTTAACACCATTGTGGACAAAATAATAAAGCAACCATCAGACGCTAAAATAAAATATGAGAGCTATAAATCTTTCAAGGATGATTTTTTTGAAGAAATTTCTAATCTTAATTTTATTGATAGCGATGAAAAATTGGAGTCTGTATCAAGCTGTTTGTGCGAGTTCATTGAGTCAACTACTGGAGTGGATACTGAATCCATAGAATATGAATACGACCTCGTTGTTAGTGATACTTTTGTGAATTATGAGTCTTCCCTTTTGCAAATTTTGTCGGTATATCTCATAAATCTAGCTCCTCCTGATGAGCAAAATATGGCTATGATATCTGAATTACTAAATGCAGGGCGTTTGCCCTATGAGAAAATATATGATTTTAATTATAATTCTGACTTAGATAGACTGTTTGAGCTTGCAAAAAAAGATAAACGCAACAAAAAAAGCTCTATTCACTTTGACTATGAATTCAATACTCTGAAAGAAAAACTGAACAAAAGCACCAAAAGTCTCAAGTTGTTAAATTTAGTTATTGAATCTCTAATGATCAGGTGTTATCCAATATCTGTCGTATCTGAAAGCATTAATCGCCTAGATTCAGATATGGTCAATCATTCATTTGCATCCGATTTGCTTTGTTCTTTGAGCGCAAATTTTGAGAAACATAAATTAAAGGGAACATCAAGAGAACAGTTATATAACGATGATATATCTATCCATATTTTAACTGGTCTAATTAAATCGGTATTTAGTATGAACGAGTACAAAAGAAACAACTATAACTTAGGGCAAATTTTATCTTCACTTTTACAAAAAGATGTAAATTTCATTTTAGAACTCATGAAGAGACTTGGAAAGTATAAAAATACACATGGTACAACTGATAATATAGATGTAGAAAGAGAAATAAGTGATGTTTTTTTACGCTTGAAATTTTTGTTTGACTTTTATCATAAGGCAGGAAACCTAGATGCACTAAATTTTGATGAGTATATTTGGGATTGGAAAAGTCCATTTTCAAATAGTTTTGATAATAATGATTCAGTGCCACAACAAGCAAATGATGTAAAAAATGAGATATCAGAAAAAAGGGAAAAAACATTTCTCCAAAGACTCTTTGGATTGTTTGTGAAGGCTAAAAATAATCAATAAATCCTCATCTTCATAGTGGATATAAAACAACAGAAATGCTGATTTTTTTCGTTGCAAAACATCGAATTTCGGGAGAAGCATTCTCCCAAAGCATAAGCAATCGACCTGCATGTATTTTAAGGGCTAAAACCCCCATTATACAGATAAGGATTTTAATCAATACGGCAAGGGGCGTTGAATATGGAGCATAAAAAATTGATTGATGAAATGCAAAGGTGTGGTGTAGCCGCGCTTTTCCTAATAAAAGACGCAATAAAAGAGATGATTGATTTAACAGAGTATTCCTTGTCTGGAAGCGTTGCATATATAAGGAATTTGCTTGAGGTGTGTTTAGCGCAACCAACTATTGACGGAGATGTAAACAGCTTTCACAATCTCTCTGTAGTCTTGGCAAATGTTCAAATGTATTATGAGGCAAGTGAAGTTATTAAAAAAGGTTTAAGTGTATATCCACGTTCTCCTGATTTACTAGCAGATTTTATAGCATACGGAATGAACTGCGGAAGACAAAGTGAATGCAGTGATATATATGATATAATTGTAAACGATCTCCCGCGAGAAATGTGGACATGGCGCGTATACGATTTTTGTATTGATTATTTATTCAAAAAGATAGAAGTGTCCGCTACCACAGAAACAATATCTTGTGAGTTGGCAAAAATAGAGAAGCTCACGGACGAATACATTAAAATGTTTGGCGACAAGGAACTTTCATATTATGCAAAAGCCAATTATTTTGATTTTGTTAGACAGCATGAAAACCAAATTAGTGTCTTAGAAAAAGCAGTACGGTTATTACCAAAAACACCTCAATGCTCACTCTCTCTAGCTCAAATCAAGTTTCAAAAATGTGACTATATAACTGCTATTGGATTGCTAGAGTCATGTAAGCAATATATAAATCCTATTGATAAAAAATCTGAATTAGGTCAAATTTATTTATTGCTTACGTTTTGTAGAATCGCAAATTTTCTTCGTATAAGAAACATGAAAGAAGGCGAAGTCATCAATATAGATGAATATGCAAAAAAAGTTCATAATGATTATAGAGCGGCATCAGAAACGAAAATAGTTGGTTCTGAGATGTTTTCTGAATTAACAGAAGTATTACATGTTTTCTCTATCGAGTCAGGAGTCTCGTTTTATTGACGCAGGGAAGTGCGCACAACTTGTATCTAAATTCGAAATTAAGCTTAACCTGAATCCGTGACAAGATAGCCTAAAAAACCGCTCAAACGCCAGTGTTTACAATGCTTGTAGGGTTTTCTAAAATTTCACTCAATGGGTGAAAAACTCAAAAGCTCTAGAATCCGCACAATGACTGGGATAGGTGACATTTTTGATGGGTTCTCGCTACGGATTCAGGCTTAATTTATCCCATGCTTTCAAACGACACTCTCCGTTACTTCTCAAAGTATTGATGTGTTCAAGTTTTGAAGCATCTCGTATCTTTTATCGAAATCGGTTTTGCATACTAAAAATCGTACCCATCGTGAATGCGCTAAACGCATTCTATTTCAATAACTGATAAATTTTCTTTAGAGGAGGAATAAACACTTGCTCGGTTAAGTGAGAAATAATGCATGGAAACATATTTTCTGTTTTAGTGAAAGATACTTCATATCCTCACTGAACGCTTTGCAATTGTCAAAAAAAATGAGTTAAGAAGATACATTTTTTGCACATACATAAGAGCGTTAGGCAAAACGTCCTTAACTTGACTTTGCTTCCACAATAATCCACTCGTCTTTCGGCTTTCTAACAGCCCTTTTGTCTTTGTAAGACCGTGTTGACATCTTCTGCATCACAGCCGCCCCGGTATACTCCAGATTGTCTATGATTTCATTAACGACTCCACTGCGCCAATAATTGTCGGGATAACGCAGTTCTTTGCGCGGTGGCTTGCCTTCTCGGAGTGCTTTGTGCATAGTGGGAATTTTTATATCCCTCTCCCGTAGAAGATTGGCGATGCCTTGTGTACCCATGCCACCGATGAACAGCCGGAAAATTTCTCGAACGACCTCTGCCGCTGACTCATCAATTGCCCAAACCAACTTATCCTCGGATGAAGGCATATAACCATATGGCGTTTGCGTGGTGTGGTGTTTGCCTTTTAGTGCCTTTGCCTTTGCAACAGCACGAATTTTCTTGGAAGTATCTGCCACAAACCACTCATTAAAAACATCGCGAAATATTGACATAATATCAAAGCCATTTGCGGTGTCAAGGTTGCCATCAGCGGCAATTAACCTAACATTATTATCCTCAAAGGCTTTTTTAAGATTGCCAATTTCATACACATCGCGCCCCAAACGGCTGGCATCTTTTATGATAACCGTGGCTACATTTCCGGCGCGTACTTCCGCAAGCAAGGCATCCAGCCCCGGCCTCGAAAAAACTGTGCCGCTGATACCATCGTCTACGTTCTTTCTTATATTGATACAATCTTTGATACAATTTAACGATTGAAGTACAAGCAAGGGTGCATATTTGTTGGACAAAGTTGGTGCAGTGGATGTGTTGGGTGCATTAGGATTATAACAAAAAATAAATAATCCCATCAAGTTTTCCGCTCAATGGGATTTGGATGTTTTAATTTCCGTGCCGTCTTTGAAGGTAAACCGCACATCCGTTTCGCTGTACACCGTGGCGTAATCCACCAAGCTATGCCAAAGGTCATCGTCAAATTCCGTAACCAAGCCATCCTGTTTCCCCAACTCGGCAATGAATAGCGATGCCTTTTGTCCTCGCGCTTTTGTTTCGGTTAGCTTTTCAGATACCTCGTCAATTTGCCCCTGCGCCGTATTGAACCGCGCAACCAGCGCATCGTACCTTTGCTTGTATTCCGCTTGGTTAAGGGCAACACTGGCATTTTCGCCAATGCATTTTTGGATTAAATCGGCAGTGACCGCCAATTCCGTTTGAAGCGCAATTCGCTCGGCTTCCAATTCGGAAGTATTGAACAGGGTTTTCTGTATCAACTTAAAATTGGCGATAATTTCATCCTTTTCAGTAAGTAGGGCATTTACTGCGTTTATATACATTTCCTTGATGGCTGTTTCGTCGAAATGGGGAGTTTGGCATTTATTTTCATCCTTAAATTTGCCGTTGCATTGGTAAATTGTGCGGCGATATTTGCTATTGCTGTGCCATACCTTGCTACCGTACCAACTGCCGCAATCGCCGCATTTTATTCGGCTGGCAAATATACCAACTCCACTGTGACGATTTAATCCGCACTTTCGTTTTTGCATTTCGTGTTGCACCAAATCGAAAACCGCTGGCTCAATTATAGCAGGGTGCGACCCTTCATAGAATTATTTATATGTTTGGCGGTGAATTTCCAATATTTTGCTGTCAGTATATGGAAACGATGGCTTGTAAACAGCTTGACTCTGTTTAACATAAGCCGCAGTAAATCCCTGCTATCAATTCGCCTAATTTTTGCCAATCCAGCGCACAAATGTTGGGCGGCTGATGCCCAATCTACGTGCCGCTTCTCCCTGCGAGATTTCCCCTTTTTCCCATAATTCACGGATGGTTTCAAACTCAGCAGGGCGTTCCATTGGCTTCCTTCCGAATACTACCCCTCGCTGATGCGCGGCGGCAACTCCGGCGGCTTGGCGTTCCCGATTGAGCAATCTTTCTTTTTCCGAAACATAACTCAAAATCTGAAGCACCAAATCCGCAACAAATGAAGCTGTACACGCTTTTGGATTGTTTCCCTTTCCAACTGGGCAAAAACGATACAGATATTTAACATTGCCCTGCCCATTGGCGTAGAAGTATCAAATTTTTCTGTGCTTGATACAAATTCTACATTGTAGCGTTGGAACAATTCCATCATGTTTGCGAAGTCAATTATTGAACGGCTTATCCTGTCGAGCTTGTAAACTACTACCCTTTGGATTAAACCACGCTCAATATCTCGCACCAATTCTTGGAAGCGTGGGCGGTCTGTGTTTTTGCCGCTGTAGCCTTTGTCGGTATACTCTTTGCAACTGCCGCCTTTCAGTTCATATTTGCAGAAGTCTATTTGGCTTTCAATAGAAATGCTGTCTTTCTTGCCGTCCCTTGCACCTTGCCGTTTAATGGCTTCCAGTTGCATTTTTAGGGCTGCCCCTCGTTCGCTTGGCAGAATACTGTCACGTTGGTTTGTGTTATCTTCCACCATTTGCGTAATGGCTTGCTCGTCTGTTAGGTTACGGACGATACAGGGCATGTTGGTGTAGTTGGATAATTCGCTTGCCATGTGTCGGCGGTGACCCGATACCAATTCATAGCCGCCGTCCTCACGGGGGCGTACTATTGCGGGTTGGGTTACGCCCTTGTCCTTGACGCTTTCCACCATTGCCGCCATTTCCGCATCCTGTTTGACTTGGAACGAGTGGTCTTTGAATGGGTGTAGCTCGGAAAGATTGATGTATACAATCTGCTCCTGCTCCCCTGTGCGTGGGGCAGTTGTTGGCTTGGGGGGTGGGGGTGGGGCTTCAAATTTTTCGATTGCCGCTTTTGCAAGGGCTTCTGTTCTTTCCTGCGGGGTTTTCGCTTTGCCGCCGCCTACGCTTGCATCCGATTTTTCTTTTGCGGTTTTTTCGGGCTTGGGTTTTGGTTTGGCCTCGGGTTTTGGGGCTTTTTCCGCTTTGGGCTTTTTGTTGGGGCTATCCGCTTGCTTGGAACTTGGCGGTCTGCCTCGGGGGGTGGGTTGCTTTTCGGGCGGTTTTTCGACTTTGGGTTTTTCGGGAGCTTCCGCTACCTTGCTACCTTGCGGCGGTTTTTCCTGTGCCTCAGAAGATTTGCTTTGCAAGGTTTGGGCTTTTTGGTTAAAATCATAGTTGACAACTTTATCGTTTTTTTCGGGTGCGGGTTTTTCTGTGCTTTGCGTGGCTTGGTTGTCCTGTGCCAATGCCGCCGCCTCGAGTGGTGCTTTTTCGGGCGGTGGGGCTTCGCTGTTAATGTTTAACTGCTCGGTGGTGGGTGTGGATTTTTCGTCCGTTGGTTTTTTTACATCTTCCATACGCTGTGCCTCCTTTGCTGTTTGATTGCATTAAAAAAGGGCTTGATTTTTTCAACCAAGCCCTGCAAGATAGATTTATTCCCCCTTTCCACTTCGGGCCAATGTGTCCCGAAGTGCCGAGCATTCCAATTAAAAACGCCGCTTCCTTTGGGTTAAAGAAACGGCATTTTTGCGTAGGTTAGCTCGGTTTATTGGTTTTATTTTGTGTAGTACATTGTATTAGGTTGATACACTTACATGAATTAACATCTCGACATGAGCCATCCTTTGCCAGCAAACTACTGGCTACCATAAACCCCGACAAGCCAGTGTGGGATGTAAATGTACTGAGTAATCTATCAATAAAGCCACCTCGGTACTATGCTAAAAACAGACTTATGGAAATAGTGACAACATATGGTGTGCTTGAAAATTGGTTCGCAGACTATTTGAAAACGCAAAATGCAAGAGAAGTTATCAGCCTGTTTAATGAGATATATCCAACTGTGAATATAACTGATGTAAAGAAAATTGACTTTGCATTATGGAGTTTGGGGGAAAAGAAATAATGGAAGCTGTCACAACAATACGCAGAATGCTTGCAAATAATGAGATATTTGTTCCTTCATATCAACGGGCATACTCATGGGATGTTGATACAGAAGGCACTGCGCCAAAACAGATAAGTACATTTTTCTCAGATTTAGAGCAACACATTAAAAGCCGAAGTGAGAAACCATATTATTTTGGTCATTTTCTTTTTGAGGAAAAAGGAAACGACCGTTATGCAATTATTGACGGACAGCAACGCCTTACAACCATTGTCATTTTCTTGTCGGCATTATTTCGCAACTTAAACCGCGAACTTAATGAGCAAGAAGAACTGTGCAAAGAAGATATTATCAAGCGCAGAAGCACATATCGCTTTGAAACTGTAGATTATGATTCGCAAGTTTTGAAGGACTATGTAATAGATGGCACGAAGTCTGCAATTCGCACCGAAACCACATCGGCAGGGCGTATCAAGCAAGCCTACGATTACTTTGTTAAGGTTATCTCAAACCATGATGAAAGTTTTATCGAGAGCATTATTTCTTGTGTTGCAAATACAAAATGTACAACGCACAAAGTTTCATCAGAAGAAGAAGCTGTACAAATGTTTATTTTCCAAAATGACAGGGGCAAGCGACCATCGCTTTTGGAAATTGTAAAAGCCGAATTGATGTTTGCTGTTCATATCGCGCCTGTTGAAAAGGACACCGATGCCATAATTAATGAAATAAAAACAAGGTTTGAGCAGATTTATAAGTCTATTTCAAAAATCGAATACAAAATAGACGAGGATGAGGTATTGCTATACACATTTAGGGTATTTGCAAATTCTTTATGGGTAGAGCGTAATGAGGTTATTGCAAAAATACGAACAGAGTTAGCGGATAATCCTATTGAATTTGCAAAACGCTTTGCACTATATCTTGAGGATAGTTTCACCCATTTGGTTACATTTTTTACATCGGACAATGAAAATTACGAAATCGCATCATTGATACAGTTGGGCGATATTGGTAACGCTTTACCTTTTATCATCAAGGCGTATCGCATAAATTCAGAACTGAATGATAAACTTGCGCTGGCATCCGCTTTGGAAAGTATATTATTAAGACAGCGTTTGATTGGTACTCGCGCTGACATTCGTTCACGGATTGGTGAAGATTATCAAGAATTTGGTGTTGATGAAAATAGTGACATCCAGCCAATTTTAGAAAAAATCGAATGGCTGAAGCACGTTGATAGTAGCGAGTGGTGGTGGGCGCATTGGAATGATGAGGCATTGAATAAATCGATTCAAGGCAATATGAATCATGCTGTGTCGCGCTTTTTACTATGGAAATATGAGAACCATTTGCGTTCAAAGGGGAAAGGCGGATATTTATTCATGCCTTACAGCAATATAGCTGAACCTGAATTGGAGCATATTGCCCCACAGACAAAAAATGAAAAGGTTGCCTCCGGCTACTGCTCTTATGATGAAGAATTTTTAGAGCAGTATCTTAACTGTTTAGGCAATTTCCTGTTGGTATCGAAGAAACACAATGGCTCTATTGGTAATATTCCTTTTTCCGATAAACGGGAAACATACACCTACCTTGAGCAACAGCGGGAAATTCAATCCATGACCGAGGGAAAGCGAAAGTGGACAAAATCACTTATAAAATCCCGTAAGGAAAAACTGATAAATTTTATTATGGAAACATTCTAAACTGCATACAAAAACGTGAGAACATAAAAGTATAACAGAGGTTAGAACTGTACTTGCGGTTGATGTAGTTTTTCATAAAGGCAGTTAATGCCCTTATAAGATGTTCTTTTATATGATATATGCCTCAAAAGGTAATTTGCAAATTAAAAGTAAAGGTGATGTTATTATGATATTTGTAAGCTATTCGTGGGTTGAATCTAAGCCCGATGGGAATGTACTAAATTTTGTAGCAGACCTGCGCCAGAGAGGGTACGATGCAAGTTGTGATGTGTATTTCATGCAACAAGAGGCATCTATTAGCTTTGCAGAAATGATGGCAGACAAATTGAAAAATTCTGACAAAGTCATAATCATTTTAACTGAATCTTATAAAAGCAAAGCAGACTCCTTTAAGGGCGGTGTCGGTGATGAGTACAGATACATTATAACTGACATTAAAAACAACCGAAAAAAATATATCTTAATTTCATTTGAAGATAATCTTTCAAAAGTAGTTCCCGACTTTTTGATTGGTCGCGAAGTTATCTTTATTGATAAAGAAAGTAGAAATTATGACCAATTGATTTTTAAACTGAATGAATCTCCTGAATATATTTTTCCAGATGTTAACCCAACAAAAGAAATGCCATCCCCAAAATTATTGAAGGGATTAGAGGGTGACTCTAATAACACGCAACAAACTATCGAAATCGTTGACGATGAAACCAAGGCACGTTTAGCCCTTGAAAAAGAAGCGGATTTAGGAAATATTGATGCAATAATACAATGTGGATTATTTTGTGATGAAAACGCAGATTACAAGAAAGCCATTACTTGGTTTGAAAAAGCACTTTCTCATGAAAATTCAATTGCCTATTATCAATTAGGACTTTATTTTGCCAAAGGCTTTGGAGTAAAACGTGATGTTGAAAAAGCCCTATCATATTTTGAAAAGGCTGGCGAATTAGGAAATGTTGATGCTATGATTGAGTGCGCTCGAACTTTTAATAAAAAAATAGAAAGCGAAAAACATGACGATTTGCATCAAATTGAAATGGCAAAAAAAGCTATATATTGGTTTAAAAAAGCGATACCATTCAACAATGAAATTGCTAATTATTATATGGGCATTTATTACAGAAATGGATTTGGCGTAGAAAGAAGTGAATCAGAGTCATTTTCACATTTTTTAGCTTCTGCAAAATTAGGTTATGTTGATGGCATGGTTGAGTGTGGTCGAATATTTAATGAAAAAATGGATTATGAACAGTCAATATATTGGTTTAAAAAGGCAGTAGAGTATAACGACCCTATTGCAAATTATTACATGGGTAGTTATTACAATGAAGGTGTTGGGGTAGAAAAAGATGAATCATTAGCCTTGCTTCATTTTGAAAAATCAGCCGAATATGGCGTTGATGACTCTATGGTAGAGTGTGGGAAAATATATGACGAAAGAAAAGACTATATAAATTCCACACAATGGTTTAACAGGGCGTTGCGCAAAGACAATCCACTGGCTCAATATTTTATGGGGTTTTACTATAAAGATGGAACTGGCGTAGAAAAAGACGAAAAAAAATCTTTTGAACTAATGTTTAAAGCTGCGAAACAAGAAATGGGTCACGCACAGTTTCTTGTTGCCGTTTTTTATGAATTTGGACATGGTTGTGTTCAAAACCTAGTTTCAGCAATTGAATGGTATGAAAAGGCACTTGCAAATGGGATAGAAAATGCAAAGGAAAATCTTTCAAGAATCAAAGACTCAAAAATGGAACTTTATGAAAAAATTAAACAATGGCAGCACGCAGGAGAGGTTATAGAATCTGCGAACAAAATTATTCCTAAAACAACGTCTGTGATACACGGTCTTGAAAGAAAGAAAAAGATTGCAGGAAGAGGTCTTTTAATTATCTCGGTCTTTGTACTACCAATTGGACTTTTTTTTAATATACCTTTTTTAGGTGCAAATTTTGACGTTGGGAATTTTTCTGTGCCTGCAGTTATACTCATTGTTGCCGCAATTTTGTTTTTAGCACTTATTAAAAGACGTATCACCTTCCAACGCACAGAATATCAGATTTTTGAACATACAAATTCAATAAAAGAACATACCACACAAAAAAAAGAGGCATTAAAATGTATTGAGGATTTTCCTGTTAAATTTACAAGCGGTGAAGAAATGCCTTTGGATGATAAATTAACAATCATTACTTTGACGATGGAAGCTATAAAGAAAAAAGAGCTTTCATCTGAATATCTGACAGTAGATTCATTGATATCACAATACAACAAATATAAACTTGAACAAGCAAGAAAAGCAGAAAAAGCCGCAGTAGAAGAAAGAGAGAAAGCCGCAAAAAAAGAGAAGCAAGATATAATTGATAGTTTGAATAAGGGTCACCTTTTTCGTTGCGCACACTACCCCGGTACAAAGTGTTTATTTGGGCATCCACGATTACGTCCGAATGGATGTGATTCAATGCCAGCGTGTCCTAATTGGAGTAAAGTCATCGGTTCTTGGGGGGATTTTTAGATGTTTATTGGTAGATAATAAACGTTTTAACGATTGCTAAACATTGTAACGGTTGGAAGCTTGCGGATGGACACGGATGGTGCAAGCCCCTGTCGCATGGGACAATGTGATTAAAAATGGATTATGGGGTTTTATTCTGCAAAAAAAGTGTATTTGTTGCGTAACGACAACGTGCAAATGTCCTGTAATAGAGGGATTTATTAACAATACCCAGCTAGTTTTTTAGCTGGGTATTGTATCAAAGACGAGATTAATATTTCAACGAAATGGCGAATGTTACCAAAGCCATGTCTTGCGGCGTAGGCTTCCAGCATTTCCTTTTGGTGCTTGATGGAAACCGACTCATCTTTTTGCATATCCTCGCGGCTGAGGCGTTCGTACAAACCTGTTATTTTCATAGCGATTTCACCCCCTTCCTTACTAGGTTTCTACTGAATCTTCGGCTAGTGTCGGGAGATTATCAAGTGGAGTATCACTCCATTTTAACTCGGAAATTCTGTCATGAATTGTTTGTTGCAAGCGTTGTTTAAGGGTCACATTTGTGGTTTTGGAATATTCACGCGAAACAACAAAAACGGTGTTTCCTAATTTTATTTCTTCGGTTGGCAGTTCTTGGTTTATGTACTGAAGCGCGTTCGGCTGTTGTGTTTTATAGAATTTATCTACTGTGAGCGTATTGTCCGAATATAAATTCAAAGACATTAAAACACCTCGCACAGCTTATTTGTATAGCTTATGCGAGGTAGGATTGTCTACTTGACAGGCTTGCGTGATTATTTTATTGTTTCACAGTTTTCATGTAAATGCTATTTTAACAGCATGGTAGCTTCCTCCAAATCTGAGGCAAAAAATCGCCAGCCTGAGCCAATTATACTCAGATTAAATTCAAGCGCACAAAACATGGGTTTGGTTATATTAAAACACCCACTGGATATGGATGCCATACCGCCAGTGGGTGTGTAAAGTACATGATATTTTCAAAGGAACAACAAAAACTTCGTCATATATTTATTATTCTGTTGCACGTTTCAGAGCGGGTTTGAGAATTTGCTCATACCTCATACTTAAAGCCCATTTTAGATACTCTTTTCTGGTATCGGAAATAATTGGTGTAGCATCCACAATACCATGTATTTTTTCCATGTCGATATTCGGAACGATGCGGATAATGGCTTTTATTAAATCCGCCGGAGGATTTTTGTAAATTTCATGATAAAATACTCTCTTCCCATCCATGTAATAAACGGATGTAATGTTAAATTCCATAGATTTGAATGCGGAAGGGTCAGCCAACATTTCTTCCATAATTTCATCGTCTATCAGAGCCGCCAAAGATGAGCCGCAGTCATAAATAGGTGCAAATTCTACGTTTCCGTTCTTCTCCATTAAGCCCCAATTATCAAAGTGCCTGTCGGGATTTCCGATTAACGTATCAATTACAAACATATCCCAAAACTTCTCAAGAATATTATTTTTGTTGCTTATTAAATCACTTTGATTGACTACGTCATATACGCTCTCGACTCGGTTTCCATGTTTACCTTCAACAAGAATCTGATTTTCCAGCATGGAAAATTCGATAAGTGTGCCGCCGTTTTGAGTAAAATCCTTACAGCCTACAACAACCTTTTCCATGCCATTTGCTGTCTTAAAGTAACCTAAAGCTGTTTCTTGGGCATTCATGCCGCAAGCCTCAAAAATTCTCGAACCAATATGCTCAGAAAACTGATTATTCATGTAACTCAGCACATTTCTTTTATCACGGATGGGGTCGGGATATTTAATCATATACACTTCGTTTTCGTAAAGAATAGTGGTTTTTACTTCTGAGCCGCGAAATTTATTAAATATTTCCTTGCCCTTCTTGAAATCAATCATACAGAAGTTCCTCCATATGCTCACGGATTTCATGGGCTGTGTTTTGGGTTATTGCACCTTCTAATGTGCGGTGCTTAAGCGTAAAAAATAAATCAATGCCGTGTTTTTTAAGATTGACACGATTGCCGAGGGTCTTTTCATTCGTGTATGCTTCATGCAATTTATAAAAGGTGTCCAGTTCCCCGGAAAGCCCCAATATTTGGGTGAAATCTTCCGGGTTATATTTATAAGCGGTTTTTACCACAGTAATGCCCCTTTCGCTCAACGCATAAGGTGTTCATGCTTTGATTACGCCTTTAGTATAGCATGAATTGGGTAATAATGCAGTATCCGTTTGCAATAAAAAGCGGCGCATCCTCGTTATAAGACTACGCTGCCAAGAGTTAAAACAACTCATAATCATCTTCGGGTTTAGGTGCAGTTTTAGGTTTGAATTCACCCCACCCAATATATGTGTTCCCTTTATGTTGAGCTATATGTAGCTCGAAATCTTCGCTTAAGTTGTCTGAGCAACCTTCACAAGTAAATGTTATGGTAAGCCCATGACGGCGCGGCGAAGGATTTTTAACATCAAACGAAGGCACTTTTTTTGTAACGGCACTTTCTGCAATAGTGATAACCTCTGTTTCTTTTTCGTCCTGATTGCGGTTATACACGATAATTCTTTCATGATGCAGATAATTATATCCGCACCGGGGACACTGAAGGGCACAACTGTCACTATTCATATCGACATACATTCCGATGTTCATATACATTTCCTTTCAGCTAAGATTGGCTTGTTAAGCAGACAAGCATGGCAAACCCCTCCTTGAAAATTGTGGTCGTAAAAATCCTATGCAGATTTTTCAAAAATGTTGTCTGTCCATAAAATTTTCTGCCCGATTTTACGCGCTTTGTGCCTCTACCGCCGGAAAGCCGCCGCCCTGCGCTGAGAATTTGCCGCCGTGCCGCAGAAAATGCCCCTGTCGCTCCGATTTTCATCGCCTCTGCGCCGAAAGCCGCTCCCTGTGCCGCCTCGCACCGCTTTCGGTTTTTGCCCGATGCCCCCAAGAGATACAGAAAAATTCCCCTCGCCGCGCAAAACAGCGTGTACAAAAGTTGAAAGCGGAGTGGTGTATGCAAAATAATCAACTTTTGGCACGGTTGTACACGCAAAAAAGCCCGTAGATACTGGATTCTTTGTGCGACCGTGCTTGTGATGAAGCCGGGGGACGATAAAAAATACATTCATCAAATGTATTGGTTGCCGTCTGATAATCTTCACGACCGGGTGAAAATTGATAAAATACCATACGACCAATGGTACAGCCGGGGTTTGTTACGATTATGTGAGGGTAATTGTATCAATTATTCAGATGTTACAGCATGGTTTATGGAAATGGTGAAAGAAACAGGATTAACAATAGCGTGGGTTTATTATGACAGCTACAGCGCAAAGTATTGGGTACAGGAAATGACCGCCGAGGGCTTTAATATGGAGCGTTGCATACAGGGCGCAAAAACCCTCTCACTCCCCATGCAAATGTTAGGGGTAGACTTACAAGCGAATAGAGTAATGCTTGATGAATTGGCACTTCAGCCCAACCACTTTCAGCCCCAAGTTTGCGCCGCGCTTGGACGCGAAAGCCGCCGGGGGAGGTGTTACCGTCACATCGGGCAAGACCGCCGCCAGTTGCTCTTGGGTGTATCTCAGTTCGGGATTATATTTTACACATGTTACCATAATCGGGTCTTCTTTGGTATGGTTAAATCCGGGGATTCTCATGACACGGCTTTCGTTTACGCATTTGGGGTCGGCATCGAATTGAGCAACCAGTCCTTCCTGTATGCGCCGGAAGTCGGCTACCTTCCCATCCCTAGTGAGCCAGTAAGTGTGCAACGAACGGTGCGTTTTTACCACCAGCGAAGGCTCAAGGGGAAATGCTTTAATGAGGGCAAGTTGCTCATCAAGGGGAAGATTGTCGTTTTCCATGAACTGCGCGGTGATGACTTTTACCTCAGCATCTTCGTGGCCGCCACCGTTAACTACGAAAAAGATGCCACGGTTTTTTTCATTGTGTCTTTTCAATTCTTCTTCGAGTCTGTCAAAATGCCCCTGCGTGGTTTCAAACTTTAATCCTTGGAATGCGCTTCCCGGCCTGTCTGCAAAAACCCGGAGGCGCACTGTATCCCCCGGCTCGTAAAACGCACCGAGAAATTCCTCTGCTGAAATGTTTAGTGCTTCCAGTGTAAAATTTGACATATGCTCCCATCCTTTCTATATTTTCGCCGGAGTGTCTCAACTGACAGCTCGGACAAAAATGTGATTGAAATTGAGGTGAAATTGCTTGTCATCATGTGTTTTTGGATTGAATCTGAGGTGTATTTTAGTTCGTTCGCATGTGATTTGATGGCAAAAACCCCCTTTGGACAAGAAAAAGCCCAAGCATACATGGTTAAAGGGTATGCATGGGCATGGGGAAATAAATTTTGTCCATCAAATGGTACATGTTAAACTGCCATGCTCGTCTGAACCCCAAATGGGGTCGGACGGGCATAAATTCAACATCCCTCAATTCGAGGATAGTTGAAAACTTGCAAACTTGCAAAATCCTTACTTTATAACGGATGAGGATTTTTCTTTTGCGTTTATTTCGTTTAGGCAGTGTCGACAATAGCGTATTAATTCCAGCCTGAAATGCAAGCGATTTGAACGGCGGCAAGATAAGATTTTGTATGTTTTGCGTAACGGGTGGCGATACCACGCCATCGCTTGAGTACGGCGAAC